>ERZ808245.117-NODE-117-length-46305-cov-6.204411_pt1 | contig 46305 bp, 34 predicted proteins | sample MGYA00521243_ERZ808245 | MGnify/ENA primary metagenome ERZ808245 (study PRJEB31516, sample SAMN03275576) | gut metagenome | biome: mammalia-associated habitat; material: feces | host: Papio cynocephalus | place: Kenya | collected 2012-07-07 ... | reverse complement strand
CATACCAGGTATCCATCACAGCGGTGATGTCGGCATCGCCGAAGAACTGACCGCCATAGATGTAGTTGAGCTTGACATCGGTGAGGCCCATGTCGGCCGCAGCGGCGTCAACGCCCTGCACGAAGCCGTAGCCGTAACGGACGACCGCGGGGACGGCCATGCCGCCGAGGAAGCCGAGGTTCTTATAGCCGAGCTTCACAGCCGCGTAACCGGCCATGTAGCCGCACAGCTCTTCCTGATAGACCGCGCAGTAAACGTTGCTCATGTCAACGTACTTGTTGAGGTCCCAATTCTCGGGGGTGTAGTCGTAGGCTTCGCCCGCCTTGGCAACGGCGGTCTCGAGCAGGTCGCCGGCGGCGACGTCGAGCGCGATGAACTTGACCTTGGGGAATTCGGGAGCGGCCTCAACGATGGCGCCGCCGAAGGCATAGCCGGGCATAACGATGACGTTGAAGCCTTCGTCAACGGCCTTTTCGATCATGGCGACACGGTCGGCGGTGTTATCGCCGGCGGGCTTGAAGTAGCTGAACTCGATGCTGTTGTCCTCGGCAAACGCCTTGCAGGCCTCATAGGTGGTCTGGTTGAAGGACTGGTCGGTGATGTCACCGTAGTCGGTGATCATAGCGACCTTGTACTCGACCTCGGGCGCGGTGTCGTCGGGGGTCTGGGTATCGTCGGGGGTGGTGGTTTCCTTCTGACCGCAGGCTACGAGTGCGAGGACCATAGCCAGGGAGAGAAGAAGAGCAAAGAACTTCTTCATGGTACAAACCTTCCTTACAATTTTTTGAAATCATATCATGGACATGACTTCGAGCGTATTATAGCAAGGTTTTTTCAAAAGGGCAAGTCATATTTGCTGAAAAGTGTGAATTTTTGACAAATCTTTCATGGTGAAGGCGCACAAAGAGAGACCGCGCTCGCGGTCTCTCTTTGCTCAGTATTGGAAAACGCTGCCGCCGACGAACTCGCGCACGATGGAGTCGCGCGGGACATAATCGGTTTTGAGCGGCGGGACGGAGTTGACGACCTCAAAGAGGTCGGTCAGCCCGTGCTCGTCGATGAAGGCATCGTCAAGCTGTGTGTAAAACTCGGGGATCTCCTTGAGATAGCGCGCGAGGATGCACGGCTCGTAGTCGTGGAAGGTGTCGATGTGGATGCCCGCATTGGGCTTATTGGGCATGATATAGTTCAGCTCTCCACGGTCCACGCTCTCGGCGCGCTCGACCGTCTGGCGCAGGGAATGCCCGCGGCCCTGATAGTCGCGGATCATCCGGCGCGCCACGCGCAGCTGCTCGGGACGGACGATCTTGTCGTGCGCGGTGATGATGCGCGTGCGGGGCGCGACGTAAACGCCGGTCGCCATGTCGCGCACGCGGTCGAAGATCAGCGGGTTGAGCATGTGGATGCCCTCGGCGATGATGACGGCGTCGCGATCGCCCTGCATTTTGAACCAGCTGCCGGTGGTGCCGCTCTTGAAATCATAGATGGGCAGCTCGACCTCCTCGCCGTCGGACAGGCGGTGGATGCAGTCGATGAGCAGATCGCGGTTCACGCACAGGGGGGATTCCCAGTCCGTCAGCTCCGGCGGACGGTCGGCGAGCGGCAGGAAGAAATTATCCATGCTCAGCAGGCACACCTTCACGCCGAGGTTTTCCAGATACGCCTTCAGGCGCATGGCGGTGGTGGTCTTGCCGCTGCCGCTCGGGCCGGTCAGGCAGACGAGCGGCTTTTTGCTCTTGCTCATCAGGATGCTCGCTGCGGCGGCACTGATCTTGTCGTGAAAGACCTCCTCGCAGCGCAGGACAAAGCGCGTATCGTCGCGCATGGCCTCGGTGATGTTTTCAATGTCAATGACTCGCATGAGGAAAACGCTCCTTATTCTCCATCTTGACCGCGACCTCGAGCGCGATCTTCATCATGTTGGTGAAGGTGGTCTGGCGCTCGTCGGCGGAAAGCTCCTCACCGGTGACAAGGTTATCGGAGATGGAGCAGATGGCAAGCGCGCGCTTGCCGGTATAGGCGGCGGTGCAGTAGAGGCCCGCTGCCTCCATCTCGACCGCCATCACGCCCATTTTGCCGAAGCGGGCGTTGCGGCCCGCCGCGTCATAGAACGTATCGGAGGAATAGAGGTTGCCGACCGGCATCTTCACGCCCAACTCCTTCGCGCTCTCCACTGCGGCGGAAAGCAGCTCGTAATCGCAGATGGGGGCGAAGGTGCCGCCCAGCTCATACTGGCTGGCAAAGTCGGAGTTGGTGCAGGCACCCATACCGGCGCACACGCTGCCAAGCTCCATATCCGCGCGCATCGCGCCCGCGGAGCCGACGCGGATGATGTTCTCCACGCCGTACTGCGTGTAGAGCTCGTTGGAGTAGATGGCGATGGACGGGATGCCCATGCCGCTTGCCATCACGCTCACGCGCACGCCCTTGTAGGCGCCGGTATAGCCCTGCACGCCGCGGACGTTGTTGACGAGCTGCGGGTTTTCCAGGAAGGTCTCCGCGATGAACTTCGCGCGGAGGGGATCGCCGGGCATGAGCACGGTCTTGGCGAAATCGCCGTTTTTGGCATTGTTATGAGGGGTAGGCATGGCTTATTCTCCTTTCTCCATCGCCTTGACGGCCTTGACGATGCGGCTGGTGCCGAGGCGGTCCGCGCCAAGCTTGAGGAAGTCCTCGGCGTCCTGCAGATCGGCGATGCCGCCGGCGGCCTTGATCTTCTTGCCGTTCGTCATGTGCGCCGCCATGAGCGCCACATCCTCGCGCGTCGCGCCGCCTCCGCCAAAGCCGGTGGAGGTCTTGATATAGTCCGCCGCGGAGCCGGACACGACCTCGCAGAGCTTGATCTTCTCCTCGTCCGTGAGCATGCAGGTCTCAATGATGACCTTGAGAATGTTGCCGTGGCAGGAGATCTTCACGGAGTTAATCTCCTGCAGGATCTTGTCGTACTGGCCCTCCTTGACCCAGCCGAGGTTGATGACCATGTCGATCTCGGTCGCGCCGTCCGCCACGGCGGACTCGGCCTCCATGCACTTGATGCCGCTGGGAACGTAGCCGTTGGGGAAGCCGATGACCGTGCACACGGGAAGCTGACCGAAGCCGTAATGCTGCTGCTCGGCGATGTAGTGCGCGGCGTGGGCGACATAGGTCTGCGGGATGCAGACGCTCGCGCAGCCGTACTTGATGCCGTCGTCGCAGATCTGGCGGATCTCCTCCCAGGTGGCGGTGGGGGCAAGCAGGGTATGGTCAACGTGACGGAGAATTTCTTTCACATCCATAGTATATGGTATCCTTTCCAAGAAAAATAGATTCCGCAAAGGGGAATGATTTCCTGCTTATCAGTGTAGCACAGCGACCGCAAAAAAGCAAGCGCGCCGCGCACAGGCAGATGCCCCCTCCTGCCTGACCCGCTGCGGTCTACGGAGCGTGGATTGCAAAACGGCGCGGGAGCGTGTAGAGTAGGGACAGAAAAGCAAAGCGCCCCCTCGGCGCAGAACGGAGTATCTTAGATATGGACCAGATCAAGACAGGAGCCCTCATCCGCACCCTGCGGCTCGATCAGGGCATGACCCAGCTCGCGCTGGCGGAGGCGCTCGGCGTAAGCGATAAAACGGTTTCCAAATGGGAATGCGGCGGCGGAGCGCCGGACATCTCGCTGTTGCCCGCCCTTGCGGAAACGCTGGGCGTTTCTGCCCGCGCGCTGCTGCGCGGCGAGCTGGAGGAAAACGACAAAACGAACGGCGACCTCAAAAAGCTGCTCTTCTGCCGCTGCCCGCGCTGCGGCAACCTTCTCTTCTCCACCGACGGCGCGGAGATCCACTGCTGCGGACAGACGCTCTCTCCCCTCACGCCGCGCGAGCCGGACGAGGGGCACGCGCTGAGCGTAGAGCTCAGCGACGGCGAGTGGTTTCTCACCGCGCCGCACGAAATGCGGCGCGAGCACCATATCTCTTTCGTCGCCTTTCTCACCGGCGACACGCTGATCGTCAAAAGGCTCTATCCCGAATGGGATATGCAGGCCCGTCTGCCGTTTTTCTCGCACGGAACGCTGCTGTGGTACTGCACACAGCACGGCTTTTTCACGCAGGAGCTATAGCCATGAAGCAGGAACTGCGGTTTACCCCCATCGACCTGCGCGCGTGGCCGCGCGGCGAGACCTTCTATTACTTTGCCAAAATGGCGCCCATCGGTTATTCGCTCACCGTTGAGCCGGACGTCACGCATCTGCGCGCGGCCCTCAGGAGCAAGAGGTACAAATTCTTCCCCGCGTATTTGTGGCTGGTGACGAAATGCCTGAACGAGCAGATGGAGTTTCGGCTCGCTGAGGCAGACGGACAGCTCGGCTGCTACAACGTGCTCACGCCGTTCTACGCGCATTTTCACGAGGACGATCACACCTTCTCCCTGCTGTGGACGGAGTATGACGACGATTTTGCCGCCTTCCACACCGCCTATCTTGCGGACAAGGCGCGGCACGGCGCGCACCACGGCATCCTCGGAAAAGCCGGCGAAGTCCCGCCGCCGAACGCCTACACGGTCTCCTGTGTGCCGTGGGTGAGCTTCCGGCACTTTGCCGTCCACTCCTACGAAAGAAAGGACTACTATTTTCCCTCGGTCGAAGCGGGAAGCTTCTATGAAAAGGACGGAAGGCTCCTCCTGCCGCTCTCGCTGACGGTCCACCACGCAGCGGCGGACGGCTGGCACGTCAGCCGCTTTTTAGAACGCCTGCAGGAGGAAATGGACCGCTTCGACGCATGAAAAAGCATCGCTCGCGAGCTTACTCGCGAGCGATGCTTTTATCGGTTCAATTCGGTTCGGCAGACGCTTCTCAGCACTTCTCGAACACGGTGGCAACGCCCTGGCCGCCGCCGATGCAGAGGGTGGCAAGACCCTTCTTGGCCTCGGGACGCTTGAGCATCTCGTGCAGAAGGGTGACGATGATGCGGGCGCCGGAAGCGCCGACGGGGTGGCCGATGGAGATGGCGCCGCCGTTGACGTTGACCTTGCTCATGTCGAAGTGCAGCTCACGCGCGACGGCGATGGACTGCGCGGCGAAGGCTTCGTTGGCCTCGACGAGGTCGATATCGTCGATGGTCACGCCGGCCTTGGCCATGGCCTGACGAGAGGCGGGAACGGGACCGACGCCCATGATCTTGGGATCGACGCCGCCCTGGCCCCAGCCGATGAGCTTCGCCATGGGCTTGAGGTTATACTTCTTGACGGCCTCGCCGGAGGCGAGAACGATGGCGGCAGCGCCGTCGTTGATGCCGGAGGCGTTGCCCGCGGTCACGCGCTGAACGTGCTTGCGGGTATCCGCATCATGGATCTCGGTGGGCTGGAAGGTGTGGACGATCTGGTCCTCAACGCCCTCGGGGCCGACCGGGAACGCACCCTTGAGCTTGGCAAGGCCCTCGGGCGTGGAGCCGGCGCGGGGGAACTCGTCCTTCTTGAACTCGACGATCTCCTTCTTGACCTTGACGGGAACGGGAACGATCTCATCGTCGAAGCGGCCGGAAGCCTGCGCGGCCTCGGTCTTCTGCTGGGAGGCGGCACCGAAGGCGTCGAGCTCCTCGCGGGTGATGCCCCAAACGTCGCAGATGTTCTCCGCGGTGGTGCCCATGTGGTAGTTGTTGAACGCATCCCACAGGCCGTCCTTGATCATGGTGTCGACGAGCTTCTTGTCGCCCATGCGGGCGCCCCAGCGGGCGTCGGGAGCGGCATAGGGAGCGGCGCTCATGTTCTCGGTGCCGCCGCAGACAATGATGTCGGCGTCGCCGGCGAGGATGGCACGGCCGGCCTCAATGACGGACTTCATGCCGGAGCCGCAGACCATGCCGACGGTGTAAGCGGGAACGGAGTAGGGCAGGCCCGCGCCCACGCCGACCTGACGGGCGACGTTCTGGCCGAGGCCGGAGGTCAGGATGCAGCCGAACATCAGCTCATCGACGTTCTCGGGCGCGACATTGGCGCGCTTGAGGGCTTCCTTGACAACGATGGCGCCCAGCTCGGCGGCGGGGGTGTTCTTCAGGGAACCGCCAAAGGAGCCGACCGCAGTACGGCAGCAATTCACAACATAGAGTTCTTTCATGGGATGTCTCCTTTTTTATTAAAATTTTGGTATTCCGCAGAGGGGATCATTTTCGCTTTGATTATACAACAGGCGCGTATGAAAAATCAACTGCAAAATTTCATTTTTCCGTGCAAAAATTGACGCTTTTCCTGCATTTTGTTAAATTATTAACAGCTTTGCAGCATTTCCTGCGTCTTTCTCAGCTTTCGGCCGTTTCCTGCCCGTTTTCCGTCGCGGTGTCGTCTGCCGTATCGCCGTCCGCGTCGGTATCCATCAGCAGCGAGAAGGCATCATAAATATCGACAAGGTCCAGCGCCTCGACCGCCGGGTTCATCTCCACCGCGGCATCCTCGATGCGGCTTTCGAGCAGGCCGCTGAAATAGGTCTCGCGCACCGCGTCCACGGCCTTCGCCTCATCGAGCGGCTTGCGGAGAATGATGTGGTAGCCGTAGTAGCTCTCCACGATCTCGCTGACCTCGCCCTCGCTGAGCGCGGCGGCGGCACTCTCAAACTCCTCGACCATCTGACCGGAGCCGAAGGTGTAGCCCTCGGGGTTGCCCGCGCGACCGGAGTCCTCGCTGTACTCGTCGGCAAGCTCGGTGAAGTAGCCGATCAGATCGTCGCCCGTGTAGGCGTCCAGCTTGGCCTTGAGCTCCTCCGCCAGCGTCTTCTTCTCCGCCCTGGTCTCGTCGTCCAACTCCTGATAGGTGGACATATCGCGCGTGAGCAGCAAGATGTGGTCGGCGGTCATGTAGCCCTGCTCGGCGGCATAGGCGATCAACTGCTCGTCGGTGGCGTAGAGGCTGCTGCCCTCGGTCGCCGCCAGCTCCTCGAGCGCGCTGTAGAGGTAGTCCGAGCGGCACATCCGGTCATAGGTCTCCTCGCTCAGGCCCAGCTTGGTGAGCTCGGCACGGTAGCTTTCCTCGCCGCCGAGGCTCTCGACGGTCTCCGCGCGTTCGGCCTCCAGCTCGCTGAGCGCGTCCTCGTCAAGGATGACGTCGTTCTCCTGCGCCAGCTTCTCGATGACGGCAAAGCTCTTTGTGTTCTCCAGAATACTGTCCTTCGTCACATCAAGCACCGTTTCGCCCTCCTGCAGCTCCAGGCTCCAGTCAAGGTCCATGCCGTACATATTCATGTAGCTTTCCATGTAGGAGGCGGCATAGCAGAGGTTATAGAAATACATATCCATCGGCACGTCGATGCCGTCCACCCTCATCGCGACGGCGTCGGGAGCGATGCCGGTCAGCTGATAGCAGACACCCTCCTCGACCTTGCCCGTGTCAAAGCTGTCCTTGCTGCCGCAGGCGGCCAGCGAGCCGAGCAGCGCCAGCGAAAGCGCCGCAGCCAAAATACGTTTCATCTTCGTTTCCTCTTTCTTCTGAGTTTTGTGGTATCGCACCCCGCCCCGGGGCGTGGCGCTGCGGGTTCAGGCGCCCTCCGCGGGCGCGATGCTCTCAACCAGCTCGAGTGCCGCGTGAAGCGGCTCCTCGCCCTTTTCGAGCCGCAGCGCGAGCTTCGGCTCGGTGCCGGCGGAGAGCGTCAGCCGGCGCTTGTTCCTTCCCATCGTGCAGACGCGCATCACCGCCTCGACCGGCATTTCGCTGCCGAAGGTAAAGGTGATCGTGTCGCCGCGCTGGGAAATGTCGCGGATGCCCGCCGCGCACGCCTCGCCGCGCAGCATGGCGACGTCGAGCAGAGCGAGCGTGCTCGCCGGAGGCTCGCCGTAGCGGTCAAGCAGCTCATCGAGCAGGTCCTGCGATTCCTCGCGTGTGCGCACCGCCGCAATGCGGCGGTAGATATCCATGCGCTGCTCGGGGGAGGGAATGTAGCTCTCCGGCAGGTTCGCCGAAACGGTTAGGTCCGCCGAGCAGTCCGTGCGGCTCGCCTTCTTCTCGCCGCGCTCCTCGAGCACGGCCTCCTCCAAAAGCTGCAGGTACATATCGTAGCCCACGCTCATCATGTAGCCCGACTGCTCGGGGCCGAGCAGGTTGCCCGCGCCGCGGATCTCGAGGTCGCGCATCGCGATGCGGAAGCCCGAGCCGAACTCCGCGTATTCGCGGATGGCGGTCAGGCGCTTGGCGGCGACCTCGGTGAGTATCTTGCCCGGGCGGTAGGTCATGTAGGCGTAGGCGCGGCGCGCGCTGCGCCCGATGCGCCCGCGGATCTGGTGGAGCTGGGCGAGGCCCAGCCGATCCGCGTCCTCGATGATGAGGGTGTTGACGTTCGGAATGTCGATGCCCGTCTCGATGATGGTCGTGCAGACGAGGATCTGCGCCTCGCCATCCGAGAACTCCTGCATCACATGACTCAAGCCCTTTTCGTCCAGCTTGCCGTGCGCGACCGCGATGCCGGTTTCCTCGCCGAGGAGCTTTTTGAGCTGCGCGGCGCAGCGGTCGATGGTCTCCACGCGGTTGTGCAGGTAGTAGACCTGCCCGCCGCGCGAGAGCTCGCGCCGGATGGCCTCGGCGATCACGCCCCAGTCGTGCTCGAGCACATAGGTCTGCACCGGCTGGCGGTCCTGCGGCGGCATCTCGATGGTGGACATATCGCGGATGCCCGACAGCGCCATGTTCAGCGTGCGCGGGATGGGCGTCGCGGAGAGCGTGAGCGTGTCCACCTGCTTGGAAAGCTCCTTGAGCTTTTCCTTGTGCGTCACGCCGAAGCGCTGCTCCTCGTCGATGACGAGCAATCCGAGGTCCTTGAAGTGCAGTCCCTTTTGCAGCAGCGAGTGCGTGCCGATGAGCAGGTCGATCTTCCCCTCCGCCGCGCTTTGCAAAATCTTTTTCTTCTGTGCCGGCGTCTTGAAGCGCGAGAGCACCTCGATCGTCACCGGAAAGCTGCGGAAGCGGTTGATGGCGGTGGCGTAATGCTGCTGCGCCAGCACGGTGGTCGGTACCAGGATCGCCGCCTGCTTGCCGTCGAGCACGCATTTCATCACCGCGCGCAGCGCGACCTCCGTTTTGCCGTAGCCCACGTCGCCGCAGAGCAGGCGGTCCATCGGGCGCGAGCGCTCCATATCGCTCTTGATCTCCGCGATGGCGCGGAGCTGATCGTCCGTCTCCTCATAGTCGAAAGCGTCCTCAAACTCGCGCTGCCAGGTGGAGTCCGGTGAAAAGGCGAAGCCGGGGCGGCGCTGCCGTTCGGCGTAGAGCTTGATAAGCCCCTTGGCAAGATCCTTCGCCGCCGCCTTGGCGCGGGATTTGGCCTTCGTCCAGTCCGTGCCGCCGAGCTTGTTCAGCTTGACGTGCTCACCCTCCTCCCCGCCGCCGTGGCTGCCGATGTACTTCGACACCATATCGAGCTGCGTCGCGGGAACGTACAGGCTGTCGCTGCCGGCGTAAGCGATCTTGATGTAATCCTTATCCGCGCCGTCCACGCGGATGCGCTCCATGCCGACAAAGCGGCCAATGCCGTGGCGCTGGTGAACGACGAGGTCGCCCGGCGTCAGGTCAGTGTAGGAGCGGAGCTTCTGACGGCTCGAATCCTTTTTCTGCCGCACTGCGCGCGGCACTTTGCCGCTGACCGGCGCAAGAAGCTGCCCCTCGGTCAGAATGACGAGACGGAGCTGCGGGTACTCGCAGCCCGCGCTCAGCGCACCGAGACCGATGACGGTCTCGCCGGCGGCGGGCAGCGTCTGATCGGCGAGATCGAGCCGTGCGCGCACGCCGCGCTCCTCCAGAAGGCGGTGAAAATTCTTCGCGCGCGTTTCGTTGCCGCAGAGCACCAGCACGCCGCTGCCCGCGGCAAGATAATGCGCCATGTCCGCGGCGGCGGTCTCAAGGCTGCCGCCGTAGGACGGCAGCTGCCGCGCGTTGATGCTGAGCATCGCCCGCGGCGGGGCCAGATAGCGCGAGGTCGGCAGGCTGTCGCACAGGAGCAGCGGGAAGCTGCCCCGCAGCCGCCGCGTTAGGTCCTCAAGCTCGACCGCGAGCGAGGCGAACTGCCCCGCGAGTACGCCCTCCTCCAGCAGGATCTTCATGTCCTCGCCCCATTCAAAGGCGCAGCCCTTCGCGCGCTCCATGACGCGGCTGCCCTCGCAGACGAGCACGATGCTCCCCTCCGGCAGGTAGTCCGCCGCACAGACGGCAGTCGGGTAGGCGGCGGCAAGGTAGCGGTCCATGCCGCCGAGCGGCAGTCCCTCGCGCAGGCGGTCCATATCCGATCGGATCGCTACGGCGGTCTTTTCCGTGGTCTCCTTTTTTGCCAACTGCGCCGCGGCGTGCTCCATACGCGCGAGCATCGCGTCCCGTCCACCCTCGGCGGCAAAGGGCAGCACCTCGGCGGCGGGCAGGACGGTCAGCTCCTCAAGGTTTTTCGTGCGGCGCTGCGTGGCGACGTCAAACTCGCCCATCGCGTCGATCTCGGTATCAAAAAATTCGACGCGCACCGGCGCGCTCATCGGGGAATAGACGTCTAAAATGCCGCCGCGCACGGCGAACTGCCCCGCGCCCTCGACCTGTTCGCAGCGGACATAGCCCGCGGCGGTTAGGTGATCGGCGAGCGCGCGCAGGTCGTGCTCCTCCCCGAGCCGGAGCGTGAGCACCGCGTCGCGCAGCGCCGTCATCGGCAGCGTGCGCTGCATCACGCCGTCCACCGTCGCCACGACGATGCCCGTCCTGCCGAACGCCATGCGGCACAGCGCATCCAGCCGCTCCTGCTCAAAGCTGTGGGAGGTGGAAACGCGGTCGCGCAGCTGCCATTCGCGGGCGAAGAGCGTCACGCACTCCTCCCCCGTTAGGGCGGCGAGATCCGCGGCCATGCGCCGCGCCTCCTGCTCGTCGGCGCAGAGGACGGTGAGGGGGCGCTTTGTCTCCTGCCGCAGCGCCGCGCCGAGCATCGCGCGGTGTACGCCGCTCACGCCGCTAATCGCCGCCGGCCCCGTGCCAAAGCGGATGATCTCCTCCAGCTCCCGCAGCTCCGGCAGCGTCATCATTTGCCGGTTCAGCTCCTGCATGAATGTCCCCCTCCTTTTTCGCCGCAACGCGCAAAAGGGTGCAGATCGTCCCCGGTCGGACGGTCCGTACCCACACACATCGTTTTCCATGTTCTTCTGAGATGTCCGAAAAGAACTTCTCCTCCGGCAGTATACTACGCCGGAGGAGAAAAGTAAATGAACGAATGATAAACTTTTCGCGCAGGCGGCGTTCTCTCAGTTGAAGCGGTTCTGCGCCTCGGTCACGCCGCGGGAGATGATGCACTCCGCCGCGTCGAGCGCACGGTCGAGTGCCTCGTCCACAATCTTCTTCTCCTGCGCGGAGAAGCTGCCGATCACCCAGTCCACCATGTCGTAGTCCGGATGGCTCGGCGCACCGACGCCGACCTTCACGCGCGGGAACACATCGGTGCCAAGGTGGGCGATGATGTTCTTGATGCCGTTGTGCCCGCCGGCAGAGCCCTTGTCGCGGATGCGCAACTTGCCGAGCGGCAGCGAAACGTCGTCGTAAATAACGAGCACATGGTCGCTCGGAATTTTATAGAACCGCGCCGCCTCGCCCACCGCCTCGCCGGAGAGGTTCATATAGGTCTGCGGCATCATCAGCAGCACACGCGCCCCGCCGAATTCGATCAGCTCCGTGAGCGCGCGGAAGCGCAGGCGGTTGCAGCGCAAATCCCGCTTTTCGATCAGCCGCTCGGCGGCCATGAAGCCGATGTTGTGGCGTGTGTTCTCATACTGCTTGCCGTAGTTCCCCAGACAGACGAGCAGCCATTCCGCGGGACCGGTGACTTTCTTTCCAAAAAACATGACGATAACCCTCGTATAAAAAAGAGCGGCCTTCCGCCGCTCTTTTTGAAATGCCCTTAGTTGAACAGCTTCGCGATGGAGATCTCCTGATAGGTGCGCTCGATCGCCTCGGCGAACATGGGCGCGACGGTTAGGTACTTGATGCGGGCCTTGGCCAGCTCGGCCTCGCCGACGGGAGCGGGAATGGTATCGAGCAGCGCCAGCTCCTCGATGGAACTCTTCTCCAGACGCTCGAGCGCGGGGCCGGAGAGAACGCCGTGGGACGCGCAGGCATAAACTTTCTTCGCGCCGCCGACCTCAATGATTGCTTTCGCCGCGTTGCAGAGGGAGCCGGCGGTATCGACCATATCGTCGAAGAGGATGCACTCCTTGCCCTCAACGTCGCCGATGACGTTCATGACCTCGCACTGGTTGGCCTTCTGACGGCGCTTATCAACGATGGCTAGGTTCATGTGCAGCTTCTGGGCGAAGGTGCGGGCGCGGGCGACGGAGCCGACGTCGGGGGAGACGACGACCATATCCTCGCAGACAGCGCCGAACTTCTTGGCATAGTAATCGACAAAGATGGGGTTGCCGAACAGGTTATCCACCGGGATATCAAAGAAGCCCTGGATCTGGTTGGCGTGCAGGTCCATGGTCAGCACGCGGTCAACGCCCGCAGCGACGAGCATGTTGGCAACGAGCTTGGCGGAGATGGGATCGCGGCTCTTGGCCTTGCGGTCTTGACGGGCATAGCCGAAGTAGGGCATGACCGCAGTGATGCGGCCCGCGCTGGCGCGGCGGCAGGCGTCGACCATGATGAGCAGCTCCATGAGGCTGTCGTTGACGGGCTTGCAGGTGGACTGGATGAGGAACACGTCGCTGCCGCGCACGGTCTCATACAGAGAAACGGAGGCCTCGCCGTCCGCGAAGCTCTTGACCTCGCTCTCGCCGAGCTTGGTGCCGATGATCTTGCAGATGTCCGCTGCGAGCTTGGGGTTGGCGTTGCCGGTGAAGATCTTGATGTCCTTGCCGTGAGAAATCATTGTTTCCACTCTCCCTTGGTAATTTTTTATGTAAAAGTTTTTACTTTTCCTTCTTGCCGAGCAGGGCGCGGCGGCGGGCCGCCCACCCCTCCTTGACCGTCTGCTTCATGCGGGCGAGCGCCAGCGCGTCGGCGGGCACATCGTCCGTGATGGTGGAGCCGGCGGCGATGTAGCTGCCCTCGCCCACCTTGACCGGCGCGACCAGATTGGTGTTGCAGCCGATGAAGCTGTCGTCCCCGATGGTGCAGCGGTATTTTCTGAAGCCGTCGTAATTCGTCGTGACCGTACCGCAGCCGAAATTCACGCGCTCGCCGCAGTCGCTGTCGCCGACGTAGGTGAGGTGCGAGATCTTCGTGCCGTTACCGATGACGGAGTTCTTGATCTCCACGAAGTCGCCGACCTTGACGTGGTCGCCGATGGTCGAATTGGGCCGCACATAGGCGAACGGTCCCACGGTCGTATGGCTGCCGATGGTGCTCTCGTTTGTCTGCGAGGCGTTGATCTCCGTAAAGTCGCCCACGGTGCAGTCGCGCACCATGGCGTTCGGGCCGATCGTGCAGTGCTCGCCGATGACCGTCTCGCCGCGCAGGATGGTCCCGGGCAGGAGCGTCGTTCCTGCGCCGATCTCCACCCGCGGGTCGATGTAGACGCTGTTCGCGTCCATGACGATCACACCGTTCGCCAGATGCTTTTCCATGATCTTCTGGCGGCACATCGGCTGCGCGGCGCGCAGCTCCTCGGCGTCGCCCACGGGCAGGAAGCCCTTGGAAATCTCGCAGCCCTTGGGGAACGCGGCAAACGCGCCGTGCTCGCGCAGCACGTCGCAGCAGGCGTCCGCCGGAGCGGAGTACACCGCGCCGCCGGAAAACACGCCCACCGGCAGCACCACGCCGTTGACGATCAGAACGCTGCCCGTTTCGCCCTCAAGAAGCTTCAAAAGCTCCTCCGCGTGCTTCGCGCCGTCAACAAAAGTGACGTCCGCTTCCTTGGGCAGATAAGGCTTCATCCGCTCCTGCGCGGAAACGTCGGAAACAATAAAAAGCCGCTCAATGCCGCGCCCGCACAGCTCCGCGCACATCCACGTCAGGACGGGGCAGAACAAAATGGGCTGCAGCATCAGCGGCGTCTTCTCTTCGGTACAGGCGATGTTGTCCGGCATGAAAAGCACGGCGATCTTCTGGTCCATCGGATAGTCTCCTCCTTTGCGTCCACTTCTACTTTTATTCGTATTATATCAAACCTTTTCGAAAAATCCACCTTTTCCTGCAATTTTCCCAAAAAGTTTTTTGTGCTCTGCATGAATTCATGCAATGTGCAAAATAATGTTAAAGAAAGTGAGTTTTATGGTTGATTTCGTAAACTTTAAGAGGTATAATAAGCAGACTTTTGGAAAAAGGTGGGATGGTTCCGTGCTGAATATCGTGCTCGTTGAGCCGGAGATCCCGCAGAATTGCGGCAACATCGCGCGCACCTGCGCCGCGACCGGCGCGCGGCTGCACCTCGTCAAGCCGCTCGGCTTCGACATTTCCGACCGCGCCGTCAAGCGCGCAGGGCTGGACTACTGGCATCTGGTCGAGGTCAGCACCTACGAAGGTCTCGCCGACCTCTTTGAAAAGCACCCTGAGGCCGCCGCGGACTGCTGGCTCGCCACGACCAAGGCGCCGCGGGACTACTGCGAGGCGGAATTTCACGACGGCTGCTGGATCTTCTTCGGCAAGGAGACCGCCGGCCTGCCCGAGGACTTCCGTCTGGCGCATTATGAGCGCTGCATCCGCCTTCCCATGCGCGCCGAGGCGCGCAGCCTGAACCTGAGCAATTCCGTCGCCATTCTGACCTACGAGGCTCTCAAGCAGCTCGGCTTCCCCGAACTCAAGAGCACCGGCGAGATGGCGGAGCAATAAGGCTGATCCGTAAACATTCACATAGAAGGAGCGTCAACATGAACTACAACAAAAAGACCGTGTACGACATCGACGTGGCAGGCAAGAAGGTCCTGCTGCGCTGCGACTTCAACGTCCCCCAGGACAAGGCCACCGGCGCGATCACCTCGGATAAGCGCATCGTCGCCGCTCTGCCGACCATCCGCTACCTGCTCGGGCAGGGCGCGGCGGTCATCGCCTGCTCGCACCTCGGCAAGCCCGAGCCGAGCTTTGAAAAATGGGTGAAAAAGCAGACGGAAAAGGGCAAGGACCCCGTCGAGCTGACGGAGGAGAAGTGGCAGAAGTCCTTAAAGAAGCTCACCCTTGCCCCCGTCGCCGAGCGTCTTTCCGAGCTTCTCGGCAAGCCGGTCGTCTTCGCGCATGACGTCGTCGGTCCCGACGCCAAGGCCAAGGCCGCGGCGCTCAAGGGCGGCGAGATCATGCTGCTAGAGAACACCCGCTTTGAAAAGGGCGAAACGAAGAACGATCCGGCGCTTGCCAGGGAACTTGCCTCCATGGCGGAGGTCTACGTTTCCGACGCCTTCGGCTCCGTCCACCGCGCGCACGCCTCCACCGCCGGCGTGGCGGCGTATCTGCCCGCCGTCTCCGGCCTGCTGGTCGCCAAGGAGCTGGAGGTCATGGGCAAGGCGCTCGACGATCCCAAGCGTCCGTTCGTCGCGGTGCTCGGCGGCGCGAAGGTCAGCGATAAGATCGCCGTCATCAACAATCTGCTGGAAAAGGCCGACACCGTTATCATTGGCGGCGGCATGGCCTACACCTTCGCCAAGGCGCAGGGCGGCGAGATCGGCAAGTCCCTGCTCGAGGAGGATAAGTGCGCCTACGCGCTCGAGATGATCGAGAAGGCAAAGGCAAAGGGCGTCAAGCTCCTCCTGCCGGTGGATACTGTGGCGGCGAAGGAGTTCGCCGCCGACGCCGAGCCGGTCGTGGTGGACGCGATGCACATTCCCGCCGACATGATGGGCATGGACATCGGTCCCAAGACCATCGAGCTCTTCTGCGCGGCGACGCGCGGCGCGGGCACCATCGTCTGGAACGGCCCCATGGGCGTTTTTGAGTTCCCTGCCTTTGCCAACGGCACCAAGGCCATGGCCAAGGCGCTCGCCGAGAGCGGCGCCGTGACCATCATCGGCGGCGGTGACAGCGCAGCGGCCGCCGAGCAGCTTGGCTTCGCCGACAAGATCACGCACATCTCCACCGGCGGCGGTGCGTCGCTTGAGTTCCTGGAGGGCAAGGAGCTGCCGGGCGTTGCCTGCCTGCTGGATAAGTAACGGTATCGTTCCGCCCGCGCAGCGACGTGACCGAGCGCCAGCGCAGGGAGCCGCGCGTCAGTGCGTGTTCCGATCAGGGGCATCCCCACGGGGGATGCTGCCGGGCGTTGCCTGCCTGCCGGATAAGTAAGATTTTTTTAGAAACATTTTTATATATTTAGGAGAGCATTTACCATGAATCGCAGATATCGCAAAACCATTATTGCCGGAAACTGGAAAATGAACAAGACCGCCACCGAGGCCAAAAGGTTCGCGGACGATTTCAAGGCTCTGCTGCCCAAGACCAAGTGGTGCGACGTGGTCGTGTGCGTGCCGAGCGTGGATATCTCCGCCGCTGTGCGCGCCTTTAAGGACAGCCGCGTGGCCGTCGGCGCACAGAACCTCTTCTATGAGGATCACGGCGCTTACACCGGCGAGGTCAGCGCCGCCATGCTGTGCGACCTCGGCGTGAAGTACGTCATCGTCGGCCACAGTGAGCGCCGCGCCATGTTCGGCGAGACCGACGCCATCGTCAACAAGAAGGTCCACGCCGCGCTGAACGCCGGTCTCAACCCCATCATCTGTGTGGGCGAGAGCCTCGACCAGCGCGAGATGGGCGTGACGATGGAGCTCATCGCCCTGCAGGTCAAGTCCGCGCTCGCGGGCGTGGCCGCAGAGAATATCCGCCGCTGCGTCATCGCCTACGAGCCCATCTGGGCCATCGGCACCGGCAAGACCGCCACCGGCGAGCAGGCCGCTGAGGTCTGCGGCTTCATCCGCGCCACCATCCGCGCCATGTACGGCGCGCGCATCGCCCGTTCCGTCACCATTCAGTACGGCGGCTCGATGAATCCCGCCAACGCCGCTGAGCTGCTCGGTCACGAGGACATTGACGGCGGCCTGATCGGCGGCGCGTCCCTCGACGCCGGCAAGTTCATGGACATCGTCAACGCAGCCAATCAGGGCTGAGCGAAAGGAGTCCTTCCAATGAATAAAACCCCTACCACCCTTATCATTATGGACGGCTTCGGCTTGAGCGATGAGGTCAAGGGCAACGCCGTGCGCGGCGCGAGCACACCCGTGCTCGACCGTCTGAACGGCGAGTACGCGCATACGCGGCTCTCCGCCTCCGGTCTGGACGTGGGTCTGCCCGCCGGCCAGATGGGCAACAGCGAGGTCGGCCACACCAACATCGGCGGCGGCCGCGTGGTCTTTCAGGACCTGCCGCGCATCTCCCGCGCCATCGAGGACGGCACCTTCTTTGAAAATCCCGCCTACAACGCCGCGATGGACGCCTGTCTGGAAAAGGGCACGGCGCTGCACCTCTACGGTCTGCTCTCCAACGGCGGCGTACACTCCACCGTGGAGCACGTCTGGGCGCTGCTGAAAATGGCGGGCATCAAGGGCCTCAAGCGCGTGTACCTGCACTGCTTCCTCGACGGACGCGACGTCTCCCCCACCTCCGGCGCGGACTTCGTCGCCGAGGCACAGAAAAAGTGTGCCGAGCTCGGCATCGGCAAGGTCGCGACCGTCATGGGCCGCTACTACGCCATGGACCGCGACAAGCGCTGGGACCGTCTCGAGCGTGCCTACGACGCGATGGTCTACGGCGAGGGCATCCAGAACCCCGATCCCGTCGCCGCCATCCGGGAGTCCTATCAGAACGGCGTGACCGATGAATTTGTGGAGCCCGTCGTCTGCGACAAGGAGGGCACCATCTCCGACAACGACGCCATCATCTTCTTCAACTACCGTCCCGACCGCGCCCGCGAGATCACCCGCGCGTTCGTCGATCCCGCGTTCGACGGCTTCCAGCGCGAGTATTTCCCGGTCACCTACGTCTGCAACACCGAGTACGACGCCACAATGCCGAACGTGCTCGTCGCGTTCCCGCGCATCACGATCCATAACGGCCTCGGCGAATACCTCGGCAAGCTTGGCTTGACGCAGCTGCGCATCGCGGAGACCGAAAAGTACGCTCACGTCACGTTCTTCTTCAACGGCGGCGTGGAGGCGCCCTACCCCGGCGAGGACCGCGTGCTCGTCGCCTCCCCCAAGGTCGCGACCTACGACCTCCAGCCCGAGATGAGTGCCTACGAGGTCACGGAAAAGTGCGTCGAGCGCATCGAGTCCGGCGCGTATGACGTCATCATCCTCAACTTCGCCAACTGCGACATGGTCGGCCACACCGGCAACTACGACGCCGCCGTCAAGGCCGTCGAGACCGTGGACGAGTGCGTCGGCAAGGTCGTGGACGCGACACTCAAGATGGGCGGCATCGCCATGATCACCGCCGACCACGGCAACGCCGAGCAGATGCTGCAAAGCGACGGCGTGAGCCCCATGACCGCGCACACCACGAATCCCGTGCCCTTTATCCTCTGCGGTGCGGGCAACGAGCTGCGTGAGGGCCGCCTTGCCGACATCGCCCCCACCATTCTCGACGTAATGGGGCTCGAAAAGCCTGCGGAGATGGACGGCCGGAGCCTTATCCTCCGCTGAGCGCATAAGACTTCTCGAAATCAGCCATACTTCGGTATGGCTGATTTTTTATTTTTCAGGAGGTCATGCGATGAACCGCTCCATCGTACACATTCACGCCCGCGAAATACTGGATTCCCGCGGCAACCCCACGCTGGAAACGCAGGTGAGACTGGAGGACGGCTCGCTCGGCGTCGCCGCCGTGCCGTCCGGCGCCTCGACCGGCGCGCACGAGGCCGTCGAGCTGCGCGACGGCGACCGTGCGCGCTACGGCGGCAAGGGCGTCCTGCACGCGCAGGCGCACGTCAACAACAAACTATTCGAACTGCTGCGGGGCTTTGACGCGCGGCAGCAGGGTCCGCTCGATCAAGCCATGCGCGAGCTGGACGGCACGGAAAACAAATCGAGGCTCGGCGCAAACGCCATCCTCTCCGTCTCGCTCGCGGCGGCCCGCGCTGCGGCGGCGAGCGAGGGGCAGCCCCTCTGGCGGTATCTCGGCGGTCAGAACGCCTGCACGCTCCCTGTGCCGCTGATGAACGTGCTCAACGGCGGCGCACACGCAGGCAACTCGCTCGACATTCAAGAATTCATGCTCGTCCCCGTCGGCGCGGACACCTTCCGCGACGCGCTGCGCATGGGCGTGGAAATTTATCACGCGCTCGGCTCGCTCGTTGGCCATTGCGGCGTGGGCGACGAGGGCGGCTACGCCCCCTCGCTTGCGAGCCACGAGGAGGCGCTCGACCTGCTCTGCCGCGCCATCGAGGCGGCGGGCTATCGTCCCGGCGCGGACGTATACCTCGCGCTTGACGCCGCCGTTTCCGAATGGTACGACGCAAAGTCCGACCGCTACCGGCTGCCGAAAAGCGGCAAAATCCTCACACGCGAGGAGCTGCCGGCCTATTGGCAGGAACTTGCGCGGCGCTACCCGCTCCTCTCGCTCGAGGACGGCATGGGCGAGGACGACGAAGCGGGCTGGCAGGCGCTGAGTGCTTCCCTCGGTGAAAGGATACAGCTCGTCGGGGACGATCTCTTTGTCACGAACCCCGCGCGCATCGCCCGCGGGGTGGAGCAAAAGCTCGCCAACGCCGTGCTCATCAAGCCGAATCAGATTGGCACACTCACGGAGACCGTCGAGGCCGTCCGCGCGGCGCAGAGCGCGGGCTGGGCGGCGATCCTGTCTCACCGCTCGGGCGAAACGGAGGACAGCACCATTGCCGATCTCGCGGTCGCGCTCGGCTGCACGCAGATCAAGGCCGGCGCTCCCTGCCGCGGCGAGCGCACGGCAAAGTACAACCGTCTACTCGCCATTGAACAGGCGCTCGGAGGGAACGCCCGCTACGCGGGCCGCGCGGCCTTCACGGTATTGCCTTAAAATTTCCCGAGAAATATGGTTTAGAAAAGGCTCCGACGGCGCACAATACCGTCAGAGCCTCTTCTATTATTTCTATTTCGCAGCGCCCGCCACGCGGGCAGAAAGGACACGCTTATGAATGAACCGAGACGCCGCGCCGCGCGGCATTCCCTGACCGGGACGGGCTTATACATAGCCCTGTTTCTCGGATTGACGGCACTCGCCGTCGCGGGCTATTGGATGCTGCTCCCATCTTCCTCTGACAAAACGCCGACCAATGTGACCGAGCCGCCGGTCACGACTCCCATCACCGCGGAGCCGGTCACCCCGGACATCCCCGAGGTCAAGCCGGAGGAGCCGGCTGAGCCGGCGCAGTCCGTTGTGGAGGTCACGGTCCCGGAAAAGGAGCCGGAGGTCACCGAGCCGGTCACGCCCGTCGCGCCGCGGCTCATCGTCTCTCCCCTAAGCGGTGAGACCGTCGCCGCCTTCAGCATGGACGAGCTCGCTTACAGCGAAACGCTCGCCGACTGGCGCACGCACGACGGCATCGACATCAAGGCGGACGCCGGCACGCAGGTGCTCGCCGCCAGCTCCGGCACGGTGCTCTCCGTCGCAGACGACGACTTGATGGGCACCACCGTCGTCATCGCGCACGACGGCGGCTACGAGACCACCTACTCCAACCTCCAGAGCGTCCCGACCGTCGCGCCGGAGCAGTACGTCTCCGCCGGGCAGGTCATCGGCGCGGTCGGCGCGACCTCGCTCGCCGAGGCTTCCATAGCGCCGCACCTGCACTTCTCCGTCACAAAGGACGGCGAGATCATCGACCCGCAGGAATTTCTCAAGTCTTGACAAAAGAGCCGATCCAACGGATCGGCTCTTTTCCCGTATTCGTTTATCGGCAGCCGTCGCCGACCGCTTCGCTCAGTCCGCATCGGGCTTCGTAGCCTCCTCAAAGATCGCAACAGCCTCCGCGTTCGGGGCCTCGGTGAACTTTGCCACGAGGTAGGCCACGAGAAAGCTCGCGATGAAACCGGGGACGATCTCAAAGACGCCCGTGGAGGCGGTGAGACCGGACAGCAGCCAGCCAAGGTCCACCACGAAGCCGGACACCACGCCCGCGACCGCGCCCTTGTAGTTGAAGCGCTTCCAAAAGAGGGAGAGCAGGATGGTGGGGCCGAAAGAGGAGCCGAAGGCGCCCCAGGCGTTCTCCACCATGTCCATGATGGCCTGCGCGCCGCTGCCCTTGGAGTTGGCGATGGCAAAGGCGATCAGGGAGAGGACGAGCACCAGCACACGGCCGACGAGCAGCGTTTCCTTCTCGCTCGCACCTTTGCGGAAGAAAGGCTTATAGAGGTCCGCCGTGAAGGAGCTGGAGGCGACGAGCAGCTGGGAATCCGCCGTGGAGATGGACGCCGCGATGATGGCCGCGAGCAGCAGACCGCAGATGCCCGCCGGGAAGAACTTGCGGGACATGGCAATGAAAATGAGCTTCTGTTCGCCGTGGGTAAGCAGCTCCTCGCCCATAATCATACGCCCGAAATAGGCGATCATAACGGCGGAGAAGAGGGAAATGACGACCCAAATGATGGCGACGATGGAGGATTTCCTAATCATCGAGGGCTTCTCGATGGACATGAAGCGCACGAGGATGTGCGGCATACCGAAGTAGCCGAGACCCCAACCGAGGCCGCTGACGATGTCCTGCCAGCTCGCGTTGAAGATGCCGCCGCCGAAGGCGCACTGCGTCACCGCGCCGGTCGCGGCGTCGGTATACTCATAGACCGTCTCCAGCGCCGTGGGATCAAGCAGCTCGCTGTGGCCGAAGTAGACGACGATGGGCACCAGCATCAGCGCCGCCATCATCAGAAGGCCCTGGAAGAAATCCGTCCAGCACACAGCGGTGAAGCCGCCGAAGAAAGTATAGGCCACGATGATGAGCAGAAAGGCGAACATGGCGATCTTCGGGGAAACATTAGGGAAGAGCGTGGTGAACACGGAGGTACCCGCCACCAGCGCGGAGGCCACATAGATCGTGTAGGCAAACAGGAAGATGAGCGCGCACACGAGCTGCAGCGCGCGGGAATCGACCGCGAAGCGGTTCGTCAGGTACTGCGGGAGCGTGATGGAATCGTTCGCCGCCTTGGAGAAGGTGCGAAGGCGCCTGGCGCACAGGACCCAGTTGGCCGCCGTACCGATGGCAAGACCGATGCCGATCCACATCTGACCGAAGCCGAAGGCGAGGATCGAGCCGGGCAGGCCCATCAGCAGCCACGCGGACATATCGGACGCCTGCGCGGACAGGGCGGTGACCCAGGGCCCCATGGAGCGTCCGCCGAGGAAGAAGTCCTCCGAATTTTTGTTCGTGCCGTTGAAGTAGAATACCAGCGCCACGCCGAGCAGGATAACAAAGTACGCGATAAATGTTGTGATCTCCCAGTTCATAAGCTTTTGTCCTTCCGTCTTTCTGTTTGAGGCAGATACTTTATGGAAAAGCCGCACGAGGCGAAATAAAGCAAGAGGGGCACAACGAATGTCGTGCACCTCTTGTGCTCCTAATCGATCCATGATCTGTCCACCGGCAGCCGTCGACAGATAAACATACAGCTTTTCACGACAATATCAACTTAATATTAAATGCTAAATGGTGAAATTTGTCAAGGGATGTTTGCGAAAATCGCAGAAAATCGCTGCAATGCGAAAATATTGCCGTTTCTGCACGTTAGGGCTAAAGATACACTCGTCCAGTTACCGTCCGAGCGTGAAGCGACCTTGATGGGTCGTGAACCGTCGCTGGGATGTGAGACTCCCGTGCAGGCGGTGCCGGCCATCGTCCGGTTTGTTCCTAAAACCATGTCAGCAGTTTACAAACAATACTTCAAAGCCGCGTCTGCATGAGGACGCGGTTTTTGTCGATTTCAGACGGTTTACATAGATATGAAGAAGATCAAAAGTAAGAAATGTGCGTGTTCCGAAGAAAACCGAGCCGCTTTGTATTGGCGGCTGCAAGGTCACGGTGCGGTATCAGAAAGAGAATAATCCTAAAGCGGCATAGTCCGTTCGGTCGATTTTAGTCTGATACCCATGTGGACAAGCTCCTAAACTACATCCGCTATTGGCAGGCGTCCGGTGAAAGCATCAAAACCTCTATCCGTACCAAGACGAGGATCGGTCAGCTCACCGAAGAGGGCCACTATACCGGCGGAATGATCCCTTACGGATATCGTCCACAACGACCATCAACCGCATTCTTAAAAATGTACTCTATACGGGAATTATCAGCAACGGCGAAAGCAAGTCCGAGCCTATCGAGGAACTGCGTATCGTTGATGATGATATCTTCCACAGAGCGCAAGGGGTGCTGGAGAACCGCAGGACGCACCACAATGAAGTCCCGCTCAACACGCGCGGGCAGTCCTTGCTGGTGGGAAACATCTATTGCGGTCACTGCGGCGGTCGACTCACGCTGACAACGAGCGGCAGGAAGTATGTGCGAAAGGACGGCACCGTTCGCCGTGAGGTCCGCGCCCGCTATCAATGTCATTACAACAAACGGCACCCTGGGGCGTGTGATGGTCAGTCCGGCTACGGTGTGACAAAGCTGGACGCCATCGTAGGCCGCGTGATCCGTATGCAATTTGAGCACATCAAGAATGCCCCTGCACAGGCAATCATTCGGGAACAGCAGACGCGAGACGTTGAAGAAGCGCAGCAGTCCCTTGAGCACTGCATTGCCAACACGCAGAGCATACAAGCCGAATACTCGCAAATCGTGAGCTGGGCCGAAATGTACGATAACTGCTCCTTTGAAGCGAAGAAAATGATCGTGGCGCAGTTTGTAAAGGGCGTGTATGTTCATAAGGACTATGAGATAGAGATCGAGTTTAACGTATCCTTTGAGGACTTCAAGGTGTTTACTTTGGAGCAGGAAACGCAAAAAAAACAGGAGTCCGAAGCATCACTGCTTCAGACTTCTGCTTGATGGTGGACCTGAAGGGATTCGAACCCACGACCTTACGGATGCGAACCGTACGCTCTCCCAACTGAGCTACAGGCCCATGAACTTTTCAGCCCGCATATCATATCACAGGTTTTCCCATTTGTGAAGTCCTTTTTTCACTTTTTTCAAAAAATTTTTGTTGCCTTTCCGAGAGCCGTATCGTATAATATCTTTTGTTATCCGTCCTCCGCATACAGCTGCGGGATCGGTCTTGCGCAATGAATGCCCGCGAACCATGTCAGGCGGGGAACCGAGCAGCATTAAGCGGGACCAGTCATGTGCCGCAAGGGCGCCGGTCACGCAGCTGTATACGGAGGACCTTTTCTATCCTCACGAAAGGGGCGATGTGGTATGTATCAGGCGCTGTACCGCAAGTGGCGGCCCAAGACCTTCTCCGACGTGGTCGGGCAGGAGCACGTCACCGAAACACTGCAGCGGCAGGTCGCGGAGGGACGGCTCTCGCACGCCTACCTCTTCACCGGCACGCGCGGCACGGGCAAAACCACCTGCGCGAAGATCCTCGCCAAGGCGGTCAACTGTGAGCATCCCGAGAACGGCAACCCCTGCAACAAATGTCCAAGCTGCCTCGGCATTGAGTCCGGCGGCTTTCTCGATGTGATGGAGCTCGACGCTGCCTCGAACAACGGCGTGGACCACGTCCGCGCGCTGCGGGACGAGGCCATCTATTCCCCCGCGCAGGTGAAAAAGCGCGTGTACATCATCGACGAGGTGCATATGCTCTCCATCGCGGCGTTCAACGCGCTGCTGAAAATTCTGGAGGAGCCGCCGGAGCACTTGATGTTCATTCTGGCGACGACCGAGCTGCACAAGGTGCCCGCGACCATTCTCTCACGCTGTCAGCGCTTCGCGTTCCGCCGCATCCTGCCGCGCGAGATCGTGGGACGGCTGAACTACATCGCGGAGCAGGAGGGCATCGACCTCCGGCCGGACGGCGCGGAGCTGCTTGCGCACATTGCCGACGGCGCGCTGCGCGACGCGCTGAGTCTCTTAGACCAGTGTGCGGCGGCGGGCGGGACCATCGACAGTGCGGCGGTGCTCGACGCGCTGGGACTGGCGGGCAACCTCCAGACCGCGCAGCTGATGGACTGCGTTCTGCGGCGCGACACAAAGGCCGCACTGCTGCTGCTCCACCGGCTCTACGGCAGCGGCAAGGATGTGGGCGCGGTGCTCGGTGAGCTGTCCGCGCTCGCGCGCGACCTGCTCATTTCCAAAACGGCTCCCGAGGGCGGCGCGGCGCTGCTCACGGGCGGCTACGACGGCCAAACGATGGACGGCCTTTTGCGGCAGGCCGACAGTGCGCGGCTCATCGCCATCTGCACCACGCTCCAGCGCGCGGCGGCAGACATGAACGTGAGCGTCAACCGCCGCACGGACGCGGAGCTGTGTCTCTTGAAGCTCTGCGACGAAACGCTCTCCGGCGACCTGAGCGCCATCAACGCGCGGCTCGCACGGCTCGAACAGCAGATGGCCGCGGGCGTGCGCTATGCTGCCGCGGAAAGCGCGGCGCAGCCGGTGCCCGCGCCGTCGGAGAAGCCCGCTCCCGCAAAGGCCGCAGCGAAGCCGACAGCCGCGGAGGACGAGGCGCCTCCCCCGTGGGAGGACAGCGCACCCGCCGCGCCGGCGGACGAGTCCTTTGACGACGCTCCCCCGCCCTACGGCGAGCCGGCAGAGCCGGAAAGGCCGCAGAGCGCGAGGCCGGCTCCCGCGCCGCAGACCGCAGAGCCGAAGGCGGAAGCGACCGGGCCGGCCGGCGACAGCGACATCTGGCTCACGCTGATGGAGAGCTACAAAAACCGGCTCACGCCCGACAAGCGCGCGTTCGTCGGTCAGGCGGACGGGCGGCTCGCCAACGGCGTGCTGACGGTCTACTGTCCGACGGCGGTGACGAAGGCCATGCTCGATACCGAGGCAGTCGCCGCGGTGCTGCGCGAGGTGACGGGTCAGAGCGTCGGTCAGGCGATTACCGTGCGCTTTGTGGTCGGTGAGCCGGAGGACGGCAAAAAACGCGACAAATTCCAGGACCTGCTGCGCATGGGCAGCAAGTTCGATAACTTCAACATCAAGTAACATCAGGAGGAATACGGATATGGCAAAGGGTTACAGCGCGCGCCGCGGCTTCTCGAACGGCGCGGGACAGGCGGCACAGCAGATGCAGATGCAGCAGAAGCTCATGCAGATGCAGCAGGAGATGGCGAAGGCCCAGCAGGAGGTCGAGGAGGCCACCTTCACCGCGAGCGTCGGCGGCGGTGTCGTCAGCGCTGCGGCAAACGGCAAGAAGGAGATCACCGCGCTCACCATCAAGCCCGAAGCGGTCGATCCCGAGGACGTCGAGATGCTGCAGGACCTCGTGATCTCCGCGGTCAACGAGGCGCTGCGTCAGGCGGACGACGCGATGAGCAACCGCATGAACAGCTTCACCAGCGGTCTGAACATCCCCGGTCTGGGGCTGTAAGGGCAGAATACAGTAAGGAGACGCCATCCATCGGACGGCGTCTCCTTTTTTATTTTTGGCTCAGGCGTTCGCCGGCCGCGCGCAGCGTTCTGCGCAGGAAGATGGCCGAGAGCGTCAGGCTCACGAGCTCGGCGATGGGGAACGACCACCACACCAGCTCCAGCCGTCCGGTCAAGGAGAGCAGATACGCCACCGGCAGCAGCACGCAGATCTGGCGGCAGACCGAGACGATCAGACTGTAGAACGGCGTGCCAAGCGCCTGGAAGACACTGCCCGAGACGATGCAGAAGCCCGCGAGTGGGAACGTCAGACCGATGATACGCAGCGCGGTCCTGCCGATGGTCAGCATCTCCTCTGAGGGGGAGAAGAGACCGAGCAGCGTACCGGGGATGATCTCGAAGAGCGCAAGACCCACGCACATGATGGCAATGGCTGTGACAGCCGAAAGGCGGATCGTCCTGCGGAAGCGCTCCGGCTTGCCCGCACCGTAGTTGTACGAAATGATAGGCACCATCGCGTTATTCAAGCCGAAGATGGGCATGAAAATGAAGCTCTGGAGCTTGAAGTATGCGCCGAACACCGCCGTTGCCGCCTCGGTAAAGGAGATGAGGATCTTGTTCATGCCGAACACCATCACCGATCCGATGGACTGCATGATGATGGACGGCACGCCGACCGCGTAGATCTCCTTGATGGTCGCGGCGTGGGGACAGATCTCACGGCGGCGCAGATGAACGTCGGGATTGCGCGTGAGGTTGAGATAGAAGCCGATGGATGCGCCGACGAGCTGACCGATGACCGTGGCGACCGCCGCACCGGCGACCTCCAGCCGCGGGAAGCCGAGCAGGCCGAAAATGAGGATGGGGTCGAGAATGATGTTGGTGGCCGCGCCAGCGATCTGCGTGATCATGGAGAGGTTTGTGCGTCCCGTCGATTGCAGCAGGCGCTCATTGTACATCTGGAAAAACAGGCCGATCGAGCAGCCGATGCAGATGGTCACATAGTCGCGTCCGTAGGCAATGATCTGCGGGTTGTCCGTCTGAAAGCGGAAGAACGGTCCCGCAAGTGTCCAGCCAATGAGGGCAAAGAGCGCAAAATTGCACAGCGTGAGAAACAGGCCGACATTCGCCGCGCGGTCCGCGCCCGCTTGATTCTTCTCGCCTAGCGAGCGGGAGAGCAGCGCATTCATGCCCACGCCCGTGCCGCCGGAAAAGGCGATGCACAGCGTCTGGAGCGGGAACGCAAGCGACACGGCATTCATCGCGTCTTGACTGAGCTTTGCCACAAAGATGCTGTCCACCACGTTGTAGAGCGCCTGAAACAGCATGGATACCATCATCGGCACTGCCATGCTGAAGAGCAGCCTGCCAACCGGCATGGTGCCCATTTTATTTTCCTGTATGATCTCTTCTCTGATATTTTCGTCCATTTTCCGTATCTCCGTGCGTGAAAGGGTGCTCCGTCCGGCGGACAGAGCACCTTTTTCTTTATTTTTTCAGTTCGCCGTTCGCGGCCTTGGTGAGGTAGGCGTTGATGAAGCCGTCGAGGTCGCCGTCCATGACCGCTTGAATGTTGCCGGTCTCGTAGTCCGTGCGCGTATCCTTGACGAGCTGGTAGGGCATAAAGACGTAAGAGCGAATCTGGCTGCCCCATTCGATCTTGAGCTGCACGCCCTTGAGGTCGCTGATCTTCTCCGCGTGCTGCTGGATCTTGAGCTCCATGAGCTTGGATTTGAGCATCTGCATGGCGTAGTCGCGGTTCTGGAACTGGCTGCGCTGCGTTTGGCAGGCGGTAACGATGCCGGTGGGGATATGAATGAGACGCACCGCAGACGAGGTCTTATTGACGTGCTGGCCGCCCGCGCCGGAGGAGCGGTAGACCTGCATTTCAATGTCTTCGGGACGTATGTCGACCTCGATGTCGTTGGGCAGCTCGGGCATGACCTCGAGCGCAGCGAAGCTCGTCTGGCGGCGGGCGTTCGCGTCAAAGGGAGAGACACGCACCAGACGGTGGACGCCGTTCTCGCTCTTGAGATAGCCGTAGGCGTTCTCGCCCTTGACCATGACCGTCGCGCTCTTGATGCCGGCCTCTTCGCCGTCGATATAGTCCATCATCTCGAACTCAAAGCCGTGCTTGTTCGCCCACTGCATATACATACGGTATAACATCTGCGTCCAGTCCTGCGCCTCGGTGCCGCCCGCGCCGGCGTGGAAGGTCAGAATGGCGTTGCAGTTATCGTACTCGCCGGAGAGCAGCGTCGTGAGACGGACCTCCTCGATCCGCTTCTCCAGCTCGGCGAAGCCCTCCTCCAGCTCGGGCAGCAGGCTGGCGTCGTCCATCTCGTTGCCCATGTCGATGAGGGCGAGCAGATCGTCACGCGTGGAGACGAGCTTTTCAAAGCGGTGGACCTTATTCTGCAGCTGCTTGGTGCGCATCTGGTTGGCCTGCGAGCGCTCGATGTCGTTCCAGAAGCCGTCCTCGTGCGCCTCGGCCTCGAGCCGCGCGATCTCGTGCTTGGAGGCTTCAATGTCAAGCGCCTTCTGAAGGTTTTCAAATGTGTCGCTCATGGCGAGCAGCTTCTGCTTATAGGAATCGTATTCGATAACAGCCATGGTGATCTCCTCTTCTCATACTGCATTAGCCGAAAAAGTATATCATACCGCCGCGCGAAAGGCAAGAAAAATCCGCCTCGGCGGCGGATTTTCCCGATTTTTTTATCGTCAACGGTGCAAACTGCCCCATAAAAACAAAAAATCCACGCATCCCTGCGTGGTTCCGTTTTGGTCGCTCAGCGCTCGCTGACGATCTGCTCCGTCGTGCCGAAGATCATGTCGTCGACATCGAAGCCCTTGAAGTTTTCAAACATCATATTGGTTCTCACGCTCCTTTCTCTTTTCAATTTCAAGAGTATGATACCACTTCTCTGTCAAGCGCGCAAGCGTGATTTTCAACATATTTCACAAAAATATTTATATTGTTTTGTGCTTTATGCTAATCCGTTTTGCTTGTTTCCGCTCAAAGTCCTGTGGTAAAATAATGTATCCAATTTTGTTCTTTGGGAGGCGAGAGGACGCCTATGTACGAATTTCTTGCCGGTGACTACGACGTCGCCGTCATCGGCGCAGGCCACGCCGGCATCGAGGCTGCGCTCGCGAGCGCGCGGCTGGGGCGGAAAACGGTCTGCTTCACCATCAACCTTGACGCGGTGGGCAATATGCCCTGCAACCCCGCCATCGGCGGCACGGGCAAGGGCCATCTTGTGCGCGAGCTGGACGCGCTCGGCGGCGAGATGGCAAAGGCCGCCGACCGCGCCTGCATCCAGTACCGCCTTTTGAACCGCGGCAAGGGGCCCGCGGTCTGGTCGCTGCGGGCGCAGGCGGATCGCCGCCGCTATCAGCAGATCATGAAGCATACGCTCGAGCGGCAGGAAAACCTGACGCTGCGGCAGGCGGAGATCGTGGAGCTGCGCGTGGAAAACGGCGCGGTCGCCGCCGTCGTCACCGCGACGGGCGCGGTGTTCGGCGCAAAGGCCGTCATTCTCTGCTCGGGAACGTACCTCGACGGGCGCACCATCGTGGGCGAATGCATTCAGTCAAGCGGCCCCGACGGGATGCACGCGAGCATGCCGCTCGCGGAGCAGCTGCGCGCGCTCGGTCTTCCCCTACGCCGCTTCAAGACCGGCACGCCCCCGCGCGTCAACGCCCGCAGTGTCGATTTCTCCAAAATGGAGCGGCAGAACGGCGACGCCGAGCCGCTGCCGTTCTCGTTCACGACCTCACGCGTCCCCTGCAATCAGGCGGTGTGCTACCTCACCTACACGAACGAGGAGACGCACCGCATCATCCGCGAAAATCTCGACCGCAGCCCCATCTACTCCGGTGTGATCGAGGGCGTCGGACCGCGCTACTGCCCGAGCATCGAGACGAAGATCGTCCGCTTCGCGGACAAGCCCCGCCACCAGCTCTTCATCGAGCCCATGGGGCTTGACACCGAGGAGCTGTACATTCAGGGCTTTTCCTCCTCCATGCCCGAGGACGTACAGGTGCGGATGGTCCATACCATTCCGGGGCTTGAGCACGCGGAGATTATGCGCCCCGCCTACGCCATCGAGTACGACTGCATCGACCCCACCGCGCTCAAGCCTACACTGGAAACGAAAGCCATCGCGGGTCTGTACGGCGCGGGGCAGTTCAACGGCTCGTCCGGTTACGAGGAGGCCGCCGTACAGGGCTTTGTTGCCGGCGTGAACGCCGCACGCAGGCTCGCGGGGCAGGCCCCCTTTGTCCTCTCCCGTTCGGAGAGCTACATCGGCACGCTCATCGACGATCTTGTGACCAAGGGTACGAACGAGCCCTACCGCATCATGACGAGCCGCAGCGAATACCGCCTGCTCCTGCGACAGGACAACGCCGACCGGCGGCTCACGAAGATCGGACACGCCATCGGACTCATCTCCGACGAGCGCCTTGCCGCGGTGGAAGAAAAATACGCTGCCGTCACGCGGGAGATCAAACGGCTCGAGCACACCGGCCTTCCCGCGAGCGAAGCGCTCAACGCGCTGCTGCGCTCTCGCGGCACGGCGGAGATCACGGACGGCAGCCCGCTCATCGCGCTGCTACGCCGCCCGCAGCTGCGCTACGACGATCTGCGGGCCTTCGATGCCGGCTGTGCCGCCTGCCCGCAGGATGTCGCCGAGCAGGTGGAGATCGATGTGAAGTACGAGGGCTACATCCGCCGCCAGATGGCCGAGGTCGAGGAGTTTGCGCGGCTCGAGAGCCGCCTGCTGCCCGAGGAGCTTGACTATTCCGGCATCGATGGTCTGCGGCTCGAGGCGCGAGAAAAGTTAGCCGTCATCCGTCCCCGTTCGCTCGGACAGGCGGGGCGTATTTCGGGCGTGTCCCCCGCCGACCTCGCCGCCCTGATGATCTATTTGGAAAAGGAGGAGCACCATGAAAATTCTTGACTTGACACACCTCATCGAAGATGCCATGCCCGTCTATCCCGAGACCGAGCCGCCGAAGCTCACGCCCTCAAACACCTTCGAGCAGCACGGCTTCCGCGAAACGCTGCTGACGATGGGTTCCCACACCGGCACGCACATGGACGCTCCCGCACATATGCTGCGCGACGGCAAGACGCTCGACCAGTTCCCGGCGGGCAAGTACGTCGGCACGGCCTATGTGCTCGACTGCTCCGACCTTGCGGGAAAGGAGATCCCCAAAGCGCGGCTCCAGCTCCACGCTTCGGAGATCGAGGCCGCGGACTTTCTGCTCTTCTACACCGGCTGGGACAAATACTGGGGCAGCGAGAAATACTTCTCCCCCTTCCCCGTGCTCTCGCTCGAGGCGGCGGAGTACCTTGCCACCTTTCCGCTCAAGGGCGTCGGCACCGACGCCATCTCCATTGACCCGATGGACACGGAGGACTATCCCGTTCACAAAATTCTGCTCGGCGCGGGCTTTGTGAACACGGAGAATCTCTGCCATCTCGCTTCCCTCGCGGGGAAAGCCTTCCCCTACGCGACGCTCCCCCTGCGCTTCAAGGATGCCGACGGCTCGCCCGTGCGCGCCGTCGCCATGCCGGAGGATTGAACGAAAAACCGCTCTGCCGTGGGCAGAGCGGTTTCCTTATTATATAATAATGGAATGCGGCAAAGCCTCCGGTTTGCACCGGAGGCTTTGCCGTGAGTGAAGAAAAGATCGTCGCCCTTGAGCGAATCGTTTCGATCAGACGTTGCCAATGGTGGCGACCATGACGGCCTTGATGGTGTGCATACGGTTCTCGGCCTCGTCGAACACCTTGGAGTTCGGGGAGAGGAACACCTCGTCGGTGACCTCACGGATGTCGTAGCCGAGCTCCATCTGGCTCTTGGCCATGGTGGTGTCGAAGTCGTGGAAGGAGGGCAGGCAGTGCAGGAAGATGCAGTCGCTGTTCTCGGTGGCCTTCATCACGTCGCCGGTGACCTTGTAGGGAGTGAGCTGCTTCACGCGCTCGGGGATCTTGTCCTCTTCGCCCATGGAGGCCCAGATATCGGTGTAGAGCGCGTCGGCGCCCTTGAGGAGAGCCTTGTCCTCGCCGTACTCGACGACGGCGCCGGTCTCCTTGGCGACCTCGCGGCAATACTCCACGACGTCAGCGGCGGGAGCGAGCTCCTTCGGGCCCCAGCCGACATAGTGCATACCGAGCTTGGCACAGATGTACATCAAGCAGTAGGCCACGTTGTTGCGGGTATCGCCGCAGAAAACGAGCTTGCACTTGTTGAGGGGCTTCTTGGTGTTCTCCATCAAGGTGAGGATGTCGGCGAGCGCCTGGGTGGGATGATCGACGTCGGTCAGACCGTTCCACACAGGAACGCCGGCGTTGGCGGCGAGGCCCTCGACGACCTTCTGGTCGTAGCCACGGTACTCAATGCCATCGAAGAAGCGGCCGAGGACCTTCGCGGTATCGACCATGGTCTCCTTCTTGCCCATCTGGGAGGACTTGGAATCTAGGAACGTGACGTGCGCGCCCTCGTCATAGGCGGCGACCTCAAACGCGCAGCGGGTGCGGGTGGAGGTCTTCTCGAAGAGCAGAACGATGTTCTTGCCGGCGAGCAGGTTACCGCGGATGCCGGCGCGCTTCTTCGCCTTCAGATCGGCGGCGAGGTTGAGCATATAGCGGATCTCATCGGGGGTGAAATCCTTCAGTGTGAGAAAAGAACGGCCTTTGAGATTAACAGGCATGGGATAGTCCTCCTTCAAGATAGTTCGCCCCCAATGGGGGAAATTGACTCATGTTCTGTACATAGCATACCAATTTTTGAAAAACACGCTAGACATTTTCGGTTATTTTTCTTGTATTTAACGGCAAATTTGCGCGGCGTGCCCGTTGCCGCTCCGCTTCCCTGCAGTCTTTCCGGCACTTGCCAAATGGACCGTCTCTGCGGTATACTATACACTGAAACAACGCATAAGGCAACCCTGCGCCGTCCGGCGCGGGCCGAATGAGGTGACCGATATGAAAGACCTTGCCGCGATGCAGTCCTTTGAGCGCTCCCGTCTTGACCGGAGCAAGCTGTGCTCGTTCGACAACGAGACCATCGAAGCGCCGACCGCGCCGCTGATCCATCAAGAGGCCCGCTTCCTCTACATCTGCGAGGGGCACGGCGTCATCCGCATTCAGGGGCACGACGTGGAGCTGCGACCGAATACACTCCTCTCCATCCTGCCGTGGCAGATTACGGCGGTGACGGAGGTCGCCGCGCCGCTGCAGTATCACCTTGTGATCTACAACCTCCACACGCTCAACCGCTACATCCGCGCCTTCTCCGACGAGCGCGGTGACGCGGTGGACTGGCTCGCGCACATCGAGCAGCAGCCCGCGCTCTACTGCAACGAGGGACAGGCCCACCGGATGCAGCAATTTTTCCTCTCGTTGCGCGAGGAGGTGGGGCTGGAATCCATTCTCGGTGCGGCCCCGCCGAAGATCCTCGGCTCACTCGCCGTCGTCAACCGCCTCGTCGAGCTGGTGATTCTCATGGAGCGCTTCCGCGCCGAGCAGCCCGAGCCTGCCGCGGCCGTCAGCGTCTCCGCCGCGCCGGACATGAGCGAGATCCTGCGCTACCTTTACTGCCACACCGGCGAAAAGCTAACGCTCAAGGGGCTCTCGCGCATCTTCTATGTCTCCGAGAGCAGCCTGAGTAGCTATATCAGCGGCATGACGGGACTCTCGTTCTTTGATCTTCTGAACGAAATGCGCATCGGCAAGACCGCAAATTATCTGCTCTATACCGATCTCACGCTCGAGGAAATCGCTGCGGCGCTCGGCTATGTGGACGCCTCGCACATCTCCAAGGTCTTTTCCGCGCGCGTGGGAATGCGCATCAACGACTACCGCAAGACCTACCGACGCGTGGAGAGCATCTGCCGCATCGAGACCGACCGGCGCGTCTACGCGCTGGTGGAATATCTCTGCCGCAGCTACAACGAGCCGCTCTCCGCGCGCACGGTCGCCGAAAAATTCGGCTACACCGCCGCCGAAATGAACCGCGCGCTGATGCTGCAGGTGGAGAAGAATTTCGAGGAATTTCTCAACTACGTTCGCATCAACCGTGCCGCCGAGCTGCTGCTCACCACCGACCAGACCGTGACCTACATCGCCATGGAGGTCGGCTACGCCAACGTCAAGACCTTCAACCGCAACTTCCTGCGCTTCAAGGTGATGACGCCCGGCGATTTCCGCAAAAAGGTCGCGCTTCAGGAAAGTCGCCTATAATCTCTTTTTCCCTTGCCGCTTCGGCTGTTTTTCCGCAGTCGAAGCGTTTTTTTCGCTGCTTTTCGAGCTTGGATTCGGTTATTTTCGTTATTTTGCACAAAAATTATACGCTTTGCAAGTATTTCATGATATGACTTGACAAGAGCTCGTCGGGATGCTATTTTGGACATAGGCCCTCTGCAATTCATTTGCCGCTCTCTTGCGTCATACACATCAAGTATGGACGGCATCGATGCAGGGGCCGGTTCCGCACGGCGGACATCCATCCCTGCAAGCCTTGACCGTTCCGGGGAAGGAAATCGGTCACAACAAATTGAAGGAGGATACAAACCATGCGCAAATCCATGAAGAAGCTCATTGCTCTCACCCTCGCCTGCCTGATGCTCGCGACACTGTTCGCCGGCTGCGGCAAAAAGGACGGCGGAGAAGATGACTCCGGCGGCGACACCATCAAGCTCGGCTGGATGGGCTCGCTCACCGGCGACCAGGCCGCCTACGGCACCTGCGAAAGCCAGACCCTCAAGATGATGGTCGAGGACCTCAACGCCAGCGGCGGACTGCTCGGCAAGCAGGTCGAGCTGATCTGCTACGACACCAAGGGCGACGCGCAGGAGGCGGTCAACGTCGCCAAGCGTCTGTGCGCGCAGGATCAGGTCTGCGCGATCATCGGCCCGAACGCCTCCGGCCAGTGCATCGCCATCCAGTCGGTCCTTGACCAGTACAAGATCTCCGATATGTCCACCGTGGCGACCAACGAGAAGGTCACCGTGCAGGACGGTCAGCTCAAGGAATACAACTTCCGCGTCTGCTTCCTCGATCCCCAGCAGGGCAAGATCGCCGGTACGTTCGTGTACGATAACCTCGGCTTCGACAAGGCCGCCATCCTCTACGACGTCAACGACGACTACGCGCTGGGTCTGAAGGACAACTTCGTCAAGGTCTTTGAAGCCAAGGGCGGCACCATCGTCGCCGAGGAGGGCTACACCGCCGGCGACACCGACTTCACCGCGCAGCTGACCAAGATCAAGGAAGCCCAGCCCCAGATCATCTTCACCCCCATTTTCTATCAGGATTTCATCATGATCCACAAGCAGGCTCGCACCCTCGGCATTGAGGTGCCGATGCTCGGCGGCGACGGCTGCGCGTCCGAGGTCCTCTTCGACGCCGCCGACGCGGTGGACGGCTCCTACGTCATCAACCACGTTTCCCTCGTCGATCCCGCAGGCGACTCCTTCCGCAAGGAGTATGCCGAGAAGTACAACGGCGCGAAGATGGAGCTCAACGGCTACATGGCGCACGACGCGTTCCTGCTCTGGTGCGCGGCGGTCGAGAAGGCCGGCAGCGATGACCCGCAGGCCATCGCCGACGCTTACTCTCAGGTCGAGGTCGAGGGCATGGCCGGCAAGATCAAGATCTCTGCCGAGGACCACAACCCCGTCGGCAAGTCCGGCTGCGTGGAGCGTATCGACGGCAAGAACAAGACCTACGTCTTTGAGACCTACATCGCCGCAGACTAAGTACATCCCCGAAACAGAAAAAGCAAGCACCCTTTCGACACTCGGGCGCCCCGCACGGGGCGCCCGAGGTTAACAGGACAAAAGGAGGCTATACATGGGTATAGAATATTTTCTCCAGCAGCTGGTCAACGGCATCTGCCTCGGCGGTATGTACGCGCTGATGTCGGTCGGCTATTCGCTGGTCTACAGCATTATGAACTTTTCCAACTTTGCCCACGGAGGCGTCATCATGGTCGGCGCTTATGTGGGCTATTTTGCACTCACAGCGCTCAACGTTCCGTTTCTTCCGGCGTTTCTGCTCTGCGGCGTGGGCAGCGGCCTGCTCGCCGTCATCATCGAGCGGCTGGTCTACTCGCCGCTGCGCAAGCGCCACGCTCCGTCCCTGTACTTCATCATCTCGGCGATGGGCGCATCCATCTTCCTGGAGAATTTTGTCATCGCCACCATCGACGGCACCCCCAGAAACTACCCTCCGATCTTCGATAACCGCATCAACATCGGCGGGATCTCCCTTGGCGTCGACAGTCTGCTGATGATCGTGGTCTCGGCCGTCGCGCTGCTGATTTTGATGTTCATCATACAGAAAACCAAGGTCGGCCTTGCCATCCGCGCCTGCTCCTACAGCGAGAAGGCCTCGACCCTCATGGGCATCAACGGCGATCTCGTGATCTTCATCATCTTCCTCATGGGCGGCGTGCTCGCCGGCTTTGCCGGTATGCTCTACGGTATGCGCTTCATCGTCAAGCCCACCATCGGTCAGGTCACGAACAAGTCCTTTGTCGCGGCGGTGTTCGGCGGTCTCGGCAGTCTCCCCGGTGCAATCGTCGGCTCGGTGCTGCTCGGCATCATGGAGATCTTTGTCGCGTCCTTCAACTCCAACCTGCGCGACCTGTTCGTGTACGGACTTCTGATCCTCGTCCTCGTCATCAAGCCGTCCGGCCTGATGGGCAAGGTCGTGGAAGACAAGGCGTAAGGAGGGAGGAACGATATGTTTAGCTGGTATTACATCGAAGGCATCCTCATTCAGTCCTGCTACACCCTGCTGATCGTGCTCGGCCTTTCCATCCTCACGGGCTACACCGGTATGTTCTCGTTCGGTCACGCGGGCTTTGTGTGCATCGGCGCGTATGTTTCCATCCTCTGCACGATGGCGTTCGGCCTGCCCTACTGGCTCTCGCTCATCATCGCGGGCCTTGCCGCCATGCTGCTCGGCGCGGGTCTCGGCAAGATCACGCTGAACCTCAAGGGCGACTACTTCTGCATCGCCACGCTCGGCGTAGGCGAGGCGATACGATTGATCTTCAACAATTTACAGCTCAATATCAATGTCGGCGGCAAGGACTTCCTGCTCGACGGCGCGAAGGGTGTGGCGAGCATCCCGCTCAAGACCACCTTCTTCGGCGACTGGAACGCGCTCGCCGCCGGCGACGTCGGCACCTTCCTCTCCACGCTCTTTTCCTCAGCGCTGTTCATCGTCATTATCTTCCTCACCGCCACCGCGCTGCTGATGAACTCCAAGCACGGACGCAGTATGCTCGCCGTGCGTGAGGACGAGCTGGCGGCGCAGATGAGCGGCATCAATACGTTCCGCTCCAAGATGCTCGCCATGTGTATGTCCGCGCTCTACGCCGGCATCGCGGGCGGCATGATGGCGCACTACTTTGGCTATCTCCAGCCCAAGATGTTCCTGATGACCAAGTCCACAGAGTATACCATCATGGTCATCTTCGGCGGCATGGGTTCTATCACCGGCTCGGTGCTCGGCACGGTGCTGCTCTGCGCGCTGCCGGAGCTGCTGCGCGCCGTCGGCGACTGGCGACTGGTCATGTACGGCCTCGCCGTTATCGTCATCATGATCGTGCGCCCGAAGGGCCTCATGGGCGGCAAGGAGCTGCCGGTCGGCAGGATCTGCCGTGCCGTCGGCCGTATTTTTACCAAGAAGAAAAAGGACCTGCCCCCGCCTGACGGCGGCAGCGTCGGAGAGGAGGCGTCGGTATGAGCGACATCACCTTCAAGCACCATGATCCCAACGTCATGCTCGAGCTCTGGCACGTCACCAAGCGCTTCGGCGGCCTGACCGCCGTGGGCGACGTTTCCTTCAAGATCAAAAAGGGCGAGATCTACGCGCTCATCGGCCCCAACGGCGCGGGCAAGACCACCATCTTCAACCTCATCACGGGCGTCTACGCGCTCACCGAGGGCCGCGTCATTTTCGACGGCACGGTCGTCGGACAGGGCGACGCCATCATCAAGGACGATATGCGCGAAACGGATGTCAAGCCCTTCCGCAAGCAGCCCTACGACATCATGTCCCGCGGCATGGCGCGCACGTTCCAGAACATCCGCCTCTTCAAGAGCGAGACGGTCTACAACAACGTTCTCACCGCCTGTCACGCGGAGGCGGACTACAACATCTTCCAGTCGCTCTGGCGCCTCAGGGTCGGCCCCAAATGGCTGACGAAGTACTACTATCAGGAAAGGGCCCTGCGCGAAAAGACCGAGGAGCTGTTGAAGATCATGGGCATCTGGGAGCAGCGCGATATGATTGCCGTCAACCTGCCCTACGGCCAGCAGCGCAAGCTGGAGATCGCCCGTGCGCTCGCGACCGATCCCAAGCTGCTGCTGCTCGACGAGCCTGCCGCCGGCATGAATCCGGAGGAGACCCTCGCGCTGATGGACCTCATCCGCGAGATCCGCGACCGCTTCGACCTAACCGTGCTCATCATCGAGCACCACATGGACCTCGTGATGAACGTCTCCGACCGCATCTTTGTGCTCAACTTCGGCAAGCCCCTTGCCGAGGGCACGCCCGCGGAGATCCAGAGCAACCCCGAGGTTATCGAGGCCTATCTCGGAAAGGAGGACGACGGCGATGGCGATGCTTGAAATTCGTGACCTGAACGTTTACTACGGCGGCATCCACGCCCTCAAGGGCATCTCGCTCGAGGTCGAGGAGGGGCAGATCGTCTCGATGATCGGCTCCAACGGCGCGGGCAAATCGTCCATGATGAACGCCATCTCCGGCCTTGTGAAGTACAAGTCCGGCGAGATCCTCTACAAGGGTCAGCCGCTGCCGACCGCCGCGAACAAGGTCGTCCGGCTCGGCGTGTGTCAGGTGCCGGAGGGCCGCCTGATCTTCGCGAACCTCACCGTTTACGAGAACCTGAAGGTCGGCGCATATCTGCGCAGCGACAAGGACGGCATCGAGCGCGACCTCAAGCGCGTGTATGAGATCTTCCCACGTCTGGAGGAGCGCAAAAACCAGATCGCCGGCACGCTCTCCGGCGGCGAGCAGCAGATGCTGGCCATGGGCCGCGGCATCATGTCCGCGCCCGACCTCATCATGCTCGACGAGCCGTCCCTCGGCCTCGCGCCGCTGCTGGTCAACACCATTTTTGACACCATCCGCGAGATCAAGGCCATGGGCAAGACCATTCTGCTCGTCGAGCAGAATGCGCTCAAGGCGCTTTCCGTCGCGGACAACGCCTACGTTCTCGAGCAGGGCCGCATCACCAAGTCCGGCCCCGGCAAGGAACTGCTCAAGGACCCCGCCATCGCGGAGGCATATCTCGGCAAGGCCGCGCGCTGACGCTGCCAAAAATTCTGGGAGGTATTTTGCCATGGCTAAAACGGCACAGGATGTCATGCAGCTCATTCGTGAGCAGGGCATCAAAATGGTGGACTTCAAAATGGTCGATATCAACGGCCAGTACCGCCATGTGACCATTCCCGCGCAGAACTTCACCGAAGCGACCATGACCGACGGCATCGGCTTCGACGCCTCGAACTACGGCTACGCCGTGGTCGAAAAGAGCGACATGGTCTTTATCCCCGACCCCGCCACCGCGCAGATCGACCCGTTCTGTGAGGTCTCCACCCTGTCGATGACCGGCAACGCCATGATCATCGATTATCCCCACAACCGCCCGCTCGACCAGTACCCGCGCAACATCGTGCTGGCGGCGGAGCAGTATATGCGTGATACCGGCATCGCCGACACGATGCTCATTCTGCCGGAGTTTGAGTTCTACCTCTTCGACGACGTGGCATGGAAAGTCGCGCCGAACGAGATCGGCATGAGCCTCGACGCCGAGCAGGCGCATTGGAACGGCGACATCAATGGCCGCGGCGTCACCGTCCCGCGGCAGGGCCACTACCACATCGCCAAGCCGCTCGACCGCACCTACGAGTGCCGCAGCGAGATGTGCCTGCGCATGGAGGAGGCCGGCATCCCCATCAAGTACCACCACCCCGAGGTCGGCGGCGCGGGCCAGTTTGAGATCGAGCCGAAGCTCGGCGAGATGAGCAAAATGGCCGACGCGACCATGATGATCAAGTACATCATCCACAACACCGCCCTCAAGTACGGCAAGAGCGCCACATTCATGCCAAAGCCCGTCTACGGCGAGGCCGGCAGCGGGATGCACGTCCATATGCTGCTCTTAAAGGACGGCGATCCGGTGTTCTCCGACGACAACGGCTACTCCCATCTCAGCCGGGAGGCCCATTGGTTCATGGGCGGACTTCTCAAGCACATTCATTCCCTCTGCGCCATCACGAATCCCAGCACCAACTCCTTCAAGCGTCTGGTGCCGGGCTTTGAGGCGCCCGTCACCGTCGGCTACGCCACGAGCAACCGCAGCGCGGTCATTCGCATCCCCGCCTACGCCAAGACGCCGAATATGCGTCGCTTTGAGCTGCGCAATCCGGACGCCACCTGCAACCCATACTTCTGCTACGCGGCGTTGCTGATGGCCGGTCTTGACGGCATTGAAAACAAGATCGACCCGCACGAAAACGGCTGGGGCCCCTACGACGTCAACCTCTACACCCTCTCCGACGAGGAGAAGGCCAAGCTGCAGGGCCTGCCCACCTCGCTCGACGCGGCGCTCGACGCGCTGGAAGCCGACCACGATTATCTCACGAAGGGCGGCGTGTTCCCCGAAGCGCTGCTCCGCAGCTTCATCGCCGCCAAGCGCAGGGAATGCGCGGCTATGGCCGCCATCCCGCATCCCGCGGAATTTGAGCGCTACTACAACCTGTAAATAACCGCGCGTATCCATCGGGGGACCGCCTTCCGGCGGCTCCCCCCTTTGCGCGCCCGAAACCATGCTCCGCGCCGTGCGGAGAGCAAAGGAGAACGATCATGGAACAAGTCCTGTTGGATCAGATCACCGCCCTGCGCGCACAGCTCCACGCCTGTGCGGAGGTCTCCGGCCGCGAGGCCGTGACGAAGCACACCCTGCTGACCTTTCTGCGCGAGCATACCTCGCTGGAGCTTCACGAGCTTGACGGCGGCTTCTACGCCGCGCACCGCGAGCCGGAGAGCACAAGGCCGTCGGTCGCGCTGCGCGCGGATTACGACGCTCTGGCAACGCCCGAGGGCGGCGCGGCGCACCTGTGCGGTCACGACGGCCATGCCGCGGCGCTGTGTGGCGTCGCGCTGATGCTCGAGGGACAGTCCATCGGGCGCAGCGTGTTCCTGCTCTTTCAGGGCTCGGAGGAGACCGGTGCGGGCGCGGCGCAGTGCTGCGAGCTTTTTGACCGCGAGAAGGTCGATGAGATCTATGGCGCACATAACCTGCCGGGCTTCCCATTCGGCGCGGTGCTCACCCGCGCGGGCACCTTTGCCTGCGCCAGCCGCGGCGTGACCGTTCATTTTGTCGGTAAGCCCGCCCACGCCGCCTATCCCGAGACCGGTGTCTCTCCCGCGCCCGCAGTCGGGCAGCTGCTGGTCGATCTGCCCACGCTCGCCGCGCCCGAGCAGTACCGCGGCATCACGCGCTGCACCGTCATCGGCGCGCAGATGGGCGAAAAGGCCTTCGGCGCGGCGGCGGAGTCCGCCGAGCTGTGGCTGACGCTCCGCGGCGAGCACGACGACGATCTCGCGCGGCTTCGCCGCAGCGTGCTCACCCGTGCGCAGGAGCTGGCCCACAAGAACCATCTGGAGTTTTCCTTTGAAGAGCAGGACATTTTCCCCGCCACGGAAAACGACGCGCTCTGCGCCAGCCGCGTCATGCGCGTGTGCCGCGGCACGCTCCTGCACGACCCGATGCGCTGGAGCGAGGATTTCGGCCATTATCTGCACCTCTGCCGCGGCGCATTCTTCGGCGTGGGCGCGGGCGAGGATCACCCGCAGATCCACACCGAGCACTACGAATACCCCGACGCGCTTCTGGAGCCGACCGTCGAGGCATTCCGGGCGCTGCTCACCAGCGAATAAGAAAAGGGCCTGTGCCACACTGATATGCTCCCTCTATGAAAGACAGTGAAAAAGCAAACTGTCAATCATGAAGGGAACATATCAACTGCAAAGACACATTACTATTTCTGCGGCTTTACGGTGCTGTCAAGCAGGCGGCACATTTATTTTCTGACGTTCGATAGGTGAACGTAACAAATGTATTGCTGTTTTTCAACGGTATCCAGAATATCACTTAACTTTGTTCCGGATAGGCGTCCAAATCGTGTTGAAGATACGGCGGAAGAGCATATTCCCATGACCGCTCTTTTATTGCGTCAGCATCATTTATGCCATTCCCTAATAGTGTAGCGATCTCTATCAAGGTTCATCACTGCAGCCTCCTTTGTGCTCGTTGGATAATATTTCACCGCAGACGATACCTAGATAGCGGCATTACTTTCTTAACAGGATCACATATGACGTCGGTTCGTCCATAGCGGGCAAGTTTGTCGCCACCGGCGGCAGGATCGCCCTGTTCTGCGGTGCCGGCATTTCAGGCAACGTCATCAGCGACGATATTTGCCTGCACAACAAGGGGGGTGGCAAGTATTCTTTCACCATGACCATGGGCAAGGAAACGAGCGTTCCATGGAATAATCCGCGAAGCGCTCGTCTCTTTTTGAAGGAAGATGTTCTTGCCTCGGATTTTTTGATCTCATACTTTAGAACGATTTACATTTGCTGCAAAATCGTATATGGTTTTCCTAGGTCATTGTACAGAAAATAGCGAAGGGCTTACGGCATTGCGACCATCCGTGACGGCAGCGGCTGTGGCAGTCCCCCGCCATCAGCGCTCTGCTGGCGACGAGCTATACCCTCAAGACCGCCAGCGGCACATGGTTGGCAGACGCGGAGCCTGTGCAAACAACCGCGACCAACACCAGCAACGGCTACGCCAAGAGCGCCGACATCACCGTCACCAAGATCGGCCTAAGCAAGGTGACGATCACACAGACACCGCACCCCGACGACCCCAACCAAGAGTAGTTGGGCAATCCCCCCGCTAAGAACGGCCGCCTTGTGGTGTATCCGTACCTCGGCAAGGCGGAGGGCCTTGACCCCGCGACGTATTACTTTAAGGTGACCTACAACGGCAATGAGTTGGAGTTAAACAAGGATTACACCATCGAGAACAACAGCAATCAAGCGTCGCAAGCCGGAGAGTATACGCTGACAATCAAAGGCGTGGGCAACTACACGGGCGAGCTGAGCGAATCCGACCTTGTGCTGAGTGATTTGCACTTCGAGTCCGCGAACGCGGGCGAAACGACAGCGGTCTTCACGGTGACACTGAACAACAAGAATTTCGTGTTCGCCGACGGCACCCGAACCATAATCGTCAAGATGAGCCGGGAGCCGAATCCTTACGGCACCAACTATACCAAGATCAACAAAGCCACCGCTCCCACCACTGGGAATGGCAAGCTGATCCTGCCCATCGAGAGTGTGAACAGCTCCACGACTGGGGAAATCGGCGTCGTGACCGTCACGGTCACCACGGCCAACCCGGACGGGACCACGACCAAGACCGAAGCGGACGGCACAAAGAGCGAAACCAAGGCCGAGACTAGGGCTGACGCGAACCGCGTGACCAACGGCAAGGAAACCACCAAGACCATCGCGCCCAACGGCTCCACCGGCACGACCACCACAACCACGGAAAATGGCAATTCCAAGGCCGAGGACGGTGTGCAACTGACCGCGGACGACAGCGCGACGGTGAAGATCGTCGAACGCCGGTCGAAAAGGAGTCCTTCCCTTTTGAAAATATTCCTTTTGCAAAAGGGAAATATTGTGTTACAATCGCGGCATAAAGCATTGAGGAGGCAACGCCGCATGGCTGCAAACACCAATCCGCGCCTGCAAAATCAGGTGATCTATTCCATTTACGTCCGCAACCACACGCCGGAAGGCACCTTCCGCGCCGTCATTCCCGACCTCGACCGCATCCGCGCGCTGGGGACGGATATCATTTGGCTGATGCCCATTCACCCCATCGGCGGCGAGGGCAAGAAGGGCACGCTGGGCTGCCCCTATGCCAACCGCGACTACCGCGTCGTCAACCCCGCCTACGGCACGATGGAGGACTTTGAAGCGCTGGTGCGCGAGATCCATGTGCGCGGCATGAAATGCATGATCGACGTGGTCTACAACCACACCTCGCCCGACTCCGTGCTCTACCGTGAGCATCCGGAATACTTCTACCACGACTCCGACGGCAAGCCGGGCAACAAGCTCGGCGACTGGGCCGACGTCATCGACCTTGACTACTCCAACCGCGGGCTTTGGCAATATCTGACGGATACCCTCGTGATGTGGGCCAAGCTGGTGGACGGCTTCCGCTGCGATGTGGCATCCTTCGTCCCCGTGGAATTCTGGCTGCAGGCCCGCGCGGCGGTCGCCGCCGTCAACCCAAACTGCGTATGGCTTGCCGAAACGATCCACCGCAGCTACGGCTGTCTCGCGCGGCGGCACGGCGTCTATTCCGCACCGGACGGCGAGATGTTCCAAGCCTTCGATTTGGAATATGAGTACGACGTGCGCGAGGTATTCGACCGGTATCTGCGCGGCGAGGTCCCCCTGAGCCGCTATCTGGACGCGCTGAATTTTCAGGAGACCTGCTACCCCGCGAACTACAACAAGCTCCGCTTTCTGGAAAACCACGACCAGCCGCGCATCGCGTCCCTCGTGCGCGACGAGCGTGCGCTCGTGAACTACACGGCGATGCTCTATTTTCTCAAGGGCACGACGCTGCTCTACGCGGGGCAGGAATTTGAAAACGACCACCTGCCCAGTCTTTTTGACATCGACCCCATCGACCGCCGCACCGGTCATGATCTGAGCGAGCTGCTGCGCCGCCTGTACGCGATCAAACAACAGCTCGGCAGTGCCGACTGGTTCTCCGCCGACGCGGACGATGCGAACGACCTCGCGCTCCTTCAGCGCGGAAGCGCGGGCAGGCGCTTCGTGGGCGTGTTCTCCCTCAAGGCGAAGGCCGCCGATGTGCGTGTGGACGCCGCCGACGGCGTGTATGAAAACCTCATCGACCGCAGCGCCGTCACCGTGAAAAACGGTATTCTTTCCTGCACGGGTGAGCCGGTGATCCTCCGCGCGGAGGGCTGAGCGCTTACCGCTCCACCCGCGCAAGCAGCGGCTTCATCGTCTCTGCCGCGCGGCGGATGGTCTCCTCCGCCGGCAGGGCGAGCACGTTCGGGTCCATGACCTCGACGGAGCAGGGACCGTCATAGCCGATCGCCCGGATGCTCCGCAGCAGCTCCTCTAAGGGGACGTCGCCCTTGCCGGGCCAGTAGCTCTCCGCGCGCTGCGCCGTGAACGGAGCGCGCGCCGGGCAGTCGCTGACGTGGACCATAAAAAGCCGGTCGCCGCGCAGAGCCGACAGCTCCTCCGGCCGCGAGCCGCCGGCACAGAAATGCCATGTGTCGAGCAGCATTCCCACGTTGCCGCGGTCCACCGTGTCAAGGATCTCCGCGCACTGCGCGAAGGTCTGTACGGAGCTGCCCGGCACCGCCATAAATTCCAGCGCCAGCCGCACGCCGTAGTCTGCCGCAGCGTCCGAGAGCCGCAGCAGCGAATCGGCGGTCTCGCGGCAGATCGCCGCTGCGGAGGTCCCCTCCGGCGCATTAAAGGAAGCGATGACCTCCATGCAGCCGCAACCGAGCACGCGGCAGGCCGCAAAGCACCATTCGCTCAGCTCGCGCAGCATACGCCCGCCAGCCTTGGTCTGAAAGGAAACGCCCTCAAGCGCGTTCAGACTCGCCGCGCGGACGTGCTGCTCCTCCAGCGTCTGCCGCAGCGCCTCCAGCGTTCCGCCGCCGCGCAGATAACGCAGGAGCGTGCCCTTACGCAGCTCCACGGCGGAAAAGCCCGCCTGTGCGCAAAGTACGATATCCTCCGGCAGCGTGCCGTTTTTCATCACGGTCATTTCATTGAAGCAAAGCTCCAT
>ERZ808245.114-NODE-114-length-47372-cov-6.804404_pt1 | contig 47372 bp, 54 predicted proteins | sample MGYA00521243_ERZ808245 | MGnify/ENA primary metagenome ERZ808245 (study PRJEB31516, sample SAMN03275576) | gut metagenome | biome: mammalia-associated habitat; material: feces | host: Papio cynocephalus | place: Kenya | collected 2012-07-07 ... | reverse complement strand
CAAGATCTCTCGGTGAATTGTATTATTTCAATACTCCGATTGAAGATTCCGAGATTGAAAACGTTAAAAACGCGTTGAAATACTACGAGCGTGCTTTTTACCTCGGAGATATAGAGGTTGCAAAAAAGATAGGCTTTATCTACTTAAACAATGAAGAACTGAAAGACGTTCGCAAAGCCATAGAGTGGTACGAAAAGGGCTTGAACCTCGGTGATTATTCGCTCAATTTCGATTTGGCGTACGTGTATCTCAACGACAGATTTATTCCGCACGATTACGAAAAAGGCTTGAAATACCTTGCGGACGGCGTGGCGCACGACAATCCCGAAAGTTTATATTTGCAAGCGCGCATTTACGAAGTGGGTATGTACGGCGTAGAACCCGATGCAAAGGCGTATATAAAATATCTCAAAAAAGCGGCGAATCTTTGTCAAGACGACGCTTTGCTCGATTTGGGATACTACTATTACCAAAAGGGCAAGTATGACGACGCGCTCGATTGTTTTGCGCAATGCGATTTGAATGATGCCGGCGTTTATTGGGCGATTGCAACGATTTGCGAAGAGCAAAAGAAAGATTATGAAAACGCACTCGCATATTACGAAATGGCGATGGAAATGAATTTCCCCGACGCAATCGAAAGAATGGCTGAAGCGTATCTCGGCGACGAGCTCGGACTTGAAAAGGACGAAAAGACAGCGCTAAGACTTTTCAAAAAAGCCGCAAATCTCGGCAATTCCGCGGCACAATATAATCTCGGTATGGCGTACGCTTGCGGATACTACGGCGTAACACCCGATAAAGATAAAGCACTTCATTGGCTGAAACAGAGCGTTAAAGGCGAAAATCCGTCGGCGTGCCTGCAAATGGGGCTTTATTACTACTATACCGTCAAAACCGAAGCGGCTTATAAAAAAGCCTTTGAATTATTTACCGACGCGTACAATTGGGGAGAGAACGAGGCGATTATCAATATCGGACTTTGCTATCTACAAGGTAATGGCATAAAAGAGAATAAAAAGGCAGCTGCAAAATGCTTTAAGACTGCTGCATACAAATATAAATCTAGCCTTGGTTTTTATAATCTTGGAATATGCTATGAGAATGGCTTTGGCGTTTGCCAGGATTATAAAAAGGCAATAGAGATGTATGGAAAATCTGTCGAATTAGGTGAGAAAAATGGACTTGAAGCCATTAAGCGAGTTTACTCGAAAATGAATGTTAATGGTTATAAAGCGTAGTCGTTTTAACACGTTTCTATGTTGGATTACAAAAAATATGCAATGTAACAACGATGAAATTTATCACAAGCAGTGAGAAAATCGCAGTTAAAAAGGCGGCTTTTTTATACCTTATATGGTATAATTTATTCAAGCAGTCTAGAATGCTTATGGTCATAGACTATTATCCACTCGTGAGATTGGATCGTGGACAGCGTAGTGCCTAGGACCACGTTAAAAGGCTAGCGCACATTCGGTAACGGAAACAGTTACAGACCTCCTACTTGTTGGGAGGTTTTTTCTTTTATTCAGCTGTACGCATTTTGAACAAACTGTACGCACTTTTTAATGGCTGTACGCAAATTGTATCAAAATAGGTAATCGCACACATAAGAAAAGCATAGGTTTGATACAAATTGTGTCAGACCTTTTTTCTTTGCAGATAGGAAACTTTATCCTTTCCGCCAGCAACGATCAGAGTCTTGTAGAAGTGTCAAATGGCATTTTTACGAGGCTCATTTTCTTTTTGTATATTTCTACGGAACGAAAGCCTTATCAACGGAACGATAGGTGTTGCTACGGAACGATTGATTTCGTGATATATTACTACAAAAAAATCTTGGCTCAGTGACAGTTGATTTTGCCAAACTGCTTGCTTTATTTTGCAATAAGTGCTATAATTTTATATATAGTTTGATATTTTGTATGGAGGCGATAATATGAAAATAGACTATCCAGCGACTATTATCAAAGTGAGAGCAACGCTTAATTTATCGCAAGCTGAACTTGCAGAAAAGCTTGACGTCTCTTTTGCGTCTGTAAATAGATGGGAAAATGGCAAATATGAGCCCACTAGATTGGTAAAAGAAAAACTTAGATTAATTTGCAAAGAACACAACATAGAGATGGAGGCTAGACAATGCAATTAATTAAATCTCCGCTAAATTACACAGGAAATAAGTACCGTATTATGGATCAAATTAGAAAGTACTTTCCTGAAAATATAGAATGTATGATTGATTTGTTTTGTGGGGGAGCAACAGTAGGATTAAATACTAACGCAAAAAAAATTATATTTGTTGATAGTAATGAACGAATCATTAATTTATTAATTTTTCTATCAAAACAAGATTTTGATGGCTTTATAAAAGAATGTGAAAATGTAATTGACAAATATGGCTTGTCTTATTCGTTTAAGTATGGCTATAAATTTTATCGCGAAAAATGCAATGATGCAAACGCAAATAATGGGTTAAAAGATTATAATTCTGCAGGTTTTTATAAAATGAGAGAGGATTATAATCAACTCCTTAATAAAAATACGGATGATGCAAATGTGTTATTATACATGCTGATGGTATATGCATTTAATAATGATATTCGATTTAATAGCGAAGGTCATTTTAATTTGCCAGTTGGAAAAACAGATCTTAACAGGATGAATGTTAACAAAATCAAAGAATATATAGAACGCATTAAAACAATAGAAAGTGAATTTATATGTGCCAGCTTTATTGACCTTGAAAAATTAGGCATTATCAATCAAGCTGACTTTATTTATATGGATCCACCATATTTAATTGGAAATGCTGTTTACAATTCTGGTTGGGGAAGCCCTCAAGAACATGCATTACTGGATTTTATAGACTCATTAATTGCTAAAAAAATTAATTTTGCTCTATCAAATGTTTTGACGAAGGTCGGAAAGACAAATGAGCCTTTATCATATTGGTGCCATAAAAATAGTGAGGTAGTAGAGGTTCATAACATTGATTATCACTATAGAGGAGCAAGTTATCATAAGGTTGATAGAAATGCTCATGAGCAAGAAGTGTTAATCACTAATAAGAGGTATAAGTAATGAAAATAAGCAGTAGAAGATATATTGGATGTAAAACAAAACTACTTGATTTTATATTTAATAGCGTAAATGAATATGGATATCCTAGGGGTGCTATTTTTGCCGACATTTTTGCTGGCACAGGCGTTGTCGCTTGTAAATTTGCTGAAGAAGGATATAAAACAATATTAAACGATACATTATATTCAAATTATGTCGTTTATCAAGCTGTACTTGGCTCAGAACCAATTAGAAAAGATTATCTTGAAGAAATAATAAATAACTTAAATGAAATTGTCGGAAGTGAGTTGGAAGATAATTATTTTTCAAAGATTTACGGCGGAAAATATTTTTCAAATAATGACGCAAAAAAAATAGGATATATTAGGGATTATATAGAAGGAATAAAAAACGAATTAAATTCTCGTGAATACTATTGTTTGGTCGCGACTTTACTATATTCTTGTGATAGAATAGCCAATACAGTAGGACATTTTGAATCATTTTTGAAAAAAAAGCCTGAAGATAAAGAGTGGCGATTATCTCTTTTAGAAGTGTTAGATAATGTCATTCCTGCAGATATATATAACGAAGATGCAAATGCTGTTTCTAGAAAAATAAAAGCAGATGTTGTGTATATAGATCCTCCGTATAATGCTCGCCAATATATCAATTTCTATCATGTTTTGGAGAATCTTGCACGTTGGAATAAGCCTACTGAATTCGAAGGAAATTCCATGAAGTTTAAGCGAAACGAGTTAAAAAGTGACTATTGCAGAAGTAAGGCTCCCATGTTGTTTGCTGATTTAATTGAACATTTAGACTGCAGCTTAATAGTTGTGTCATATAACAATACATATAAAGCAGGGAGTATTTCTTCAGTTAACACTATCACCAGTGAACAAATTATTGAAACTTTAAGTAGAAGAGGAAAAGTTGTTGTAAAAGAAATAGACTATAAGGCTTTCAATTCTGGTAAGACAAATTTAGATGGACATAAAGAATTATTATATATTTGCGAGGTGAAAAAATGAAACTAATCGAATATTATAAAGATAAACAAACAAGTCAAGCTTGGGTTGATAAGTTTCAAAGCACAGGAAAAAATAGCTGTGGTAAACTATTTTCTTGTCTAAACGTAAATTTTAGAAATCTTATTTCTTTTTTTAATCAATTAGAAGCTTTTAAACCAAAAGATGGTTTAAGGAGAGATGACTGGAATAGCTATCAAGATAACGGTCAAGAAAAAGATAAGCACAGGATTGTTAACTTAAAGAATGCAGGTCTTATCAGAATGGATGGAGATAGATATTATATTACTGATAAAGGACATGAAGTGTTGAGAATATCAAATGATAAGGATTTGACAGATAGAGAAAAATGGATAATTCTATTGATGCTTATCCTCGACTACAATACTGAAGAAAGAAAACAAGATTTAATAAAATCCGTTTTGGAATTGGATAGTTCTTTGAAGCAGCATGGCTTAGAAACTGTTAAATTTCTTGCAATGTTGAAAAACTCCCTTTATATAGATAAAAAGGACAAACTCTTTCAAAGTGACGTTTTTTGGTTGATTACTTTTGCCAAAGACGAGCAATTTGATAAAATATATTTAGATTCAACAGAAGACGAAAAACAGAATCTGTTTGATTATGTATTGTTAGTTTCACAGAACAAAAAGTCTACTGATTTAATAGCACATAAGTTTGTCAGTGGTGGTGCATATTCTGTGTCAACTTTCAACGATGATATCAATATGATTTTTTCAATACTAATTTTAATTTCTTTAAGAGATGTAAATTGGGATAATTATATTGATATTATCTGTAAATGTTATTCAACATGTAATGCTGAAAGAATAAAAAAATTTATGAGCAGTAACAGTTTAATATATCAAATGTCATATGATCAATCTTTTGGTCAAATTAATAAATTGATGGCAAAAGGAGGAATTTAATTATGAGCGTAAACAAGAATGTACATGATGTTGAGGTAGCTTTGGGACTTGCACATGGCGAATTATTAGATGAGGGGATAGAATTAGAAAAGTTCACTCCAAAATGGTTTAAGAGCAAGGGCGCAGAGTTTGCTGATATAGATATTGAAGCTCAAACATTATACAAAGATTTCCAAGTTAAATTTGGAATCGATGCTCTTGAAAAATTGAATGGCGAGGATTTATTAAAAGCATTATTTTTGGGAGGCAATACAGATAATCTTTGTCATGAACTTGAATATGTGAAAAGAAACACTGAACTTTTTGGTAGTATAAAAGGTGGCAGCGCGTATAAATATCCGCTATTTTTTGATAAAGAAACCAATACATGGATGTCAGGTACAAGACATAATCCTATAGGATTGTCTTTATCTGAAGCAATAATAAATGGAACAAAAGTAAGAGATGGGCTTGTAAAAGGACTCAAAATAATTGAAGAATCAAAGCCAATTAATGTAGCAGAAGACTACTTAATGCTTTATACAAAACTTTATGCGGTAATCCCTGAATTGGTTGATAGCATGTGGGTTCTTAAGTACTTTCATATGATGGAACCAGAAGTTATTCCAGTATTTTATAGTAAAGATTGGCAAGAAAAAGTCCTTAATGTGATAAAACTTAATCCTTCTGATTCTACTTATGGAAGATTAGGTCAAATAACTGAATTTATCAAGAAATGTGAAATATCTAATGTAGTATTTGCTCAAGTTTTTTATAAGTATTGCAAAGAATTAGATTCACAAGAAGATGATAATGAAAATTCTGATTTTGATAATAGCGTAGGAAGAATAAGAGGCGGCGAAAATATTATCCTTTATGGAGTTCCTGGAGCTGGTAAATCATGGACAATTAAAAACGAATATTGCAGTGACGAAACTTGCATGGAAAGATTAGTTTTCCATCCTGATTATACTTATTCTGATTTTGTAGGCCAAATTATGCCAAAAGTTACAAGTGAAGGAACTGTTAATTATGAGTTTACTCCTGGTCCTTTTGCGAAACTTGTAAAAAAAGCTTATACAAATCCTGATAAAATGTTCTATCTGGTTATTGAAGAAGTAAATAGAGGTAATGCTCCTGCAATATTTGGCGATGTGTTCCAACTTTTAGATAGACAAGGTCAATTCATTAAAGATCAAACAACAGGGCAGAATATAGAAAACCCTAATTATGGTGCAAGTGAATATGAAATAACAAACGCTGATGTAGCAAGGGTAGTTTACGGAAATGAAAATCATAAAGTTTCTATACCATCAAATATGTCGATACTTTGCACCATGAACACAAGTGATCAAAACGTATTTACATTAGATACGGCTTTTCAAAGAAGATGGAGTATGCGCTTAATCCAAAACAAATTTCCTGAAGACGGAAGTGAAAAAGCATTCGCAGATACTTTCATTCTTGATACAAGTGTAACGTGGGAAAAATTCTTTACTGTTATTAACGATTTGATTCTTAATAAGAATATCAGAATGACATCTGCTGAAGACAAGAGGTTAGGAACACACTTTGTTTCTCAGGAAGATTTGGTTATTGATACATATGAAGGCGAAGATAAGGAACTTAGTAAAAAAGCAAACAGACAAAATAGAAGGTTTGCAGAAAAAGTCTTAAAATACTTGTGGGATGATGCTTTCAAATTTAACAAAGACGAAATCTTTGATATTAGCAAAGTTAATAGTCTAGAGAAAGTAATAGAAGTATTTGTCAAAGCAAAAGGAAATACTAGATTTGAAGGAATATTTAAGCAAAATATTGTTGATGCTTTAATACCTAAACAGGAATAAATAAAAAGGAGTGATGCAAATGGCTATTGACCGTGAACATTTTATTTTAAGAGAACACTGTCATATAGATGATAATATCGATGGCGATAGATTTGTTGGCGTTAAAGCTGATTCCACGAATGCCATGATTTATTTTCCGTTAGGCTATGAACTCCCAGAGGATGATGACGAGTTAAGGCGAGATGTAAAAAATCTATTTATGGTTTTGGCGGCATTTACCGATAGAACTGATAGAGTTCTGCATATGGATAAATTTACCGCACCTCAAACCGTAGATTTTCCTATCCAAGCCTACATTAATGTAATCAATTATTATCTCGATCATAACGGTTCTTACTATACTGAAACAGAAGTGACTTATAGAATTGATCGACGTGGTAAAACAAACTGGTCTAGAACGATCAAACAAGTGTCGCCATTATTTCAAGGGAAATCAGTCATTTATTTAAATACTGTTGTTAGGGATAATACTCCTAATCTTAATATGATGATTACTAAAATTCATAAATATTGTGTTTATGAGAGTTTTGAGAGAATAGGCTGGCTTTATACAACTAACTCACCAGAAGTTGCTTACGCGCCTGCGGATACAAACACAATGGTTGCGATACTGAATGACAAGAAAGCAAACACTAATAACGATGTGGACAAAATGCTCTTCAGTTCGATGATAGCAATGTTAGAATTTATGGATAATCAGACCATTGATAAGCAATTCTACTTTGGAACAGATAAGTTTGAACATGTATGGGAAAAACTGATAGATATTGTATTTGGCGAGTCTAATAAGAGTGACTATTTTCCTCATGGTATTTGGACTCAAAGATATGGAGCGAATAAAGGAAAAGCAACTAGTGCTCTAGAACCAGATACAATAATGATTTATAATGGAAAATATTATGTACTTGATGCAAAATATTATCGTTATGGTAATCAGCCACAGTTTGGAGTGGGTGTGCTTCCGCAATCTTCTGACATAAATAAACAAATTACATATGGTCAATTTGTTAAGCGAAACAGAGCCCCAGAAGGGGTAGAGGTATATAATGCATTCTTAATGCCATTTAATCGAGCTAAAAATTATTTTTATATTAGTGACTTATTTGGTAACGTTGCCGAAGCGACAGGTGATTGGATACACAATCCTGAAACATATGAGAGAATTCAAGGAATTGTAGTGGACACTAGATATCTTTTGAAAAACTATCAAGGCAATCATGATAGAGATAAAGAAAAAATCAGCAAAGAAATAGAAAAATATTTCACAGAAATAACTGAATAAACAAATGAGAGACTTCAAATATGAGGCCTCTCTTTTTTAGTTATATTAATCTAATTTTCTTTGTTTAGCACGGTGTCGTGCTTGAATATCTCTGTTCATACAAGCGGTACAGCAATATTTCTTTTTTCTTGATGTGACACTTACTAAAAAGAATTCATTACATTTTGGATTTGCACATCTTCTATAAATTTCCATGCTTGGTCGCATATAAAATAAACCGAAATAAAGAGCACTTAACAAAGAATCAATTTTCCACGCAGGTTCCATTTTTGAAATATCATAGGCAACACGAACTCTTTTTAAATTGAAATCTATTTCTTCCTTGATAAGAAGTTTTGCTACTTGAATAGCAGCTTTTTTTAATGGCTCATCAAAATTTTCTTTTTTTACTTCTTCATTTAGGTAATGTGTTGTGTCAAGATCAACTCTGTCTATAATTCCAACTTTATAAAAGTAATGAAATAAAAAATCATTGATTAATAAAAATTGTTTAGACAGTTTTTTTCTAGGAGCACAATAAACAGTAAATATTTTTCTAAATAAGTCATGGTTATACTTATCTTCTTTTGAATATCCTTCAAGTGTACTATAAATAAAATCAGCTTCTATAGTTGTTCCACTGTAGATTGAATCATCAAATTTAAACTCCAGGTTATTAAAAGTGTCATTTAATCGCGGATCTTTTGATAATTCTCTAGATTGTTCTAAAAACAATGTATATGGATGTTTGGTAGAAGAGTAGGAATATTTGCCCTCTTTAGTTTCAATAACTACAATTGGAGCAAAAAGTAGATACATGATAAGTCGAACTATTTTTTCGTAGCTAGTTCTAGACATATCTGTAATGGTTGACATTAATTCAAGTGTTGCATGCAATCTATTTATAACCGAAATGATTTCAAATTTTCCTATCGACTCATATTCATCAAAAGATATCGGAAGTAAAAAACCATTGCGTTTAAAAAAACTAAAATAGTTTTCTATTGATTTATTGTTAATTGCAATCAACTTACCAAGCACATTGCTCTCTGCAATAGAACCATCATCATTAAGTCTTACTAATCCTACTTTAGAGCCAAATGCAAATCTAATTGGAACGTTTTTATCTGCATATACTTTTAGTATTTCTTGTGCCTCATACCCTGGATAAGGGTGAATTTTATCTATTTCACTTATACAAGGCCAAGAATTGAATGTAAAAATATTACTTGCAAAAAAATTTTCATTAAAATTCAAACTTTTTTTTGTGTTTTTGGCCATATAACTCCAATTTAACTCCTTTCTATTTTTGCCCTTTTATAAGGGCTTTTTATTTTTAACAAATTTTAGTAATGCATTTTGTAATGCTTTACAAGAATTATATCAAATTAAATTATTTTTTACAAGTTAATAGCCGTAAAAATAATGCATTATTGCAAGTTTTTACATTATTTTTGTTGTTTGATAAAATGAGTTCAATAACAGGAAGTAGCTAGCCTGTTCGGTGTCCAATTCTAGATCATTGCGTGGATACCAAAATACATATCGCAAGCCAACTGTCGCAATCAGGAAGGCTGCACAAATAAAGATGGAATGTCCTAAAAACACCACCTTCTTTTTGTTGCACCCTTTTTCGGCAAGTCACGACTAGGTTGGCAGTGAAGGCATCTCCATCTAACAAAACGATGGAGGTGTCTACATGACATATAAAAATTTAAAAGAATTCTATTTAAGTAAAGAAGAAGTTGAGCAAGCGTTAGCAATTTACAACGCTGACAAATCTTCGGAAGAGCAGATATTTTACATTCCTTATTTCGAAGAATTTAATAATCGCAGAATTTATGTGCCCTGCGAACGCGAGTATTTCTACTTTTGGCGAAACGAGCGCAGGAAAGAAAGATTGCAGAAAATCAGGGAAGGGCGTTGTAAGGTGCCATCAGAGAAATACGGCGTCAAACGCTGCACAGCCGACTGCAAGCATTGCCCATATAAGCAAGATCCTAATGATCCAGATAAAGAAGTAACGGATTACAACTGGACAGGAAACGCATTGTCTTTGGACGAGCCCATAGGCTTCCATGACAACGGCGATCCGATTTACATCGATATAGCGGACGATTCCGCAACAGTTCTCGATGTGCTTATCGAAGAAGAGATCAGAGCCGAAAGGAAAAAGGCAGTTGAAGACCTGCTTAACGAGCTCAGCGAATTGGATAGGACCATCGTCGTACTTTATTATTCCCATTCCAAATCAGATGCCGACATTTCAAAGGCTGTTAATGTGCCAAGAGCAACAGTCCAGCGCAGGAGAGTCAAGGCATTTGAATACATGAAAAAACGAATTTCAGAAAAATTCTAAAAAAGTCGAGCAAAAAGTGAGCAGTCCAAAACTTACTTGTCCATTGAAGTACAGGAAGGCAGAAAGCCATTCCGAATTATCACAAGGAGGTAGAGTTATGGACTCTCAAAACAAAGCAGCCAGAGGCAAACCCGAACTCAACGATGCGGAGCTTATAGGTGCGTTATTGTTCCTATCCGCTTTGAGTAAGGCTTTGGCAAAAGACGTGTTATCACGTTCGACCAACAAAAAGAATATTGGAGGTGCGTGCTATGAGTGCCGAAAGAAAACACAGCATCCTCGCCCCTAGTAGCAAAGAGTGGTTCCATTGCGGCTATGCCACTAGGTATTTGGCAGTCAAGCCAGATGAAACAAACGAAGCATCGGAGTTCGGCACAGAATGCCATCTGCTTGCAGAGATGTATATCAAGAAAAGTTTGAAACTTGAGGATTATGATTCGGCAGGCGATATGTCGATAGACGAAATCAAAAAAGGATTCAAATACTATTCGGACGAGATGGAACGCCTCGCAAACGGCTATGCGAATTACGTCATAAGCACAGTCAATTACGAGGAGAAAAGAACAGGAGAGAAGCCAGTCGTGTTGATTGAGCATCTGCTTGAGATGGACTATGCGCCAGACACGCATGGGACACTGGATTGCGGAATCATTGCATCAGACACTCTAACCATAATCGACAATAAGACAGGCTTCATAAAGGTTACGGCTTACGAAGATGCTCTTGGAGAACTCAATAGCCAACTCGCCATTTATGGCAACCAGCTATTAAAGGTCTATAAGGCATTTTATCCGATTAAGCACGTGCGTTTCGTTATTTACCAGGAGCGCATTCACAACGTTTCTGAATACACCTGCACTGTTGAAGAGCTTGAAAAGTGGGAGCGTGAAAGTCTGATCCCCGCAGTAATGAATGCTTTAAGCGACAACCCAATAGCCAAAAGCGGCATTTGGTGCAAGTACTGTCCAGGGCGCAATTGCTGCAAGAAGCGTGCTACCGATGTCATGGAAGTGGTGAGAAAAATCAAATCACCAGAACTTATGACGGACGAAGAGATCGAAGGCATCCTTCCTAAACTCGATGGCGTTATGGATTATTGCGAAGACATCAAAGCCTACTGCCTTAAGAAAGCGGTGGAGAACGGGAAAAAATGGAAAGGCTACAAGCTCGTTGAATCCTCGACAAAACGCAAGATCACCGATGAAACGGCAGTGGCAAAAATTCTAGAAGAGAATGGATACGATCCTTACGCTCCAAGAAAACTCATGACCATTACCGAACTCCAAAAATTGGTTGGAAAGAAGCAGTTCACCGACTTAATCGGGGCGTATGTCGCAAAGCCAAAGGGACAAGCAGTGCTAGCTCCTGAAACTGACGCTAGAGAAGAAATCATTGTAACAAAGGAGACGAAATAATCATGTTAAATATCGTTACGGGTGTTGAAAAGACACCAATCAAAATTTGTATCTATGGTGCTGAGGGAGTAGGCAAAACCTCCCTCGCAGCACATATGCCTGAGCCACTTTTCATTGATACCGAAGGTGGCACTTCAAGGCTTAATGTCAGACGTATCAAATGTACGAAATGGGAAGACCTCATTTCTATTGTAAAAGAAGTTATAGATACACCGACTGTATGCAAAACACTTGTCGTTGACACTGCAGACTGGGCTGAATCATTGTGCATAAACTTCGTTTGCAACAAATATCGCAAAGCCAACATCGAGGACTTCGGATATGGAAAAGGATACACATATCTAGCAGAAGAGTTCAGCGAATTCTTGAAACTTCTAAATCAACTTGTAGATGTCGGCATAAATCCAGTGATAATTGCACATGGAAAGCCACGCAAATACGAACTTCCTGAAGAGCAAGGTCAGTTCGATCGCTGGGAAATGAAGCTCTCAAAGCAAGTGGCACCTCTTATCAAGGAATGGTGCGATATGCTCCTTTTCTGCAACTACAAAACATTCGTTGTTACAACTGAAAACAACACCAAGAAAGCTCAAGGCGGAAAGCGTGTCATGTATACGACTCATAATCCTTGCTGGGATGCAAAAAATCGCTTTAATTTGCCAGACGAGCTCGACTTGAGTATTAATTCCATTTCGCATCTATTCAGCGAACACGGGGCAAAACAGGGCGACACAAAGCCAAATGAAAAGCAAGAAAGAACAAATATAGTCAAGCTCAAAAACATGCTAGTGGAAACAGGGATTGACGAAGATGCATTCAAGAAAGTAGTGGCAGAACGCGGTCATTATAGCGTTATCCAGCCACTAGAAGAATACAGCGACGATTTCATCACAAGATGGGTGATCCCTAATTGGAAGAAGATTGTCGAAACAATAAAAAATAACGAAAACAAAGGAGACAAGTAATTATGAATAATGAAGAAAACATGTTGATGGACTGGAATGATAGCATCGAAACCGATGGACAGGAGTTCGTGCTGCTTCCAGAAGGGGACTACAACTTTACCGTAACTAACTTCGAGCGTGGAAGATTCCCTGGCGGTCCAAAAGTACCTGCTTGCAACAAAGCGACAATAACTGTCCAAGTGAACACCAAAGAAGGAATCGCAGTCGTTAAATTTGACCTTCTACTTTATAGAAGCCTTGAGTGGCGAATCTCATCATTCTTCCGTTGCATCGGTCAAAAGAAGCATGGTGAAAAACTCACTATGAATTGGAATACGGTTGTCGGTTCTGTCGGACGAGCACACTTCAAGCAAAGAAACTATACAAACCAATACGGAGAAGAGAAAACCGTAAACGATTTGGACAGATTCATTGACTACAATCCAGAATTCTTCCTAGAGGAAATTACGGATGAGGATTTGCCTTTTTAAGGCGAGGTGAGTCGAATGGAATTAAGACCTTATCAAAAAGAGGCGGTTGATGCCATCATAGCTCAATGGAATAACGGGTTTCAAAGAACATTGCTGGTTCTTCCTACGGGTACGGGCAAGACTGTCGTCTTCTCGAAGGTTGTTGAAGAAGAAGTAAAAGATGGCAGCAATGCATTGATACTTGCTCACAGAGGGGAGCTTCTGGAACAGGCATCGGACAAGCTAAGGCTTACCAGTGGGTTGGATTCTGCTTTGGAAAAGGCGGAGTCCACTTCAATAGGTTCTGGCATGCAAGTAACCGTTGCTTCTATTCAAACAATCTCACAAGAGAAAAGACTTACCAAATTTCCTAAAGATTATTTCAAAACGATCATCGTGGATGAAGCGCATCACTCAATGTCAGACAGTTATCAAAGAGTGCTCCAATATTTCGACACGGCAAACGTGCTCGGAGTCACTGCTACGCCTGATAGAGCGGATCAAAAGAATCTTGGAAAGTTCTTCAATAGCAAGGCTTATGAATATTCCATGCATCAAGCGGTAAAGGATGGTTACTTATGTCCTGTCAAAGCGCAAATGATACCGCTGGAATTGGACATCAATAACGTCGGACTTTCCAATGGCGATTATGCCGTAGGGGAGATTGGCAGTGCATTAGATCCGTATCTAAATCAAATTGCACTTGAAATGCTAAGTTACTGCAAGGGTAGAAAAACGGTCGTGTTCTTGCCGTTGGTGAAAACGAGTCAGAAATTCTGCGACTTGCTTAACGTTCATGGATTAAAGGCGGTAGAAGTAAATGGTAACTCAGCCGATAGAGACGAAATCCTAAGGGACTTTGAAAACGGCGAGTATGACGTGCTTTGCAATTCGATGCTTTTGACAGAAGGTTGGGACTGCCCATCAGTGGACACCATAGTCGTTTTAAGACCGACAAAGGTCAGAAGTTTATATCAACAGATGGTTGGTAGAGGGATGCGTCTATTTCCAGGGAAAAAAGAATTGTTGCTTTTGGATTTCCTTTGGATGACGGAAAGACACGATCTTTGCAGGCCTTCCGCATTGATTTCAAAAGACGAGAACATTGCCAAACACATCGACAAAATGGTGATGGACAACGGCAATGGCATAGACCTTATGGAAGCAGCGGAAACAGCAGAAAAGAACGTGATTGAAGAGCGTGAAGCCGCACTTGCACGAGAACTTGCCGCAATGAAGAAACGCAAACGTCAGTTCGTAGATCCTCTTGAATACGCTCTTTCAATATCGGCAGAGGACCTTGCCAATTACGAACCTACATTCGCTTGGGAAATGGGTCCTGTTACTGAAAAGCAAAAGGCATACCTTGAAAGATGCGGAATCTTGCCTGACACAGTCACATGCTCTGGTCATGCGTGCATGATTATCAATAAATTACGCACAAGACAAGACGAACACTTGGCTACGCCTAAACAAATCAGATTACTTGAAAAATATGGCTTTTATCATGTCGGCACATGGGACTTCGACAGTGCCTCAAAAATGATTACCCGCATTGCGGAAAATAACTGGTTTTTGCCTCGTAGCATAGATGCAGCAAGCTATCAGCCATAAAAAGGAGGTATTCTAGATGGAAAACATACTAGAAGCATTGAAATACATAAGCGTTTCGTCATTGTCCTACCAAGAGTGGGTGAATGTCGGAATGGCCCTGAAAGCTGAAGGCTACGACTGTTCTGTGTGGGACGACTGGAGCCGCAACGATAAAAGGTATAAAGAAGGCGAATGTGAAAGGAAATGGAGGAGCTTCAACGGCTCTTCCAAGCCTATCACTGGCGCGACTATCGTGCAGATGGCGAAAGACAACGGGTATGTTCCGCATTCATTTTCTGGCGATGGCTGCATGGAATGGAACGATGTTATCGAATACGACGGTGACGGGGTGACTTACGAAATACAAAAGACTCTCACGCCAACCGAGCAGTTGATTGCTTATCTTGAAACATTATTCGAACCCAACGAAAAGGTAGGGTATGTGACTAATGATGTATGGCAGGATAGCGAAGGGAAATGGATGCCATCAAAAGGTGTCTATGATAGAACATCTGCTGAGCTTATATCCTCGCTAAAAAAACACCCTGACGACTTGGGCGCAACTATCGGTGACTGGAAAGAAGAATGCGGTGCATGGATTCGTTTTAATCCTGTCGACGGTGGCGTGAAGAATGAGAACGTAACGCGCTTTACTTATGCTTTGGTGGAAAGCGACGACATGCCTATATCGGAGCAAGACGCCATCTATAGAAAGCTGGAACTGCCGATTGCAACTCTCACTCATTCCGCAGGGAAATCTCTTCACGCAATTGTGAGAGTGGATGCCGAGAATTACGAAGAGTACAGAAAAAGGGTTGATTTCCTATACGATTTCCTTGAGAAGAATGGCCTGAAGGTAGACAAGCAAAACAGAAATCCGAGCAGGCTTTCAAGAATGCCTGGCGTCACGAGAAACGGTCAAACACAAACGCTTATCACCACGAATATAGGTCGTAAATCTTGGGTTGATTGGCTTGATTTCGTTGAAGGCGCAAACGACGAACTGCCTTCGCTTACAAATCTGGCGGACGAATTGAAATCGCCTCCTAAATTGCCCGAAGAGCTTATCGAAGGCGTGCTTAGATGCGGTCATAAAATGCTGATCTCAGGTTCCTCGAAAGCGGGTAAGAGTTTCTTGCTTATGGAGCTTGCCGTTGCTTTGTCTGAAGGTGCCACTTGGCTTGGTTTTAAGTGCAAGAAGTCAAAGGTGCTATATGTGAATCTTGAAATAGACGCTGCCTCATGTATCAATCGATTTTCGGAAATATACAAGGCACTTAAAATACCGCCAAAGAATAGCAAGGACATATCCATTTGGAACTTGCGCGGGCATGCGGTGCCTTTGGATAAGCTTGTGCCTAAGCTTTTAAGAAGAATCAACAATCTTCATTACGATGCGGTCATTATCGATCCTATATACAAGGTCATAACTGGCGACGAAAACAATGCGTCAGAGATGGGTGCTTTCTGTAACCAGTTCGACAAAATCTGCAATGAAACGGGATGCGCGACTATCTATTGCCATCACCATAGCAAAGGTGCTCAAGGCTACAAAAAGGCGATGGACAGAGCTTCTGGCAGCGGTGTATTTGCAAGAGATCCAGACGCTCAGCTAGACATGATTCAGCTTGAAGCGGATAGTGATTTCCTTAACTCTTACGCGGACAACATATCGGATACCGCTTGGAGACTGGAATGCTCTCTACGTGAATTCGCTAATTTCAAGCCGAAGAATTTCTGGTTCAGATATCCCATTCACGTGCTCGATAACAAAGGTGATTTAGAAAAGCTTTATTCGGAAGGCGATCCGAAAAACAACCTGAAGAAGAGCGGCAAAAGAAGCCAGACGTCCGACGACAGAAAAGAAGAATTCGATAGGGCATTCGATGTGTGCTCGGAGGACGGGATAACTGCAGAGGCAACAGCAATAGCGGAGTATCTAGGCATAAAAGACAGAACAGTGCGTGACAGAGTGAACGAATTCAAGGACGAATACAGCACCCATAAAGGCACTATTACAAAGCAAACAAAAACTGGCGGAAAGGAAGAAAACGGTTAATCTGCCAAAAATTCAGAAAACTGGCGGAAAGGAAAAACTCCCTTTGTGCCGCCGCAAAAAAACTGGCAAAAAAACTGGCGGAAAGGGCTTATATATAGGTAGCTGCCGCCACCAGCACCGCTGACGCTCTGTCGTAGTAGGATAAGGGCTTTAGATTTAGCCCTATCCCTACAACAGAAGCATCAACGTCAGCACAAGTTTTCTGCCAGTTCTAAAAACAAAAAAAGGAGCGAAGCTGATGAAAATATTTTTATTGATGAACCCACCGACGGTGACTGCCCAAGAAAGGAAGGTCGCTATGGTAAGGAACAAACCGATATTCTACAAGCCAGAAAAGGTCAAGCAGGCGAAAGCGGAACTTATGAAACATCTAAGGCCATTCAAACCTGACGTTCCATTCGAGAGCCCGATTGAACTTCATGTGGTCTGGCTGTTTCCAAAGGGCAAGAGCCACAAGCACAACGAGTGGCGAATCACAAAGCCCGATACGGACAACCTTCAGAAAATGCTGAAGGACTGCATGACGGAGATCGGCTTTTGGAAAGACGATGCTCAGGTGGTAAAAGAGACCGTCGAAAAAAGATGGTCAGACGAGCCTTGCGGAATATCAATCGAGATCATGGTGCTGAAAAAGTTCATGGAGGCATCCTAATGACAGAGAGCGACAATCCATACGCAAACCTTGCAAACGCAATAGTCCTACAAGCGGTGAAAGACTTCAGAAAATGCATCAAGGTGGTGAAGCGAAACGGGCAAAACAAGGAACAGGCGATTAAGGGAATGAGAGAGATAGTTGGGTTCATAAAATCGCCGTGGTTCAGGGTGCTCACCAACCTTGATCCGCAGATCCTGCTTAAAAAATTGCAAGAGGAGGTAAACGAATGACAGCAAAAGAATATCTGATGCAGGTGCAGAAACTTGAATACAAAATCAATCGCATGAAGCTGAGATCTGAAGAGTACGAGCGTTTATCTCACTCGATTGCTGGCCCGAACTACGATAGGGAGCCTGTCAGTGGTACGAGAAACCTAGATGCGCCGTTCGTCAAGTGGATATTGAAGAAAGCGGACCTTGACCGTGAGATCGAAACTTTGGAAGAAAAGCTGGTCAATCTAAAAGCAGAGGTAATGCTGACGATAGAGACGCTTGACAACGAAGACTACAAAAACGTTCTGGTGATGCACTACATAAACGGCATGCCTTTCGGCGAGATAGCGGAGAACCTATATGTCAGCGAATCAACGATCTTCAGGTGGCACAGATATGGTTTGGATGGCTTAAAAATACCGACCAAAACTTGATAGTCCGTGACAGTTAATGACAGTCGTTGACATAGTGTAAAGCCGTCAAGGGTGTGCTATAATTATAATGGGCGAAAGCTACAAAGAGAATCAAGGTTGATGGAGAGATCTATCAGCCTTTTTTCATGCAAAAGGAGGAAAGACAATGCCGTATAAACCAATGAAACCTTGCGCTTATCCTAATTGTCCGAACCTTACGCATGAGACCTATTGCGAGAAGCATCAGGCCTTAAGGCACAAGCAATATGACAAATACAACAGAGCCCCTAATCACGATAAGAAGTATGGAAACAATTGGCGAAGGATTCGTGCCTTGTATGTTAAGCAGCATCCGTTATGCGAGCGTTGCTTGAAAGAAGGAAGAATAACGCCTGTCGAAGAGGTGCATCACATCGTGCCGCTTTCCCGAGGAGGAACGAACCAATTCAGCAATCTAATGTCGCTTTGCCAAAGTTGTCATACGAAAATTCACTATGAACTTGGTGACAGATAATGGGTAGGGGGTATCGAATCTCTACAGCATTTTGCTACGTCACCGAGCCTGGGGTTTCGTGCGTAAAAATTCGAGTTCAAACGGGGTAATAGCCCTGCTTGAATTTTTTTATTTTCTGGAGGTGTAAAGATGGCTAAAGATGGAACAATGCGTGGCGGCCCGAGAGCCAATTCAGGGCCAAAGAAGAAAGCCTTAGCAGATAAGCTGCTCGAAGGCAAAGCAGAATTAAACAATGGTGCTGTCGTATTGCCTGAGCCAGTAAGCATCGAAGGCGTCGATATGCCGCCAGTCAAAGATTTCTTGAAAGCCAAACAAAAGAATGGGAAAGACATGTGCGCCGAAGAAGTTTATAAAAGCACATACCTTTGGTTGAAAAAGAGACGTTGCGAGAAGTTGGTATCAACTCAGCTTCTAGAGCAATATGCAATGTCGGTCTCACGCTGGGTTCAATGCGAAGAGGCCATTTCGGAATTTGGATTTTTAGCAAAGCATCCTACAACAGGGAATGCTATGCAAAGCCCATATGTGGCAATGAGCCAGAATTACATGAAACAAGTGAACCAGATATGGTTTCAAATATATCAAGTGGTCAAGGACAATTGCTCGGCTGACATCGGCGGTGCTAATCCTCAGGACGATTTGATGGAACGATTATTACAGGCAAGAAAGAGGTAATTATTATGTTTGAGAAAGTTAATCCAAGCCATCCAGACAAGGTGGCAGATAGAATCGCAGGCGCAATCGTGGATCTTGCGTATAAGCAAGACGATAATCCAAGAATTGCAGTCGAAGTGCTTATAGGGCATGGCAAATGCCACATCATTGCAGAGAGTTCTGTGTATATCGACAAAGCTGATGTTAAGCTCGATGTTAAAAGAATCGCTGGCAATGTTGATGTCGACTACGTTGAAGTGCCACAAGATAAGCATTTGGCGGATAACCAAGAAGGGCAGATTCGATGTGGTGACAATGGCATCTTCAAAGGAGTGCCTTTGACCAAAGAACAGAAGGAACTATCCAAAATTGCCCAAGACATCTATGCGAAATACAAATTTGATGGCAAATACATTTTGAACGGGAAAAGACTAATTATTTGCCAAAGCAATGCCGCTAGTAAGGATTTGAAAGCCATCTATCCGAATGCCGAAATAAATCCTATCGGCGATTGGACTGGTGGAACTAACGTGGATACTGGCGCGACAAACAGAAAACTTGGATCGGATATGGCTGATTCTGTAACAGGCGGCGGTCTTCATGGGAAGGACCTATCCAAAGCCGATGTCAGCGTGAACATCTATGCTTTTCTTAAGGCGCAGGAAACAGGAACCGCTGTTGAGCTTTGCTGCGCAATCGGCGACGAATATATCGACAACAGGCCATATGAGGAAATCGTGGAGATCGCAAGAGAATTCATATTCGATTTAGGCGGTTTCGAGAAATTTGCCGAATGGGGCTTGGTCTAATGGGGGATGCAGAATATGAATGCATTACGAATAGACGTAGGCGTGCATACGATCTTGCACGTGAATTTGACGAACGTTGATTTTGCCGACATCGAAAAAATAGTCTTTACAGTCAAGAACCCGTCGGTCAAGGAATCAAAGCCGATAATCGAGAAAACATTCACTGAATCTGGATTTTATGAGGTGATTATTACTCCATCCGAGAGCTTAAAACTTGCCGAGGGTGCCGAGTATGATTTCAGTCAGGTATTAAAAGACGGAACAAGATACAAGATTAGCGACACAGGAAAAATAATCCTCAGAAAAAGCGTAGGTGATTTTTATGGCTGATAACATAAACGTTTCTAATGTTGAAAAGCAAAGAATAGATATTTCGATTCCGCCTAAAAAAATAGATCCGACTGACGAAGGATGTACACCTACGATTGAAATCACTCACCTTTGGCACCTCGGCAAAATGAAGGAATTCGAGATAGCCCTCGATACCAAGGTCCCAAAGGCATTATCAATTCTCCCACAAGTCAAAGAAGAAGATGTTTCAACAGTAACAAAAAGGGAAAATGCGAAGATCTATGTTCAAGCAGGAGATACACCGTCTTATGCAACGCTTGAGCAGCTAAAGGAATTAAACACAAAAACGGTGTTCGTAGACGAGCTATCGGACACAAAGATTCATAAATTGAGCAACGAAGATATAGTCATGCTCAGGAAGGAGTAAAGGAAAATGGCACAAAAAAGAACGCAATATGTAAAAACGACAAACGGCCTTGAAAAGCAGCTTATTGCATCAGCGGCCGATATCGTGGAAATTAATACAATTGAAGGACTCGATGCAAAAAACGTTCAGGAGGCACTTGTTAAAATCAAGGACATCGCAGATAACGGTGGTGTCACTGGAGTAAAAGGTAGTGTCGAAACGAACTACAGAAAAGGCAACGTAAATATCTCGCCTGAAAACATCGGACTTGGCAACGTTACAAATCATGCGCAAGTAAAACGAACTGAAATGGGAGTGGCAAACGGCGTCGCGACTTTAGGTGCTGATGGAAAAGTCCCTTCAGGACAGTTACCTTCGTATGTTGATGACGTTCTGGAATATGAAAACAAGGCATCGTTTCCATCAGCAGGCGAAACGGGAAAGATCTATGTTTCAAAGGACACAAACCTTACTTACCGTTGGAGCGGATCTGCGTATGTGGAGATTTCTGCATCGCTTGCACTTGGTGAAACATCGTCAACTGCCTATGCTGGCGACAAAGGCAAAGCACTAGCGACAAGACTTACTGCGGTTGAGGAAAAAGCGACTACCAACGCTACCAACATTTCAAGTGTCGGAACAAGGGTAACCAATATTGAAAACGGAACTAAAGCAGCTGGGAAGGCCACCAAACTCGCAACCGCTAGAAAAATCTCTATCACTGGTGATGCAACAGGCAGTGCAGAGTTTGACGGAAGCGCAGACAAATCGATTTCATTGACTCTAGCAAACTCAGGTGTTGATGCTGGCACTTATTCGGCAGTGGCGGTCGATGCCAAAGGTAGAGTTACGGCAGGCAATCAAATCATAGAATGGGGAGCTAAAGGGCAAACCGAACCAAGTGATAATTTAGCGGTTGGCGGATTGTTCTTCATGCTCAATGAGTAGGTGTATTTATGTCATGCTATATACCGAAAAGGAAAACCAGCAAAGGAATCGAAGATGTAAAGCTGCCGATTAATTCCATTAAAGGCCTTGAGGATAAATTGACGATTCTTGAGGCAAATAAAATAGCTATGCCGATTATAAGACTCGCGAATGTTTTTGACAGCAATAACACGATGATCATAGGATCAACCAACCCTCTGAAGTTCTGCATCGAGATAATTAGTGGCTCACTCCAAGTGGGGGACTCAGTGCAAATCTGCGTAAAACAGCTTTTCACCTATAGTGAGCTAAACAAACGCAAATACAGATTGAGATGCCTATGGAGCACAAAAATCACTGAGCAGAATGTAAGTTCAAGATTCGTGCTTGTGAACATTGCCGAATCGTTAGGTGAAAGAAATCAAAGACTATATAAAACAAATGACTTAGGAAATTCGACTATGTCTCCGCTATATATCCGAATTAGAAGACCGATTTATAAGGGGACCACAGACGTTGATGCATATTTCTCGAACATAGTAACCGTTTGGAAAAAGTATTCATTGGGGACAGGAAGAATATTGATCAAATAAAAAAATTATCGAGTGACGGAAATAACTCTGCGGGGCAACCTGGCAGTGACAGTTCAACTCGCCAACGGGCGTGACGGAGCCAAACTCTCGATAATTTTTATTTTTTATGAGGAGGTCAAAATGAAAACAACCAAAGAAATGACGCTTGTCAATATTGATAAGCTTATACCATACATAAACAACGCCAGAACTCATAGCGAGGCTCAGATTACGAAACTGCGCTCGAGCCTTCGCGAATTTGGCTTTATCAATCCCGTGATCATAGACAAGGATTTCAATATTATCGCTGGTCATGGCAGAGTCCAAGCGGCAAAGGCGGAGGGGATAAAAGAAGTACCTTGCGTCCTTGTCGATTATCTGACCGAGGCGCAGAAGAAAGCATATATCATTGCCGATAACCGCATGGCACTAGATGCAGGATGGGAAGAAGAAATGCTAAAAGTCGAATTGGAGTCCCTTGAAGGTGAGGCGTTTGATCTGTCTCTCACTGGCTTTGATGACGAGGAACTTTCTGATCTATTCAAGGAAGACAATGCCGATGTGGAAGATGACGATTACGATTTGTCTACCGCACTTGAAAAGGCCTCATTCGTTGAACGAGGAGATAGATGGATCGTTGGAAGGCATGTACTTTATTGCGGCGATGCTACGGATGCGGAAGACGTGAATAAGCTTATGGACGGAAAGAAAGCAAATCTGGTCCTTACGGATCCTCCATACGGTGTATCTTTCAAATCGTCTAGCGGCCTAACGATCAAGAACGATTCCATCAAGAACGAGGAATTCTATCAGTTTCTTCTTTCTGCTTTTAATAACATGGTGGCTCACTGCGAGAGCGGTGCGGCTGGATATGTGTTTCATGCAGACACCGAAGGACTAAACTTCAGGCAGGCTTTCGTCGATTCAGGATTCCATTTGGCAGGGTGCTGCATATGGGTGAAAGACTCACTGGTGCTCGGCAGGTCGGATTACCAATGGCAGCATGAGCCAGTCCTTTATGGATTCTTGAAAAACGGAAAGCATAGATGGTTCTCGGATAGAAAACAGACTACAATCTGGAATTTCAAGAAGCCTAAAAGGAACGAAAACCATCCGACCAGCAAACCACTTGATCTGCTTTCGTATCCGATTCAAAACAGCTCTCAGGAAAATGCGATAGTGATTGATACCTTTGGTGGCAGCGGCTCGACGCTTATGGCTTGCGAGCTCACCAACCGCATCTGCTACACGATGGAACTTGACGAAAAATATGCGTCTGTAATTCTAAGACGATACGTCGAAAACACTGGTAATGCAGATGGCGTTTATTGCATTAGAAATGGTGAGAAAATTCACTATCTTGACATAGTCAAGGAAGTCGAAAAAAAGTCTGATAATTCGGGCGCAAATGACTTGATATAATTCCCTTTTAGAGCGATATATATACTACCTTTGAAGGAGGTCAGATCATGAGCGAAAATATTGAAAAACTAAGAGAACAATTGAAAGAGATTTGCGAAAAAACAAACACCAGCTTTTCTGGTATGGAGCACCTTGTTAAATACTACATCAGAGATTTGCACTGGTCCGAAGAAAAAGCTATAAAGTACGCTATCGGCTTATTCCATAACGGAACAATCAGAGAAATCAAGCTACTTAATTCTGATGGTGAAGAACTATGAGAGACTACATTATCGAAAGCTTAAAAGAGCAGTTTCCTGTTGGGAGCCGTGTTGAACTTATCAGGATGGACGACAAGCAAGCTCCGCCAATCGGAACTAGAGGCACAGTAAAAGGTGTTGATGATATTGGCTCGATTATGGTTGCTTGGGACAATGGTTCAAGTCTTAATGTAATTTATGGTGAGGACGAATGTAAGGTACTTGATGTCGTAAAAACAATTTGCTATGGCAGGGAACGAATATGGGACAAGAAAGAAGAAGCAATTGAATTTTTCATTGATTGCATGCTTAACTCTGAAGGCTCTGAAAAAGAAAGATACTGCAACATTGTATCTTCACTGAAAGCCGATTTGAAGGTGTGCAAAGACGTCTAAAAAGTATCGAAAAAATATACAAAAATAGTGTTTCAAATGACTTGCTATATATTCCTTTTAGAGTGATATATATACACGACAAAAGGGAGAACCCCTTAGGAGGCAAAGACATGAAAAACACAGTAAACCAAATTACAAATATGAAGATGCAAACAATCGGAGTTGAGGTCGAAATGAACTCAATCACCAGAAAAAAGGCAGCAACTCTCGTCGGAGAATACTTCGGAACAAGAGCCTATGATGCCGCAAGGGAATACGGCTATTGCAGCTGGGCTTGCAGAGACAGAAAAGGAAGAACATGGAAGTTCCAAAAAGACGTATCGATAGCAGGACCAGACGAAGAGAAATGCGAAATGGTAACACCAATCCTTACCTACGACGATATTGAAGCCTTGCAAGAAATAATCAGAATTCTAAGGAAGGCTGGAGCGAAAAGCGATGCGTCAATAGGATGCGGAGTCCACATTCACATCGGCGCAAACGGACACACGCCGCAGACAATGAGAAACCTCACGAACATTATGGCAAGCCACGAAAGCTTGCTTGCCGAGGCACTCAACCTTGATAGCGGCAGAATTAGCAGATACTGCAGAACGGTCGACGAAAGGTTCTTAAAAGAGGTCAACAAGAAAAAGCCTCGCACAATGAGCCAATTCGCAGACGTTTGGTACAGAAGCCAAGACGAGAATTACGGAAGAACCCAGCACTACAACGGAAGCCGCTACCACATGCTTAACTTCCACGCCACATTCACGAAAGGAACAATCGAGTTCAGATTATTCCAATTCGACGAGCCAAGCGAAGGAAAGGCAAACGGCCTTCACGCAGGGCAGCTTAAAAGCTACATTCAACTTTGCTTAGCATTAAGCCAAATGGCAAAAGACGCAAAAGCAGCATCAAGCAAGCCACAGCAACACGACAATCCAAAATACGCAATGAGAACTTGGCTGCTAAGACTTGGCTTTATCGGCGAGGAATTCAAAACCGCAAGAGAGTTCTTAACAAAAAGACTTAGCGGTGACGCAAGCTTCAGAAGTGGGGTAAGACCTGCTTCCGTAGCTTAAGGAGGTATGACTATGGCAAAATACTATATCGCATATGGCAGCAACCTTAATATGAGGCAAATGAAATTCAGGTGCCCTGGAGCACTGGCTGTCGGCACAGGCTTTATTAAGGATTACGAGCTTCTATTCAAGGGGAGCAAAACTGGTTCCTACCTGACGATTGAGGAAAAGAAAGGCAGTTCTGTACCAGTTGCCATTTGGAAGGTTGACGAGAATCACGAACGAGCCTTAGACAGATACGAAGGATATCCGTCCTTCTACTATAAAAAAGAAATTGAGATTGACTTCATATCCATCAAAAGGAAACTGTCGCATCGAGCTAAGGCATTCGTTTATATCATGCATGAAGATAGGTGCTTAGGCATTCCTTCTAAAGAGTACTTGCAGGTTTGCTTGGAAGGATATAAAGCCTTTGGCTTTAGCTGCAAATACTTAGAAGATGCATTAAAGAAAAGCGTGGAGGTAAAACATGGAAACAATAACAACTGAATTTAAAATATGTCCTAAGTGTGGGAAACGCTACAAGGCACCCTCTGCTATTTCAAGGGCGGATAATAAAACGCAAATTTGCCCAACGTGTGGCACGAGAGAGGCACTTGAAAGCTTAGGTATCAAGGAAGACGAGATTAACAAGATAATCGAAACGATACCAAAGATTGAAGAAGAATAAAAAAACAAAGTCGGCTTAGCGGTCGGCTTTTTCTTATCTAGGAGGTGGAAATTTGCGAAAACTAAAAAAATATATACCTACTAAGTTCAAAGCCAAAGACTCCACCTACGATAAAAATGCTGCAGATTATGCCGTCAATTTTATTGAGTGCCTGTGCCATACAAAAGGCACATGGGCAGGTGAGCCGTTTGAACTTATAGATTGGCAAGAACAAATTATAAGAGACGTGTTCGGAACGTTGAAGCCAAATGGCTACAGGCAATTTAATACGGCTTATATTGAGATACCTAAAAAACAAGGGAAATCGGAACTAGCGGCAGCAGTTGCATTGCTTTTAACCTGTGGCGATGGGGAAGAGCGAGCAGAAGTTTATGGATGCGCAGCCGATAGACAACAAGCAAGCATCGTATTTGAAGTCGCGGCGGATATGATACGAATGTGTCCCGCACTCAACAAGAGATGCAAAATACTATCCGCAACCAAGCGAATTGTCTATCTGCCGACCAATAGCTTTTATCAGGTACTGTCAGCCGAGGCTTATTCAAAGCACGGCTTCAATATCCACGGAGTAGTTTTCGATGAACTTCATACACAACCAAACAGAAAACTATTTGACGTTATGACAAAAGGATCTGGCGATGCAAGAATGCAGCCTTTGTATTTCCTTATAACAACTGCAGGAACAGACACCAAATCCATATGCTATGAAACGCACCAAAAGGCAAAGGATATCCTTGAGGGAAGGAAACACGACTCAACATTCTATCCAGTTATTTTCGGCGCAGACGTTGACGACGATTGGACCGATCCGAAGGTTTGGAGAAAGGCAAATCCGTCGCTTGGCATAACGGTTGGAATAGACAAAGTCAAAGTTGCATGCGAGAGCGCAAAACAAAATCCTGCGGAAGAAAACTCATTCAGGCAGCTAAGGCTTAATCAATGGGTGAAGCAAGCAGTAAGGTGGATGCCTATGGAAAAGTGGGACGCTTGTGTGTTTAATTTTAACCCTGAAGATCTAGAAGGCCGTGTTTGCTATGGTGGTCTTGACTTGTCTTCAACAACGGATATCACGGCTTTTGTTTTAGTGTTTCCGCCTACTGAAGAAGACGAGCATTATTATGTTCTTCCTTATTTCTGGATACCTGAAGAAAATATGGAAGCAAGAGTCAGTAAAGACCATGTTCCGTATGATTTATGGGAAAGGCAAGGTTTCATTGAGACGACCGAAGGCAATGTAATTCATTATGCCTACATCGAGAGTTTCATAGATGAACTTGGCAAAAAATACAACATAAAGGAAATAGCGTTTGATAGGTGGGGAGCAACAATGCTTGTGCAAAACCTTGACGGGCTTGGCTTTACGGTTGTTCCGTTCGGACAGGGCTTTAAGGACATGAGCCCACCGACAAAAGAACTTATGAACTTGGTTCTTAGCAAAACATTAAGGCATAACGGACATCCAGTCCTTAGGTGGATGATGGACAATGTGTGTGTTCGAACAGATCCTGCAGGAAATATAAAAATGGATAAATCAAAATCCACTGAGAAGATTGACGGCAGCGTAGCGACTGTTATGGCACTTGATAGGGCAATAAGAAATAAAGGAGAGACTTCTGATTCGGTTTACGATTCAAGAGGTCTTTTAATTTTATAGGAGGTCAACATGGGACTTATAAACAAGCTATTTAAATCAAGAGATCACCCCAAAGTGGACAATAGGACCGTAGGAAGTTCGTACTCGTTTTATATGGGTGGATCTTCGGCTGGCAAAAACGTCAACGAAAGAAGCGCGATGCAAATGACCGCTGTTTATTCTTGCGTAAGAATTCTGGCGGAGGCAGTGGCTGGTCTTCCGTTGCATCTTTACCGATATAAAGAAGATGGTGGAAAGGAAAGAGCAATAGATACCAACCTATATCATTTACTTCATGATGAACCAAACAAAGAAATGAGCTCATTCATTTTTAGAGAAACACTTATGACTCATTTGCTTTTATGGGGAAATGCTTATGCTCAAATCATAAGAAACGGCAAAGGCGAGGTTGTAGCTCTTTATCCGCTGATGCCGAACAAGATGCAAGTAGACAGAGACGAAAACGGCGAACTTTACTACATATACACAAGAAGCTCCGAAGAGGCAAAAACTATAGAAGGCGCAACAGTGTATTTAACGCCGAGAGACGTTCTGCATATTCCAGGACTAGGCTTTGATGGGCTTGTTGGTTACTCGCCAATAGCGATGGCTAAAAATGCAATAGGTCTGGCAATTGCCACCGAGGAATACGGCGCGAAGTTTTTCGCTAACGGCGCGGCTCCGAGTGGTGTGCTTGAGCATCCTGGAACGATTAAAGATCCTTCAAGGCTAAGAGAAAATTGGAATTCTACCTTTGGCGGTTCTGCGAATTCTGGAAAGGTTGCAGTACTAGAAGAAGGGATGAAGTACACGCCGATTTCAATATCGCCCGAACAGGCACAGTTCTTAGAAACAAGAAAATTTCAAATTGACGAAATAGCTCGAATTTTTAGGGTTCCGCCTCATATGGTTGGAGACCTTGAGAAGTCGAGCTTTTCTAATATTGAGCAACAATCGCTGGAGTTCGTTAAGTACACCTTAGATCCCTGGGTTATAAGGTGGGAACAATCACTATCTAGGTCATTGCTTAACGAAGACGAAAAACGAAGGTATTTCTTTAAGTTTAATCTAGAAGGGTTGCTTAGAGGCGATTACGAATCTCGTATGAGTGGTTATGCCACAGCAAGGCAAAACGGATGGATGTCCGCAAACGATATACGAGAGCTTGAAAACTTGGATAAGATACCTGCCGAAGATGGTGGCGACTTATACCTAATAAACGGCAATATGCTACCGCTTAATAAAGCAGGTGCTTACGCAAATATAGAAAAGGAGGATAAAACCGATGAAGAAGTTTTGGAAATGGAAAAATCAGGCCGAAACGGAAGAAAGAGTTCTAGAACTTAACGGAACGATAGCGGAAGAGTCATGGTTCGACGACGACATCACGCCGCGAATGTTCAAGGAAGAACTATATTCTGGAACTGGCCCTATTACCATTTGGATCAACAGCCCTGGTGGCGATTGCATAGCGGCTTCTCAGATTTACTCAATGCTAATGGACTACAAAGGCGAAGTCACAGTCAAAATTGACGGAATTGCTGCTAGTGCAGCCAGCGTAATTGCTATGGCTGGAACCAAAGTCGTCATTGCGCCAACCGCGCTGATTATGATCCACAATCCGTCAACCAGTGCCAATGGTGACCATAGAGACATGAGCAAAACGATCGAAGTACTAAACGAAGTAAAGGAATCGATTATAAATGCCTATGAGATCAAGACAGGACTTTCAAGGACTGTATTAAGTCACATGATGGACGCAGTTACATGGATGAACGCAAACAAAGCTATTGAACTAGGCTTTGCAGACGAAATACTCGAAGACGAGAAGAAAAAGAATGCTGGCAAAGGCTTTGAGTTCCAAGAGCATGTGTTTGCAGAAAAATTGCTTAATAAAATCACAAGCAAAGAAGAAAAAGCAAAGCCGAATAACAAAGGCAGAAGCATAGCAGAGCTAAAAGAAAAGCTCAATCAAATCAAAAAATTAATTTAATGGAGGAAAAAACATGACTATTACTGAATTACGTGAAAAACGTGCTAAAACTTGGAGCGCAATGGAAAATTTCCTTGACGCCCACAGAAACGAACAAGGTGTACTTAACGAAGAAGACGATGCTATTTACACCAAGATGGAAAAGGAGCTTGAAACCTATACCAATGAAATCAAGCGTATGGAACGCAGAGATGCAATTGAGGCAGAACTTAATAAGCCAGTGTCGACTCCTTTGACAGCCAAACCTATGGCAGTTAAAGAGGAGGAAGAAAAAACAGGCCGCAAATCCAATGCCTATAAAAAGTCTTTCTGGAACGCCATGAGAGCGAAAGCCATTAGACCTGAAGTATTGAACGCTCTTCAAATCGGTTCTGATTCTGAAGGCGGATACCTTGTCCCTGATGAATATGAAAAAGCACTTGTTGAAGGCTTGGAAGAGGAAAACATCTTCAGACGAATCGCAAAGGTAATCACCACATCTTCTGGCGACAGAAAAATTCCCGTTGTTGCGACCAAAGGCACTGCCTCTTGGGTAGACGAAGAAGGAACCATTAACGAAAGCGACGATTCTTTCTCTCAAGTTTCCATTGGCGCGTATAAGCTTGGTACTTTGATTAAAGTCTCTGAGGAACTCTTAAACGATTCTGTATTTGACATTGAGTCTTACATCTCTAAGGAATTCGCAAGACGAATCGGTAGCAAAGAAGAAGATGCATTCTTCAATGGCGATGGTGTTGGAAAGCCTATCGGTATTTTCAATACTACTGGCGGTGCAGAGGTCGGCGTGACTACCGCAAACGCTACTTCGATTACCGCAGACGAGCTTATCGACCTTTTCTATTCGCTTAAGGCACCGTATAGAAAGAAAGCCGTATGGGTTCTTAACGATGCAACGATTAAGGCAATCAGAAAGCTAAAGGACAACAACGGGAACTACTTGTGGCAGCCTGCGCTTACAGCAAATACGCCTGATACCATCTTGGGTAGACCTGTATTTACTTCAAGCTATGTTCCGACTATTGCCGCTGGTGCAAAGACAATCGCATTCGGCGATTTTTCTTATTACTGGATCGCAGATAGACAATCTCGTAGCTTCAAACGCCTTAATGAGCTATATGCTGCAACAGGTCAAGTAGGCTTTGTGGCTACTCAAAGAGTGGATGGCAAACTTATCCTTCCTGAAGCAATCAAGGTTCTTGCTCAAAAGGAATAACAAATAGGAGGCGGCATATATGACGGCTAATGAACTACTTACAAAGGTGAAAGAAAATTTAATCATAACATTCAACGACGATGACAGTCTTATTCTTAGTTTCATAAATGCCGCCATCTCCTATGCAGAGAGCTATCAGCACATAACGGAAGGCACATACAACGTCATGCCGATGTCCGCGACTACGGTGCAGGCAATCGTTATGCTTGCATCACATTTTTATGAATCACGTGATGGTAGCACAGGTGGCTTTTTTGCAAACTCAACCGATGCGTCAGATCAAGTCTGGAAGACGGTGAATTTGCTACTAAGAATGGATAGAAATTGGAAGGTGTAAGCATGGGACTAGGACTTATGAATAAACCTGCAAAATTGTGTGAGAAAACTTTTGTGACCGATTCTGAGGGCTTTTCTTCGCAACGTGTGGCGATTTTGGCAGACATTCGAGTTTTTGTCGAAGGACGGCACGGAAGCGAACGTTGGGCAAATTTGGCGGCTTTTAGCGAGGCTACCGAGCTCTTTCGCTTCAGAAATATACCAAACGTCAAGGTAACGACAAAACAATATATCATTTTCGAAGACGAGGAATACGACATTTTGTCAGTAGAGGATGTGAAGGGCAGGAATATGTACATTGAGGTTTTGGCGAAAAAGGCGGTGGCATCAAATGGCTAATTGTACTTGTAAACTTCCAGAAGAACTGCTTAGGAAACTCTCGAGGTTAGGAAATAAAATGGACAGCGTTAGTGAGACTGTCCTTGAAGCTGGCGGCGAGATTGTCCTTGATAAGGTCAGAAACAATTTGCAAAGCGTGTTAAGTGGCGAATCAACAGGTGAGCTTTTAGGTTCATTAGGCTTAAGTAAAGTCCTTTTAGGCAAAGACGGGAATCACAATATCAAGGTTGGATTCGCTGAGCCTAGATCGGACGGAAAGTCAAATGCGATGATAGCTAATATTATCGAATACGGCAGACATGGCCAACCTGCGAAACCGTTTTTAAAGTCTGCAAAAAGACAGTCAAAAAAAGCCTGCATCGATGCAATGACACAAAAGCTAGAAGAGGAGATAGATAAACTATGAGCATCTTGTCTGAAACAAAAGAACTACTAGATTCTTTTAACTATCCTATAGCAACTGGAGTGTATAAAGGAACGGCAACAGATACTTATATTGTCCTTGTTCCTTTGGCTGATAATTTAGAATTGCATGCAGACAATGCTCCGAATGCTGAAGTCCAAGAATTGAGAATTTCAATTTTCACGAAAGACAATTACAGGAAACTAGCAAATCAAATAACAAAAAAACTATTAAATGCGGAATTTACAATAACCGACCGCAGATACATCGGTTATGAAACTGAAACAGACTATTTTCACTATGTGGTGGAGATAGCCAAAAATTATGAATTGGAGGAATAAATAAAATGGCAACAATTGGTTTAGATAAACTTGTTTATGCACCTATTACCGAAGACAAAAACGGCAATGAAACATATGGAAAACCTGTTCAACTTGCAAAGGCAATCTCAGCTGATTTGTCTGTTGAATTGAATGAGGCTATTCTTTTTGCCGACGATGGACAATCCGAAACAGTAAAGGAATTTAAAAGCGGAACTATTTCGCTTGGCGTTGATGATATCGGAAACGAGGCGGCAGTTGCTCTTGTTGGCGCAACACTTGATAACAATGGTGTATTAATTTCAGGCGGTGAGGATATCGCACAGTATGTAGCGATTGGCTTCAGAGCAAAGAAATCAAACGGAAAATACAAGTACTACTGGCTTTATAGAGTACTTTTCGGCATTCCAGCCACAAGCCTTGCAACTAAGGGCGATTCGATTACTTTTTCAACTCCTACTATCGAAGGAGCGATTTATAGACGAAACAAGCCTGATAGCAAAAACAAGCATCCTTGGAAAGCAGAAATCACCGAAACGGCAGAAAACAACGAGACCATAAATACTTGGTACGATAGTGTTTATGAGCCTGAATATTAAGGAGGAAAAGTTAAATGGCAGACGAAAGAAGTGCAACAATTACGATTGGCGATAAAGATTACGAATTGCTTTTAACAACGAAGGCAACAAAGGAAATCGCAAAGAAATATGGTGGTTTGTCTAATCTTGGAGACAAATTGATAAAAAGTGAGAATTACGAAGATGCCATCAACGAGATTGTTTGGCTCATTGTAACTCTTGCGAATCAGCCTATTCTTATTTTTAATTACAAGAACAAAGGCAGTGAAAAACCGCTCTTGACAGAGGACGAGGTGGAACTTTTAACGACTCCACAGGATATTGCAAACTTCAAAAACGCAATTACTGAGGCACTCTTAAAGGGAACTAAACGAAACATCGAGAGTGAAGAAACAAAAAACGTGGTGGGCGAGTAAGCGACGAAGAGTTGTTTACTCGTCTTTTATATTACGGTCTATCACAGTTACATTTAACACAGGACGAGGTATGGTTCATGCCTTTTGGACTTTTACTTGATCTATGGGAATGCCACAAGCAATACCACGGCATTTCAAAACCTAAAGTAGAGGTCTTTATCGACGACATTATACCAGAAGGAATTTAGTTAGGAGGTGAACGCAAATGGCAGATAGTTTTGGCTTGAAGATTGGTCTTGAAGGCGAGAAAGAGTTCAAAGCAGCACTTGTATCGATAAATCAGTCTTTCAAAGTGCTAGGCTCAGAAATGAAGCTAGTAGAGAGCCAATTCGATAAAAATGACAATTCCGTGCAAGCATTGACTGCAAGAAACGAAGTCTTGCAAAAGTCAATTGAGGCGCAAAAGCAAAAAATAGAAACATTGCGTTCAGCTCTTGCTAATGCAGCTGAGTCATTCGGTGAGAATGATAGAAGAACGCAAAACTGGCAGATACAACTGAACAATGCCCAAGCAGAACTTAACAAAATGGAAAAAGAGCTGAACGCTAATACGTCGGCTCTTGATAGTGCAGGCAAAGAAATGGATGACGTTGGCAAAAGTGCTGACGACATGGGCGAGGATATTGAAGATGCCGCAAAGTCTGCTGAAAAGTCTGAAGGAAAGTTCAGCGGCTTAGGATCTGCCTTGAAGAGCATCGGCGCAACAATGGTGGCGGTCGGTGTTGCAGCAACTGCAATAGCGGTAAAACTAGGAAAAGAAGTGGTTTCTGCATATGCCGATTACGAGCAGTTGGTTGGCGGCGTTAAGACCTTGTTTGGAACTGAAGCGTCAAGCGTTGAAGAATACGCAAAGTCGGTCGGCAAATCCGTTGACGAAGTAAGAGACGAATACAATAGTCTTCTCACAGCTCAAGAAACGGTAATGAAGGATGCGGATAACGCTTATAAAACTGCTGGCCTTTCCGCTAATGAGTACATGGAAACTGTCACATCGTTTTCTGCTTCGCTTATTGCCTCCCTTAATGGAGATACAGAAGCAGCGGCCACTAAAGCTAACCAAGCGATCGTGGACATGGCCGATAACGCAAACAAGATGGGCACTGACATGTCTATGATTCAAAGTGCTTATCAGGGCTTCGCTAAGCAAAACTACACTATGCTGGACAACCTAAAGCTTGGCTATGGTGGCACTAAGACCGAAATGGAGCGTTTGCTTGCTGATGCATCAGAAATAGCAGGCGTTGAATTCAGTATTGACTCATATGCCGACATCGTCGATGCAATCCATATTATTCAAACACAAATGGGAATTACTGGAACCACGGCGAAAGAAGCTGAATATACGATAACAGGTTCAATCAACTCTCTTAAGTCTGCATTACAAAACCTAATAACGGGGTTTGGCAACTCAGAGGCGGATATTCAGTCACTATGCGACAATGTGGTTGAAGGCTTTCAGACTGTAGTTAGAAATATCACGCCGATTATCGGAAACATAATATCCGCTTTGCCGACAGCAGTGGATGCGTTAATTGATGCAGTGGGCGATTTGCTGCCTACGATGTTGGCAATGGTTACTAACTTGTTTTCTCAGGTTTTAAAGACATTGCTCGATTTGCTGCCGAATCTGGTACCAGCTGCTATGGATGCCTTGCTTACGATAGTAGATACGCTGATAAAGAATCTGCCGCTTATCGTAAACGTGGCGGTAAAGATTATCACAAGCCTTGCATCAGGCATCGCCAAGTCACTGCCAAAGCTAATACCAACAATTGTTCAGGCGGTGATAGAGGTGTGCAAAACGCTTTTAGGCAACCTGCCTATGCTTCTAGACACAGTTCTACAAATCATAAAAGGTTTGGTGCAAGGAATACTTGATGCAATACCAATCATAATTGATGCCTTGCCTAAGATTATTTCGGCAATTGTTGATTTTGTAATCGGAGCGATTCCACAAATAATAGAGGCAGGCATTCAGCTTTTTACTAGTTTGATAGGTGCTTTGCCAGAGATAATCGAGGCTATCATAGCAGCAATTCCGCTTATTATTGATGGGATTATCACCGCTATTGTCGAGAACTTGCCGCTCATAATCGATGCAGGTATCAAATTGTTTGTGACGCTCATTCAAGCATTGCCTGAAATAATTGAGATGATATTAACGGCTATACCGAAAATCATAACCTCAATCGTTGGCGCGGTTATCGATAACATACCTTTAATCGTTCAAGCTGGCATTGAGTTATTTACTTCGCTTATAGCAAACCTGCCAACAATCATAATTGAGATAGTAAAAGCTGTTCCGCAGATACTTTCTTCAATCGTGAGCGCATTCGGTAGTGGCTTTTCGCAAATGGCTGAAGTCGGTAAAAACCTAGTCCGTGGATTATGGGAAGGCATACAAAGCCTAGCATCATGGATATGGGATAAGGTTAGCAATTGGGCAGGAGATTTGTGGAGTGGCATCAAGAGCTTTTTCGGCATTCACTCACCATCCAAGAAGATGGCTTGGATCGGAGATATGTTGATGGAAGGATTGGCTGGTGGAATTGACGAAACGGCAGGCGAGGTACTCGATTCGGCTAATGGAATGGTTAGCAATCTAAATTCTGTTTTCGATGGCTTGTCCGCAGACATGGGCAAAGTTCCTACCGATTTCAATGTGACGAGTGTCGCTAATCCAGTAAGCGGTGGAATGCAGGCAAATCAAGGTGGCTTGGTATTGCAGCTAAGCATTGGGAATTTCAACAACTATTCAAAAGAAGACGTGACCAGTCTTACAGAAGAAATAATGGAGACTGCAGGTAATTTTGCAAAGAGAAAAGGAGTGGTGTTTGCATGAGTTATTTTATTTTTAATGGAATATCTAGCGAGAGCATGGGCATACGTATCAAAAGCAAAAACGTATATTCTGCTCCAAAATACGATGTGACTTTGACGGCCATTCCTGGTCGTGACGGGGAACTTATAAGCCCGAACGGAAGGTTTGGTAATGTTAGCGTTTCGTATACTTGCTTTTTGCCTGCAAAGTCCATTGCTGAATTGTCGGACAAGCTAACCAAAGTGAAGAATTGGCTCTATACAGAACCTAATAAATATCACGATTTAATGGATAGCTATGACGTTAGATTCATGCGAAAAGCATTGTTTAACAGCAAGCTCGATATCTCTGACGAGTGCATGAAGATAGGTGTTTTCACAATATCATTTTCATGCAAGCCACTGAGGTATTTGATTTCTGGGCTTACAAAGCAGATATTTTCTAACGCAGTGGTTCTTACAAATGAGTTTAATTTCACGGCCAAGCCTTACATCAAAATAAACGGGAGAGGAAAAGGAACGCTAACGATAAACAATAAAGTGTGGAGCTTTGAAACACTAAATGGTTATACGGAGTGCGATTCTGAACTAATGAACTATTATCACGACACAACTTTAAAAAACGACACGGTAACAGGCGATGGGTTTCCTGAATTTGTGCATGGTGAAAACCATATCGAGTTCGGTGGTGGAATAACCAGCATTGAAATAATTCCAAGGTGGGTGAGTTTATGATTCCAATTCTATACAAAGAAAGCGCGACTGATTTTTCAACTTTTGGAATCGGTGTGCTTGCTGACACTATATCTTGTTTGGTGACCGAAGAAAGAAACGGCGTATACGAGCTCACTCTTAAATATCCGCTTAACGGACCGCTATACAATGAGATAAAAAAAGAGCGCATCATAAAAGCCAAACCTAACGATCTATCTGATCCACAGGCGTTCAGGATATACAGAATCACCATACCGATTAACGGGATAATCACAATCTACGCTCAGCATATATCTTATGACTTAATAAACATCGGTGTGCTTCCGCTTTCGCTTGTGAATGTTAAACCTCAACAAGCTATTGATACAGTCCTTAAAAATACTGTGATGCCTCATAATTTCACTTTTAGAACCGACTACACGATAGAGAAAGACTTCGAAGTCAAAAAGCCGCAAAGCGTCAGGGCTTGTCTTGGAGGAACTTACGGCAGTCTGGTAAACAAGTGGGGCGGTGAGTTCGAGTGGGACAACTTCAATATAATTCACCACAAAGGAAGAGGCAGCAACAAAGGCGTCGTGATAGAATACGGCAAAAACCTGACAAAGCTTGACCATGACAGCAATATCTCGGAAGTCTATACAGACATTCTGCCGTATGCTGTTATCTCAAAAGGCGATGGAACGGATGATGTTGTCACATTAAGCGAGCAAACACTGCCAATCACAAGTGCTTTGATTAACAGAAAAACGCTGATAAAGGATATGACGGATTCTTTCGATGAAGGCGACGAGATTACCGAAGCGACATTAAGAGAAGTAACTCAAAAGTATATCGAGGATAATCCGCTAGGCGTAGAGAATCCTACGATTACAATCAGCTTCGAGCCGCTATGGAAGCAACCTGAGTATTCCGCATTGCTAGAAAGAGTCTCACTTTGCGACACAGTTACGGTAAAGCATGCGCAAATCGGTGTGTCGATTAAGACGAAGGTGATCAAGACAACATACAATACATTGCTTGAGAAATACACGAGCATAACGCTTGGCAACGCAAGATCTAATTTTATCGACCAAGTGCATGACGTAGAGAACAAAATCGATTCAACAAAAACGGCGGTGGACAGGTTTCCATCGCTTTTAAATTACGCCATAAGCAATGCAACAAAGCTTATAACAGGTAATTCTGGTGGGTATGTTGTTTTGCATTCGGCCGCAAAAGACGGCAGACCATATGAGCTGCTCATTATGGATAAGCCGAATTTGAATGATGCGGTGAAAGTGTGGAGGTGGAACGTTAGCGGACTAGGATATTCAAAAAACGGATACAACGGCCCATACGAAACGGCAATAACCTCTGATGGTGAGATTGTGGCTGATTTCATTTCTTCTGGCTCGCTTGTGGCAAACATTATTAAGGCTGGAATTATCTCATCGACTGACGGCAGCTCATACTGGAACATCGATACTGGCGAAGTAGTGCTTAAAGCCTATGTGACCAATGACCAATTCAATGACAAAGTTGGCAAAATCGAAGAAAACGAATCAAAAATCGAATCGGACTTGAACGGCATAACGAGCACAGTTTCGGCGATAACCAAGCGAGTAACCGACAGTGAAGGCAACATCGACACATTGCAATCAGACGTATCTTCGCTTACGCAAACGGCAAACAAAATTGAACTTCAGGTCAATGAGAATAAATCGAATATCTCTTCGCTTACAGTGACAGCAAACAAACTGGCTTCTAGCGTAGAATCAAACAAAAAGGATATCTCAAGCCTTGAGCAAGAAGCAGAATCCATAGATGCGAAAGTGTCGAAAAAGGTCGACGAGGAAGGCGGCGTTGCTTCGTCATTCGGATGGAAGCTTAAGTCTTCGGGCTTTGAGCTGTATTCGGGCGATAAAACAGTTATGAAAGTCGATTCGCAAGGGCTGGAGGTAAACGGGAAGATAACCTCGAAGGAAGGGAAAATCGGCGCGCTTACGATAACCGACAGCGGATTAAGATATAGCGACAATTGGAATGCATCCTTCCAGATAGGCGAGATTTCAAGCGATCCAAGAATGCCTACATACGCGATATTCTCAAGAACGCAAAGGATCGACAATTGCATCATGGGTTTCAAAAACAATTCATATGGCGAGAACTTCTGGGTCGAGTTCAAGCCAGAAGGATACTGCACATACATTTCCAGCGATGTCGAGGATGCCGTCCTTTCTGGGAAGATACCTTATAACCAGTTAAGCAACATTTGCTGGCTGCATAGCCCGTTAGGCTCGTTCTACTCAGGAAGCGAGGCGACATGCCCTCAGATCATCGTGTTCAATTACACGGTTGCAAAATCAAGCTATTCGAGCATTGACCTCGATGTCTACGGGATCAATGAGATAATTGGCGCATCGCTTACCGAAAAAGACACGAAAACCACTGGCTCGAACAACCAATGGGTCTCATTCAACAAAAAGGTCATCACCATCCACAACACGACGGGAAGCGAAAAGACGTATTCCGTGATAGTAATCGCAAAATAGGAGACATTAATGAAAAAAGTAAAAATCAATGAACAAGGATTTCTTGAAAGTCCTTATATAAGTGACGCATCCATAGAAAAAGAAGTCGACGAAGAGACGTACGAAAAGGTCATGTCTTGCAGAATCGGCATGAATTGGAGGCTGATGAATGACGAGTTCACTATGGTTGACATCTTAGATGAAGAAACCATAAGGGAGCGAAGGCAAATAGAGTGCTTCGATTTTGTGGACAATCGCTCTCAGCTGTGGTGGGAGCATTTGTCGGAAGGACAAAAGAAGGAATTGAACGAATGGTACGAGGCTTGGCTTGTTGCTCCAGAAACGAAGGTCATACCTGAAAAGCCAAGTTGGATAAATTAGGAGGAAAGTATGGAACTAGGACAAACAATTATTACCATTGCATCAGTGCTTACCGCACTCGGTGTTATATTCGGCGTGATTTTTGCAGTTTACAAATGGTACTTAAAGCAAGAGAAACAAGACAAGGACATCAAAGCGATAAAGGAAGAACAAACCCTTTTGACCTATGGTGTCCTTGCTTGCTTAAAAGGTCTAAAAGAGCAAGGCTGCGATGGCCCAGTCACGACTGCGATAAATCAAATCGAAAAACACATAAATAAACAAGCTCATAAATAAAAGGAGGAAAGATTATGAACTACACATTTATTACAATACCAGTCATAACATCCATAGTTTATGCGATTATCGATGTTATAAAAACAGCAACAAACAGCAACGAAAAGTTTCTAAGATTTATTCCGATTGTTGCATGCGCTCTTGGAATTATATGCAGTGTGATTAGCTTTTACTGCGTTCCAGGAGTTCTTGATACATCGAATGTCTTTGTTGCAATTGTAATCGGTGCTGCATCTGGCTTAGCGGCAACAGGTACTAATCAGGTCGTTAAGCAATTGAAGAAGACGGACGACAACAACGATAAAACTGACAAAACAGAATAGTAAAGCGATGGAAAGCCTACTTGAGATTATTTCTTGGGTAGGCTCTTTTTTTGTGTCTAAAATGAGCAATTGCGTAGTTACTTGTCCATTGAATCTTGGAAGGAGGCATAGTTATGTCTACGCAAGCAAAAAAGGAACAAGTAATAGAATTAAGAGCGTCAGGGCTGTCTTTCGGAGAAATTGCCAAGGAACTTGGCATTAGCCGTAGCACTGTGTCGAGCATCTGCAAAAGGGCAAGCGAAAGACATGAATATAGATGTAAGAAATGTGGTGTTTTATTAAAGCAAACCAATGGACACCGCAAGAGGGTATTCTGCTCGGACAAATGCCGCAAAGCTTGGTGGAGGCTTAATGGTGGTAGCAGCCATACCATCAATACAGAAGCCACCTGCTTAACATGCGGAAAGAAATTTATTTATCACGAATCAAGGCCAAGAAAATACTGCTCAATCGAATGTTTTTATCAAAGCAGAAAGAAAGGTGTAGGCGAAAATGAAAACTAATATTGAACGTTATTACATGTCGCTTGCACCTATTCAGGCTATGGAAAGAAATGGGCTCATATCGCACTCTGAATTTCTAAAAGCGGAGGATTTTTTGGCTCAAAAATATAACCTGAAAAAACACAATATTTATAGGTCAAATGACTTGATAAATATCGAGAAAAGAGTGATAGATATACTACCAAAAAAAGGAGGCGCAAAATGATACAAAAAAAGATAACGACAATAGACGCTGCACCGAAATTAGAAAGACTGATTAACGTGGCAGCATACGCAAGAGTATCTAGTGGAAAGGACGCAATGCTTCATTCGTTGGCAGCACAAATCACCTATTATCAGAATCTCATTACTTCGCATCAAGGTTGGAAGTTTGCAGGTGTTTATGCCGACGAGGCATTTACAGGTACAAAAGATAATCGACATGAGTTTCAAAGATTAATCCAAGATTGCAAAGACGGGAAAATTGATATGATTATCGTCAAGGCAATTTCTAGGTTTGCAAGAAACACGGTAACGCTTCTTAAGACGGTGCGAATGCTAAAGAGTATAAATGTTGATGTTTATTTTGAAGAGCAGAATTTGCATACGCTTAGCGCGGAAGGCGAAATGGTTTTGACATTCCTTGCCTCGTTTGCCCAAGAAGAAAGTAGATCCGTCAGCGAGAATATGAAATGGCGCATAAAAAAAGACTTCGAACAAGGGCTAATATGGGGCTCGAAATCGCAACTAGGATATAGGATTGTTGATAGACACTTGGTCGTTGTTCCTGAAGAAGCTGAACTTGTTAGAAGAATCTTCAACTTGTATCTTGATGGTTACGGCTTTCAGGCAATAGCAAAACTTCTGAACGCTGAAGGTCAAACAAGTTCATTGGGGAATAAGTGGTCTAAGACGGCAATCGAGACAATTATAAATAATTACAATTATACAGGCGACCTAGTCCTTCAAAAGACTTTCAGAGTGGACCATCTTACAAAGCACAAAAAAATAAATAGGGGCGAACAAGCTCAGTATTTGGTTGAAGATGCTCATGAGCCTATTATAACTAAAGAACAATATATGATGGCTCAAACATTAAAGAACCAACGAGCTCAACATTTTAATTTGCTGGACATGACAAGACAATCAAACCTATTTACTGGCATCGTTTGGTGCGGCGTTTGCGGCAAGCATTATAGAAGGAAAAAGCAGGAAAGGCGAATGTGGTGGACTTGCTCTACTTTCAATACAGTTGGGAAAGAGTTCTGCGATTCTAAGTCGGTGCCAGAAGAAGTTCTTATAGAAATTACAAAGAGGGTATTAGGCGTAAAAGAAATTACAGCAGAAATAATCAAAAGCAAGGTTGACCACATTGATGTCCTTAACGGTAACAGACTGGTTTTTCATTTGAAGGACGGATTGACTATCGAAGAAACATGGAAAAGCCTATCTAGAAAAGACAACTGGACACCAGAAATGAAAGAAAAGGCTCGTCAAAGGGCGATAGCGCAATATCGAAGAAAGGAAGGTAAACACAATGGCTAAGGTTACCATCATACCATCGAAAATAAATCCGATAACGCTAACTCCTGTAGGGCAAGTGGCCAAAAGGAAGGTTGCCGCTTACGCTCGTGTTTCAACCGACAGCGACGAGCAGTACACCAGCTACGACGCCCAAGTCACTTATTACACGAACTTCATAAAGGGCAAACCGAACTGGGAATTTGTAAAGGTCTACGCGGACGAAGGAATTTCAGGCACGAGCACAAAAAGGCGAGACGATTTTAAAGAAATGATTGAATCGGCGTTGAATGGAAAGATTGACCTAATCATTACAAAGTCGATTTCAAGATTTGCCCGTAACACACTGGATACCATTTCGATTACCAGACAGCTTAAAGCAAAAGGCATTGAAGTCTATTTTGAAAAGGAAAACCTATGGTCGCTTGACGATAAAACGGAATTCTTGCTCACGATTATGGCCTCAATAGCGCAAGAGGAAAGTCGCAGCATTTCGCAAAACATCACCATTGGAAAACGATGGGGCATGAAAGAAGGCAAGGTGAGCTTCGCTTACAAGAATTTCTTAGGCTATAAGAAAGTGGATGGGAAGATAGTGATAGACGAAGCACAGGCAGAAACTGTAAGGCTCATTTACATGATGTTCTTAAAGGAAGGCAAGACATGCACGGGAATTGCGGAATTCTTAAAATCAAAAGGAATTACAACGCCATCAGGCAAATCCTGCAATTGGACAAAGAACACGGTCTATTCCATTCTAACTAACGAGAAATATAAAGGCGACGCGCTTCTTCAGAAGAAATATACCGCCGATTACCTTGAGCATAGGGTGGTGCCAAACAATGGTGAGCTGCCACAATATTATGTCGAGAACAACCATCCTGCGATTATCGAGCGTGAAGTCTGGGAAATGGTGCAAACGGAAATGATGCGCAGGTCTATGCTTGGAGCCGCTTATTCAGGCAACTCGATATTCGCTTCAAAGCTGATATGCGGAGATTGCGGCAAGCCATATGGCAAAAAGAAGTGGCATTCGACAAGCAAATACGCAAAAGAGATTTATCGATGTAACGCAAAATACAACAAAGGCCAAACGCAATGCCAAACTCCGAGCCTCACCGAAGAAGATATAAAGGCAAGATTCATTAAAGCCTATAATCTTGTGATGTGCGATAAGAAGCGGGTTATTGAAGACACCTTAGCGGTCATAGAGTTGCTTACGGATACCACTGACCTTGATATCGAGATTGCTAATCTCCAAGCTAAAATTGAAAGAATAAGCAGTGATGTATCGTTAATGGTGAGAGAAAACGCTAGAACACAGCAAGACCAGATTAAGTTCGCTGCAAGATATGAAGAGTTGACAAAAGAATACGAAACACAAAAAGCCGCTCTCGAAAAGGCGGTAAAAGAAAAAGCCTACAAGACAGGCAAAGCAACAAAGATGCGAGCTTATCTCGAGGCAATGAAAAAAGCGGACGATTTCCTTGAGGAGTGGTCCGAAGAAGCTTGGATATTGATGGTGGAGACTGCCACAGTTAATAGGGATAAAACCATTACATTCAAGTTCGCGAATGGTCAAACAATACAAATATAAAAATTCAAAGACGCTTAAGAAAAGGGCTCCTACCGAATCAATGGTAAGAGCTTTTTTGATGGTTACTCAATGTCATGTGCCTTTATTTTCCATTTAGGCAATTTGCATTCAAGAATGGTGCCATCAATACAATGTATTGTGAGTTTTCTATCTTGATCTACGTCTACTTTTTCAATTAATATTCGCCATAATTTTTTCTCATAATTGCTTATAGGCGAGTGTGTTTTGTTTTTTAGTAGGCGTAGGATTTGGTTTTGCCTTGCTTTGGGTTTTATCGTTTTGCTTAAGATGCCAACAGCGTCCGTAAATATGGTTTTGTAAATTGAATGCAAGTGGATGATTGCATCATGGAAAACAACCTCCAATTGCTTTTCAAAAAGCTTGATGTTATCGCATCGGATATCGGTGAAACGGTTTTTGCAAATCCACATTTGAACGGTGTTTACATAATATTCATGGTACATGGGCTTTCTGTTGTAGTTCGATCCGCACTTGCTGCAAAAAAACTTATATGAAAATGGGGTGCAACAGGAATAGAAGGAACTGGTGCGGTTCTGCAGTTGGATTTGAGTTTCGTCCCAAGTGGCTCTTTTTATGATTGCAGGGTGGTCGTTCTTTACATAGTACTGTGGCAACTCGCCCTCGTTCTTTTTGGTGGTGTGCGATATAAAGTCTACAACGAAGGACTTTTGAAGAATTGCGTCACCACAATATTTTTCATTTGACAATATGCTGACAATTACGTTTTTTGTCCATGTTTTGCCTTTTGGGCTTGGTATGCTTGATTCGTTTAATGCCTTTGCGATTTTTGTAGGGGTATCTCCTTCAAGGTAAAGTCTGTAAATCAATTTGACAAGTTTGGCTTGCTCCTTATCTATTACAAGTTCGTATTTGCCACCTTGTTTATATCCGAGAAATTGGGAATAGGCCACATACACTTTGCCTTCACGACATATTTTCTGCTTTCCCCATTTTATGTTTTCCGATAATGACTGCGATTCCTCTTGAGCAAGTGAGGACATGACGGTTAGGATGAATTCGCTTTTCATATCCATGCTATCAATATTTTCTTTTTCAAAAAACACAGTGATACCTTTGGCTTTTAAAGCGCGGATGGTTTGAAGAGCATCTACAGTGTTTCTTGAAAACCTTGATATTGATTTAACGAGAATAAGGTCGATCTTTCCTTCTAGGGCGTCGGATATCAATCTGTTAAAACCGTCTCTCTTTTTAAGACTTGTGCCGCTAATGCCTTCGTCATAATAGATGCCTACGTTTATCCATTCTGGATTTTTATTTATCAGTTCCTCGAAATATCTTTGTTGTACGGCAAGACTGTTTAACTGTTCGTCCTGTTCCGTAGAGACCCTCGTATATGCCGCAACTCGCTTTTTTTGTGTTATTTGCGTGCTACTTTTTGATTTTGGCTTTGCTGTTATTTGAGTGATCGTCTTTCTCATTCGTCAACCTCTAACCAACCAATAATGGGTCTGTATTTTTTAGAGATTGCTTTTCGAATAGATTTAAATTCTTCTTCGGTGATATGACCTTCTTCAAGAAGGTTTGTTAATAGCAAAACCAATAATCTATATTTTGTTTCGGACTGAGCTTGTTTTTGGTTCATTTTGTACCTCCTGAGTGTGGTGTCTATCTATCACTCTAAAAGGCTTAAAAGTCAAGTGATTTGGCAAAGAAAAAACATATATTAAAAAGCGAAGCAACTTATCAGAAACGCTAGGCAAATTGCGGGCTCAAAAGGTGGCTTTTTTGAGCTTTTTATGATATAATAAGATAAAAGTTTATTATGAAATAGAGGCGTGATTATGACTGACGACGAATTAAGAAATCTGCAATTTTACATTGGAAAAAGAGAGGGAAACCAAACTGATGAGCAAGTCATAAAACGCATTGGTGATGTAAATGCCAGAACTCCACTAACTGATGATGAATGGCATAAATTGCTTTACCCATGCTGCAATAGCGGTTGCGTCAACGTGCTAAAATATGTTTTAAGCAAAATCAAATCATTAAATCATATTAAAGATTTTATGAGTCATACCGTCTATGGAAGGAATGAAGGAATTACAAAAGGAAGAATTGGTGTTTTAAAGGAGCTAATAAAACGTATTAATTCCAATGATAAGGAAAAATGTCTTGATGAGACAATGCTAGATGCCGCTTGGTTCGGTGAAACTGAAATTGTGATTTTCCTGATTGAAAATGGCGCAAGCATTAACTATGTAGATGCGAATGGTTTAGGAATACTAGAATGTGCAAAAAGGGCCAAAGAAGAATTTGGCGACGATTCACTTATTAATCTCTTGAAAGAACATGGGTATGCAATATAACAAAGATGAACGCTTATCATAAAATAACAAGGAAGTCGCAGTTTAATAAGATGGCTTTTTAGAACCTTTTATGGTAAAATAGTGGCATGATTAGTATGCTTATGCAAGCTTTCATATAGGAGTGATTGTTTTGATGGATATAAACGAAAAAGAATTTGCTTATAAAGCTGGCAATAAGAAGAATCAAAAATTATATGACCATTATGCAGAGACTTTTAAGCAAGAGCCTGTTTTTTGTTTGAGACTTAAAAAGAATGTTCTATCGAATGAAATGAAGCCAATTACTACTCTTGTGTTTGAGCCATCAAAAGATATGCCATTCTGGAAACTTTGCACGATTGGTGCAAGCGACTACCTAATGCCTGAGCGTGATATCGGCTGGGGAAGAAAGGCAAACCAACGAAACGAATACATGATGTTTGTTGATCCAGAAGTTGAAATAAGCCGAGAAAAGGTAGAATGGCTATCATTAAATTCATTGCTCTGGGCTACCGCTGAATATGCTTTTAACGCAAAAGAAAACATTACGGTTTCCGACACAATTGATATGCAGATCAAAGGAAAATATTGTGGGACCGTGCTGTTGCTTCCGGAAATCCTCAAATCGCCAAGCGTAGTGAAGTGCTTCATTTCCAAGCGTAAATACATAAGCATATTCCAGGTGATGCCAATAACTAGGGAACTGCTTAGCAAAAAACTAAGAAAAGGCACTAACGGCATTTATTGGCTGATGGAACAATTCTACACGCACGACGACGATTATAGGCTTATATCGTCAAAACCATTTGCAACGTTATAATTAACAGGAGGCAATATGAGCACAAATAGCGATAAAATAAAAAGATACGAATGGCTCGCCGTAAAAAAGCCGAAGTACTACGTTTCTATTGGCGATTTATATTCCGATGACGGCGATTTCAGAACCGCAACGACGTACTATCAAAAAGCCGTCGACAACGGCGTTTTGGCATATACT
>ERZ808245.113-NODE-113-length-47861-cov-3.980128_pt1 | contig 47861 bp, 27 predicted proteins | sample MGYA00521243_ERZ808245 | MGnify/ENA primary metagenome ERZ808245 (study PRJEB31516, sample SAMN03275576) | gut metagenome | biome: mammalia-associated habitat; material: feces | host: Papio cynocephalus | place: Kenya | collected 2012-07-07 ... | reverse complement strand
TGACTAACGATATACCCACCCGTCGAGGTGTTATTCGAATGATAGCACCCAAGAGAGCATCCGATATCATCTCCTGAGTAAGACGCGATAAAAGTTGAAACAGACTTACTACCTTTGCTTTGATGAACTTGCAGTGCCCCAGTCACTCGTTTGTTCTTATCATTAAAATTCAGTCCTTGCCAATATCCACCATCTGTCGATGGGGCAGAAGTGACATCTAGCGAAGAGTGATAAAATCGTATCTCTCCATTGTTCTGGATGGATATCCCACCTGTGACATTTATGTCGCCCATCTGTGACGAGAAATATTTCTTGTCACATTCTTTCTTGAAGGTCTCCAGTCCATGCAAATCAAGAAAAGCTATTTGTCCTCCGTTCTTTTTTTAAGAGAGAGAAGAGTGGAGAGAGGCAAGATTGAGATCAAGCCCCTCTCCGTCTAATTATACTTTTACAGCTATTATGGCTTATAATCATCTCGCCATCTTGCAAATCGTGCTGTTATAAAAAATGATATCTTTAAACCGGAGCTATCTTTGTTGGGATAAGCAAAAAACGTCATGTCCCATACATCATCGGTTTGAGCCTCCCAGTCATATTCAACATATACCGGCCTATAAAAATCATATCCGCCCTGATATGTCGCCTGCACGTTTATATTATGAAGAACAGCCGGTAAATTTTTTACTACTTTTATCTGCATATCTAGAGAGCTTTGATTCCAATACTGTTTTTCAGTAGTCTGGCCAGTAACGTTGGCATTTTCGTAACAGTAGCATGTCCCCCAGCATTGAAACATATTATCGTTCCACAGTTGCCACTCAACAGCTCCTGCTGTGCCCTCATACATGATGCCATATTTTGTCACATACCTGGCCGGAACGGTATTGTTGTCAGTTAGATTTATTGTCGTGCTCCCGCTTTGGTTGACAGTAAATCTTCCTTTTTCTGAGCCTGCTTGATTAATGATAATGGTTCCATTGTTGGCAGCAGCCGGAATTGTTGGTTTGTTCTTTAGGTCATTATAACTTCCTGACGTTGCCACAGTTGCAAAGTCTGGTTTCTCGGACACATTGTTCCAGGCGACCGTCGCGCTCGCATAGCTCGTACATGCAACCGGCTTCCCCCCAGAGAAATATACAGGCTGAGTCGAGCTACCAGCATCGGTATTCAGTTTGTTCGCAGAACTTGCGTTTCCCTCGAGGTTCCCTTTGAAACCTCCTGAAGAGTAAGTCTGCCCGGTAATGGTATTAAAGTAGCTATCGGCATCCGTTCCATTAACTGTTCGATCTGACCTGATGACGTTTATACCGACCTTGTCTTGATAACCGCCTATTGTCCAAGTGTGTCCAGAGGCAGTCTTTCCTCCAAGATATGGACAGTACACGTTTCCATTGGCATCGGGGATGGACCGAAAATGAATAGCGGAGTTGTCAGTGTTTCTGCTGTCTATCCAAGAACAACCCGTCTCTCTTGAATGAAGAGTGCCTGTCATTGTGCCCCCGGACAAAAGCAAATATCTCTTGTCGCAAGCCTGTCTTACGTATTGTAGACCTTGCATGTTCAAGAAAGCCACGAGGACCTCCCTTCCAAATAAAAAAGAGGCCTTCGAGGCCTTCTAGAACAAACCGTTTATGTATGTATTTGAAATCGCCGAGGCACTGCTTCCGCTTCCTCCTGCCATATAATCGAAAGACTGCCCTGTAGTAGTGTAAGTCCTCCTATTGGGAGTAGCAAACAAGTAACTCGAGGATATATCTGCCGGTTGATTAGCCCAGTGCGAATATATCACCCACGGGCCTTTGTTAAAGGTGTTAGTGCCTCTTGCGCAGTTCGTTAAGACTTTCATGTATATGCAATCATAGTTTCCTTGTGCCTTGAAGTATAGATCGGCGTAGGCTTTCGTTTTGTCAGCATAACAGCCGACATAAAAACAGTCAGTTGCCATCGACATGTTCCTTGCGCTCCAAGCCGCTGAGCAGTGGGCCCCTTCGCCGTTCTTCAGATCACCAGACCTGAAAGTGACATCTAGCAACCCGGATCCTCCGCCGTCGTATCCTCTGTTAACTGCGAACACGACAGACGCGTCGCTCCAAGAGCCAGTCGTATCATATGATGCAACAAGTAGATATGGCTTTGACTTATCTGTTTGCGTCACATAGGCAGAAGGTCCTATTTGTGGGAGGTATCTCTTGTCGCATTCATCTCTAAAAGTTGTCAGTCCTTTAATGTCAAGAAACGGTCCTGCCATCCTCTTACTCCTTATCTTAAGGGGACGGAGAGAGGGCAGGAAGGGACACAAGAGCGCCCCCCCCCGTCGTTGTTGATTTAGCTGTTAAAATAGCGCCTTAATTGAATCGTCAGAAATCGAACTATAGGTCGTGTTCGTATCTGTGTTCACAGAAGTATAGGTCCTATTTGTAATAGACGTGACACGGCCATAGGCGTCCACTGTGATTTGTGGCACACTTATAGTTGCTCCGTTCGTGCCGTTCACGTTGCCCGATGGGCCGTAAGACCCTGCGGTAACGCCGGACGCAGACAGACTGAATGTCGTGCCGGACAAACCTAAGCCTGTTCCGGCAGAATAAGTGGTATTTGTGTTTGTCTGGCAATAGATGTCCGTGCCAGTGCCGTTAATGGTTATTGTACCCACTTTTGTGCCACTTGTAAGGCTTCTCGTAAAACTTACCGAGTCAGCTGAGGCGGTGATGCCGTCAAGCTTGTTCTTGTCGGAAGCACTCATAAGGCCTGCCACCGAGGTCGTCGCTGCTGAGTAGGTCGTGTTTGTAGGCACAGCCCATGTGCCGTCACCGCGCAAGAAGGATGTCTGTTTACCAGCCGCCGGGGCAGGGACTAGACCATGAGTGCCCGCAGCGCTTGCTGTCGCAGCCTTCATGTCGGAGTAGGTGGTATTATTGTCCGGTGGCACAGACCATGTACCATCAGACCTTAGATATCTATTGGCCGCGCCAGCAGCAGGGGCGGGAGCATAGCCCGCTGTTCCAGCGGCGCTTGTAGTTGCTCCTTTAAGAGCGATCCAAGTGTTCGTATTCGTGTCTGTGGAGTTGATTGTAATGACACCATTCGCGTCAGATGTGACAGTCGTGGCGCCGGATCCCTTGATGTTCACACCGGATCTAAACGTCGAGTTGTCTTTGACGTTGATGTAGGTATTTCCGTTAGAAGTCGCAGCGTTTGCAACTCCAGATTTAGCACCAGCCACGAGGCCTGTCGTCCAATGAGTGTCTGTGTTGGTGTCGCTACCGGGGATACCAAGAGCGGTGATGTCAGCTTTTGTCACTGCCGTCGCAGCCGTCACGTGACCTTGTGCGTTTGTCGTAATTTTATACAGACCGCTGGAGAAGGCGGTGCCTTTTGCGTCCGCATGTGCTTTTGCCGTAGCACCCCAGTCTCCGCGATAGGCGGTGGAGCTCGTCGTGCCAAGGGCGAGAGTCTCGGAGATGACAACAAAAGCTGAGCCAGACCAACGATAAATCTTGCTAGTGTTGAGGTCTGTGTAAATCTTGCCAGTCTCACCGGCTATTTCAGAGGAATAGGTTCCGTCAGAGCCTTTGGTCTTGTAGAATTTCGAATTGCTGAGATACCCCTCGATGACATCGTCTACGTAGCTCGGCAGACAAGAGGACGGGATTGTGCCGGTAATCTGCGACGCTGCGTTCACCTGCCCGGTAATCTCGCTGAAGGCGTAACTCGGCTTTGAAGACGCCTTTGCCCACGACTTTACATCCGAGGCAGGCATGCTTGTAGGGAAGTCGGATATCTTGCTCTTCGTGATAGAAGGGATATCGGCAGCGACGAGTTTTCTGAATGTCGCACCGCCGTTTGAGCCATTAGGAGCCGCGAGAACCGTGTTTGCCGTCCGCGAGGCAGTTGAGTCATAATACTGCGAGTGAGAGTGAGACTTCGCTGCGAACCTGTTGTCGCATTGCCCTAGAAACACTTTCAAACCATCAAGGTCTAAAAAAGCCAAGAGAGAAACACCTCCGTTTTTTTTATGAGGAACAGAGGCTTGTGCCCCCCCTTTTTTTTTAGTTAAACAAAGATTTTATATCTTCGTCTTTGATAGAGTCATAGGTGGTATCAGAATTGGTGTCTGTCAAGGCAATGGTCACGTTCCCGGTCTGATTAAGAGTAAACGTTCCCTTTGTGCTCCCGTTTTGAGTGATTGTCACAGTACCGTTCCCGACAGACGGGATCGTCGGCTTGTCAGACAGGTCGTTCCAAGACGGCTTATTACCTGTTGAGTAAACCTCGTTCCAGCTTGACCAGTCGCCTGCGTTGTTGTCTGTCTTTCCTCTAAAATACATTTTAGAGGCAGGGGTTGAGCCGTTACCAGCCCAAGAGACAAGAATCTGTCCTTGTCCAGTTCCGTTCAGGTTAAGCACATTGCCATACGTTGCGGGGTAACCGTTGTCGTAGGCGTGTTGCATGCTCAATCCGCTCACCGACTGAGAAGTCGTCCCCGCCTCAGCAGTGACGTTTCCCCTAGAAACAATGTTGCTATGGGTGTGGTCTATCGTGGACGCTCCGATGGCAGACGGCGTAATGTTAACCGTGGAGGCGACAGAGCCGTCGTAAGTCGTTTGCGTCGTTCCATTGAAAGACAAAGAAAGCGCGTGGGGATTTTTCAGCGCCGTATAAGTGTGGTCCGTAAATACCGCATCGGCAGGCACTGACTTGGCTATTGTGTATTCTATCGGCGTCGGCACACCCGCGTTTAGATATATCGGTGTTGTCGTATTGCCGACAGTCGTTGTCCCAACCTTAGTTGCGGTCGTAGCGCTGTCAGCCGTTTTAGCCTTGTTCACAGAGAAGTTGGACGGGTTGTAGACGTACATGTCAGACCCGTTTTCCCCACCCCAGAGCCAAGTTGGTTGACCGTCTTTACCAGCCCAGTTAAAGGTCATCGGGATGGATGTGTCTCCGTTGCGACCCAGCTTAGAGGCGATGTCAGATTTCCCCGCAGAAGACGCTTTGCCGGTGAAGTTGCCTTTTGCGTCGATGCGCGATACCGTAGTACCAGCGTTGTTCCTTACGGACAGCCCGTTGGAGTTGTCGTCAGTGAACTGGAGAACCAGCTCAAGATTGTCGCTCTCAGTCTCCTCCGCGAACAATTTGACGCCGTCGCTTTGTCCAGTCCAAGACAAACCACCTCTTTTAACGGGAAACGTCACGCCGGAGTTTTCATTGCTCCAGTTTCCTGTGTCCGGCCACGATATCATAGCCGTGCCTGCCATCGTTCCACCGCTCTTGGAGAGCTTATCATCGAGAGACGATTGCAGGTTCGCAATATTCGCTATTGTCGTGCCATGCGGGTTGCCCGTGACTTGAGAGTGGTCGTAGGCGATTTTTCCTCTGTCGCCACGATAGGCGGTGCCGGACGTCTCCCCGAGAGCTAGCGTCTCCGAGATGACGACATAGGTAGACCCACTCCAACGATAGATTTTATTCGTAGACTTGTCGGTATAAATCTTTCCTGTCTCACCGGTTGTCGGAAAGACAGAGAGGCTGTCGTATTCAAGCACGTCGTCGACATAGCTCGGCAGGTTCGCCGAAGAGATGACGCCCTGAATCACAGACGCGTTGACAGACAAGATGTCGTCGGCAGTGTGCTTGTGGGAGATTGGAGCCTGACCATCGATAGTCGTCTTGAGGTTTTTAAGTTTCGTGTCTATTTCAGACTCGGTGTAATATCGGTCGTCGTGATTGTGATTCGTCGTTGTCGCAATAGACAAGTTGCTACTGCCGTCAAACGTGCCTGACCCGGTGACCGAACCAGTAAGAGACACAGTTCTCGCTGTGGCAAGCTTGGAGGCCGTCGAGGCATTGCCGGATAGCGACCCTGTGATGGTTTTGTCAATTTTTACCGTTGAACCATCATAAGAAATCGTTGCATGGTCTGCACTTTTCCCCCAGGTCTCGCCCTGCTTGATAAGGCCTATCGCAGTCGTGCCGTTTTGGCCTTGGACGCCGAGTTTGCCAGCTTTATCAAAATCTCCGATCGCCACATCGTCGCCGACAACGTTCTTTGTCGTGTTGGCGAAATTGAGTGCCCCTGTCATCGTTCCACCGGCAAGAGGCAAGTATGGATGCGTATGAGCTGGAGCGAAGGTACTGGAGTCCACAAAAGCGGCCGAGCCTAAGCCTTTTACAGCTACATCTGTTGCAGTGCCGTTCGTGTTGACGGATAGCGTACCATTTACACTTCCGGTTGAGATGCTCCGAACGCCCGCATTGTAGAACGTCGTCCCAGAGAGCCCAAGACCAGCGCCTGCGAGATATTTCGTATCCGAGATAGACACCCCGATACCGGCGATGTCCTCTTTCGTGACTTTTACCGCTCCGGTGACGTGCCCCTCGGAGTTCGTCTGGATCTTATAGAGGTCGCTTGCAAATTCAGAACCTTTTGCGTCAGAGTGCGCTTTGGCTGACTGTGCCCAGGAATGAGCCTCGTTGCCGAGGTCGCCATAATAGGCAGTCGTGTGTGTCGTTCCAAGGGCGAGGGTCTCTGAGATGACCGTATAGGCAGAACCGCTCCATCTGTATACTTTGCTCGTATTAAGATCCGTGTATATTTTGCCGGACTCAGGGGAGGAAATCAGATTGGAGTAAGAGCCGTCAGAATTTTTCGTCAGGTAAAACTTACCGCCAGTGAGATACCCCTCGATGACATCATCTACGTAGCTCGGCAAGTTCGCTGAGGGAATTGTCCCGGTCAACTGCTTTGTGACGTCCACCTTCCCGTTTATCTCAGAAAAAGAGTACGACGGCTTGGTTGGTTGCTTCGCCCAGTCATAGACATCAGAGGCAGGCAGGCTAGACGGAAAGTCACTTATCTTGCTTTTGTGAATAGAGGGGATATCGTTCTCGACAAGCTTGCGGAATGTTGCTTTTCCACGCTCTCTGTCTGGAGCGCAATAAACGGTATTCGCGTCTTGAAGAGTATTCGTGTCATAATATTGACTATGGTAATGTGTCTTTAGAGCATATCTCTCATCATTCAGTTTAACTACATACTCTAAGCCTTTTAAACTGAGAAAAGCCAAAGTAAAACCTCCTTTTTTCTTTCTCTCCCCTCAAGAAAGAAGAGAGGAGGCTTTTATTGCTCTAAAACAAAGACTGTATTTGCGCAGTTGTGATTGCAGGGGTGTTAACATTCGTCAAGATGGTCGCCCATGGGCTCCAAATTGGGGAATCTCCACTTATACCCGTTACTGTCCTCGCTGCCATTGTTGGAGTTGTGCCATCTCTGATGCAGAATTGGGATCCCCATTTTGAGTTGTCCCAAGGCATGTTGATGACATGCCCGTCATATCCTGGCGAGGAAGTCGCGTTACTGCTAAACACACCGATACTATTACGATGATTCTCTGCATTTGAAGAAAAATCAATATCAAGAGTCGTCATTCTCGACGGTCTGTTTGATAAAAAACTTTTCTTATCATAAGAGGCATCGCAGCCATTTTTGAATGTCTTTAGCCCGTCCAGGTCAAGAAAGTCCATTTAATGCCCCCCCCCCTTGTTTTTCAACAGGAAAGAAAACATAAAAGAGTTTAGAATAAAGAGTTTACGTAGTCGTTTGTTATCGAAGCAATCGTGCTTGCGTTGACTCTGTACCAAGAAGAAAAAACCGGAACGTAATCCTTCCAGCTCCATGCCTGGCGGTAAATCATTTCTCCGGAATGAGCAAGATAAAGCTGAGTGACTACGTTATTTGAAGTTCGTATGGCAAGCATGTGTCCATATCTATAAATACCAAGGCTTTCAGGATTACCAGCACCTGTAAAAGCGCCTGAGCTTGATACAACATACCATCCTGTATTATAACAAGCGTTCCAGTTCGTCGCTGTCACGACGGAGGCTTTTGTGTTGATAATATTATCAAAGTGCTCGGTATTCAGTTTCCTGAAAGTCGCGACGCCGTTCTCTCTGGCAGGAGCAGCCAATACTGTTCCTGCGGTCCTGCTAATCGTGGCGTCGTAAACGTGAGTCCCAGCATCAGAGATTTGCGAGTACGTATGTGTATGTGTATGGCTCTTATAAGCATATCTCTCGTCACATTTGTTCTTAAAAGTTGTAAGACCAGCTAAATCAAGAAAGGCCAATATCCTCATCTCCAAGAAAGACAGAGACGAGAAGGAGGCGAAGAGGAGTGAAAATCACCCCCCCCCCGTCAGTTAGAACAATCCATTTATATAAGAACTTGAGATAGCCTTTAGATGCTCATAGTTTGTCTTCGCAAGTAAACTTCCCCAAGAGGCAGGAATAGAACCGACGTTTCCTCCATCCTTTAAAGAGGAATACTGATACGCTGCAGCGAGCTGTACTATATCAAACGAGTTATAATCGGTAGAGCCGACAACAAGCCTAACGGTTGCGTTGTCTGTCCCCAAGTACAACATGAAACTTTGATCGCCCATGATGAGAGGGTTATCCCCGCCGTCTTCGTTCGTCAAACCAAAATATCTTATCCCACATATAACATTCGACGTTGACGGAGTATCGCTTGTATCATGAGATATGTTCACGCATAAAAGCCCTGAGCCAATATGTCTTGAGCTAATGACAAACACGTCTCTATAGTTTCTCCAAGCAGGGGTAGCGTCATATTCTTTAATACAGTTATAACTGTTAGCGCTCGGAGTGTCTACATGCAAAGATGGAAACTTGGTATAAACGCCATCAAGGCAATTCTTAAAAGTCGTTAACCCCTGTAAATCAAGAAAAGGTCCTGCCATATTTTCTCCGTTTCTCTGCAAAAGAGACGGAGAGGAGGCAGAGGAGGACACTTTCGTGCCCCCCCCCGTCAAAAGAATCTTACGCAAACAAGGCTGTTATACTGGCCGAGTCAATAGCGTTATAGGTCGTATTGTTGTCAGTCAAAGCGATGGTGGCATTGCCGGACTGGTTTAAAGTAAAGGTGCCCTTAGTCGTGCCGTTCTGGGTAATCGTCACCGTGCCGTTGCCTACAGACGGAATCTGCGAGACCAGCGCTATCGTACCAGCCGTCGGTGGCAGTTGGATGTCAGTGCTGGCGTTGTTGCCTGCCGTGTAGTTGGCGTCGGTTGTATAATGGAAGCTTAAATTCTCCGAGCCGCTTAAATTGCCAACCGCCCAGTGGCCTTTGGTCGTCTTCTGTCCACCAAAACCGCTCCAGGCATTTCCGGCAGCGTCTGTGTGCGTGTTGTTGACGATGACGTTAGTACGGGCTAATATATTGGATCCACCGGAGTCTCTGCTGATAACCCCTGTCGTCGTACCACCAGAAAGCTTTAGATAGGTCGAGTCATGGTTGTGACTAGACGAGGCGGCTCCGACAGAACTTGCAGTAATATTAATGCTCTTGGCTGTCGACCCATCGTATGCACCCTGTGACGTACCGTTAAGGGAAATCGTCAGAGAATTCGGGTTTTTCAAAGAAGAGGGAATAGTTGGAATCGTCGGCTTGTTGCTTAAATCGTTATAGCTTCCTGAAGTAGCTACCGTCGCAAAAGTAGGTTTCCCGCTTACATTACCCCAAGCAACAGAGTTCGCTGACCCGGCAGAAGTTGCATACTTTACCGACTTGTTTACATCCGCTGTGTTATCAACATTGCCAAGGCCGACGTCAGATTTTGTCGGCTTATCGTCAGAGGTATAAACTTTGTACCAGGCACCCCAGGAAGTCGCGCTTAGGTCTGCACCTCGGACGGCAAGACGAGGGTGGGCATCAGAACTGTATCCGAACGCAAGCTGATACCCATTGCCTCCAGACGTCTCGCTCCAAGGCGTAAACGATAGCAATCCACAATAGGTTCCCCCGAACCCGGTGGGAGACCCTATCTTCGACACATATTTGAAGTCAACAGACAAAGCCTGTTTGTCAAATGCAGAGCTGTTAGGAGCGGAGTCATCATTCCTTGTGTCAGAACATTTTAGTAAGGTCGCCGTTGTAGCAGAGCCAGCTGAATTGGCATAATTAACAGACGCGCTTGAGTAAGCAGTGCAGGCAACAGGAATGCCGTTAGCGAAATACACCGGTTGTGTTGCCGACCCTGCGTTTGTATTTAGTTTGTTCGCACTGGTCGCAGCGCCACCCGCAGAAGAGGAACCTGCATATGAGTGTGTATGACCCGCTGTGGCGTAGGCACTTGAGGCTGTATAGGCCGCACTTCCGAGTCCCTTGACAGCCACTTCGGCGCTGTTGCCGTTTGTGTTTACAGAGATTGTGCCGTTGGTCGTACCTGTAGACACACTTCTGACACCGCTGTTGCTGAAGGTGGTGCCGGAAAGGGAGATTCCCGTTCCAGCACTGTAGGTGGTGTTTGTCGGAACTGCCCAGGTGCCGTCGCCACGAAGGAATGAAGCCTGCTTGCCCGAAGCTGGGGCTGGAACTAAGCCGTGGGTGCCAGCCGCCGAGGACGTTGCACCCTTCATGTCAGAATACGTTGTGTTGGCATCGTCGCGCCAAGCGGGAACGCCGTTAGCGTCGGTCTTCCAGACCTTGTTAGCCTGGTTCGCGCCAGAGGCCACATAACCCTCGCTAGTAGCGCTGTTTGCTTTCCAGGTGTTGGTGTCCGTCAGTTTAGATCCGGCAGGCACATCCATCCCAAGAGCGAAGGAGCAGGCGGTCGGGGTGCCACCGTTGAGGTAGATGCCCTTCGTGGCACTGCCGACAGTTGAAGAGCCCAGCTTGCTTGCCGTCGTGGCAGTCGTTGCGCTGGTGGCTGACTTGACGCTTGCGTTGGCGATGTCTGAAATCTGAGATATCGTATGGGTATGCGAGCTGGGGGTGAATGTGCTCGGCTTGCCTGTCACTCCGCTCCACGGAACGGCCGCAGCTGACCCAGCCGTATACTCCATATACCCATCTGCGCTTGAAAGTTTCGAGGTATCGACGACAATATACATCGTACCGGTGTCAAGACGCTTGACAGTGTCGCCAAGTTGCACAGAAGATGTCGTGAGGGCGTACATCGCAGTTTGGTCTTTAACTGTAACAAGACGCTCAAGAGCTGCGGCTGGAAGTCGATCGATGGAGATAGTACCACTCGTTATCTTGCTTGCGTCGAGACCGGGGATGCGTGCCGTGGCAAGAGTGCCGGAAGTGATCTTACTCGCATCCACAGACGTGATGGTGGAGTTGCCGTGAGTGTGAGAATCGTTCACCACGCTGACGTTGCCTGAAGAGTCAACAGAGATGTCTGTCCCGCTCTTGACTAGGCCAGCCGTTGAAGATGTTGCAACACCGTAGGTCGTGTTATTGTCTGCTCCCCATACAGCTGTGCCGTCAGCGCTCCAACGGAGAATCTGCCCCGCGGAACCGCCGGAGGGAATATGCTTGTTACCACTGGTCGTTGGGTGACTGTAGTTGTTTGCATTCGTGGCGATGCCGTCAAGCTTATTTTTGTCCGAAGAGGACATGAAGCCGTTTGCGGACGTTGTCGCCACGCTGTGAGTATGATTGCCAGCTGCGACCGTGTTTGAAGACGTGCCGACCGGAAGCCTTGCATAAGCTACCGTTCCGCTTGACAGATTGCTGGCGTTCAAAGAAGTCAACGACGCGCCGGAACCGCTGAAAGAAGAGGCGGTTACCCCTGCCGGAAAAGACGTGTTTTTGTCAGAGTCCCAAGAGTAGAGGTGTCCATTGCTGAATAGGCTGTTCGGCACGCTCCAGTTTGTGTTGCCGTAGATACGAATGTCGCCAACTATGGACGCAAACTTGCTGTAGCTGGAATTTATGCTGGTGTAATAGAAAGTGATACGATACGCGTAGATATTGCTTGGCTGTGAGCTATCCCCACCAAATGTGTATCCAGGTAAGGCGATGGTATTCGGTCCGCCCCAGCCACTGACCGGCACTCCTGTACGATATGTCTTGAAGGTTGTTTTTGCGCCAACCGTAGAATACTCAATATCGACTACATTACCGTGTCCGTAAGTGCAGACCCATAGGTACAGCATTAACGCATTGGAATAGCGGTCTGTGGGGTTGATTGTAATGCGCACCTTGTTCGTTAAAGCTGGTGTGCCCGCGCTTACACTGCTGGCGTTTGAGTTGCCAAGGAACAGACTCTTCTTCGTTGCATCACTTGCTCCGTAGTCGACCCAGGTAGAACCACCATCTGTCGTCTTTTCAATGACAATGGCGCTTGCTGGCATGAAAGCGGTCTTGTTCTCAAAAGAGCCGGAAATGCCCATAGAGTAAATCGGGGGAACAGACCCAGACGTTTGTAAGCCATTGCCATAACTAGACACTTCGTATACATTGTGCGCATGTGATGCCTTTGCGTACCGACCGTCTGCTTTTCCTTGGACATATTTCCAGAGCGCACTTACCGGACGACGATGATAAGTGGTAGTCGTCGTACCGCCTCCTGCGTACTGAGCAATGTAATAATCGTTATCTGAAGGTACGGAGTCTCCTGTTGATAGTTTGTTTAAGGCTGAGCTTACACCGTTAGCGTCGTTCGTCACTTTGTTACTCAAAGCAGTGTCAATAACCTTGTTCTGCACAGGATTCGTGGACGTGCTTGAAAGAGCCGAGTCGACAGAAATGGCTTTTGTTACATCGAGACGTTTGCCGTCCGTATCGACGTACATGTTAGAAGTGTCAGTGGCTACAAGGATAGCCCCATCAGTCACAGCCTTCTTGTCAATCTGGGCTTTTGTGCCTCTGAAAACTTTTAGCTTTGCCATTGAAAGTTATCCTTCCACTTAAAATAACTCTTAGCGACAGAAAAATTCGTCAATAAAAGTTTCCTGTTCCCAGGAGTTACAAAAAAGAACAGGAGGCGGGGAAATCCCTCACCCCCTGTTCTTTGTAGTTGAAAACTAGCCGAGGTCGGTCCAGCTGATTAGGCCGTCCGCATACTCCTTGGCGTCAGATAGGGCTTGATTAGCCTTCGTCTTTGCATCCTCAGCGGCTGCGGTCTTGGCGGCTTCAACCTGAGAGGTTGTCTCGGTCTTCGCGGCGGCGACAGCGTCAGCCTTAGCCTGGTCAGCCTTAGAGGTAGCGTCTTTAGCGGCCTCATCCACCGCAGCCTTCTTGGCGGCGTCAGCCTTATTCTGAGCGTCGGTCGCAGCAGAGGCGATGGCGTTGGACTGGGCGGCATTTGCCTTCTTAGTCGCATCCTCAGAAGCGGTAGTAATAGCAGCAGCCTTAGCGGCATCTGCGAGCTCCTTTGCCTTTGATTCAGCAGCGGCTTGAGCAGTCGCAGCAGTACCAGCGGCGTCGAAAGCGTCTGCGTCGGCATAGGCTGCAGAGCCAAGACCTGTCACCGCGACGTCGGTGCCGTTGACGGCGATAGTGCCGTTTGCCTTGCCGGCCGCGACGCTGTAGACGGGAAGCGTCACGCGAGTAACAGAAATGACACCGTCGGTCTGGTTGACTGCGCTCACATACTGGTTGGCAACGGCAGTGTCACTCTTGTCAAGAGCCTGAATCTTATTAAGAGCGTCAGCCTTAGCAGCGGCGAGGGCTTCATTGGCCTTCTCCTCGGCATAAGCCTTGGTGGCATAGTCAGTGAGATCGACCTTGGAGTCACCGATGAGCTCGAACTTGCCGTTGACGATCATGTACTCTTTGTAGGCAGAGTCCTCAGAACCCTCACCAGAGCCGACCATGTAAATAGTATCGGCATTTGCATCCTCCACCGCAGGCAGAGCATCGACGATCTCGCGCTTCAGGTGATGGGCATTAGCAACGGCGGTAGAGATTGCAGAGTTGGTCTCTTCCTTGGTGAAGGCGTCCGTGATGCCATAGCCTTCAAGAGTGGTGGCCTTATCGGCCTTCTTGGCAACGGCAGCCTCAAGAGCGGTCTTGACCTCATCGGTGTGAGCATTGGCATCAGCAAGAGCCTTGGCAATGGAGCCTTCGCCGTCACCGTTGATAACGCCGATTGCGCTCTCGTTGGCAGCCGCCTTCTTCTCAACGGCTGTGACACGCTTGTCGAGTTCGCCCTCGGTGGCGGTGACGTCCTTTAGCTTGCTAGCGACGTAGTCGACGACAGCCTTAGTCGTAGCAAGAGCGTCGACAGAGCCGTCACCGATTGCAGCGGGCTGAGGCTTAACAAGAGTGATCAGGTTGTTGCCGTCATAAAACTTGGCAGAGCCATCGGTGGTATTCACGTAGATGGTGTTGATCTCGGGGGCCTCAGGGTAGGCAGTGACAGCCTTATAGATGCCACCCGTGAACGGCATATTGCCCTTGTAAATGCGACGCTGGTCAGTAACAAAGTACAGGGTACTGGCATCGGTTGTCCCTGCAACGACAAGAGCCTCATACTTCGCGGAAGTAGCGGTAACAAACTTTACAGCAGCCATTCAAATCTCCTTCTTTATTCGGGAATATCGTCCCATTTTGTCATGTTAGCCACAGGGAGATATTCTCCTAGGCTATCATCCCACTTATATATAGTGTCATCGTCCACGTATAGGGTAGAACTTGACCCTTTGACAGGAAAATCTTTTAACTCACCGAAGAACACCGGGTTGAGGTTGTCTGGTGTCAGTTGGAACCAGCCAGCATCTTCGTAAGACCATAGGACATGAGTCTCTTCCACATAGTAAAAGCTCTTTAGCGGTGCAAGTATGTCAAGCCTTGCCTGTTCCGTATCGAGAGTCGTTATATCGTGATACGAGATCCTAAGGCCATGTAAGTCCATGCAGATTGTGTGTGAATCCCGCACAAAAATCATTTGACCGTCAACGACGGGGAGACTGGTAAGCTTGGCGGCCGTAGTCTCATATATCTTCATAATCGCCATGCGAAAGTCTCCCCTCCTTAATCCCAAGAGTTGATTGTCATATAATGCTTGATTTGCTCTGTGACATAGTCTGTCATTTTGACAACGTTGTCGTCGTCGTCCTTGCCGGTATCACCAAGGTATTCGTTGACGATCTCTTGTTTGACGTCTTTTACAGTCTCTTTAAGCTCGTTTACCTTCGACTGGAAGTACCCTTCGGTATAACGTTTGGACTCTTGCAACGCGTCGTCGGCCTTGACACGTGCAAGATTCTTGGCGCTTTCAACGCCTTCTTGCAACTCGTCTTTTGTCGCAAGGTTTGAGATGTCAACGGAGTTGTCGCCAATCTTCTCAAAATTGCCGTTTACCAGCACGTACTCGTCGTAAACCTGGTGGTCTGCGGAATCCGGGTTCTGCTTGGCTACCATGTAGATGACGGTCTCGCTGGCTTCGTCAACAGGCGGAAGTTCGTCTACGATCTGCCTTGTTATATGTCCGACGCTGGCGACAAGCTCCTTTGCCTCGTCGTATGATATCTTCGTCTCAAGTTGCTTTTCTAAAGACTCTTTGAGAGCGTTGACGATAGGCTCGACTTCCACATTGTCGAAGATCGCGGTAAAGCCATTGCCGTCGAACATGTAGCCCTTGCCGTCCGCAGAGTTGACATAAATTACATTCTGCTCTGCCTCGCTTGTTCCAGGCAAAGTCTCAACGCTTTGCACATAACTTTTTCCGAGACCGGCATCTATAATCTCATTGACTTTTTCAAGAGCCTCTGTCGAGTCTGCCTCTGCCTTCGTGGCTTTCTCAAGAGCCTCGGCGGCGTCTGCCTTTACTCCGTCAACATCAGGAGCGAGGTTGTCAAACAGCTTCTTCTGATACTCAAGTTCAGACAACATCTCGTCACGAATGGTCGTGAGGTCTATGACTGCCTGCTGGAAATCTGAAAAATCATCGGTTACGACAAAATCAGAACCATCTGTTGGATTTTGCAATACGTGCACAGAGAAATTCGTGCTCGGGGATATGCTTATGTCGTCAACAACCTCCAGACGACACAGCACAGTTCCTTCCCGCAGCATCGCCTTCGGCCAATGGATCTCAAAGGTGGCAGGGCAATCTGCGACTTTCGCAAGGACGTTGTAGCCTTTTATCTTCTGCTCCTGGTGCATCCAGTTAAGATACACCTTGGAGCCAGGTGTAAGTTGGCACCCTGCTTTTTGAGTAAAGACTACCCTGAGCACATAACCGTTCACATCTCCCGCTCCAGCAAGGATAGGAGAATCTATCGTTTGATCAAGAGACTTTAGATCTATCGTAAAAGTCTTGAGCTCTTGGCTCATTCTTGTATCCTCCTCTCGCTCGACTCTGAGTCGGAGACGCTAGTTTTGACAAGAGGTAAAGCGCGGAGCCTGTCCATCAAACCATCAATGAAACTGTCCCCGCCAAGCTCTTTATATTTTGCGTATTGGTTCTCAAGGCTGTCCATGGTTACCTCGTCCATTTGGTGAGTCTGGTAACAATGGTAGTGATATTTGTCTATTATAAAAACACGAATTGAGTAGAGGAATTGCTCTCTTACATCGTGTTGATTTTCTTCTATCTCCGATATCTTCTGTTTCATAGAGTCAGTCTTGTCAGACAATATCTGTAGTTGAGATTGTATAGACTCTGTCGTCTTACACAAGACTTTAACATCTTCGGCAAGTGCAGAAAAACGATCTTCTAAGACCTCGTGTTGCTCAACCACATGCTCTGTGTCTGAATCCCGTTTGAACTTTTCTCTTACAGTCTTATATGCCCAAGACAAGGCCTCTCCAAGCGATTTTGCACAAGCCAGGAGAAGAATGACTATAATGACAATGTCCCCAGGATTATATTGAGCAAGCAGCTGGTTAAAAGGTTCCACTTTTACCTCCTGGAGCTTGTCAAATAGGCGAATCTATTTATTAGAAAAACCACCTGAACAAGCCATATGTTCTGCCCATCACAAAAGAAAAGTCCCCCTGCCGAGAAAGCAGAGGGACTTTTATCAATCCTTCTTTGGCTCTGTGTAAGTAAGAGCCTGAGCGGAGTCTGTAATGCCGCTCGTCGTCGGATCAGCAACGACGCCCATCATGGCTAAGACCATGAAAACCGTGGAAATCACTGTCGTAGCCGCAGACTCAACCCCAGAGGCATCAAGGTCTACGCCGAGAAGGGACGCCATAGACACGACGAAAGTGCCGATGACACCGACAAGGCCAGTCCAGAACGTCTTGCTCTTGAGACGGACTTTCCAGTTAATGTTTGCCATAATATCACCCCCTCTCTAGTTAGAGAGTGACGCCAAATATATTTGCTATATCCTCTTTAGAGATTTCTTCAACGGTTGTGTTAATCTCCCAGAGGTCGGTACTGCCGTCACCTGTCCAGCTTCCTGTACAATCACCCCTAAGTTGAATTGTCTTGTTTTTGTCGAATTTCCTCGCAGCAGCGGCGATACCTGCGGAAAACTCTACAAAAGCAGCCTTGAAATTAGCACTGCTTGTAATAGTTGCAATGCCGTCTTTCGTGGAGGGATTACCAATCCCAGAGAAGCTATTGAGTTTTGTCTGGTCTCTTACGATGTAAACTTTGCCGGCTTCCTCAAAACTTGTTGCCTCAGAGCCGTTGATCTTAATCGTGTCGCCATTCTGCACTTGGCTCGTTGTGAGAGTCAGCATGGTGGCGAAGCTGTCAACGACATAAACTCGCTCTTGTGCCTCTTGAGGAATCATAGCAAGAGGAATCTGATTAAGGCCGAGATTAATCGTCATATCTTTGCCGTTAAACTTGGCATTTCCTGAGGTTGTATAACTCGACCCGTTGTTCTGGCCCCAGTTTACGGTTATAGTAGGCGGATTTTCTACATTAAAGCCATTTTTAAAGGTTGGTTTCGATGTAAAATTCGTATTCCCAGAAAAGTTTGCCTCGTTAACAAAAGTGACCGAGGGGTCCGTGACGGTTTTGCTTACGATATTACCGTTTGAATCTTTTGTAGCATTGGCATTTATCGTATTGTCCTTGACGCCGGCTGGAGTCATAGCTGTCATGCCATTAGAAGCTTTCTTAGAGCTAAGGCTGTCGCTTAGCCAAACAACGCCCTGAACAGAGTTGGTCGCATCATAGGGGAGATAGACAGGATAAACTGTACCATTTTTTTTCGTCTTCGCCACAAAAGGCAACAGATCGGTGTTTGGAACACGGTTGTTTTTTATCTGCCGTTTCCCGTATGTGTCAGAGATCTTAGCTACCATCGTTACTCATCCTCCCAGGTCCTATAGACCACATCGATAATAGTCTCTGGAGGAAGGTCGATCAAAGCGGTAAGCTCTAGCTCCTCCTCTGCAAGCCCATCAAATTCAAGCACGCCCGGCTCGTTTATGGCGAACTTATGTTCTAGAACTGCGAACGTCTCTGTTACTCCTCTGATGGCAAAAACAGGAGAATATTCTGATTCTCTTCCCCAGTCTTTTATGGGCCATCTCTCTGGAACCTGTACCCCGACATGAACGAATAAGTCATCTCCTCTTTCAGGAGATATCGTTATGGTCTGCCCTTTGGTAAAGGGGCCTGTTATCTGCTTTACTTTCATGATTCCCACCAGTTCTTTTCTCTGGCGTCATGAACATTGCTTGAGGTAATCGGCAAGAACCAATCCCCGGGCATGGCAGAGTCAGGTTTCTTGCCATCCTCGCTAACCATAATTGACCCGTTCCAAGCCCCCAAGAAATACCACTTTGAGATTTCTGCATTATTATCTTTGCCGTAGGTCGGCAGATAGGAATAGTCCCACGCATAAAAATAAGTAGTAGTTCCTGTAGTGTAAGAAACAACTTTTGAGTCTTGCAAATCTTTGTTGTTTGGATCTTCATATCTCTCAAAATTTTTGTTCTCGTCGAACAAGCACTTGAGCTTGTAGTTTTCGTTCAACCATGCGAGAATCGTCTCTTTTGTCTGTCTGGAGGCCTTGTTGCCGTCGGACATGAACTTTTCGTCATTGCCGAGGTTATGCCCAATGAGCAAGCCACTTTCGTCCTTTATTACGCCGAGATCTCGCCAATTCATCGCTTTTGTATTGACATTCGGATATAACTTTGACTGAAAGCCTTGCGCATAACCATCTGTGCCGTTTTTGTCTTGCGCACGGTCAGACTTCGCACTGAATAGGGCATACAAGTGGTTCGTGTGCCCGATACCGATATCAGAATAGAGGTCAAGGGTCTCGTTGAGAGTCCCTTTAACGGTCCTGCCGGTATTAGTGGTCGTAGCGGTGAGGAGTTTTCCGTCACCGGTCTGCGTGAATGTGTCTTCCAGGTCTACCCTTGAAAGCTTTTCAGCTTCTCCAAGATACACAAGGTATTTATCACCATTGCGTTTAGCATCGTGCATATATACATCACAGAACCAGAACTGCGCATTTGTCGCAGAATGGTTCTTCCACGCATCGATATTATCACCGTTAAAAGTCGATGCGGTAGTAGCGTCTTTATAATCGTATCTGCTACCTTTAAGTTCAGATGTGACTTTTATGTCACTTGGCGCGTAGATGGCTGCGACCTTGTACCCGCCGTGGTCACGAGCATCTTCTGCTTGAGCTCGTGTGAGGATGCGAAGATTCCTAATTGATTCGCCTTTGATACCTGCTGGCAAGGTAATGTTCCATTGATAAGCATACGGATGCCCAACGGTTGATGGCTCTTCGTAGATTCTCGTCGGATCTTCAAAAATTCCAGCCTCATTATCTGTATAAGGTAATTTAGAGGACACCGTAAACCCTTCAACAGGATAAGGCGTCTTAAACCCGACAAGAGTCTTAGCGCTGGCAAACAGCCCCTCGCCAGACTCGGGATCGTCGCTTGTCCCATAGGGGTACGCGATATTCACCCAAGAATACTCAATATCATCTTTTATCGTATCTGGTTTAATACGATAGCTATCGTCTCTTTCAGCTCCGGCTACACGATCTTTGAGCGTAAAAGTCTTTATTTTAATTTCTTTATCATTGCCGTGGACATTCTCCGCCCAGTCCTGATATAGGTCGACTGTCTTTTCGTCCTTCTGGTATGGCCAGGTTCTTGTCTCATAACCCGGCTCTCCCTGATCTTTAACAGGAAACTTGCGACCTTTGTCATCGTGGCCTTTCGCATAGCTTTTGACATCTTCAAGAGTTGTCATCTCAAATGCAGGCACGCCAGACTGTGGGCCAACTATCTGCCCTATGTATTTGGGGTCCCCATCAGCATTGGCATATTCCGTACCACGTTGGAACACTTTGCCATTGTCAAAAGAGTTTTTGTTTGGTGTATCTATAATACAGTATTCGCCATACCAAATCTCTTTATAATCTGGGCCTTTCTTGAACGCCTTCTGCATCTCTTCAATAGACTTGAACGTGCCACGGATGACAAAGGGTGCGCCAGGACGGCCTCCGTACAAAGAATCCATGAACTACCTCCTAGTGAGTCGCACCGGTACTGTTGTCTGCCGGACCGATATAATCTATTGTGAAAACATTACGCCAATCCTCGTCTTGTGCAACAACGCCAAGACTCTCTACCGTGACAGAATCCTGCTCGTAAAAGCTTGAATGCCCAACGTGGATAGGCTCTCCGTTGATGCACATCAAGAGTCCGGGCCTACCCCATACGCCGATTCTTGTGATAGAAGACACAGTCGCCTGTTTCTTCATAGTGGGGACAAGGTCGGTCACTTCTCTAAGAACCGCACCGTTCCTTGGGACCTCAAGCCTCCTGCCATCGCACAGCTCCGATTTTCCCGAGGCGTCTTCATACCAGCTTTTTACTTGACTGTCAATTCCGATTCTCTCAACCTCTGCGCAAATTGTGTTAAATCCACCGACAAGAGGACGGAACGTTATGTCGAACACGCTATAGGCGTCGTCTGTGACAGCGGAGCGCCAGGACGGCGCTATTAGAGTTGAGGACAAAATCGTCCATTCGTTTAGATTGTCTCCTTCTGCAAGAGTCATCGTTGTGCCGTTATAGTTCGCAGATATAACCTCGTTGTTTTTGCTGACTCCTCTTCGGCACAGAAAATACTTGACAGTTGCACCTTCCTCTTTGAAGTACAGTTGCTTGTCTTCAAAATAAGGGTCAAGAACTCCATTAGTGCTCTTGGCGTCAATATATCCGTCACTGCCTTTTTTCCATTCTTTTACCTCTGAGAACCTAAGGTCTTCTCTGCTCCACTTCGTAAAATCAGAGGCGTCGCCGTCGACTCTATGGACGAGGTTCGTGGCGTAGAGGGCACACCTTTTTACCGGGATGAAATCCTCCCCGGAGTCTGAAGTCGTCCACTGGGGAAGATGCACGGTATCGAGATACTGATAGCTCTTATCGTTATCCAGCTCGTTCGTTATCTCTCTTCTTAAAGTCAAGTTTATGTCAATATCAGAAGAGACGTCTCTCTTGACTTTGAGAGTGAAATAGTAGTCAGAGTCTGTACTGAACTCTTGATCAAACTTAAAACACAGTTCTCGATAAGTCGTCCCTATCTTCAAGTAGCTCGGTGTGCCGATCATCTCAGTGCCAAGGCAACCCGAACCATTGAAGCGATATTGACTTACAACGTTTTTCTCGCTGCTCATTTTATCTCCTTTGAGCTGTGGCTAGAACCGCTCGACAAGCTCGGTTGCATTGACTGACATAGAGGGGCTTGTCCCAAGAGAATAAGTTATGCTCTTGATGACATAATCCCCATAGGTGTTTGTCGTTTTATCTCTTACAGACACTCTGATGCTTGGTTCAAGATAAAAAGCTGGAATGGCAGTTATAGACAGAGTCCTTTGATATCCTGTGTGCAGATAAAGCTCATACTTTATCTTGTCAAAAGCCCCGTTCTTGTATCCACCGGTCGCCAAAGCAGCATAGATGTCGCTCTGTACCTGAGAGTATTTTTCTCCTCTTTTAAGGAGCTCTAGCTCTTGCGCCTCTTTGTCGTCGTCCGAGCTGTTTACAAAAACAATGTCAGGAATCTCCGGCTGGAACAGGCAATTTACATCATTGTCGCTCACGAAATCTGTCCTTCTACCGATGGCATTGACGGCATATTCTCCAAGAGCGGAGGTGCCTGCGTCGATGAAATCAAGGAACATGTTACCATCCGTCAGCGACGACATAGATGTCGTCTTTGTGCCCTGGGAGTCGATAGACTTTATAAACTCCTGTTTATCGAGATCGTATATTTGAGGCCAGCCGGACGCAAGCTCCTCATAATAGTATCCCTTGTCCGTGCCGTTCGTTTTAGCATACTCTCCCCGAACATACAACTCAGTCCGCCAATCCTGGGGGACATATGCTTTATCCCCGTCTTCTGGGTACGTCGCAACGACAGGAAGTATCTCGTATTTCGTGCTGTTCCACTTGACGCATTCAGGGGTCTCTATGAGACAAGGGTCGTTTCTATGCTCATAGCTCTTGCCGTTCGTTAGGTCTTTTTGCATACCTGAGTAGTACTGACGTCCATCGTCAAGAATTTTACCGGGGGCTTCTGTAAAAACATTTAAGGTCATCGTGCTTTCAGACGTCTTCTGAGGAACCTGCTCGGCTAAAGACTCGTCTCCAACCTGATTCCCATTCTCGTCCACCCAGCTCTCTGTCTCATCTTTCTTCCCGACATATACCTTTTCAAATTCTATCGGTATGTAGTATCCGGTATAGCCAGATATATCAGACAAACCAGTCTTCTCCGCAAGCTCGTACTTGCAAGGCCTCACGACGAAGTAAAGAGGGCGACCCACGTCCTTCTCGCCACCCTTGTACTGATACTTCTGATATTTCTTCTCCCCGGTCTCTTGATGGCTGAAGCTTTTGTCGTAATAAATCACGTCAAGAGTGCCGATAGGCGGTAGCGCCGTGTCATCGTTTTTAGAGTCGTACACCTTCGGAAAACAAAGCTTGGTCTGATTGGTGTCCGGGTCTGTGTATAGTACGACTCCCTTTCGAGGGGTGTAAGTAAACACCCCGTCTCCCCCGCCATATGTCTTTGCTGGTTTTGAGTCAATAGCAAGATGATATCTAACTGGGTAACTAACATCCGACACCGTTGATTTGCGAAGCCCCTCTACGATATAGTCGTTCTTGATGTTGTCATACGAGGGGTTCGAGGACAGACTGATTATGTTTGTGGCATCAGAAAAAGCGTATGATGTTTTGCCAGTGGTGGTGCTCATAAGATATGAGTTCTTCGTCATGTCCTCAATGGCTTGAGTGGCGTATGTCGTGTTGACGTAATTCTTTATCTCTCTAAAATGAAATATGCCGTACTCGTCATAAAAGTACTCGTAATTGCCGAGGTAGGAAACTATCTTGTCTAGAACATCGGTGACCTTGCTACCGCCACTGACGCTAAGCTCGCTTGTGTATACAAAATCGTCGTATACATAGCCACAGTCTTCCCCTTGGGCAATCGTCTTTATGTCGCTATATTTGCTCTCGTCGGGTTTTTCATCAATTTGAGCATGGTAATAGTACAAGCTCTTGTCTTTATCGCTCGAGTATTCAGGTTTATCTTGATATAGATAAAGTGTGTTCTCTGCTGTCCATCTCACGACACGACGAATTTTCAAATCCACATCTTCAATGACGATATTGCAGAGGTCCTCGCCTCCGAAGTGATTGACGAGATTTTCGATAAGCTCGTATACTGTCACCTTCTGAGATATATACTCGCCGGTAGACGATTGTGTATCCACAGAATCAAAAATAGTTGAAGCCGGAATTATGCCACCCACGTCTCCGTTGAGAAGCGACATCTTGTCTCGGAGGTTCAGCGACATGGAGACAGACGAGGAAGAAGATGACGACAAGGAGACTCTGTTTATAAAAAACACTCCTTGCGGGAACCAAAGGATCGGATATTGCTCCCATTCACCGGTGTCGTTCTTCACGCCGAGCTCGACAAAGATTTTTTTATTGAGGGAGAAATCCATGTCAAGAGAAGTCGCATCATACTCCCCACCGTCAAGATTCACGGTGAGGGACATCGTTCTCCGAACAGAAGACGACCCGTCTTTTGTCAAAGACCCACTAGTGACAATCCCCTGGACTTCTTTTAAGGGGCGCTCCTCCCAGCTGAGCAACGTCATTTTGACATACTGCCGTTGATTCAAGGAGGAGTCTATTTTGTAAAGAAAATCATTCTGCTTCCTCTGGCCCTCAAGAGTGCCGGAAGTCTGGAGGTACTCATAGACTCGCCTCACGGAGCGCCCCTCCTCTCGACATTAAACAGTCGTTGTCTTCTTTAGGATAGTACCGATATAATTGAAGTTACCAGATACCGGCACACTTATAATCCCAACATCTGGATTCGTATTAAAAATGTCGAATCCCTTCTCGTCTTTGACGGTTAGAGGAACTGGAGTGAATGTATACCATTTCTTGTCAAGAGAATAGTATCTCATCTTCTGATCCTCGGCGCTGACAAGATATACATGCCCAGGCTTGTTGGAAGAACCTTGGTCGGCAAGGATGAACTCCTCCGGAGGCAACTTGTAGCCTCTTGGCGGGTTCTTCTTGCGAAACACTTTTACCCCTTTAAAATATAGATCTTCACAGGGAAAGCCTTCTGCTATATGGAAGATGCCAGACTCGCCAACCGTAAATTCGGTGTAAGTGAAGTCATCCTCGAACTCAAGAGCGAGCACAGCCCTCGGTGTGACTTCAAGGCTGAGACCCTTCCAATAGTCCATTCTATAATTTATTTTTGTTGCATCCCCCGCATTTTTTCCAGAGTATTTATACCTGTTATAGACTCTGTCGCCAAGTCTTTCCCCGGGATTGAATATGCCGTGCACTTGGCCAAGTACCGTCTTGTAAGAAGACATCCCGATAGTGGAGGTATCTTTTGTGCTCTCGATTGTCTCGTCATATGTCACAACATACTCAAGAGTGACCTCATCTGAGTCTTCAGCATTTTTACTGAGATTGGCATCGGGAAAAGACAACGACTCGACGTTTATGCTCGACGGCACTTGGTAATAACCGCCTATATTGACAAAGATGTCTTGTCCATTCAATGTGATCCGATACCCTGACAGCAGAGCCTCGCCGACAGGCGACTTTTTGACCTTACCATCTTTGTCAAAATGACTATCGGGAGGAATAAGCTGACCATTGTTCGAGTTATAGGTGTGAGGAATCAGCTTGTGAGTCTCAGGATCGACGTAATATATATGAGGCCTATTGTGAAAGAAGATCTTTACATCCCTTAGCCTCATTGAACCTGCTTTATATTTATGTCCTGCCATGACGCCTTTGCCAAGATGCTTTAATGTCCGACTTACGATTATTTCAGAGACATTCTTCGTCAAATCGTATTTATTCTCTTCATTCTTCATAGAGGCGTCGTATAGCTGACCAAGTTTGCTGGTCGTCACAGTAGGAATGTCACCCGGATTGACGGTGGAGGCATACTCCTCTTTTGCCTGGTCTTCGCCGGTATCGTGGATTCCCATCGACACAAGAGAGTCGACAGACATGCCTTCTTCTACTTGATACGCCGTCGCAGTAAACGAATAGAGCCTTCTGCCGAGAGTCGTATTCGGGGTCAGAGATATGTCTGTCAACATGACGCAAAGATTGCCCTCGGTCATGGTTCGCATAAGCTTTGGCTCGCCGTCGTTCAGCCACTTAATAAGCTCTTCCCTGAATCCTCGCTCCCAGAAGAAGTCGTAGTTGTCTCTGATATCGTTTTGATAGTTATATTTGAACATATCAGATGTGGCTTCCCCGTATAGGTCTTTCTTTTTAAAGAATCTGCTATTGGGATCCTCTTGCGAAGAGATGAGGCCCGTGATTGAGAACTGTTTATAGTTCATATTTGCGTTCTCTACGAACTTCGGGTATTTTCCCCCGAGAGTATCGACTTTGGTCCTGTTGACGACGGGTTTATAAGAAGATATCTTAAAGTCATACCTTACACACATCTGCCGTCCGAGACGATAGAACATAGCATCGAAAAAATCTGACATGATTTTTGCGGACTTGTATGCTTTTGTGTATTGCTTATCTTGAGGACTTATCAACTGAACGGAATATCTGTAAAAAATCCCACTGCACACCGTCATGTCGTCGTAAGTGTAGTCTACCGTGGAGTTGACGAACTTAACATTGACAGTCTCCCAAGAGACGTAAGAGTCTTCGGCAGACGCACGCTTTATGTATAGATATCCCTTTACAGGAATTGTGTTTACGACTTTTACCCGAATGGCCCCGTCATCCGTCTCTGACGTGACGGTTATATCCGGATGAAAATCATCGTTGCGCGCGTAAGTCTCGACGCTGAACGGCATCTCTTCTTCACCCGTGCTCCAAGAATATTGGTTGACGGAGGTGAAGTTGACGACGATGTGAAAACTCTCCCCAGCCACGCTAGGATATCCCTGGACGTCGAGAAGATAGTTTATTGACTTGCCATCTGCGCAATAAAAAACCGGAGTCTTAGTCATAAGCTCTCCGGTCGTGTCAGAGTATACGTTTATCTGATAAGACTCAAGTTGCTCCGTCGAGTCCTCATAATCGTTGCCGTTCTCTTGGTTCTTCACCTGGAACCATACGTTGCCCGTGATTGGAATAGTCCCCTTGTTGAAAGAAGGAGCGTCTCCATCGGTCTCAGATTTATCTCCCCATCCGTTGAAGCTCCAGGCTGGCGTGCCTATAGGGCGAATCAAACATACTGTGGACCACTCAGAGAACATAAGGAGATTCTCAGTAAGGTATCCGTCCGTTGCAGGACCGTCTGAGTCGAGCTTGACCGATTTGTCAAACCTGAGCTGTACTTTGTAGTACGTCCCCGGAGTGAAACCATCCTCAAGCTTCATTTTCGCAGAGACGATACCCTCATGAGCAATTGTAGTGATATAAAGATGATACTGTCCTGTGACGACATCTTTCTTTATATCTTTAAATGGGATATAATAAATTCCGGTAGGAGCCTCAAGGGCGTTCATGTTCGACGACATATTGACGCACGTCACATGAACGCCCTTGATGTCTTGAATGGAATTGTATTGAGAGATTGTAAAGGCAACGTCGGCGACGCCGTCTATCGTTAACTTGGTGTCATCGTCCGTTCTTGACACCTGTTGCACAGGGAAAGCAGGCATGAATGTCCCAGACCCGCCTATCTGCGGAGGGTACATGGTATTGATAACCGTAGCCATATTCTAGGACACTCTCCTTTTTCTCCGTCTATCTACGAGAGGTAACTCGCCTGGCTATCGCTCGTGTCGATATAAACTCCTTGCTTCGCATACTCTGACAAATATGCAAGCTTCTGATCCAAAGTGTAATATGCACCATTCTCCAAATCACAAAGCACGTTGTCTCCCTTGATAACGAAAGGAGTAACAGACACATTGCCTTTTGTGTCTAGCACTTTGTTTATGGAAGAAATTCCATTTTTTGTAGCCATTTATTCCTCCTGTGACTTATTTTCTGGAGGAGTCTGCTGTTGCTTCTTGTACTCCTCAACAGCCTTTTGATACTCTTCTTGCTCTTTGACATTTAGATTATAAACAGCCTCTAGCAGGAGGTTCTTGACCATATAGACAGGCACTCGGTTTACTTCGACAAGATCAAAGATTAAGTGGTTAATTGCTTGCTTCGCCTCGAAGTTTACGAGTATATTCTTTTCCATATTTTTCCCTCTATTTCTTATTTAAAGAAACACCAGTAACGAATGTGATTGATTTGTCCACTGTTGTATATATTCTGTGTTCTTTGTTGTCGGTTCCTTTAACGGTAACATAGTTATCACTGGCTCTATAACAAAGTTTCTCTGTCGCTGTACTCACAGACAGCGTATAGCCAAAATTGCTTAGAGTTTTATTAATTGCATTAATGCTATTTTGTAAACCTGGAATTTTTTCTATTTCTGTTCTTAAAGAATTTTCTCCGTTGTAACCAATAAATCCATCTCCGTCAGTTACTCCGACTCCGCTGTTATAGAACTTTTGAATCCATGTGAACCAGTCTTTGCCCATGGTCTTCGGCTCATTGTCGGAATCATCTCCCCTCAAACTGATAGAGGTGGTGCCAAGTCCGCCGTCTTGTAACAGAAGAGCATACCCTAAATTGGTTGTCCCTCTTGTAATCCCGTAAAAATTGCCATTCTCCGTTGTGTTCTCAATTGTTGCAGAATATTTGCGAATAGCCAAGCCTTGTGTGGCATTTTCAAAATAGATTCCGCCATAGTCGTTATCATGTGTCAAGACGAGGCTGTGGTTAAGAGTGGTTCCGGCAAGTATCTTTAAGTTGCCTATATGGTCGTAGAGATTGAAAGAAACATTTCGCTGCGAGTGAAGAACGAAGGTGTCGTCGTCCATAAGTATAGAATTGCGCTTGGCTTCATTTTCTTTTCCGTCTTCAGTCAATCCTGTCGTATAAACAAAAAATGAGTTTCCGGCATGTCCTGTGATGGAGCTATCGGCGCTAAGAGCCATAGAACCATTCGTAGTCAAGGAGATATTCGAGCTCAGCGAAAGCTTGCTACCTTTGTTATCCCCGTTTATTCTTCTTAACAAAACCTCCCCGTTATTATCTTTATTAGCGGAAAGAATGTCCCCGTAAGTCCCGATAGAGAGATTGAAACTACTGTCTTTCAAAGCTACTTCCCCATTCGAGACTTTCAGTGTTCCTGAAGAAGAATCAATTTTTAAAAGTTTACTGCTGTCTCTTTGTAAGACTGCATATCCATTGCTTCCCTCAAACAAAGCAAGTTTCGCATTTGAACCAGATTCAAGAACGACATTATCCGCCTCGCTACTTAAACTAAGCTGGAGACATTGCTTGTCTCCGTTGGCAAGTTTCGTAGTCCTATTCTGCCCATCGGCAAGCTTAACGTCAAGTCCATAGAAACTGTTTTCCCCGTCTTGTTTTTTCAAAGCAAGATAAGATCCCTTCTTTGTTCCTTGGTTCATATGTAAAAAAGTATCGTTTTCTGAGCCGTAAAAATCTTCAGTTTGAGTTAAAATAAGTTTATGAGGAGTCTTTCTTGCCGTTGCTCCATCTGCGCTTTTACTCGCCGTTGTGACATAAGATTCAAAACTCTTCGCGTTAATACGGAATCCTTTGGCGTATTCATTCTCTGTACTCGTTCCAGTCGTGAGATAGGTATAATTTTCATAATCTTCGCAACTGGTGTTTGTTGGCTCGAACAGCTTGACAATAGTCGCTCTGTCGTAAGAGAAATTCACGCCTATATAGTTTGGATATTGATCATCTCCGCTACGACTCCAATTTGATGCCTTTAAACCAAACGCTCCGATGCGGTTAATCGTCATCGTCGTATTTTCTTGCTTGACAGAATTGGTGTAGAAACTACCATTCTCGTCGATGCCTACGAGAGGCGAGCGTCTACTATTCTGATGTTGGTAAATGGTAAAAATACTTGTTTTATTAGGGTCTATCTCAACCTCAAGACTGTCGTTCTCGTTCAAAAGGCACAAACCGTTGTCCCAGTCAATGTCGCTGTTAGAGCGAGTAAGAGGATGGCTTTTTGCAGAGAAATAAGGGGGGGTCGAACTTAAAAGAATACCTTGTTCAGATTCGGGAATCCCAAGTTTCGCTCCGATAACCTTGTAATCGTTATATGGCTCCCCTAAATCTCTATCGTACTCAAGATAGTTGAAATAATCGTCAGAATAGGTAACAGTCACGTCTGTAGTCCCGTTAGATTTTGTTGTGGCTGTTGTTTTTGTAATATAATTCTCTTCTTGAGGCCAATAACGGACGGTCTTGCCGTTTTCTTCTTTTTCTACCGGAGCCGTCGTCCAATCAAGCCTTCTTTTATTGTTCCCCTCTCCAATTTCAATTAAACGAGATGCCCCGTATAGCGTATTAGAGGCCAATGTCCAATTGGCTATTGTAGATTTTCCACCGGGAGTAAGAACAATTCGTCCTTCATAATTTCCATTATTTTTGTCTGCTTTGTCTTCAGGAAGACCAAATTCTGCGTTGCCTGTTTTTGCATCTAAAAATATAGACTGTTTTCCTGCGTGGTATCCAAACACGCCAACGTCATTCTTCTCTGTTACTCGACCTTCTTCGTCCTCTGTAGATTCAAACCTGGAGCCCATTACCACCCCGGTAAAAGAATTGTCGTCATTCTTGATCCCCGCTCCTATTTGCGGGGCAAGAATATAGCTCCTGTTTCCCTCGTTGCTTTCTATCTCAATAGAATTGCCGTCCCATTTGTTCAAAGACGCAAGGCCATATCTGTTGAGAGACATATAAACAGGAATCCAGACATCACAGATAGCAGTGCCATCTTTCTCTACAACGACATATATTCCGTTGTTTTGATATGCACCGCTGTAATTTTCTGACGGGGTGATTGCATAACGTCTAAGAACGGGTTTGATACCATCTTGTCCTGAAATTTCCTCGCATTTCACAAGAGACGAGGTCGAAGAATTATACATTGTGCCGTCATTGCCGACAATCGGACCCTCGAGTTGCCCGCCGTAAGTAAAGGCCTTAACAGTGAAGCCATCAAGGTCTTTATCTTTAATCCTCGTAAAAGAAACTTTGTTAGTTTTAAGATTGTCACAATAAAATACTCCGTCAACCTTAAAACCTCTATCAGTGTCGTACTGGGGGTATTTACCGTCTGCGTTATAGAGCACTTGTTGCAAAGTATAGGTTTTGTTCAGGGAAATCGTGTACCCCGCATTGTCGTCACCCATATAAGACCTGACGACAGGCATCGGATAAAATCCGTAGACCGTATCCCATGTCTTATCTTCGCCGTCATCTGTTTTCTCTATGTTGACCTTTGAAGCGACACGAATTACCTGGCCTCGAAACGCCTTCTTCTTTGGCTCAAAATCCCATCCAAGAGTGCCTGCACTACTGAGAGTAAACGGGTATGTGTCGTTAAAGCTACCACTCTTGACAAGATTCCATGTGTATTCTTCTGCCGTCGCTTTCGTACCACGTTGGTAAAGCTCTGCTGTCAACGTGGCTTTTCCAGAGAATAAGAAAGACTCTGTCGTGCTATCTTCTAGTGCTCCGACATAATGTTTCATATACATAGCTGGAAGACAATTTTGCTCATAGAAAGCGTCGTGATAGGTATATTCTACCGTCTCCGCTACATTACCTTCGTCATCTTTTACGTCATATTTTACGCTTGTTGTCTTTGACGGTATCTCGACGAGACTCGGAAGAGGAAAGAATTTGTCATCCTTCGGCACAATCTTGACAACATAATCCGTGCCGTTCGTGCCGTTGTCGCCTATCTTGGCAAACAGGAAATCCGTGTCTTTCCTAAACTCCTCACCTTGATAAGTCACAATAGCGGTAATCTGTCTATTGGTGTAAGAATATCTCCATCTATCTTGAATCTTGAAAGTCAAGACTTGGGAGTTCGACACCATCTCTCCCGTATCGGCAGAGGAGTTCTTGTCGTTAAGCTCATCTTCACCTACGACGAAGAATGTGTCGCTGGTTGGAATCGCCCACTGGATTACGTATTCTGTAGATGGAACCTCTAGCCCGTTTGGCTCAAAAAAATGACAAGTAAGAGGTAGAATCTCTTGATAGTCTTGCCCCATATACTGGGCATCGCACGGAGACACGCCAGTTTCAGAATACTGGAACGATTGACTGCCGTTCTCAATTACGATATGATATTTTGCGACCTCGACAGATTTAGAATTCGTCAGTCGGATGGACGCCGTTCCGACGCAATAGCGGTCGTCTTCTTCGGCATCATACTCATAGACTGTACAATAGACTGTCGCGACAGATGAGACGGCACTTATCGGCAACGTTAAAAAATTATGTGCCTTGTTGTCGCCCTTGCCGTACTTGACTCCCTCGGCAAGCGCCCTGTCGTTTTGGGCAGAAGTTAACTCGCTTATGCTGACAGTCCCCTCTGCAAGCCTTGCTCTGACCGCGTCAAGGGTAGCCTGAGCCTCTTCCTCAGACAAAATCTTTCTGGAAGTGCCGTCATCCTCGGCAATGGACCACACAAAAGAGTAGTTCTTCAACGCCTCGCTGTCTGATATTCCATTAACAGAGCATGTAAGCATAGGTGCACCGATATCGAACGCAAAATTCTCACCGAGATCCGAGGTTATCTTTATGTCCCTAGAGGCATCCATATTGTATACGACGAACTCTTGTACAAGTATAACGCTTGCGTCGTTGTCCCCAGTATATATCGCCGAGCACTTATACCTGTTCTCGTAAGCTCGGTTCTCGTTCTTCCGAGTCACAAACTGACAAGTGTCACCGGCGTCCGGCAGATACTTCCATCCACTTCCGAGATATCCATGGAAAGACGAGGATAAGCTTGTGACAGATTTGTCCTCCGACCCCCAGACGAATTTCATGCGAGAATCGTTTGATAAAGACAGGCTTTTCTTCCTGAAATCTGCTTTTGTAGAGACAATCGAAAGCTTGTCTTCTTTCTTCTGCTCATCTGTCATATTGTCGCTATCTGTCTTTAAGAACACAAGAGAGGCAGGATTGAGCCTAAGAGAATAGTCACCCTGCACAGAAGTTATCTTTGATAAAGCGTACATCTGAATGTTCTTCACCCAGATGTCATAGGTATCATCTCTAGGATCTGTCGGGGTAAAGTTTTGACTGTATATGATTACGCTGTCTATTCCCTCGAAGTTGTCAGCGTCAAAGTCAAAAATAGCATATTGCTCTGTGTAGCTAGGATAATTGAATGGCTGTCCCGTGAACGCCGAAGAAGAACTTTCAAGAGTAAAAAGCTGATGCTTCTTCTTATAGACGGCTTGAACATCTTTGTCCAGATGAGTCAACGGCACATCGTTGTCATTCTCATCTTTCTTCGTCGTCTCGACAACCGTTGTGCCGTCTTCCAGCTTCTTCTCTCTATAGTAATGGTCGACTTGCTGAGTCTTGAACGTTGCCAATATCTTAACGCCATACTCGCCCCCGCAAGTTGGAATCCTGTGCTTCAGACTTAAATCTGTTCGAAACTCTGCCTTGAGCATAATCTTCTGAGAGCCTTTAACAGAAGGGCTGAATTTCTCGTTATAGGCATAATAGTTTTTGTAATCATCGTAGGAGCTGTTGCTCTCTTCTCTGAACTCGTCAGAAGCGTACATGGCCTGCGAGTCTTTGACGTGCCAAGACCTGAGTCCGAAAGGTGTGAGATTTTGTTTGAACGCACTCTCTCCAGAATAAGTATAGTCGTTCATGACAGACGAGATGAAGTTTGATTCAGAGTTTGCTTTATCGGCGGACGCAGTACCAAGAATCAGTTTGTCGTTTGACAGATCATTTTGCGGTACAAGCACATATACTTGTTGGCCGTTTTTGTAGACAGTATCTCCTTGAGCCTTCGCGACAAGGTTCTTGTTGTCCTGATAATTGATGTAGTATGTATTCTGGAGAACGTCTTTTCTCTTGACAATGATTGCAACGATTGTCTTGTCAAGGGTAAGCTTACTCATCTTTTCATCTGCAAGATAATCTATCGCATCTAAGATGGCATCCTGCAGAGACTTTTGAGCGACCCCCTTTGTGGTTGTTGCCATGAATATTCTCCTTTTATCTCAAAGATATTAGACTACCTTTATTCGACCATAAAAACAAGGGGCGGTACAGGTTTGACCTGTACTGCCCCTTTTATTATACCCTGTATCTAAGCTCTTCTATGTGCATAATGAAGCACCTGGTTATTGAGGCCAAGAATGGCTTCTCTAATCTCGTCTGCGGATGTAGCATTCGGGAACTCAGCGGTGATGCTGACATTTTGATCCACAGTACCGTTTTGAGATTCTATAGACTTTCCAATGGAAGAAATCGATCCGACGGCCTCGGCAAGAGACACACCCTTCATCGCCTCTGTCATAGCTCTGACAGATTGAACTGCTTTGAGGATGTTTTCTGTGTCGCTCGCATTAAGAACCATCTCCTTCGAGTGCAGGAGCGCAAGTTTACCGGACCCATCAGACCAATCACCTGTGTAACCACCGGTGTCATAGCCGATTAGATTATAGGAAGAGAAACGATTCGCGCTTGGGTCGTAGTGGAGTTTAGAGTCGTCGTAAAAGTATCTGTTGATATAATCTTGAACCTTTTGAGCAAATTCGGCTCCATAGGCTTGAGTCAGCTTGGTGCTACGAACAGGATTGTTGCCCCACCCGCTATCCCATCCGTAGTTGTAAATGGCTTGTGCGATACCAGCAATCAAATCGCTCTCAGAATAGCCGGAATTGTTAAACCCATTGCCTTGGTTCCCGCCGGAGTCGCCATTTCCCCCGTTAGAACTGCCACTCTCGTTTGTGGTTGTACTAGTAATACCACTCGCCTCGTTAGCACCTTGCTGGACTTGCCGTAAAAGACTGTCTCTCTCTTCTTTGAGACTTTCAATAGTCTTCAATAGCTCACTGTTCTCGTTCGCGATTTTGTCATACTGCTCTTGATACTGAGCGAGTGCGTTTGCGTATCCTGCAATTTGCTCCATATTCCTTTTAAGACCTTCTGTGAACGAGTCAAAACTACTTGTTAAATCGTCGACAGCGTCCCCCACCGCTCCCAGGTTGCTCGTTATGTCGTCAAGGTTCTCTCCAGAATTAGCGGAAGCTTGTTGAATGCTTTTATCGTATTCTTCAAAAGACTCTTGCATTTTGTTTGTCAAATCAGTAGTAGCCTGATCAAACTTGTCTGTGTTTTTGATAGCATTGGATATGGTCGTGCTCCATCTGTCATCCACAGTGTCAAACGCGTCAAGAGCCCCGGCTTTCATGTCGTCATAAATCGTTTGGAGATTGCCTTTGTTCTCATCGTTTAAGCTATCAACCATATCATAGAAACTATTAACAATGTCCATATTTGAAGTCGACAACTGCTCGCCGGTCATCTCAAGATATTCTTTGAGATTGTCAATTACCTCTTGAATTCTCTGAGCCCGCTCTTCCGTTGTCAAAGCTGTGTCAGTCCAGATGTCTAAGATAGTTTGTTTTGCTTGTTGAATAGCAGAGAAAGAATCTTCCTGAGTTTGTTTCATCTGGTCTTTGGCAAGATTGTAGGCGTTATTCTTAGCGTCAAGGAGCGAGTCTTCAGCGTCCTTCACGTTGCCTTCGTCGGCAGTGTAGACGTAGTTATAGTTACCCTGAGAATCACGACGGAGCTTCATCTGACTCTTGTTTGCTTGCGCCTCCTCAAGAGCAATTTGCTGTTTGAGGATCTCTAGCTGGGCTTGAGCATAAGACACGTCATAAGCGCTCAGATTGGTCTTCTCGCGTAGGTAGGTCAACTGCTGGTTCATTTGGTCGGAAATCTTCTTCTGAACGTCGAGGCTTACAGCTCCATCCAAGAGATCGTTGTATTGAGACTGAAGCTTTTGAATGTTATAGGCTTTGTTTACTGCGTCAAGATAGTAATCCTGATTGCGATTCGCCATCTCCCACTGCGTCTGCACCCAGTCCATATCCGTTCCGAATATCTGCTGCTCCCACTGAGCAAGATACTTGTTCGCCTGCGACTGAAGCAAGGATTGAGCTGTCTCGATGGAAGTCTGTAAAAGCTCGTTTTGCTTAGTAATAGCTTCAGCAGCTTTTGAATCAGCTTCTTTCCACTCTTTCGACCCTTCTTTGAGAGTTCCTTTGAGGTTGTTCCAGTATTCAGCTTCCGCCTTTGCTTCAGAAAGTTGTGTTTGATTGGCTTTTATCTGAAGCTCGAGAACTTTCTCTTGCTCTTCGTATCCTTTGATTGAGTCACCATGAATCATTTGAGACAAAGACATGTAATGATCGAGCTGATCATTGACTCTCGACCACAAATCGCTACGCTCTTCAATCTTATCTGCAACATCATCAATACAGTCAATGATGTCGTCGCGCAAGCTGTCTATCTCTTCGCGTAAACCAGTAACGGCATTCACAGCTTGCTCGTAGACAGTTTGAGAAGCTTCGAGCAAAGCTTCCTGGTCTTCGCCAAACAAATCGGATTTGCCGGTTTGCTCGTATTGCCTCATGTTCTCGTCCATTATCTTGGCGTTGTTGAAGACGGCGTCCAGATAGCCGGAACCGGTCGTCTCAAGAGTGCCCTTGCCTTGAGCTTTCTTGCCTGCGATGGCACTGTCGAGAAGTTTTTGATATCCAGCTTCTTCTTGCTCCGTCTTTGCTTTATCTCTTAACTCTGTATACCGTTTTATCATTGTATCGTAGAACTTGTTGGCGGCATCTGTGTCGGCGTCGAGATATCCGGCAATCTTCTTAGAAGAGATTTCAGCCGCGAGGAATGGGTCGTCGTCTTCTGTATTCCATGGACGCAAGGCCTTCTGGAGATCAAGCCACTTGTCGTTCATGTCTTTGAGGCTGTCGGTGGCCTCTACTGCCTTGTTGAAGAGATCGATTATCATATCCTCGATTTTGTCGTGCAAGTCTTGGATATTTTTCTCAGTCTCTTTGATGGTGTTAGAGTTTAACTCGTCGTACTGCTCAATAAGGTCTTTGAACTCATCAAAAGCATCCTGTGCGCTATCAATCTGTTCTTCGAGAGCGTCTTGAGCTTCCTCTGTCGTCGCAGCATTGTACTGAGCAATTAAGTAATTTATGCCATTAAGATATTCCTTAAACTTTTCTTGATAGTTAGAAATGTAGCCCTCGTCATCAAAAGTAATACCATATTTTCCGAGGTCGTTTTTAACTTCATCCCGCTCTTCCTTCTGAAGTTTTAGCTTCTCTTGATAAACCTCTATTTGCTTTTTGATGTTAGCAGTTTCTTCTTTGATGATATCAACGCGATTGAAGCCAACAAGGCGAGCTTCCTCTGTGTTAAGCTGTTCAAGAGCATTGTTAAGTTTGTCGATCTGGGCGTTGACTTTCTCGTAGCGGTCTGCCTCATCCTCTAGCGCATCTTTTGACTTTGGCTCATATTCTGAACCTGAACCTCCACCTGAACCGCCACTTCCTCCGGTCCCATTATACTTGGGCGTATAGCCGTTATTTGACCCACTTCCCTTATACGGACTATAGTCACTAAGAGTCGCAGAATCAAATAGCTGACCAACTCCGTTCCCAAGATACCAGGCTCCTGTTTGAGAATCTGTTGCTTTTGTTCCGACATAATGTCCGCTAGCATCTTTATATACGGCGACAGCAACATCGTCTCCAATGTCGGCAGCCAAATTAATACCTTTAGCCCTTGCATCTTCCGACGACATCACGGAGTCAAACTTATAGCCTCTATTGCCATTCTGGACTTTTGATTGAGAAGATCCACTTTTCCCAGCCGCCCCATTACTTGAGCCCTTGCCAGAAAGGCGAATTTTGAATTTAGGAATCCTAATAGTGCCAACAGAAGTGGTTTTACCATCGCTCGTCTGGGTAATTTCTTTAATATCTTCGCCCTCTTGAACGGTCTCGCTGTTGACCTCTGCATCAATACTGGCGACCTCTGACATAATCCCCTGAATAATCAGAGAGATACCGGTAGCTATGTTGTTAATAGCGCTCTGAGTCTGAGTCATTGTTCCCTGCATGGCGGCACCGGCAACAGCGGAACTGTTCATCATGCCACTTGCGAGAGAGTCGACAGAAGAAAGCATTTCTGCCGCCTGTTGCTGAGTCATGTCAGTGGCAGCCGCAATTTGGGAAGCAGTTGCTGTAAGAGCCAACTCGTCAGTTTTATAAAAATCAACCATCTGTTGAGCAAGACCTTGAATCATTGGGCCAAAAGATTCTTTTAGTCCACCCATTTCATTTACGGCTGATTCAAGAACACTGCCAGTCTCAGAAAAGACCTGCGTCATCTCGTCGAAGTTGTCTGTAATATAGTCACTGAAATCTGCTGCTGCACTTAGTCTGTCAAAACTCTTTTCCATGCTTTCAAGCTCTTTAACAGACTGTTTTGACTCATTATCCATATCTTCTAGCGCGACAGTCCCATGATTTGTAACTTTAACCCACTCGTTACCTGATTTCGTTAATCCAGACTGTGCGGCTTTTAGCTGGATAGAATTCGTCGTAGTCGTCGCAAGAGACTTGGCATACTGTCCGACCGTAATTTTTCCAGCTTGATATTGAGTGTTAAGTTGCTTAATCCCCTGATACATTTCATCAGAGAAAATTTGAGCCATGTTTGCAGCGTCGTCGTTATTATCAAAGAACTCTTTAATAGATTGCCCAGCATTTATAGCTTGAGCTGACACACTAGAGAAGAATTCGCTAAATTGGGTAGAAATTTGATCCAAAAACTGAGTTGTTTGAATAGATCCTTCTTCAAGTGCGTGATTTAAACTAAGAATTTGGTCTAAATATCCCGATCCATCTTCGCTTGTATAAGCAGAGTCCAGAGACATGACAGTGACAATATCTTGATTCTGTTGAGAAAGGTCAATAGCATCTCCGGTAAGCTCTTCCATTGCCTTTCCGGCGTCAAGAACTGCTTGCTCGTACTCAAGGACAGCCCGCTCATTAAGCTTCCATCCATCTTCTACCTGATCTAGATATTTAATATAATCAGGATTATCCTTTAAGATGTCATATGCCTCGTCTTGAGTAAAATAAGAGCGACCTTCTTCTGTGTAAATGTTGTCTGCTTGAGTCATCAGCCCTTGAATATTATCTCTTGAATCAAGAGCGTCAGACAAACCTGTAAATTCGTCAAGGGATCCAGACAGCTCGTTAAATGACTTTGTTGCGTCTTCTGCGGAGTCACCTGTTTTATCAATAGCGTCAAGGAAATCAGAAATAATGTCAGAAGCGTCTTGATTTAGATCTATACCAAAACGTGTCAAATCGTCCATGGAGTAGTTGTACTTCTTTAAAGTGTCATAGACAGAATCAACACTCTCGTCAAGCTCGTCTTGATTAACATGCCCTTTACCGTATTTGGTTTCCATGTATCGATTCTGGGCAGCGCGGAGAGAAGAAGTCTCACGTCTCTTTTGATCTTCTTCCTGTTTGTTCTTCTCTGCCTGACCGGTCTCTATGTCGAGAACTTCTTGCTCGATCTCGTCGAGGGTCTTTCCAACGGTACTAATTCCCATCAGCTTTTGTGAGACCGTGCTCAGACAACCATGTTTCAAAACTGTTGACATCGCTCATCGCCATATTAATGGCAGAGTTACCTTGATACCCTTGTCCGGCGTATTCATTAGTCCTCTGATCTAAAAAACCCTGCCACTGAGAAGCTCTCTCTTGAGCTTTCATCTGTTCGGCAATAGCGGCGTTTATTTGATCATCTAATTCCCCATTATATTCTGCATTTATATCAATGTGTACACCGTCTTGAACGGCTTCCTTAAGCCATTCGTTAATCATATCCTTTGACGCGCCAGCTTCAAGAGCAGAGCTTATCCAGTTTTGGACGCCTGTCGCACTAAAATTCCCAGATGCGATGCCGCTAAAAATCGCCTGAGCACCTTCGTCGCCAAGCAAGCTTACAAGATTTTGTCCGTATTCTGTGGCACCTTGTTTTACATCATCCTCTGTGTAATCTTTACCGCTTTTCTTAAGCTCGGCTTCAACGGCGGCCATAATTTTTGGAGTGGCGGTAACAAAAGCAGTTTGAGTTGACTGTGCCGCGTCTGCAAGCTCGTCAAGGTTGGTTACGACATTTTCTATTGCCGCGTCCCAGTCATAAGTCCCAGCTATAATCTCGTCAATGTGAGAATAGGCATCCGCTAAAAGAGAAGTTTCTTGAGCGTCGGTAAGATTATAGTCGCCAGAATTTATCTTCTCATCAATAGTTTGTGCCGCTTCGTCAAAAGCAGCATCCAGTGCCTCTTCTGATCTACCGGTCCAAGCCTGGTTCGCTTTATATTGCTCTCTAGCGCTCTGCTCAAGATTTTGCTGGTAAACGAGAACGTCATACTGAGAATCAAGAGCGTTTGTATTGCCGTTAATTGCATTAATCAAACCGTCTTCTGTTGCAAGAAGTTGTTTGACAAGATCCATGTCTGCACCAGAGGCGCTTTGACTCTTAATATAATCCAAAACATTGTCAAAATTAGCACCAGAAGTTAGGCGGTTTGCATTGCTTTCTAGGAAATCATAAAAGCTATCTTCAGAAAGCCCAGCGAACTTAGAAACGGTTGGAAGCACATAGGTATCGAGATAATTTTCTCCGCTGAGGCCTCGAGAATTATCACCTATATATCGAATTGCCTTTTGACGATTTTCCGCTCTTGTTTGCTGAATTTGTAAATCAGCGGCATTCTTGGAGGCTTTAGACAGATCGTCTGATAACTCTGTAATTTTTTTTTGCGCGTCTTCGTCAAGCGTAATATTGAAAAGGTCGGCTAAATTAGTGAGGATACTTGTAAGATCGCTGGAGCTGTACCCCTCGGCAAGCAGACTTTTGATAGCGTCGCTATTATTAAACAGATCTGTAATGGTATCAAGAGTAATTGTCTCTCCGGAAGCTTGTTTTTGGTACAAATCAACCGCAAGATCATTTTGAGTAGCTTTTAAGGTACTAGAAAGATATCCCCTAAGATTCTCATCCTGAGAAAGCGTCTGAGCCGACCTGAGTGCTTGTCCGTATCGATATTTTGCGCTTGCATCGTGACCCTCTTCGGCATTTGTAACCCCTGCTGTAGCAAGAATATCTTTCTCAGAGAGATTAGAAAACTGTTGAATCTGTGACGCCGCTAAAGCAAAATCTGCATCCGGCTTGACAACTACTTCAAGTTGGTTTTTGTCATTGAGGCCAAAGTTAAGCTCAGAGAGACTCCCTTCTCCTCCAAGCATCCCCTCAACTGTCTTTTTTATTGTTGCAGGAGAATCTGACGAGAGGGAATCTCCGCTTAGATACGCAGATCCATACAGATTCTCATATCCATTAATTCTATCTAAGAGCCCAGTTGTGTCCTTCGCAATGCTCTCAAAAATATTTTGAAGATCTTGCTCTGACGCGTCTAAAGTCTCTGCCGTCGTCGAGAAGTCAATGCTCCCAGAAGCAACTTGATAAAGAAGATTCATCCCCTGTTGGACACTGTCCCAATCAGAGGTGTCTACTCCAAGAGTCTCTAGGTAAGGAGAGACTTCTTTAAAAAAATCTTGATTCTGTCTAAAGTAGTCCTCTGCAGGAGCAACTGAAGCAGAAGATTGTTCTAGACGAGAATTCTTGCTAATTTGATCTGCTAAGAAATTAGTTTTATATTTATCCGCAGCGTCTTTTGAAGCTTGTGCAACGCCAGAGGCTTGAATGACGGAAGCTTCTTTTAGTTTATCAATGGTTTTATCAATATTCTCGTTCCATAAATCTTGTTTCGCGAGAGGGATATCAAGAGTATCTGCATAAGCCTGAATGGAATCTTTTAGCTCATCAGTAAGCTTACCGGTCTCTTTGTAAACCTTGTAATTCTCTTCGACTTTTTTCTGGGCTGTGGCAGTCTGCTCAGCCTTGTCAGATAGTTCCGTATATTTGTCAATTACTTCTTGAGCTTCTTGCTTTTGATTCTCAGCCTCTTGTTCCGCTTTGCCTGATAGATACGCAATGGCAGCAGGAATAACCGTGAGTAAAAGACCGACCCCGTTTGACTTTAAGACTCCTAAAAGTCCCCTCGCTGTGACTGTAAGCCTCTCAGTAGCGGTCGCTGTTGTAGCCGACAGTCCGGCGGCAGTCAATAGTCCGTTATTCCAATTAGCAAACCCAGTTTTTATATTTTTGAAAGAAGTCTTTAGAGAAGCCACCGAGCTAAGTAGCATTGGCAGAGAGAAGAGTAGATTCTCAACGATTTGGCCGATTTTCTCTCCTTGATCCAAATCCGAATCAGCCCAAATTCCCCCTATGGATTTTACCGACTGCATTACAGAATAAAGCTGTGCAAACGACCCTGCCGCCTCAGCCGCTTCAGAGACAATCATTTTGAGATCGAGGCCTTTGCTCAACTCTTTAACGTTTTCCGCCGCTCCTTCGGTAACTTGCTCCATTTCCCGGATGTTGCCGATAAACTGTTTAATTTCCTCTGCTGACTCTGGAAATTTCTTTGTTAAGTTGGACATGGAAGCAATGAGGTTTTGAAGGGCTTTAGAGGTCGCTTCTGTCGCTGCTTGAACGCCAGCTGTAACGTCCTTAGAATTACCTCTCCTGCTCGGTTTTTCAAGATAATCTATATATTGAGACATCTGTCCAAGCGCTTTTCTATACTCCTGAAAAGCGTCGCTTGACATAATTTCGCTGCCTATAGAGCTACCTTCAAATTGTTCTCTTAGGCTTTGAGCTTGCGCTTTGTATGACGCGATAAATTTCCTGCCAGAGGCTTTAGTAATTCTACCATCTTTTGTGTATTGTATTTTATCAGTAGTACTAGCTAGATTGGCTAAAGCCATGCCGGTTCCAGCTTTTAACTCTGCAACTGGCTTTTGCATATCTTGCAAGGCTTTTTGAATAGCCTTTAAGCTGTTTAAAGCTTTGTCAAGATTTTGGACCTGTCCATCTTCTTGTAATTTTAACTCAATAGCATCTCCTGTAGCAGCTTTATAGCCAGCAGCTATCTGAGTAAGAAGCTCTTGAGAAGCTTTCCTTCTCTGTAGCAACTCGTTTTCCGCCTGAGCAAGCTGGGTCACAAACTGCTTAGCTTGAGTCTGCTGAGACGAGTTCATCGTAGAAGTCCTGGAGCCCAATGACACCGCAGCTTGATAGGTCTTGGAGTCCTTAGTAAAGTCCGACGGGTTTACGCCAATTTCTTTAAGAAGCGCGACCCCAGCAGCGTTACTATTCTGAATACTTCTTTTTGAAGCTCTATTTTGATACATATTAAGAGCTTGGTCGCCAATATTCTTGCTAAAAGTTCTTACCCCTGTGCCGACAATTCCAGTTAGCAAACCTTGAGAGCCAACAGAGGAAGAGAAGCTTGTCAGCAAGTTAATTAAATCTGTAACATCCTCAATCAAAGGCTTGATGTCATCAGAATTAAAAATTGAATTGATGAACCCCTCAAAAGCGGATTGCATCGAGTTAAGCTTAGCTTCTAGAGAGTCGAGATAAATCTCTTGCTGTTGATTGATTGTACCAAGAGAATTTTCGGATGCTTCTAACTGTTCATTGTACATCTTGGAGTTCTCAAGGAGCGCCATTAGGTTGTTATACTGATACTTACCAGCAAGTTTAATGGCAAGAGCCTGTTTCTCGCCAGTATCAAGATTATTCCAGACGCCCATAAGGTCTTCAAGGACGTCACCCATATCCCGAAGGTCGCCAGTAGTAGTCTGAATATTAATGCCGACCGCGTCCAGGGCTTTGCCGATGGTGCCTAGCGACGTTCCGTCTTCGAGAGTCTCTCCTAGCTGGAGGTCGCCTAACCTGGCATAGATTGTCTTCATCGCGTTGCCGACGTTCTCTGGCGCTTGACGTGTGACAGATATAATGGTGGAAAGCTGTGCCACAAGCTGATCTTGACTAACGCCAAGAGCATTTGCAGTAGAAGCTACCTTAGACTCTGCGGTAGCGAGCTCTTCCAGATCAGATGCGCCAACAGCTGCGACTTTAGCAAGCTTGTCGACAGAAGCTTCCATATCGTCAACGGCAATTTGATAACCGTTCATCAGCGAAGTTAACTGTTCAGAAACTTCCGATGTGGCTTGTCCAGTGACGTTTGCAGTTTTAAGAGTCAATTCAGCAAGGTCGTTGGACTCTTTAAGAGTCTTACCTTGCTGAATGTAAATCAAAGAAGCATCGGTATAAGCCGTCGTCGTCTGCCCAAGAGCCTGAGCGGCTTTGTTTGCTGAATCAGCGAACTTGGTCATCTCTTCTGAGCTATAACCGGACACGATACGGATGTCATTAAGGGATTTGTCTAAGTCCTTGACGTACTCAACGGCACGGCCGATACTGTTAGAGGCTGTTTCAAAAATACTTGCCGTCACGCCCCAGCGAAGAGTATTCTGAAAAGTATTAAACATCTTCGCTACAGTCGTGCTCATCTTAGAAACGCGAGTCTCGGTAGAAGCAAGCGAGGCCGCCAGGCTATTGAATGCTTGCTGGCCGACGGTTCCTGCGCTCTTGAATGTAGAAACTAGTTGCTCAGCTGAGATGTTCATCTTCGATAGCTCAGAAGAAAACTGCTTTGTGTTGAGATTGCCTGTTGCAAAATTAGTAGAAGAACTGAGAGCTTTCTGAATCTTCAGAATCGTCTCGTAATCCTTCTCAAAAGTGGAGACATAGCTTTTTTTGTCAGAAGAAGAAGAAAGCGACTGCCCAAAAGACTTATAGCCATCTTGTAGTTTAAAAAGCTGTGTTTGAACATCATTAAGTTTCTTACGCAGACTATCTATGCCTTTACTGTCAAGCTTAGTGCTTAAATTGTATTCAACAGTAGTAGAATATTTAGCCATAATTCTCCTTTAATCTCATATAAAAAAAGTCCCTACTTCTTATTCAAAAGTAGGGACTTTTCTCTTTTAGCTTTGCCCGTCAGTTATGCCTTTTGACCACCATTAGACATGCCCCACTTCTCGGCAATATCCATAATGTCCTGATACTGTTCAGAAGTCAGCATCTCTGACATCTGCTTGAGGCTGTTGCGCATAACGTCGTTGCCGACAGACTGAATGCTTGTCATCGCAGCCCTGACAGACTTCGCATAGCCAGTGTAATCCTCAAAAGTAGTGTTGCAGGCGTCTACGACGAGCTGGACCTCTACAGGGTGCTCTTCGAGCATCTTTTCAATCTTGCCGCTAGCGACGAGCTCCTGCCAAACGACAAGAACGCCGTTCTCGTTAAAGGAGTCCTGGATCTCGCCCTTCTCTTCTTTGTCGCACAATAGCAGATAGAGATAAGTGTACATGGCCCGCTCAAACACATAGCGGTTGATGTAGCCGTTGTTCTCTGCCTCTCCGACTGCGAACGACATAAGGTCGTTCATATCCTTTGCCGAGAGTACAGACTTCTTTTCATTCTCTAGATTGATCATTCCTTTTATCTCCTTTTTTCGTTCTTTTATCGCTCTTTTACTGAGGCAATATATTTCTCAATACGGCAGAACTTAATTCAACACGCAATTTTGTATCATGGAATTTTTTTATAATATCTGTAGATACCTGCCTTGACCGAACCGCTGCTATATACTTGTTCTTTGCAGGATTACCTTTGTTCGTATACCAGGGGTTCATTCCGGCATATGTTGACCTCTCAAGACCAGCTTCATTACTGGCGGCTGCGACAGAACCTCTGTCTCTTGCTCCGGTTAAATTTACAGTTGATTTACCTCTGCTATTCATCTCTATAACGGATTGGAGAATATCTTGTATCGAGAATATTTTATTAGACACTGCCATCCAAAAAACGCCTTCTGATTCAACTCCTGCCAATGCTGTAAGTAATAATCCAGACTCTATCATCTTTATCATCTTATTCCAATCGGAGTTGGCCTCTGAACAACTTTCTGGATTAACAGCGGCGAGCTGAACAGCGTCCCTAACCACGCTGGTATCAGTATACCCCAAATCTCTTGTTATAGCCGCAAGCAATGTAGAACCTTCTTGAAGCTTTATCGTATGATTTTGCAGTTGATCTGTAGACTTGCTCCAATCTATAGTTTGCCCTCTTTTAACGGTTATCCCCATCCTGGCCTCTACGGTATCGCCTACCGCATAAAAATAAACGTCTGCTTTCTCTTTCTTCTGCTCAAGTTTGTCTAGAACCTCAGCCTTTTTTGCCATTTCTACAAACCGAGGATCTTCTTTATAGGACATCGAGAACTCAAGGCCTAGACTCTTCAAGTTCCGATTGCTGGATGTTTTAACATCTCCGACAGAGAAGCCAGCTCCAGCCTCCCTTACCAAACGACTTATCTCTTTGGTAGCAATAACCGTGCCTCTGGCACAGGCCGTCTCATAAGCCGCATTTCCGGTATTCTTTATGGTGCTAAGAAACGACGTCTTCGTTCTATTGAATATTTGGTCAGGAGTGATTTTATCTTGAATAGACCCTCTTCTTGAAATACTGAGGCTTTTTCCGGTCATGACTTTTTTGGTTTTTGAATCAAAAGATATAGATTCAAGTGCTGCAAGGTATCCAGCAAGTTTTTTCATCCAATCTTTTAATCCGCTATAAGCTCCACCGCCATCTTTCTTTTTTAGTTTGTAAAAACCCGGAGTTCTATCGCCAAAGATCTCTCTTAAAGCATTTTTTGAATACCTGTCAAGTTTTTTAGAGCCTTTCCCCCCGCCGGAATCTTTTATGTAGTAATCAATTAAAGCGTCTTTATACTTATCAAAAAGATCTTTCTTTTCACCGAGGACAACTGGCATAATCTTATTTTCTAGAATGTCAATAAATTTTTCCATTGACTCAAGAGTGTTGTCGACATTCATTCCTTTTAGTATTGCTTCAGCCTGTTCTATCGACATGTATGTGCCGTCACCATGCCCCGCCTCTATCTCGCTGTTCGCAACATCTAAACCTTGCTGAAAAATGTCTGTTGAAAAAATATCTGACCACATATTTATATTGTCGGCAATGCCGAGGTTTTCTTTTGCCTTTTGCTGTCTTTTCATAAAATCAGTAAGATGCTTTTGATAAATCTCATCAGGAGAACGATTTATTTCAGCTTTAAAGAAAGAGGAGACGTAAGAATCATCATGATATTCATAATGAATGTACCATTGTTGCCCCTCCCCGTACCGGTTTAATAGCTCTCCTCCTATTCGCTCCCACCCCTGGTTCGTTTCTTTATTTTTTGTCATCTTTCTCCTCCTCTCTTACTCAACAAAAAACCCGCCCTACCCTAAGCAGGGCAGAGCGGGTTTTAGAAGGATGGTTTGTCAAGCCAAAATTACTTAAACACGCACTTCGAGAAGTCGAATGTGTAAGTAGAAGTCTTGCTATTTCCAGACACAGTAACCTCGTAGACGGAGTTGTCTGCGTCCACGGGAATAAGCATGGTGGCAGTAGCCTTGTCGCCAGCAGTGACAGTGGCGGCAGAGGTGAGCGTCCTACCAGTCTTAGGAGACGCGAAGGCAATCGTGCCACCAGCGACAGAAGTGCCAGTAGGCGACTGAACGTCAATAGTGACCGGGAAGTAATAGCCGGTCAGCTCAAGAGCGTTCTTCGTCTCATCCTTGGCAGCTTCCTCGCCGAGATAGGTCTTCACGGCCTCCTTGTAGGTATCCCAGTTGGCAACGGGATTCAGTGTGCCGAAGAAGTCAAAGTTACCACGGGCAGACTCGATACGAAGATTGCGGCCAAGCTTGGCAGCCGTGACGCCCTTGCCGTCGTCATAAGCGCTGTTCAGCGTAATGGCAACCTCGGGGTCGATAGCGGGGCAAGTGTCATCCTTGACGTTGTCGGTCTGGGGGACGACGTTCTCGTCGCCCATGATTTGGATGGCGCAGAACACCTTCTTTGTGCGGTCGAACTTGGTGTAGTCCGGGAAAGCGTCCATCGTGAAAGTGAAAGACATTTATTTTTACACGAGGTCGTTACTCTCATGCCTCTTTTAAAAGAGCCCATGCTTTCACATGGGATAAGACTATATCTTCACCCTGTCGCCAGGGGTCTCCCATTTCGAATACACTTGTATTCTACTCCGATAAAACGGATAGTCGTTGAACCTTTAGACCTGCCAAGTCTTACCTCGCAAAATATAAGAGATATTACTACTTGTGCATCCAACGGCTTTAGCTATTTCCTTCTGAGTAGATCCATTTTCTCTCATTTGAAAAATAGTTTTTATATCTTGAGATGTTAATTTTGAGAAGTTACTTTTCTCACCTTTTCTAGGAGCGTTTAATCCGGTTTTGAAAGCATGCCGTTGGTTTTCACTCGGCGTACACCATTCTAGATTAGAAGCATTGTTGTTTTCTTTGTTTCCATCTATATGGTTTACTTCACTCTCTTTCTCATTTTTCTTCTCAAGAAAAGCCATTGCAACAAGTCGATGGACTCTATATCCTTTTGAAGTGCCATCTTTTTGTTTTAAGTTGATGATGTGGTATTTAGTTCCAGCTCGGTATCGTTGTTTTGCATATCTTTGGATATGCTCGTTGAAAATATTACCATCATCATCAATCAGATAATAATCTCTTACAGTAGGTAAGAACTCACTAATTCTTTTTTGCCTCACAGGGTCATCTCCTTAGATTTTATTTCTATGAGATTATTCCCCATATAGCATAAAAGTATGCAG
>ERZ808245.112-NODE-112-length-47965-cov-5.970486_pt1 | contig 47965 bp, 42 predicted proteins | sample MGYA00521243_ERZ808245 | MGnify/ENA primary metagenome ERZ808245 (study PRJEB31516, sample SAMN03275576) | gut metagenome | biome: mammalia-associated habitat; material: feces | host: Papio cynocephalus | place: Kenya | collected 2012-07-07 ... | reverse complement strand
AATTTCATCCGATAAAAGCGATATGTTCCATCACCAATTTGGTGTGCTGTTAGAATAAATTTAAAAACGAATATGCTGAATAACAATTTATGGCGTTAAGAAATCGGCAGAACCACCATTGTGGATTATGCTTTTGGAAAAGAAATGGCTATAGTTTCATGAACCCGTTTTAACAAAATTACAATTTCTCGACTATAGCGACATAATCGGAATAATCTTTTCTTGTCTACCTGCAACAACAATCGGCTTTCGATTTGAAATATAAACGTTAGTCTCGCTTCTCATCCCAAAATCAGGTGCGTATATTCCTGGCTCCAATGAGAAACAAACTCCATCAAGAATGGTTCTATCGTCATGAGATTCGTAATTATCCATATTCACGCCTGGGCCATGCGGAGAAACGTCCACTGCGATATTATGGCCAACGCGATGCACGTAATATTCGCCATACCCTAATTGATTGATATAAGCTCGCGATACATCATCGACTTCGTATCCTTTGATGGGACGAAGTGGCAATGTTTTTTCTAGAAACTCAACACATAAATCAATGTCTTTCTTTAAAATCGCGAAGCGTTCTTCATAAACGCTAGGAATTGTCTCTCCAACATAACCCATCCAAGTGATATCCGCGTAAACTCCTTCTGGATCATCCATTTTTGCCCACATATCTATAAGAACTAAATCTCCTTTTTTGATAGGGGAATGGGTAACTTTTGTTGGACCATAATGAGGATTATTCGCGTTTGTACCAATCGCGACGATTGGGGGATCGTCATATACCATGCCTTCTTCGTGGAATCTAGAGCAAATGTATTGCTGAATCGTATATTCGTCAGTTTCATCATTGATTTTGATGAGCTCTTGGATTTTCTTGAATGCTTCATCTTTGATTTGAAGGGCGAGAGCATCCGCTTTTAGCTGGAGATCGTGCGCTCTAGAAGAATAAACCGCGGTCATCTTTTGGAGAAGGTCTCCGCTTGATTGGACGTTAATGCCAAGCTTTGTGATAAAGGAAACTGAGCCATAATCCGCTAAAGAGACGCGAGGAAGAAGACCATCCTTGGAAATATCCATATAAACGTTTTTGTAGGATGAGAATAGTTTTTTCTCTAAAGAAAGCATCTCCTCCCAAGTTTTATAGACATAGAGATCGTAATTTGATTTTGTTACTTCATCGTTAAGGAATACAGTATCGATAGAATGACAAATTAAATAAGGCTTTCCCTTCGAAGGGAGTACGAGAAATATTTTTCTCGTGAGCATTTTATTGCCCAATAATTGGACCAAGGCTTGGTTTCTATTTTCGTAATCGACAATAATCCAAGCGTCTACTTTCGCTTTGAGTATATCGTTTTGAATATCTTTAATCTGAATCATAAAATCCCTCATGGATATTTTTTCACCTTTTTAATCTCTTTCCACTAAAATGATTGCATGAAATTAATTGATAAACATTTACACCCCAATCCTTTCTTCGCTAGAGAAAAGACATATTCTTTAAACGGGGAATGGGATTTTTTGAAAAACAAATCCCATGAACTTGTAAAAGAATATCATCAAAAAATTATTGTGCCTTTCGCGGTGGAAACTCCTCTTAGTGAGATTAACGAAGACGTTTCGCCTACCGATGTCCTCCATTACCGTTTAAAGCTTGCTTACCCAAAAGAAGTGATTGGCGAAAGAATCCGCGTTCATTTTTATGCAGTGGATCAAATTGCGGATGTCTATTTTAATGGCGTTTTGCTAAAGCACCATGAAGGCGGGTATCTCCCTTTTTATTTTGATGTTTTAGAAGCTAAAGAAGGGGACGCCATTGAACTCGTTATTACTGATGACACGGATACTGTCGTCTATCCCAAAGGGAAGCAAACTCTTCATCCAAAAGGGATGTTCTACCGTTCTACGAGCGGTATTTGGGGCGATGTCGTTTTAGAAATCCTTCCAAAAACTGGACATATTGATGATTTTTTGATTGAACAAGAGTTCGATAATAAAGCAGTGAACGTCAAAAAGATTACGACTTCTAATGGAGGAATAGTTAAAGGTTATGTTTTTTATCAAGACAAAATAGTCGCCGAAAGCGAAGGGGAGGAACTTCGTTTTTCCTTGCTAAATGATTTTCATCCTTGGTCGCCTAATGAACCTAATCTATATCGCTTGGAACTTCATTATCGTGACGATGTTGTTTCTTGCTCTTTTGGCTTACGAAAATTCGAAGTGAGAAAGAACAAGAAATTCATGCTCTTTTATCTCAATAACAAACCGATTTTCCTAAATGGGCTTCTTGATCAAGGGTATCATTCTCCTAGAAGCGGTCTAACGATAGAAAGCGAATCGCTTTTATTAAAGGATTTAAATTACGTCAAAGATAGTGGTTTTAATTTCTTAAGAAAGCACATCAAAGTGGAAAGCCCCCGTTATTACCATCTTTGTGACAAATTAGGAATCATCGTGATGCAAGATTTTGTCTCCACCGGTGACCCTTACGATAAATTTCATCTTGCCGTTTTACCCACGATTGGTTTTATTAAGGCGAAGCACAAAAATTACAACTCAAACCGAAAGAGCGAGACTTCACAACGCTATTTTGAAAATGAAATGCCCTTTTTTGTCCGTCATTTTCAAAACTATACGTCTATTTGCTTATGGTGTTTGTTCAATGAAGGATGGGGGCAATTTGATGTGACTAGATTAACGGAGAAACTCCGTTCCTTTGATGTGACTCGCGTGATTGATTCCACTTCAGGCTGGTTTGATGAAGGGGTCGGAGACATTGATAGTAGACACGTCTATTTCCATCGCCCTTGGATCCATAACCACAAAAAGCGAGTTTTGTTCTTGAGCGAATTCGGTGGATATACTTACCCTGTCCCTGATCACGTCTTCGCCAAAGAAACGTATGGTTATAAGGCTTTAACGAATTCAGACGAGCTTCTATATTGGTTAAAAAAGAGCTATCTAAAATGGCTAATTCCATTAATCCGAAAAAGAGGGTTATGCGGGGCGACTTACACCCAACTTAGCGATGTCGAAGAAGAAACGAATGGACTTGTCACTTATGACCGCGAAGTTTATAAAATCCCTTCAAGCGAATTAAGAAAAATCAACGAAGCAATCGCTAAGGCTTTTGAAGAAACTTGGGAAGAGTAGGGATAGAAAGTATCGCTTAAAGCGTCTTGGGAAGCACTTTCTCGCTTTGTTTATTTTTTGAATCGATATAATTCATTCATGAAACAATTGATTCGTATTGCTTTCTTCGATATTGATTGGACGCTTTATGACCACAAAAACAATCGCTGGTCCAAAAAATCGATTGAAGCGATCAAGGGTTTAAAAAAAGCAGGAATAAAAGTGATTCCATGCAGCGCCCGTCCATTTCAATCGCTGGATGTTTTTGGCGTTTTTCGTCTTGGAATTCATTGGGATGGATATATTTCTAGTGCTGGCGCGTGCGCTTATGTCGAGGGGAAGACCCTTAGAAAAACATTGATGGCCCCGAATCGCGTAAGAGATTTTCTTTCCTTAGTCAAAAAAGAGCATTTAACTTGCGAAATCGTTGAGCCTTTAACAAGGAAACTTGCTTTTCCTCAAACGGATATTTCAAATGAGTATTATGAACGATTCAAAGAGTATGTTCCTCCACTTCTTCCTTATGAAGGAGAAGAAGTGACGGGGATTAATCTTTTTTCTCACGAAGACACGGATCCTATTTTCACTTCTCTTTTTCCTGATTTTGTTTTTTATCGTTATGTTACAATGGCTAACGATGTATCTGGTGAGCCCCATCGTAAAGGAGATGCGATTGAAATCGTTTTAAATCATTATGGGTTAACAAAAGAAGAAGCGATTGCCTTTGGCGATGACTATCAAGATATCACTATGGCGGAGCATGTCGGGACATTCGTCGCGATGAATAACGGCAAAGACGAAGTGAAAAATATTGCTTCTTTTGTGTGCCCTAACGTGTGGAACGATGGGGTCTATTACGGATTGAAACATTATGGGCTAATCGATGATTAAAATCGTTAGGTTTCGCTTTTCTAAATAGAAAAGAGAAATATACTTTTTTTCCATCGCGTTATGAGTATGATATTGCTTGCGATATGGCAAAGATGAATCAAAATAAAACTCCGTTTGTAGAGAGAGTTAAGGAATATATTTCCGAAGACGTAGTCCCTTTCGACGTTCCTGGTCATCATATGGGCAACGTCAATAACCAAGCGACTGAATTATTGGGGCACCAAACTTATCGAGCTGACATTAACGCTCCAATCGGCTTGGACAATCTCGCTAAACCGCATGGCGTTATTTTAGAAGCGGAAAAGCTCCTTGCTGATGCTACTGGTGCGGATGAAGGATTCTTTTTAATCGATGGGACGAGCAGTGGAATCATTGCGATGATTATGAGCGCTTGCAAGGCCGGTGAAAAAATCATTTTGCCTAGAAATGTCCACAAATCCGTCATCAACGCTTTGATTTTGTCTGGTGCAGTGCCAGTTTATATCATGCCAGAAATCGATACGGATTTAGAAATCGCTAACCAACCAACCTTGGACGATTGGAAGAAGGCGATTTTGCGTCATCCTAGCGCAAAAGCAGTCTTTGTCATTCACCCAACTTATTTTGGCTCTGTTTCTGATTTAAAAGAGATTGTTGCTTTCGCCCATGCCCATAAAATGGTTGTTTTGTGCGATGAAGCGCATGGCGCTCACTATTATTTTAAAGACAAACACCATCCGATCTCAGCGATGGCAGCGGGCGCGGATATGAGCGCAGCTAGTTTCCATAAAACGGTAGGTTCTTTAACCCAAAGTTCCGTGTTATTGATGCACACATATTCTTTCACTCGTGAGGATGTGCAAAAGAACATTAATATCATTAATACAACATCGCCTTCCCCGATTTTGCTTTGCTCTTTAGACGCTGCGCGTTCCTTTATGGCGTCTAAAGAAGGGACGAAAGCGATGGAAGAAACTTACGCTTTATCAAAATACGCACGCAAGGAAATCGCTAAAATTCCTGGTTTTATCGATGAAGGAAGGAATCACTTTTTGTCTTTTGGCTCATTTGATTACGATGAGACGAAACTCGTGATTGGGCTTGACCGTTTGTCGATTGATGGCTATGAGCTATATCGCTTGCTAAAGAGCAAATACGATATCCAAATGGAACTTGGAGAACCATACGCAGTTTTAGGAATTCTTGCGATTGGCACGAAAAAAGAACATGTCGACCGTCTTATCGCGGCTTTGAAAGATATCTCTAAAGATTACTATAACCATGGAATTGTTTATGAGGATCATCACTTTGATAAGAAATTCCCATATCAATTGCTTAGGCCGCGTGTTGCTTACGCTGCGCCTGGAAAAATCGCCAAATTGGAAGACTGTGATGGCGAGATTAGCAAAGAGCAAGTGATGATGTATCCCCCAGGAATTCCTCTTATCGTGCCAGGAGAAGTTTGGAACAAAGAGCTTGTCGCTCGAGTCAAAGATATCGAGAGCAAAGGGCTGACTCTTTTAAGCAACCACAAAGATGGTTTTGAGGTAATCGACCAAACAAAGTGGAGACGTTTCTTTGTTTATGAGAAACGCTTGAATGACTATTACAAAAACAAAAAGACAACACCTTCCGCGGATGGCTATCGTCTTCCTTTTGAAGGTTTAGCGCATCAAGCGACCGTCGTGCTATTACCATTCCGTACGGATACCTGGCGAGAAAAAGGCGTTCCAGCAAGAAAAGAATATCTAGAGGTAATCTCTGCGATTGCTGAGCATGAGCCCGTCATTGTTGGTATCCATCCTCGACTATATAAAAAGCTACTACCTACTTTAGAACGAATGAAAAACGTCAAACCGATTTCCATTCGCTATAATGACGCCTGGGCACGCGACAATATGCCTTTGTTCCTCACTAATCCCAAAACAAATGGGATTCGCACAGTCGACTTCCGTTTTAACGCGTGGGGTGGTAGTTACGACGGCTTGTATCGAAATTACAAAGACGATGACCGTTTAGGATGCCTCTTCAGCAAGAGAATGAAACTCCTTTCTTATTATTTGCCTTCTTTTGTTTTAGAAGGCGGAAGTATCGCTACCGATGGAGAAGGGACTTTAATCACGACTGAGGCTTGTTTATTAAGCCCGGGCAGAAATCCTAATTGCTCCAAAGCGGAAATTGAAGAGACACTTCGTGAATATTTAGGCATTGATAAGGTCATCTGGGTCCCGCACGGAATCTATGAAGATGAAACGGATGAGCACATTGATAACATGGTCGCCTTTGTTAAGCCGGGCGAGGTCGTTATGGCTTCTACGGAAGATAAAACTGATCCGCAATACTTGTTCTCTAAAGCGACTTACGAGGTGTTAAGCAAAGCGACAGACGCGATGGGACGGAAATTAATCATCCATAAAATTAATGTTCCTTCGCCTGCCTTATTTGCCTCCGCGGAAGAGTCCAAAGGATTGATCAATCATAGCGACACCTTAAAGAAAAGAGCCTCAGGCGATCGCTTATCCGCAAGTTACATCAATTTTTATCAAGGAAGAGATTTTGTGATTATGCCTGCTTTCGGGGTGAAAGAAGATTTAAAAGCGTATCAAACGCTGGTTTCTTTATTCCCGAACAAGAAGGTTCACCAAATTAATACCAGGGAGATTTTGCTTGGTGGAGGCAATATTCACTGCATCACAATGCAAATCCCTTCTATAGGAGAATAATTATGAAAATTAAGGTCGCAATTACACAATTCTCGATGTCTGGATGTTACGAAGAAAACATTGCAAAAGCCGACTATTTTATTGAAAAAGCAGCAAAGAACGGCGCAAATCTCGTTCTTCTTCCTGAATTATTTGAAGGCCCTTATTTTTGCCAAGTGGAAAACTATGATAATTTCTCGCTTGCCGAAGAGTTTTCGAATAGTAGAACCATCGCGCACTTCCATGAAGTCGCAAAACGTTATCATGTTGTTCTTCCAATTTCTTTCTTTGAAAAGGCTGGTCCCGCCTATTTTAATTCTTTAGCGGTGATTGATGCGGACGGAAAAGTGTTAGGGCGTTACCGCAAGAGCCATATTCCAACCGGCGAATGCTATGAAGAAAAATTCTATTTTGCGGAAGGCGATACTGGTTTTCAGGTTTTCCAAACCGCGTTTGGCAAAATCGGGGTTGGCATTTGCTGGGATCAATGGTTCCCTGAGCTCGCCCGCATTTTGGCATTGAAAGGCGCGGAGCTTATCGTTTATCCTACCGCGATTGGCAGTGAACCCGTACTTCCGAAAGATTCGAAGAATCATTGGCAAAACGTTATGAAGGGTCACGCTGCCGCGAATTTAATACCGGTTATGGCGAGCAATCGCGTCGGAACGGAAAAGGCTTTTTCTTCCTCGATGACTTTCTTCGGTTCTTCTTTTGTTTCGGATGAACATGGTGATCTATTAGTAGAAATGGACCGCAAGGAAGAAGGCGTCAGGGTTATAACCCTTGATTTAGACGCTTCGAATAAAGCACGCGTTGATTGGGGCGTTTTCCGTGATAGGCGAACGGATTTATACGCAGGAATTCTCAAGAAGAGTCTAGAGGATTAAACGATGGAATGGCTCGGCCTTTCTTTTGTTTTTGGCATCGCTTTGGCGATGGATTGCTTAGCTTTGTCCATCTCCGATGGCCTCATTTATCAAAATCTTAATCGCAAAAAGTCTTTTTTTATTGCAGGGGTATTTGGTATCGCGCAAGGCTTATTTCCTCTTATTGGCTACCTATTAGGTGTAGCAATCGCAGAACAAATCGACAAATACGATCATTGGATCGCTTTTGTTTTGCTTTTGCTTATCGGCGGCAAAATGCTATTTGAAGGCATTAAGGGCTCATTGAAACCAGAAAGCAAAGAGCCAAAGATGTTCTCCTATAGCGAAGTGCTTGTGCAAGGCGTTGCAGATTCTATCGATGCTTTAGCGGTTGGCATTACCATTCATACAAACATCCACGCGACCGCTAATTATCAAGTGTATATCGCTTTTGCGGTTATTGCTTTTTGCTCATTCACGATTTCTCTTGTCGGACTATTTGCTGGCAAACAAATTAATAAATTACTAAAAGGGCGTTACGAAATCAGCGAAATTATCGGTGGGGTAGTGTTGGTGATTTTAGGCACAATTCTTTTATTAGAAGGTTTGAACATCATTGCTTGGTAAACCTATAATTAGGCTTATAGAAGCAAGAAGCGTGCTTTAGAAGTGTTATCTTTGACCTTTTTCGCTTCTTCTTTGACTTAACGCTAGAAATTTTGGCGTTAATAGTAGGAGGAAGACTCAACATGCCAAAAAGATGGGGGCTTGCCATTGAAGGGGGCGGAATTAGAGGCGCTTATGCAGCAGGCGTTATTGATGCATTATTGGAAAATCATCTCTTCGCTGATGTGTGCTATGGAACAAGTGCTGGCGCTCTAGTGGGCTCAAACTATGCGGCACGTGAAGAAGGAAGAACCATCGCTTTAATGCTAAAAGCGATGCATAATCCACGTTTCGCTTCTCCATTGAACTTATGGCTAAAAGGGAATGTTTTTGATTTTTCTTGGCTTTTTTACCACGCGACGAAGCGTTTTCCATTCGACGAGAAAACATTCCATACATCAAGCACCGACTTTTTTGCTGTCGCGATTAACTGCGAAACCGGAAAGCCTATTTATTGGAATAAAAACGATGAAGAGTTCTATCAAGGCTTAGCCGCAAGTTGTTCCTTGCCCCTCTACACGAATAATCCGATCTTTGTTCATGGCATTCCTTGCCTAGATGGGGGAGTGTGCGAAAGAGTTCCGTTTCATAAAATGCTGCTAGATGGCTTGGAGAATATCGTCGTTGTGACAACTCGCCCGCGAGGGTTCCGTTATGATGGAATAAAAAACGATGAGAAATCCCTGCAAAAACGCTACAAAAACTATCTTAATCTCCTTAAAGCGAATAGAGATAATTATTTGATTTATAATCGGCACATGGAAGAATTAGAGCGATTAGAAGACGAAGGTCGCGTGATTGTCGTTTGGCCTTCAAGGCCATTAAATATTTCCTTCTTTGAATTTCGAAAAAAGAAAATCATGCCGCTTTATGAATTAGGAAAAAGCGATTGTTATAAACTTTTAGACAAAATCAAGAAATCTATCCGCTGAATTTTAAGACATTTGTCTTATAATTCATTCAATGAACAAAAATGATCGCAAAGCACATCGAGGAAAAAAGGGATTAGTCAATCCAAGCCGGATCAAGACTTTTACCGTATACAAAGAATGTGAACTTCTCCCTTTTTTAGAATTGAAAATGCCAGGGCTCAACCATTCGCAGATTCGCCACATCATCGCGAATCAGCAAGTCTCTGTCGGGGGAGCTCCCACTAGACTTTTCGCCTATAAACTTTATCCAGAAGATGAAGTTGTAGTGAGCTATGATCGCATCGCTTTTCATTCCCGACACGATTTGCCCGTTCTTTATGAAGACGATGATATCATTTGCATCGATAAGCCTTCCGGGCTTCTTTCTACAGCGACCGAACGAGAAAAAGGAAGAACTGCGTATCGTCTAGTCAGCGATTACGTTACCGCAAAAGATCACGATGCGCGGATTTTCGTCGTCCATCGTCTTGACGAAGACACATCTGGCGTTTTGATTTTCGCTAAAAAATACGAAGTGCGGGAAGCTTTGCAAAATAATTGGCAAAAAATCGTTCGTAAACGTGGGTATTATGCGGTCGTTGAAGGGGAAGATATTCCTAGTTCGATGCATTTAGAAAATTATTTAGCCCAGGATAATTTTCAATTAATGTACGTCACAAAAAACAAAGCGAAAGGGAAACTTGCGATTACGGATTTCACGAAAATCGCAGCAAAAAATGGTTATTCCTTGCTTGATGTTAATATTTCTAGCGGAAGAAAAAATCAAATTCGCGTCCAACTAGGCAATATTGGCCATTATGTCATCGGAGACGATAAATATGGGGAACCCGCTGATCCCATTCATCGTTTAGGGCTACATGCCTATGAATTAGCGTTCGTTAATCCTCTTAACAACAAAGAATACGATATCAAAACGCCGATGCCAGAATCATTTAAACGACTATTTTGGAAAAGCGACAAAGAGAAAAAGGAGGTAAATAAAGATGGAACAGCATTACACTGTCTCAGTGAGCGACGAAGTTCTCAAAGATCTAAAGAACGAAGAGAAGCCCACTTCCAAAAACAAGAGAAGCCCAAAGCAAAAGCAAAAAAAATCAAAAAGCAAAGACAAAGATAACGCGTTCGTCTTTTGGCTAAAGAAATTTTGGGAATCTTTTATTTGCGTCCTCCCGATTATCGTCGTTGTTTGCGCTTTAGTTTTGATTATACCCTTAATGACCAATGAGCCGATGATGGAATGGTCGGAGCTTATTTGTTTTTTAATTTGCGCTTTCTTTATTGCGATAGGATTAACCTTCTTTAATAACGGCGCTGAGCAATACATGTCAAAAGTCGGTACGATTGTCGGTGAAACGCTTTTCAAACAAAAAAAGCTATTCTTGGTCATTTTGATGACTTTTATCATCGGTGTTCTAGTGACAGTTGCTGAACCCGATCTTAAGGTTATGGCCGGGCAAATCGGTTGGGATGAACAGCTCCTTATTATTTCAGTAGGGGTTGGTGTTGGGTTATTTGTTGTTTTTGGGGTTTTGCGAATCTTGTTCAAAAAGAACCTCAATATCATGTTTATTTGTTTTTACGGCATTGTATTCGCTCTCGCTGGAATCGTGAATCCAAAGTTCTTGCCGATTTGTTTTGATTCGGGTGGAGTTACAACCGGTCCAGTCACCGTTCCTTTTATTCTTGCCTTTGGCGCTGGCTTAGCCGCAAGCAAGAAAAGCGATGATGGCAGCGTTGGCGATTTCTTCGGTCTAACGGCTTTGGCATCTGTTGGCCCAATTCTCACCGTTATGATTCTTTCTTTATTCGAGAACGGCGATTCCTTGGTGTATAACGAAGTCGTTACTTCGATTGATTTCTCTTCTTGGCAAACGTTTTGGCCAACGTTTGGAAATAACCTTTTATCGCACTTTTTCGAAGAGGTGAAAAACGTGGCAATCGCGATTGCCCCCGTTTTCTTTTTCTTTATCATTTATAACTTTATTTTCGTCAGAATTTCCTTCAAACAGATTTTACGAATTCTCGTCGGCTTAGTTTACGCATATGTCGGTCTAGTTATTTTCCTAGGAGCTGTCAACACGGGTTTCTTGCCTATCGCCAACCAAATTGGCAAATACTTAGGAGGGAAGGAACAACTATATCCGATTGCGATTGTCGTTGGCGCTTTGTTTGGCTTATTCGGCGTTATCGCAGAACCTGCCGTCCATGTTCTTGTCCATCAAATTGAAAACGTCAGTGAAGGAACCATCAAATCCAAAACGGTTTTGACGGCGCTAGCTATTGCGATTGCAGGCGGCGTAGGCTTAGCAATCGTTAGAGCGCATTACGGCTTTAGCATCCTATATTATATGGTTCCAGGCTATATTCTTGCTTTAGCGCTTACTTTTGTTGTCCCTAGAATTTATACTTCGATGGCGTTTGATTCGGGTGGTGTCGCTAGTGGGCCGATGGCCTCGACTTTTGTGATGCCGTTTTGCATTGGTTTTACGATTTCGCAACACGGCAGCGATTACGTCTATCAAGATGCGTTTGGATGCGTGGCAATGATTGCGCTTATGCCGCTTATTATCATTCAGCTTGTCGGTTTATGGGCTTTAGTGAAACGCGCGTTTATTTATCATTGCGCCCGTCAACGCTTCATCGAGCCTAACGATGTGCAAGTCATTCATTTTGAGGAGGGCTTATGAGCGAGAACAAAAATTCTATCTTTGGCGTTTGGAAACCGTCTTTCGGGCAAGAAAAAACGTTTTTCCGCGATAATAAAAGCGATGAAGAGAAAATCGCGACGCCTTATGAAAAGGAACATCAGCTCGAAAAACTCGGCATTGTCGTCACGGTCGTCAATGATGGGCAAGCTAGCGCAATCGTAAACCTGTTTTCTAAGGTTAATAGCGCCGTGAGCTTTATTACGCATGGCGAAGGGACGGCAAAAAACGACCTTTATGACGTTTTAGGCGTTGGGGAACAAAAGAAACAAATTATTTTTTCCACGATCAAGCGCCGCGACTGGGTCACTTTAGCCGAATTGATCGGAGAACGCTTTTCCGCTTCTAGAATGGCCAAAGGCATTTCTTATATGCTTGATATTGATGCGGTAGCGGGCGTCAGCACCTATAAATTTCTTACCGATCGAAGAGTTGAGCCCAAAGAGGCAGAGAGAGGAATTTCAAAAATGGAAAATTCTATGGATTATGAAGTGATTTTCGCCATCGTGAACAATGGCTACACCGATTTGGTCATGAATGCTGCTAAACGCGCCGGGGCAAGAGGCGGAACAATCATTAATGCACGCGGAACGGGAAATAAAGAAATCGAGAAATTCTACGGGGTTATCATTTCACCAGAAAAGCAAATCGTCATGATTTTGGTGCCAAAAGATATTCGCGATGCCGTGTTAGAGCAAATCACCTTGGAAGCGAATATTCATTCTAAAGGTCAAGGAATCGCTTTCTCATTACCTGTTGATGGCGTGGTTGGCTTAATGAGCGAAGAAAAAGAAACCGAAGAAGATATAGAAGAAGCCAAATAGCTTAAAATGAGAGTACGATAAGAGCATGAGCGAATCGGTCTCATTAAAAACTATAGAGAAAAAGAAGGGGCAGCGTTTTTTTGAATGGCTAAATAAGTACGCCCCTTGGCTAACCAATTGGCGGAGTTTATTTTGGTTTTCCGCGTTTATTTTTTTCTTAGGAATGCTTTGGATGGGATATTCCCTACTCACCAATAGCGGGACGCAAATGTATGGCTGGGATTATTCAAGCCAGTTCATTCAATTTACGTACCGTTATTATGATATCTGGCATTATTTCTTCAAAACCGGCAAATTCACTTTATATGATCCTTCGACCTTTTTAGGAACAGACAACATCGGTTCGAATAGTTACTATGGTCTATTTGACCCTTTTGTGTTCATTACCGTCCTCTTTCCTAGGGAACTGATTCCAGAAACGTACGCCTTCGTGACTTGTTTAAAAGGCGTTGCTGGCGCTTTAGCGATGAGAGCTTATCTCCGCTACATGAAAATCAGTGAGACAAGCGCGCGTGTTGGCGCAACGGCCTTTGCATATTGCGGCTTTTTGAATTTCATGGTTGGTTTCCCAAATGTTGTAAGCACTTGTTTTACGGTTCCTTTGATTCTACTTGGGATAGAAAAAATCATTCAAGAAAGAAAACCGTCTACTTTAGCGCTTAGCTTAGCGTTGCTTGGGATGATTTCTTTCTTTTATCTTGTCGTTTTATGCATCTTTGGCGTTTTGTATGCCTTATGGCGTTATTTCTGGACTATGAAAAGCAGGAGCGCAAAAGAGAATTGGCTCACGATTGTTATGGGCGTTCTTTCTTTTGCGGTTGGCTTACTACTATGCGCATGGACGCTTTTACCTTCTTTACGCGAAACTTCTTTGTCTGGAAGAAATTCTTCTGTTGGGGCGGCGTATCTAAGCGCATTATTAGCGGCTTTTAAGGGATTTGATATTCAAACTATCTTCAAGATGATGTTTGAATTTGTCGGAAGTAGCAATGCCCGCGAACTCATGGGATTAGTGAGCTTTTTCTATCCGACTTGTAATTATTTGTGGCTGCCTTTAATGAAGGGCGTTGAAGCTTCTTATGACGCGTGGACCGCTTCTTTGTTTTGCTACACCCCGATGGTGATTTTCTTTATTTATCATTTTATTAGCAACATCCGGAAAAAAGATTTTGAAAACATCTTTGGCTTCTTGTTTTGTTCTTATTTCGTCTTTACCAATTTCGCTTATTTCTTCTTTTTCGCTTTTTCTGGTGATGGGTATGGCAGGTGGTTCATCGTTTTAGTGCCACTTATTATCCGCGAGGCAGCGAAAGGGATCGATGAAATAAAAGAGAGCCCAAAATGGCAGCTTCCTTTCGCAAGCTTACTATCGGTTTTGCTTACTATCCTCACTTTTGTTATTACTAAAAACGTCCTTGCGGATAAGCAAACTAATCCTTATGGCTATGGGACGTATTATTCTTATAATTATCTAGTTCCTGCTGAAAGCGCGGGCCATAGTCTTTTATGGCTCATTATTTATCAAATTTGCCTTGTTGTCATTGAATCGCTTGTCATTTATTTTTTGCGTCACAAGGATTACTTGCCTCGCATTTTGATTGGCTTTATATCTTTAGAAACAATCGTCTGTGGCAACCTAAGTTTCGCTTATGGAAGTTCCTATAGCTATGAAAAGTACTTCAATGGTGGTGAAAAGAACGCGCAGCTACTTTTAGACGCGACGAATTATATTAATGCGAAAGACGATTCTTTCTTTCGAGTATATCAAGAGGGAACGGAAGAGAAAAACGCGGCCATGGCGTTTCGCTATAACGGGGCCAGCACATTCCATTCTTTATTCAATTATGACGTTACGGAATTTGGGCGTTTTACCCATATCATCTATAACGATTGGAGCTATGGGCCGGTATACGATAAGACCATTACGAGCAAAAGCTGGAGCGGATACTATGGCAATAAACGTGCAGATTTCGACATGATGATGGGGTATAAATATTACATTATCCGCAACGAGGAAAAGTATGACGAATCTAAAAATTATCTTTACCAGTATAATGTTCCTTTTTCTTCAAAGCTCATCTATCAAAACGAGCGTTTCTTAGTCTATGAAAACCCTTATTTTGTTTCCTTGGGAAGAGCGTTAAATGATACTATCTATCAAATTGAGCCAGACAAAGAAAGCGAGGCGAATAACGCTTCGAATTTCTATAATGGAATGGGTAGCGCCTCGGGTAATTATCGCGAAATTGTTAAGAATGAAGAAACATTCTTAAAAAGTGCGGTTTTTGAAGAAAATATAGAGGTTCCGCAAGGATTTTTAAAGTCTGACGCGCCGACTTATTTTTCCTCGTATCAAGACATTTCTTCCTCTTTGCATTTGGATAAATACGTGACGCCTAGCGATTACGATTTCAATGCTACTGATCCAGGGAGTTTCTTAAATGATTCCTCTTTGCTTGTTACTCTTAACCGCTCTAAACCCATTACTTATGGGCGAGTCACGGACAAGATTGTCTTTAGAAAACAAGATCATGGATATCTTAATGATGACCCTCACGGCGCCTATTTCCTTCTTGGGTATAGTTCCGATGTTTGGACGCGCATTTATATGATTGGCGATACCTTCGATGAAGAGGGGAACTTACTAAAGGAGAACGCTCTATTAACCTACGAATATTACGCGATTAAGAACCTTTCTAAAAGCGGCTCCCCAACTTACAACGGACTTTATGGTTTTTACGTCCCGGGGAAAGTCAAAGCGATTGTCTATTGTAGGAAGAAGGAAGGAAACAAAGATAATCTTGAAACGGTTCGTTACCCAACTCTATTTAAACAAGAATATTCTGATTTTATTAAAAAATACCAAGTATTAGAAAAAGACGCTTTTAAGGACGTTACGTATTCCCCGGATCACTTCACTTTTAAGACCAATTATTCCAAAAATCGACTTTGCGTGACAAGCTTAGGATATGATTCTGGATGGAATGTAGTTGCGACAAAAGTCGGAGAAAGCGGCTCTTTAATCCAAGAAGATTGCGTTACTTATAAGCTTGATGGAGGTCTTTTGGGCTTTCTAGCGCCAGAAGGGGAAGTGACATATTCCTTGACGTATTTCACTCCAAACTTAAAAATAGGCGTCATTTTCACGTATCTAGGAATTTTCATTTATTTTGGCTATGAAATCACCCTCTTTTTCTTGCTTAGCAAACGAAAATTAAAAGGAATTTCTTCGGCAATCTCTAAAAGAAGGAATGATTGATTTAATCTTTTTTGATAGATAAATAGATATCGTAAACACGATTTTTTGGTAAGGAGTTCTCTTCAGCGATTTTTGTAACGGCTTCTTTCCCTCTCATGCTTTTAATATCCTCCAAAAGAAGCGTTTTGATTTCTTCATCGCCCATTTCTTTTGCTAATTCTTTATTGTTCCCTTCAACGACGATCACCATCTCCCCGATGAGGGTTTTTGGATCGATAGAGGATAATTCTCCTAATGAGGCACGAATGTATTCTTCGTGGAGTTTGGTAAGCTCTCTTCCTAAGCAAGCGTTTCTATTTTCTCCTAGATATCTCGCTAAAGCGAGCAATGTACGAGAAATGCGATGGGGCGATTCATAAAAAATAATCGTTTCTTTCCGTTTCGATAATTTGATGAGCTCTTTATTTCGTTCGCTTTCTTTGGCAGGCAAAAACCCTTCGAAATAATAGTGGGCTGTATCTAGGCCACTCGCGGCTAGCGCGCACAAAGAAGCGCTTGGGCCATTGATTACTGCGACTTTAATTTCATTTTCAATCGCACGTTTTACGAGTCTAGCCCCTGGGTCGCTAACTGTTGGATAGCCAGCGTCACTCACGTAGGCTACCTTTTTGCCTTCTTTTAATAAAGAGATGATTTTTGTGGCTCCCTCTTCTTCATTGTGTTCATGACAAGAAATCAAAGGCTTTTTTATTCCAAATTTTGCAAATAATAAACCGGAATTGCGTGTGTCTTCGCAAGCGATATAGTCCATGTCCAAAAGGGTATCCACCGCGCGGGAAGAGAATTCTTTTAGGTTTCCGATCGGCGTGGCGACTAAATATAAAAGGGGATGTTTTCCCTCATAATTACCTTCGCGGAACATTAATTCGCTCCCTGAGGCGCATTTAACACCTTCCCCCTTTTGGTGTTCTTTTTAGATAGCTCATTATATTCGTCAAGGGGTATGACTTTGATGTCGAGCGGATTTTCTAGTTTTACAGTTCTAGAAAGAATATTAAAGCCGCTGACGGAATAGTCTCCTTCGGGAAGATGAATTGTGGTTCCGACATAGGGATAATCTTTTTTCGCTTCGGTATAAAGATCATCTTCATAAAGAAGGCAGCAAATGAGTTTTCCACATGGCCCAGAAAGTTTTGGGATATTCAAAGTGAGCATTTGGTTTTTAGCACGCGAAATAGAGATGCCATCAAATTCGTTAATGAAAGTGGAGCAGCACAATGGCAATCCGCATATTGCGATTCCACCAACCATTCTCGCTTTATCGCGGTTCGCGATTTGGTGAAGCTCGATTCGGCAGTGAAGCTGTGGGGCGAGTAGTCGAAGTAGTTCACGGAAATCGACACGTGAATCAGAAGTGTAGGTAATGGTGATTTTGCTACCATCTAGTGTGTAATTTGCGCTTAATAAATTCATTGCTAAACCAAGGCGACGAACTTCTACTTCCGTAATATCTAAGGCAATCTTGGCCTGCTTTTCATAATAATGATATTCTTCCACATCGGTAGGCGTCGCTTTTCTTAGGATTGGTTTAAGCGCTAAAGAAGAAGAATATAGGTGGATTGGCATTTCCGCATTCGCGACACTTCCTAACTCTAAACCGGACACTGTTTCTACGACCACATAGTCACCGATCTTTAAATCGCTATAATTCGTTCCAAAATAATATGCTTTGCTCGCATTTGTTAGTTTGATTCCAACATAGTATTCAAATCCGTTTTCTTCCATAGGGCTATCTCTCCTTCGTTAATTCATTGGCTAAGTGATCAAGCAGCAACGCTGGCGATAGATTTAATTCTAACTCTCCTCGCACATTCAAGATGGAACGGAGCCCATTTTCTGGATGATGGACAGTGGAGAGCAAGGGCTCTATCAAATCGCTATAACTAGTTAAATCACCTTTTTGTTTGTATGAGAGTGCGATTAAATCGTGATAGGCCAAAGAAAGCATGTCAAGGAAATAGCGACATCCTTCTTTTGTGGTGGTAAGTTCTACGATTTCCTTTTCAAAATGGTAGGTGCATTCTTCTTTTGAGCCGCTTAACGATTGAAGAGCGATGAGAAAAGCGCTTTTTGCGCGTTTGTAGCTTTCGGTTTCCTTTTCAGCGGCGATGATATCGCTAGAATTGCAAAAGTGAGCGAGAAGCTCAGCATCGCCTCTATCTACCCCGTTATCCATCGCTTCTTTAATGACTTCCTCAATCGGAAGTAGAAGTAGGCGCATCGTTTCGCAGCGGCTAATGATCGTCGGAAGTATCCGAGAAGGGTTTTGGCTCGTTAAAATCGCATAGCAATTATCAGTTGGCTCTTCTAGAAACTTTAAAAGTGCGTTGACGGCTTCTTGCGTCATGTTTTCCACTTGATGGATGATATAGACCATGACGCCTTTTGCTTCGTTTGGGGTTTTGGAAAAGTCATTTACGATTGACGCAACGTCGTCTTTTTTAATTGAGCCTACGCTCCCATCTAAGAAAAGAAGGTCTGTATAAAGATTATGCTCAACGCGCTCGCAGGTAGGGCAAGTCTCGTCCGCTAAAGGAGAGGGGTGGTCGCACAAAAGTGACTTTGCAATAAAATACGCCGTTTCTTTTAATGGGGCTCCGCTTTCACCAACTAGCAAATAGGCGTGTGAAACCTTTTTATGCGAAAAAGCCTCGAAAAGGGATTTATATAACAAAGGCTGATGTTTTTCTAAAAAAGCCGAGAAAAGCATTACTTTTTCATCCTCTTCATGATTTCTTCATATGCTTCTTCCGCGACGTTTTTTGGGTCTAAACTTGCGTCAATTCTCACAATGCGATTTGGGAAGCGATTGGCTAGCGTTTCAAAAGAATCATAGACCTTTTTGTGGAAAGACATTTTTTCGACGTCGAGGCGATTGACTTCTCTTGACGAATTCGCCTCGATTCTTTTTAAACCGGTTTCCGGTTTTAATTCGAAAAAAATCGTAAGGTCAGGCAGCAAACCGTTTGTCGCATATTGATTTAATTCATACACTTTATCAATTCCAAGCCCTCTAGCACCACCTTGGTAGGCTAAAGAGGAGTCGAGGAATCTATCGCATACGACTATTTTGCCCGACTTTAAGGCTGGAATGATTTTTTCGACAATATGCTGACGGCGACTTGCGGCATATAAAAGTGCTTCCGTCATCGGATCCATCGCAACGTTCTTTTTGTCCAATATGACGTTTCGAATTTCTTCCGCAATCGGCGTTCCACCTGGTTCACGTGTCAAAATAACGTCGTATCCTAATTCTTTTAGCCTTGGGACAATCGTTTTGATTGCGGTGCTTTTTCCGGAACCTTCTCCGCCTTCTAGCGTGATGAACATTATAATTTCCTCCTGCCTTCAAAGGCTTTTGATAGCGTTAAAGAATCTGTGTAATCAAGATTTGCGCCCATGGGAAGCCCATATCCTAATCGTGTCACAAGCACATTTTTGTTTTCGAGCAGCTTAGCGATGTATAAGCCGGTTGTTTGCCCGTCTAGAGTTGGGCTAATGGCGATGATGATCTCTTTTGGGCGTTCGTTATCGACGCGGTGGAGCAAAGAAGCAATAGCGATATCATCACTTCCTATGCCTTTAGAGGCACTGATTAATCCCCCTAGAACATGATACAAGCCATGGTAGGAATTCATTTTTTCAATGGCTAAGACGTCTTTATAGTCACTTACCACCACAATCGTAGAATGGTCGCGAGTCCCATCATCGCAAATCGGGCACTCTTCTCCTTCAACGTAAAGTCCGCATGTTGGGCATTTTCGAATTTTGCTTCCCACATCAATCAAGGCTTTCGCGAATTGCTCTCTTGATTCGTTTTTCATGTTTAAAACGGCGTAGGCCATACGCTCAGCCGACTTTGTGCCGACACCAGGGAGCTTCGAAAAGCTATCTACTAAGGAAACAATCGAAGGAAGTTCTTTCATGAATAATTAAAAAGGAAAGCCGGTTCTGCCGGTGATTTTTTGTTCAATTTCCTCAGACGCTTTTTGGACTTCTTCTAAGGCTTCATTAATGGCCATAGCGATTGTGTCTTGGAGAAGTTCAACGTTACTTGGATCGACCGCGTCCTTATCAATAGAGATCGACGAAACGGTTTTATCACCTTTTACGATGACTTCTACCATTCCTGCTTTCCCTACTTTGAACTCCTTGTTTGCAAGTTCTTCTTGCGCTTTGGCGAGCTCACGTTGCATTTTCTGAGCTTGCATTAGCATTTGCTGCATTTGATTCATGGTATTCTCCTTTTTTATTTTGGTAAATTGATTTGAATCGACGCTTTTTCTGGAAGGCGATTCAATTGCTGCAAATTATAGAAATAATTAAGGACGCGGCTCTTTTCTTCCGGGTCAAGCGCGTAGACAAACACTTTTCTTCCAAGAAGCTCCGCAATCATTTCTTCTAATGTTTGCTGATTGGCTTTGATGTTTGCTTTCTTCCTTAGTTTTGCAAAGTCAGTGGCTAAGATAAGCGCTTCTTTTGATAAGCAAAGGAGGTGGGAGCTAGACAATAGCGTCGCGAACGGCCCTAAGTCAGGGTCTTCACGGAGAGAATCGAATTCCTTCCATTTGGCCAGGAGCTCTTTTCTTTCTTGTTTATCGCCAAGCACCATGATTTTTACGATGTCATCATCGCTCATGATATACGTATCTCCTTCAATTGCGATAGGAAGTTTCTTTATCTTGTCTATAGAAATTGTAGATGCTTTTGGCTTTTCTTTTATAGGAGCTGGCTTTTCATTCTTTTCTTCTATCTTGTCTTCTTCGAATAAGAAAGCCGGCGGCTCTTCTAGAGTTTGGCCGTAATCGTCATTTGCGACAATCGGTCTTTCTTCGCTAAGTAATGGCAGAGGGGTCGCCGTATTTTCTTCTTTTTTGTTTTCTAGTGGCTTTTTCGCTTCGGCTTTCTTTGGCGAAGCGGGAATTATTGTTCCTACAATAGGGTCTTTTTTAGCGATTGTAGCCTTCGGATCTATGGCTTGCTCTTGGTGCAAAGAGGTCGCAAGTTTCACTAAAGAAAGTTCGAACAAAGAACGAATGTCATTCACGTTTTTGTAACTATTTTGTGCTTGCACGAATTCAAGCACCATTACGAGTGCATCGGTTGGCGATAAGCTTTTGGCGAGTTCTTTGGCGCCTTTTAAGGATAATTTCGTTAGCAATGTTTCATCGGTCGTTTTCGAATAAACGATGAAATCCTTGAGAATTGCAATGATATCGCTTGTTAATCTACGAATGTCAATACCGCTCGTACTATAGTTAGCGACGCGTTTCATCACCGAACCGACATCATGAGCGGCAATTTCTTTCAGCAAATCGATTTTTTCCTCTAAGGAAGCTAAGCCGTATAAATCAAGGACGTCTTTTTCGTATAGATGATTTCCGCTATAAGCCAAGACTTGATCCATGATGGACAGGGAATCACGCATCCCTCCGTCTGCTAAAGATACAATCGCGTTCACGCCATTTTCATCAAAGTCTGCTTTTTCGCTTTTTAGTACTTCCATGAGTTTGTTTTTCATATCAACTTCGGAGATTTTTCCGAAATCGAATCTTTGGCAGCGACTAAGAATCGTAGGCAGCACTTTATGTGGTTCCGTGGTGCAAAGAATGAAGATGACGTTTTCCGGCGGTTCTTCAAGCGTCTTTAATAAGGCGTTAAAAGCACCTGGGGTCATCATGTGGACTTCATCGATAATGTAGACTTTGTATTTTCCTTTGATTGGGGCATATTTAACTTTATCAATGAGTTCGCGGACTTGATCAACTCCGTTATTGCTTGCAGCGTCAATCTCGATGATATCTGGATGAGAGCCTTCTGCGATTGCAATGCAATTGGTGCAGTGGCAGCATTGGTGTCCTAATCCCTCTTCGCAATCTAATGCTTTTGCGAAAAGTCTAGCCATTGTGGTTTTTCCTGTTCCGCGTGGCCCCGCAAAAAGATAGGCATGGCCTATTTTATTTGCGCTTAATGAATTGCGGAGGGTTTGAATGATGGCCTTTTGGCCAGCGACTTCCTCGAATGTTTGAGGACGATATTTTAAATAAAGGGAACGATATGCCATATGTTATAGATTATAGCCTTGTGTTGCCTTTCTAACTAGTTAGAACATACCTCAAGTGCTATAATCGCTCCGCAAGAGGACAAGTTATGGAAGAAAGCATGCGCAAACGCTTAGAAACGACAAAAAAACGCTACGAGGAAATCGAACAAGAACTCGGTACGGAAGATTTTTCGAATAACGTCCCTAAATTAACCGCTTTATCAAAGGAACAAGCCTCTTTACGCGATGCGTATGAAGCCTATAGCCGCTATTTAAAATTAGAAAGCAACGCTAACGAAGCCAACGAGATGGCGAATAGTTCTGATCCTGAACTCGCTGAATTAGGGAAAGAAGAAAAGAAAAATTGCGAAGAAGAGATGATTAAAATTGAATCAGCGCTTCATGAGCTGCTTTTACCAAAAGACCCAAATGACTCGAAGAATATTATTGTGGAAATTCGTGGGGCTGTTGGGGGAGACGAAGCGAACATTTTCGCTGGTGATTTATTAAGAATGTACACTCGTTATGCTGAAAAAGAAGGCTGGAAGATTCAATTTCTTGATGGGGAAGAAGGTGCAGCGGGTGGCTATTCCTATGTCTCCTTTATGGTAAAGGGCGAAAACGTTTATTCCAAACTCAAATTCGAAAGCGGTGCCCACCGCGTTCAACGCGTCCCCAAAACGGAAGCAAGCGGTAGAATTCATACGTCCACTGCAACGGTTTTAGTCATGCCTGAAGCGGAAGAGGTTGACGTTCACATTAATCCTGCCGATTTAAAAATCGACACTTATCGTAGCCAAGGGGCGGGAGGACAAAACGTTAACAAAACCGAATCCGCTGTTCGAATCACTCACATCCCAACCGGAATTGTTGTTTCTTGTCAAACCGAAAAGGCTCAACTTCAAAACAAAGAAATCTGTATGCGCATGATTCGTGCGAAAGTAAAGGCGCATTATCAAGAAATCGAAGATAGCGCTCGTGCAAGTGAAAGAAAGCTCAAAGTTGGAACCGGGGAACGCTCTGAAAAAATCAGAACATACAATTACCCTCAAAACCGTGTCACCGATCACCGCATCGGCTTCACCACCAATACCCTTGACCGCGTTATGGAAGGCGAACTCGACGACATTATCGCGGCTTTGATTCATTTTGATCAAGAACAGAAATTGCTCGAAGAGGAACAAAAGAATGGCTAGTGTTGGAGAGGTTTATAACGCTGCTTTAAAAATCGCTAAAGAATTCGATATTTCTGGGGCCGATATTCGTCGCCTTATCGCACATGATGAAGGATTTCATGAACAAATTGATGTGATTTTCAACCGCGATAAAGAAATGAAAAGCGAGAACCTTTTCTACGCGCAATTAGAGGAATTGAAATCAGGGAAACCGGTGGAATACGTGATGCATGAAGCTTCTTTTTTGCAAAACAAGCTTTATGTGGATGAGCATGTTTTAATTCCACGAGGCGAGACAGAAGAGCTTGTCGCAAATATCACTGAAAGGATTCGTGACTATTTTGATCCACGCAATTATCTTGTTGTCGCTGATATCGGAACAGGAAGCGGAGCGATCTCGATAGCGTTAAAACAATATTTTCCCAATTGGATGATTACTGCAACAGACATTTCTAGTGACGCTTTAAAGGTAGCTAAACTTAATTTTGAAAAGTATAACCTTCCAATCGAAGCGTTAAAAGGCGATGCGCTTGACCCATTCATCAAAGCCAATCAAAAATTGGATATTATCGTCTCCAATCCTCCTTATATTTTGAATCAGGAAGATGCGCAGGCTTCGGTTAGAAATTATGAACCCGCAAACGCTTTATGGCTCACTAAGTCCAATAGTGTTTACGAAAAAATATTCGCAAACGCGTATAAAGTGAAAAAGCATGCTTTATTTATTGCCTTAGAGATTTCACCGGATTTAGAAGAATGGTTAGTAAGTCTCATGAATCAATATTTGCACGATTATACATATGAATTCGTGAGTGATTTGAATGGAATGAAACGCTTTTTGTTTGTGTTTTTGAGAGATGAAAATGAAAACGATTAAATTAAATCAAAGCGAAATTGAAAAGGCCGCAGAAGTCCTTCGAAATGGTGAAATCCTTGCATTTCCCACGGAAACCGTTTATGGCGTTGGGGTAGTTTATGACAATGAATCCGCCTTTAAAAAACTAGTCAATTTAAAAAAGAGACCGCCGAACAAGCCTTTTGCTCTTATGTGCGCTTCTCTAGAAGAAGCGCTTCGCTATGTTGATGTTAGTGAAAAATCAAAAAAAGTGATGGAGCGATTTCTCCCTGGAGAATTGACAGTCCTTGTTAACGCAAAAAAGAATCTTCCTTCTTGGGTTACATTAGGGACTAATGTTATTGGGATTCGAGTTCCTGATGACAAATACATCCGCGATTTATTTCATCTTCTAAGGAAACCTTGCCTAGTGACTTCCGCGAACCGAAGCGGTGAACCAACGAGCAAATATTATGAAGACACCTTAAGAATTTTTGATGGAGAATGCGCGGCGATTGTTAAAGGGGAGTGTAATTCCTTAATTCCTACGACAATTATTAACTTAACAAACGAGGATTCTATTTCTCTAGTGAGGGAAGGACCGATTTCTTTTGATACAATAGAGTCATTCTGGAGGAGTTACAAATGATAGTTTCACTAGGCGCTGACCATGCCGGTTTTAAATTAAAGGAAGAAATCAAAGTCCATTTATTAAGCAAAGGATACCAAGTGCTCGACGAAGGCACGTTTGATGAAGGGCGTTGCGATTATCCTGATTTTGCCAAAAAGGCAGCCTATGACGTTATTGAAGGAAAGGCTAGCTTTGGCATTCTTTGCTGCGGCACAGGTGAAGGAATTTCTATTTCTGCGAACAAAATCAAAGGGGTACGCTGCGGGATTGGCTATGACCCAGAAGTTTCCGCGCTTACCCGTCAACACAACAATGCGAACATGATTGCTTTTGGCGCTCGTTTCATGAAAGTTGACGATGTGCTAAAAAGCGTAGACGCTTTTCTAACCACCCCATTTGAAGGCGGCCGTCATAACGCAAGAGTCGAAAAGATTAACGAACTCGAGAAATAATCCCCTATTCATAGTGCGTGGAGAATCGCCATCTTCTTTATGAAGGTGGTTTTTTCGTAATAAAAATGGAGAAAATTGGAAAAAAAGATGAAAACCACCCTATTAAATAGTGATGGAAGAAAAATTTGTTTGTCCTCGCTGTGGGAATAAAGACCCTAAATACCTAGGAATCAAAAACGGGAAAATATATTGTAGAAGGTGTATTTCCTTTTTAGGTGAAAAAGCACCACCTTCTAGCGTTCGCCCCTCGGATGCCCCCTTACTCCTCCATTACCCCTTAAGCGAAGATCAAAGAAAAATTAGCGAGAAAATCCAAGCTAATTATTTAATGGGGATAGACACTTTAGTCTATGCGGTTTGCGGGGCTGGGAAAACCGAATTGAGTTATGGGGTAATCGCTTTAGCGCTCCGCAAAGGACTTCAAGTTGGTTTTGCTTTGCCTAGGCGCGATGTCGTCATTGAGCTTTATTGGCGGATTAAGGAAGCGTTCCCTGAAAACAAAGTCGTCGCGGTTTATGGAGAGCATACCTACTCTCTTACTGGTGACATCATCATCCTAACGACCCATCAGCTATACCGTTATCCTCATTATTTCGACTTATTAATCATGGATGAGATAGACGCTTTTCCTTTTAAAGGCAACGATACTTTAATCGCAATGTATAAAGCTTCTTTAAAAGGCCCTTGCGTGATGATGAGCGCAACCCCTTCTAAAGAAATCATCCGCGAGTTTAAAAAAGAAAAGCATGACATTGTTGAGCTAAGGACGAGATTTCATAAAAAGCCGATCCCTGTTCCCCGTTTTATTTGCTTATCGCCTTTCTTTCAAAAACTATATATAGCCAAGAAATTGCGGCAATACAAAAAAGAAAGAAAGCCCTGTTTTGTTTTTGTAAGTTCCATTGCAAAAAGCCAATCAATTTTTCAATTTCTTCGTATTTTCCAGCCGAATGGAAATTACGTTAGTAGCGCTAGAAAAGATCGAGAAGGCATCATAAATCGCTTTAAAAAAGGGAAATACGATTACTTAGTAACCACTTCGGTTTTAGAGCGAGGCGTGACCATTAAAAACCTGCAAGTTATCATTTTTGGAAGTGATGAAGCTAGTGTCTATTCCTCGAGCACTTTGATTCAAATCGCTGGTAGAGCAGGACGAAAAATGGATGCTCCAACGGGCGAGGTTATCTTTTTGGCTAGACGGAAAAATAAACCTATGGAGGATGCAAAGAATGAAATCGAATTCTGCAACACGTTTTTGTAAAGTGTGCTTTTCTGAAATACGCGATATTTCTCTTTCTGATTTTTTCTTAAACGACAGACCGATTTGTGGGCGGTGCCTCAGGAAAATGAAACCTCGTCTTACTCGATACAAAATTCAAAATTATTCTTTTATGAGCGTTTATCGTTATCAGGAAGAAATACGAAACTTGCTTTTCCTATTTAAAGCTTGCGGGGACATTGAACTAGCACCTATCTTCCTTTCTTTCCAAGCTCCGATTTTGCATTGGTATTATCATGGATTTTATTTAATTCCAGCCCCTAGTTTTAGCGAAAGAGAAAACAAACGGGGATTTTCCCATGTGAAAGAGATGTTTAACGTCTTGAATTTGCCTATGATTGATTGCTTAAAGAAAACCAAAGACGTGAAACAAGCGGATTTAAACTATGAAAAAAGACAGGAGATAAAGAAATACCTTTCCATCGATTCTGCCATCGATTTAAAGGGCAAGAAACTCCTTTTTGTCGACGATGTAGTCACGAGTGGGGCAACGGCCTTAGCCGCAATAACCCTTTTGAAAGGCCAAGGCGCAAAAGAAGTGAAGGTCCTTTCTATGGCTCACACCGTTTTATCGTAATTGCTTACAATTACGCTTGATGGTAGAATTCTAAAGATTTTCGTTTGAGGTATTCGAAATGGGAAATTTTATTGAAAAGCTCTTCCGGCTTGAGGAAAGAGAAGTAAACAAATACGCTAGAGAAGCTGAGCACGTTTTAGCGTACGACGAAACGATGAGCAAATTAACTGATGAGGAGCTTATCGGGAAAACAAAAGAATTCCAGGAGAAGCTTAAAAACGGCGCTACGCTTGAATCGATTAAATACGAAGCTTTTGCGGTTTGCCGTGAAGCTGCATGGCGTGTTTTAAAGCAAAAGCCATTCAAAGTCCAGGTCATGGGCGCTCTTGTTTTAAACAATGGCGACGTTGCTGAAATGAGAACTGGTGAAGGTAAGACACTTACCGCAACGATGGCCGTTTATCTTAATGCATTAACTGGAAAAGGCGTCCACGTTGTCACCGTTAACGAATATCTTGCGGAGCGTGATGCGGAATGGATGGGCCAAATTTACCGTTGGCTCGGTTTGACGGTTGGCGTTAACTTGGCGAGAAAGAGTCCAAACGATAAGCGCGCCGCTTATGCTTGTGACATTACCTATACCACAAATTCGGAACTTGGTTTCGATTATCTTCGCGATAACATGGCCCCTAATCTTGAAGGGCGTGTTTTGCGTGGTTTGGAATACGCAATCGTCGATGAAGCAGACTCGATTTTAATCGATGAATCTAGAACCCCGCTCATTATTTCTGGCGGAAGCCGCGCTCCAGCGAGCCAATATCAAGTTGCAGACCGCTTTGTTAAATACCTCAAAAAAGGCGTCGATTATGAAATCGATATCAAGGATAAGACTTGCTCCTTGACGGATTCCGGTAACGAAAAAGCTGAAAGGATGTTCGGTATCCGCAATCTTTATGACCCAGAGAACCAGGATCTTGTTCATCGTATTCACCAGGCTCTTAAAGCAAATTACATCATGGCTAGGGATGTTGAATACATGGTTGATAAAAACCATCAAATTCAATTAATCGACCAATTCACCGGGCGTATTATGCCGGGTCGCGAATATAACGATGGTCTTCAACAGGCGATTCAAGCCAAAGAGGGTGTTGAAATCAAACAAGAAACAACCGTTATGGCGACGATTACCTATCAGAACTTTTTCCGCCTTTATCACAAACTATCCGGTATGACCGGCACAGCGAAAACGGAAGAAGAGGAATTTAACACCATCTATAACATGAAGTGTGTCATTATTCCTCCAAACCGCCCAATTCAGCGCAAAGACGATACCGATTTAATTTTTGGAACGCACGCCGCAAAGCTCAAGGCTCTTGTTCAAGCAGTCAAAGAACGCCATGAAAAAGGCCAGCCAATTTTGATTGGTACGGTTTCTGTTGAAAGCAATGAAGAGATTTCTAAGTTATTAACCGAAGCAGGCATCCCTCATGAAGTACTTAACGCGAAGAACCAAGCTAGAGAAGCGGAAATTATTTCTCACGCTGGCGAAAAAGGCGCTGTTACTTTGGCCACGAATATGGCAGGCCGTGGTACCGATATTAAATTAGGGCCTGGCGTTAGAGAACTCGGTGGCTTATGCGTCTTTGGCACAGAACGTCACGAATCAAGACGTATTGACAACCAATTACGTGGACGTGCTGGACGTCAAGGCGACCCTGGTTATAGCCGGTTCTTTATCTCATTTGATGACGATCTAATGAGAAGATTTGCGCCTGAAAATCTTCGCAAAATCTTCACCGAAAATTTAAAAGACGATTCCTACGAGAACCGTATGCTTACCAATGCGGTTACGAATGCGCAAAAGCAAATCGAGGGGAAGAACTTCGATATTCGTAAGAATTTGAAAGACTACGACGATGTTCTTGCTAAGCAAAGACAAATCATCTACAACAAGCGCGATTCTATTCTTTTCGCGAATGATATTGTCGACATGGTCCATGGATTCTTCCAAACAACAGGGGCATATCTTTGCAATAAAGCCATTGACCCAGAATCATCTGTTGGTGAAATTTCTGGCGCTATTTTGAAGCGTTTGGTGGAACCTAAATTCATGCCAGAAGGTTCTTTAAATGCCGGCGCTTATGATGGAGCGGCAGCGGAAGAATGTGGTTATGACTTAGGCGAACTACTCTATAAGCGATATGTAAATAAACGCAAAGAGTGGCCAAATGAAGTGGCTGACCAAATCGAACGTCAAATTTCCCTCAGCGTGATTGACCGTAACTGGCAAAAACACATCGACACGATGTCTCACCTTCGCGAAGGAATTAATCTTAGAAGTTACGCACAAACTAACCCTCTTCAGGATTACGTGAATGAAGGCTATGAACTCTTCCGTGAAATGAATGAGAAAGTCGCGGTGGATACTGCTTTCAATCTTCTTAATGTTCAGCTTGTGAAGAAAGCTCCGGAAGCAAAAGAACCGATTGAACAAAAACCGGTTGAAAATAAAGAGCAAACCTCGAAAGAGGAACCTAGAGAATAAATCAGAGAATATAAAGGAATTAATAAGGAATATATGGAAGAGCTAGTCGAGTTAAAACAAAAGGCGGAAGAACTTTCCTCCTTCGTTTCGCAGCTCGGTGATTCTCTTTGACCTCGACGCGTTAAAGAGCAAGATCGCCGAACTTGATGAAAAGCAAAATCAAGATGGGTTTTGGAATGATCAAAGAGCCGCTTTAAGTGTTGTAAATGAACTATCTGACGCAAGAAAAAAAGTTGATTCTTATACAAAAATCCAAGCAGATTTCAAGGATTTGCAAGATTTAATTCATGAATCTTCCTCTGATCCAGAGATGGTCGAGCTTATCAAATCGATGGAGAAAGATTTGGAGAAGAATATTCACGATTTACGCAACTTACTCCTTTTTTCTGGCGAATTCGATTCTTTAAACTGCACCCTTGATATTCATCCTGGCGCTGGAGGAACAGAAGCCCAAGATTGGGCGGACATGCTTTTTAGAATGTACGGCAGGTGGTGCGAGCGCCATAACATGAAATGGCAAGTGCTTGCCTATGAAGACGGCGATGAGGCCGGTTTAAAAAGCGCAACCGTCAAAATCTCCGGCCATAATGCCTATGGTTTGCTCAAAGGAGAAAAAGGCGTTCATCGATTAGTCCGTATTTCTCCCTTTGACGCTAACGCTAGACGCCACACTTCATTTGCTTCCGTGAACGTTGTTCCTGAATTTGGCGAAGTTAGTGACGTCGTAATTCGCCCTGAAGATTTAAAGGTTGATACATTCCGCAGCGGTGGCGCTGGCGGACAAAACGTTAATAAAGTATCTAGCGCCGTTCGTATCACCCACCTTCCAACGGGAATCGTTGTGCAATGCGAAATTGAGCGAAGCCAGCTCATGAACAAAGCAACCTGTATGGAAATGCTCCGCGATAAGCTCATGCAAAAGAAGCTTGAAGAGCGTGACGCTCAAATGAAATCCATTGTCGGTGAACAGAAAAACATCGAATGGGGATCACAAATTCGTAGCTACGTTTTTTGCCCTTATACAATGGTGAAAGACCATCGCACAGGCGAAGAAACTGCGGATGTAAATGGCGTTATGGATGGCGATATCGATCGTTTCTTATATGCTTATTTAGAAATGGAGAGTCGTAAAAGTGTCGGAAAAAAAGATTCGAAAAAAATATAGTAAACAAGAAATATTAAGAATGGTTCGTAACTATTCCTTGGTGCTTCTAGCCACAATTGTTCTCGCGTTTGCGGACGCTGCTTTCATTACGCCTTGTAAAATCGTTTCGGGAGGCGTTGCTTCAATTGGCATTATTTTGAATCACTATTTGGAACCTTTGTGGGGGTTTGACACAAATTCCCTCATCGTTTCCGTTGTTCAAGTAGTTTTGCTTATCGTTGGATTAATCTTTGTTGGAAAAGAATTTGCGGTTAAAACGGCATTCTCTTCACTGATGTTCCCCGCCCTATTTGCCCTATTCATGTGGGTTGACATTGGAAAAAGCGTTGGTCTAAGTAGTTTTTACGAGAGAGTCGCTAGCGGCGATATGGGTTATATGATTCTTGCTGCTATCTTTGGCGGTGCGCTCGTTGGAATTGGCGTTGCTCTTGGCTACTTAGGGAATGGCTCAACCGGTGGACTAGACGTTATTTCCGCAATCATTGCGAAACATACGGATATGAAACAAGATGTTTCCGGTTTTATTATGGATGCCATATTGGTTGTGATTGGTATGGCCGTTTTCAAGGATGTTGGAACAGGACTTGTTGGGGTATTGGCCGCATTTGCTTGCGCCCTATCGGTTCAATACGCTTATATTTCTCTCAACTCTTTCGTGATTGTGGACATCATTTCCGACCAAGTGGCTGCGATTCAAGATTACATCCATAATTCGCTAGAGCACGCTTCGACTATTATTGATATGCAAGGTGGGTATAGCGGTGAAAAAAGAAAGATGATTCGCGTTGTCATTTATCATGAAGAACAAGCGGAATTGCGACAATTTATTGCGAATGTCGATCCGAAAGCGTTCGTTTCTTTCACAACTGCAACCGCGATTAACGGGGAAGGATTCGATCCTTTATCCGTCAAAAAAAGAAAAGAATCCTTTTCTCAAAAGAAAAAAGTAAAAGTCGTTTCGAATGCAATATCCCCTCAAAACGAAAATGCATTGATAGATAATCAACATAACGAAGGAGAAAATTCCTAATGGATTATTCTCATCCTTTTGAACTTGTCTCCTCTTATAAGCCCACTGGTGATCAGCCAGCCGCGATTAGCAAAGTCTTAAAAGGAATTCAAAACGGAAAGCAGTTTCAAGTAATTTTAGGTGCGACCGGAACGGGCAAAACTTTCACGGACGCTAATATCGTCGCTAAGCTCAACCGCCCAACATTAGTCATGGTCCATAATAAGACTTTGGCATCTCAATTATATGGGGAGTTCAAGGAGCTTTTTCCAAATAATCGCGTTGAATATTTCGTTTCCAATTTCGATTTTTATCAGCCAGAAGCCTATATCCCGAAAAGCGATACTTACATCGAAAAGAACGCGATGATGAATGATGAAATCGAAATGATGCGCACTAGCGCAGTCAATTCGGTAATCGAAAGAAACGACACAATTATTGTGGCTTCTGTCGCGGCGATTTATGGATTAAGTGACCCTGATGAATATCGCGGGCTTGTTTTTGATATCCACCAAGGGGAAGTATTAGATAGAAAAAGGCTTTTCCAACGCTTGGTTGAAGCGCAGTTTAGACGTGATAATCTCGATATTGCCCCTGGTTCTTTCCGCGTGCATGGCGATATTATCGATATTGCCCCAATGAGCACTAACGATTATTACATCCGTATTGATTGCTTTGGCGATGAAGTAGAAAGAATCTCGATGGTGGACCGCTTAAATGGAGAAATAAGGAAAAACTTCCTCACTTATCCGATTTATCCTGCTTATGATCACGCTTCAACGAAAAAGAGGATTGAAGAAGCTTGCAAAACGATCAAGGAAGAGCTGGAGGAACGCCTAAAATTCTTTCGCGATAACGGCAAACTGCTTGAAGCAGAACGCCTCGAAATGAGAACACGACAAGACATTGAATCATTGCTCGAATTCGGGCGTTGCCCTGGTATTGAAAACTATTCACGGCACATTGATAAACGCGCTCCTGGGCAGAGACCTTGGACGCTAATCGACTATTTCCCCAAAGATTTTCTTTTACTAATTGATGAGTCTCACGTCACGATTCCTCAAATTCGCGGAATGTTTAATGGCGACCGTTCACGGAAACAAACTCTTGTTGAATATGGATTCCGCCTCCCAAGTGCTTTAGATAACCGCCCCTTGAATTTTGCTGAATTTGAATCGTTACTACCTAATGCGGTAGTGTGTACTTCCGCAACGCCAGGAGAATACGAGTTAAATAAATGCGCCCATGATGTAGCAGAGCAAATCATCCGACCAACGGGATTGCTTGACCCTGTTATTGAAGTTCGTCATACCTTAGGGCAAGTCGATGACCTCCTTTCCGAAATCAAAGACCGCATTACCAAAAACGAACGCGTTATGGTTGTGACTCTTACGATCAAAATGGCGGAAGATCTTACAGCTTTTTTGAAAGGGGAAGGCATTAAAGTCACTTATCTTCATAATGAAACCAAGACGCTAGAACGTTCGGAAATCATCTATGAACTTCGTAAGGGGAAATATGATGTTTTGGTGGGAATCAATCTTTTGCGCGAAGGTTTAGATATCCCTGAAGTCTCTTTGATTTGTATTTTAGACGCGGACAAAGAGGGATTCTTAAGAAGCACAACATCCTTGATTCAAATCATTGGCCGCGCGGCAAGAAACGCGCATGGGAAAGTAATTATGTATGCCGATAAGGTTACGGATTCCATGAATGAGGCGATTCAAGAAACGAATCGTAGACGTAAAATCCAAGAAACGTATAACGAAGAAAACGGAATCATTCCAACCACGATTTGCAAGGAAATTAGACCTCCTTTATCAAATGACGAAGCAAAAGACGAGTCTTTATTAAAGGCATTCAACTCTCATAGTTCTCGCTCTGAAATTGAAAAGCGAATCAAAGAGTTAGAAAAAGAAATGAAACGGGCTGCGAAGGAGTATGATTTTGAGCGTGCCGCGTCTATACGCGACATTATTCTTGAAGCAAAGGCGGGATTAAGCAAATGAAAGACTACAAACTATACCTTTTTGATTTTGATGGAACGCTTTTTGATAGCTATTTCTCTTTGATTGGCGTTTACCAAGACGGATTTGCTAGCATTGGCCAAACTTGCACTCCTGAGGAAGCGGCAGTCTATATGCATGAATCACTTTTTGATACTTGCAAGAATCGCGGCTTGAACCATGAAGACATGATGAAAGTGGTTGAAGCGACAAATCGCGCGCTCGATTTCCCAAAGCATCTGAAGGAAATCAAGATTTATCAAGACGCTAAACCTACGATTGAAGCTCTTTTTGAAAAAGGCAAAGAGCTTGCGATTGTGAGCGGCAATTCCGAAAAGCATATTCGACTAACGCTAAAAGAATTTGGGATGGAACAATATTTCTCTACCATTGTTGGGGCATCGATCGACCGTCGCCCAAAGCCCTTCCCAGATCCTTTGTTGGACGCGATGAGATCTTATCCCACGATTGCTCTTAGCGATATCGTCTATATTGGAGACTCTTTGCAGGATCCTGAATGCGCGAAAAACGCTCTCGTTGACGGCATCCTTATCGAGCGAAACAAAGAATATTCGACGTATAAAGGAACAAAAATCAGCACTTTGGAAGAGCTTTTGAAGTAATAAAACCGCACTTTCCTCGCTTTCACCTATAGGTGAGGATAAACTTCAAGTTGCTTATCGATTTCGATTAGATTAAAGTTATTGGGCGCAAATAGCGCTGGAGATTATTTCGATGCTCAAGTGGTATGACATTATATTTATCATCGTTTCGCTTATCGTCATCATTTTGAGTTTGCTTCAAGGTGGAAAAAGTGAAGGTGCTTCCGGTGCGATTACCGGTGGTGGTTTAAACGTTTTTGCAAAGACAAAAGAAAGAGGCAGTGAAAAGATTGTAAGCTGGCTTACTTTCGGATTCGGCATTCTCTTCTTGTTTATGGCTCTATTAATCGTCGTTCTTGGCGGAAAGAGCTCTAGCGATAGTTCTAGCTCTGATTCAAGCGCTACAAGCACGGCAATCGGAATGCTATTACCGTTCTTACATTTCTAATATTGGATGAGGAACTTTGACGTGGGGAATACCCACGTTTTCTTTTATAATCAATTAACATAGAAACGATGCCACAAATCTATCATAGGTATAAATTATTTAAAGTTTCCTAGCTTTTAGGAGAGTATGACGGGCGATTGATGGATTAATTTTCAAAGCAAAGTTAATGAATTAATGAATAAAATAACGAATAAACGAATAAAATAATGAATAGTAGTTACTTTTAATGAATAATAGTGTAAAATAAAGCGAAATGAAAAACTCAGAGTATAGCAAAGCAAAAGAAAGTCAGGTTCTTGAATTCAAGGCTGCCGAAAAAGGTCTACCAGCTAGTGTATTCGAAACTTACTGTAGCTTCGCCAATACGAAAGGCGGAACGATTGTTTTAGGAATAAAAGAAGGCGAAAAAGCGAACGTAATTGTAGGAGTAAGCAATGTTAAAAATTTGAAAAAAGATTTTTTCAACACGATTTCTAATAAAACAAAAGTATCTGCTTGTTTAGGTGATGATGAATTATGGAATGAAAAAGTCATCGATGGAAAAACGATTGTTGAAATTGCCGTTCCTGAGGCCCCGTGCTCTTTGAAACCTTTATATTTAAATGGCAATCCAGCCCTGACTTATATAAGAAGGAATGATGGTGATTATCTTGCAAGCGAGTATGAAAGAAAAGCCATGGAATTAGATTCTTTCCCACAAAAACAAGATATGAGAGCAAATCAATTTAGAATCCATTTCAATGATCTGAACCAAGAAACACTTAAGGCATATCGCTCTATGTTTAATGAAAAGAATCCAGACAACATTTTTATTACTCTTGATGATGTTTCTTTTTATAAGTCTATTGGAGCATTAACGAATAAAGACGGAACTTATCTTCCTACGAATGCAGCGGTACTACTATTTGGTAACTATCTTCAAATCAAACAAATATTCCCTGAATTTAATTTGGATTATCGAGAAAACGCTAGTCATTCGAGTCGTTGGGACTATCGGCTTGATGCTAGTGACTTGACTTGGAGTGGCAATGTTTTTGATTTTATTGTTAAAAGCGTTACTCATATGAAACCGTTGCTACCTAATCCTTTTCATTTGTCCGACGATGGTATTACACAAAATGGCGGAATTCTCTTACTAGAATGTGTTCGCGAAGGAATCGCAAACGCAATCTGCAATTGTGATTTCCTTTTATCTGGAGGAGTATCCATTGTTTACGAAGGAAATCGAATCCTTTTTAGAAACGCAGGGCGCATGCATTTATCACTCAATCGAGCATTAATTGGCGGCGAAAGCAATCCAAGGAATGAAGGTGTTATGAATTTGCTTCATTTGGTGAAAATCGGCGATAAAGCAGGGACTGGCATCCCAAACATCGTTCTTAAAATGAAAAAGCTTGGTTATCCTGAACCTATTTGGGAAGATGATGCTTTTCCTAGCGTTACAACATTAACACTTTTATTACCGCCTTCTGGCGCTTTAAGACCAAACAAAGATATTGATAAGGATATTGTCGTTTTCCTCGCCAAAGAAGGGGAGAGCAATGTTACTTCGATTGCTAAAGCATTAAATGTCAGTACCGCAACCATCAGCCTTGCGCTCAAAGCTCTAAAAGAAAAAAACGTGGTAAGTGATAATGGAAAAACGACAAAAGGAAAACTGTTTTTCCTCTCAAAATAGAACTTTGAATTTTGCGATTTTTGTTTTTAATTATGGCAATCGCAGAGAAATAAAATTTAATTATTCTTAGATTTTAGGCTGGTTTTTCTTATCTTTTTTGTAATGTTTTTGCAAGAAATTCGCTTTGTTTTTTCCATTCCAAACGCGGATTTTATTCGTAATGATAGTCTCATTATGAAAAGCAAACGACTTCTATTCTTATTTTTATCTTCTCTCATCAGCGTGAGCTTATCTTCTTGCGGTTCTTCTCAAACGAGTGAAGAGCAAAAGACTAGTTCTTCTGAACCTGCGGAGAATTCAATAGAGGAGTCTTCGAAAGAAGAAACTTCTTCAATTCCATCCTCTTCACCTCTTGAAGGTGAGCCTATTCGGCCTAAAATAATCAAAGATATCCCCCTTTCTTCGCTTCGCTTTGAGAAGCTTTTTGACGAATCTAGCTATGCTCTTCTAGGCGTAACCAAAGATGATTACTCTTCCCTAGACGGAATGCGCCTTGTTGTTCCTAATGAATACAATGGGCTTCCCGTTACTCGCATTGCTCGCGAGGCCTTTTTAGACTGCTCGTTTTTAAAAAGCGTTTCGATTTCCGATAATGTTACTTTCATAGGAGAAAACGCCTTTTCTTCTTGCCCGATTCTAGAAGAAATCGTTATTTCTAAAGGAGTAATAGCGATTGGCGATAATTTTGTTTCTTCTTGTCGCGTTTTAAAATCGATTCAAGTCGATGAGAAAAGCGAAAGATTTTGCTCGCTTGATGGGGTTCTTTTCTCTAAAGATAAGAACAAACTCCTTGTTTATCCAGCTGGGAAGAAAGACTCCTCTTTTGTCATTCCGCAGTTTGTGAAAACGATTAAAGCTGGCGCGTTTAGTGGAGCGGAATCCCTCACCTCGCTACGTACATTTGAAAGCCATGACAAATTCGCTAGTTACGATGGGGTAATCTATTCAAAAAACGGAGACGAAATCATCGTGTTCCCTCCAGGAAAAGGATTGGAAGGAAGTAAAGCTTTTGAAATTCGCGATGGCACGAAATCAATCGCTAGTAACGCTTTTGAGAGTGCAAGATTCTTAAAAGAAGTCGTTATTCCACATGGGATAAAAAAGATTGGGAAAATGTCTTTTGCAAATTGCCTTTCTCTCCTTTCTATATTGATTCCTTCTACTACTAGAATGATTGGCCAGCTTGCCTTTGCTTCTTGCCCAAATTTAACGTCGATATTTGTTTACGAAGAGAGCAAATTTTATTCTTCAAATGATGGCATCTTGTATTCAAAAGACGGCGAGAGGCTAATATGTTGCCCAAGCGGAAAAGAACTTGGGGATGATTTTAAAAAAGACCCTCCATTTACGATTCCTTCTAACGTTCGTGAAATTGAAGAATACGCTTTTTATGGCTCGGCCTCACTTTCGAAAGTGGTCATTCCTGAGACGGTCAATGTTATTGGTAGCTATGCTTTCAAAGATTGCGCGAGCCTTCAAAAAGTCACTATTTCTAACAAGGTGAAAAGCGTAAGGGCCTCCATTTTTTATGGGTGTGATCTTCTTAAGGAAATTGTTTCTACTGGCGATGAACGGCCAAAGGGATGGAATCCTGCCTGGAGAAATGGCTGCGATGCAATGTCGCCTTTCAAAAATGAAAAATGATTTTCAGTCATAAAGATTTTGATTTCTTTACGTGAAGGGTATCTCTTTTTGTGCTAGCCTTTATAGACTTATGACGATTAAAGAATTTGTAGCAAAAAGAAAAGAAGAATTAAGGGCGGAACTCCTCTCTCTTCCTAAGATTCCTCATTTGTGCATTATTCGTGTTGGTAACGATCCTGCGAGCGAAGCTTATGTACGCGGGAAAAGCAAAGATTCAGCGGAAGTTGGTTTTCTTAGCGAGGTCATTGTTCTTCCCGAAAATAGCAGCCAAGAAATTCTTTTATCATTGATTGAGGAGAAGAATCAAGATCCAGAGATTGATGGGATTTTGGTTCAGCTCCCTGTTCCTCCTCAAATTTCTTCAAAAGCGATTAACGAAACGATTCTTCCTAGTAAAGACGTGGATGGGTTTGTTCCTGATAGTCATTTTATTCCTTGCACCCCTAAAGGAATTGTCGATTATCTTAAAAGCGAAGGATTTGTCTTTGAAGGCAAAAATGCGGTTGTTCTAGGAAGAAGCCAAATAGTTGGCTTACCGATGGCAAGGCTACTTACTTCTTTAAGCTCTAACGTGACCGTCCTTCATAGTAAGACGAGCGAGGAAGATCGAAAATTCTATTTAAAGCATGCGGATTTGATTGTCTCCGCGATTGGGAGACCCGGTTATATCGATACACGTTATGAACTAAAGCAAAGCGCAGTAGTGGTTGATGTTGGCATTAATCGTGACGAAGATGGGAAATTACATGGAGACTGCAAACCCGCTTTGCCTGTCGCACTTCAGACGCCTGTGCCAGGCGGAGTGGGGCTATTAACGCGACTTGCGTTACTTGAAAACTTATTGGAGGCAACCAAAAATGAATTATTACATCGGAAATGAATTTGTATATGGCTTAGAAAGGGCCGTGAAGGCTAGCGGTAACCCCATGCGTGTTAAGCTCGATACGAGCGAAGCGACCGACAAAGACTTTTTGCGCGCTAGTAAACTTGGCAGCGCCCAAAACGGATTAGGGCATGATAATTTCTTAAAAGGCATCACCGTTCAGCTTGACGTTATCGCTCCTCTCTATTGGTGGAAAGAGGCGCAGCGTTATCATTGGTTTGATTTCGTAAGCAGCGAATCTACGATGCATTGCTTGCTTAAGTTTGATATTTCTTCCCAATGCGTTGACGAAACCGATCCCGCCATTTTGAAGCGCATGAAGGAGCTTGTGGAAGAATATAACCGTATCCCGGCTGACGAAGCTCATCAAAAAGAGCAAAAAGAGAAATGGAGAGTGCTTGTTGCCTCTTTGCCAGTAGGCTTTTGCCTAGGGGCGACGATGGTTACTAATTATCAGCAACTAAAAACTATGTACATTCAACGCCGGCATCACAAATTAAAAGAATGGCATGTTTTTTGTGATTGGTGTGAGAAACTTCCGCGCTTCTTAGAATTGACTGGCGCGAGTAAATACGCCAAATAGTCTATTTTTTTGAATCGTCGATATTCGACGATTTTATTTTATTGAGGTAGCAAAATGAAAAAAGCGATGGTTTATCTTCAAAGCGGTGGCCCCACATCTGTCATAAATTGCTCTTTGCTCGGCGCCATTATGGAAGCAAAAAAACATCCTGAGATTTCTAAAATTTATGGCTCGCATTTTGGCGTTGAAGGACTATTAAGCGATGATTTGATTGATCTTACCTCCCTTAGCGAGAATAAACTCGCTTTATTAAAACAAACTCCGGGCGCCGCGCTTGGCTCTAGCCGCCATAAAGTCGCTCCGGGCGAAGAAGAAGTGATTCTTAGCATTTTAGAAAAGCACGATATTGGGTATGTTCTCGTCAATGGTGGGAATGATTCCATGGATACTTGCCTTAAGTTAGGCAATTATTTTGCAAATAAGGGCCTAGATATCCGCGTTATTGGCGTTCCAAAGACAATGGATAACGATTTGGTTGAGACCGATCACACCCCGGGCTTTGCTAGCTCCGCCAAATACATCATCAATACGGTGAAATCCCTTATTATTGACGCTTCTTGTTACCGCTCGGGAAAAGTGATTTTAGTGGAAGTTATGGGGCGTGACGCCGGGTGGAATGCCGCTAGCACGGATATTCTTGACGCTCCTTATCGCCCTGACTACATTTATTTCCGCGAAAACAATTTTGATTACGATACGTATTTAAAAGAGATCATCAAAACGCAAAAAGAAAAAGGCTTCTGCCTATGCGTCGTTTCAGAAGGGATAGAAGTCCCGCACGTCAACGCAGCGATACAAGATGAATTTGGCCATCAGATTTTAGATGGCGCGACCATTGAATTGGCGAAAAAAACAAAAGAAGATACAGGCTTAAATGTTCGTTCTATTTCTTTGTCGATCCCGACTCGTTGCTCTCCTTCTTTTACAAGCGGAGTTGATCAGAAAGAAGCTTATGGAGTCGGGGAATTCGCGGTTAAAATGGCAATCGAAGGAAGGACTAAAGCGATGGTTTCCATCGTTCGAGATTCTTCTAGCCCATATCGTGCTCATTACGAATTAGTCCCTGTTTCTAAGGTCGCAAATTGCATTAAGCTCATCCCTAGCGAATTTATCGTCGATCACACTAGGCTCAGCGATTCTTTCCGTGAATATATGCGTCCTTTGATTGAAGGCGACATTGATGAATTAAAAGAAACTGCCGGGATAATTGAAGCGTTTTCCTTATAAAAAGAAAAGTGGCTAAGAACTAGCCACTTTAAATATCTTTGCAAAATCTATCTTAATTTTCTGAATTCGTTGTTGTGTTGTCTTCTTCTTTTGGCGTTGATTCAGCTTCAACCGCTACATCGCTTTTGACTTCTTTAACAAAGTTTTTGACTTTCTTAACACCACGAGCGACTGCGACCGTAAGCGCTAATAAGCCAATTCCAGAAGCGATGAGCATGATTCCTAAAACGACTAGGAATACGGTCATGATAGTGTCTTGCCTAGTGAGATAGATGATTGCGAGAATTCCAACTGCGATGACTAATAATCCTCCAATCACCGAGACGATATTATTCATTAAGGTATTGAGCTTCTTTACGATATAGGCAATCGCGTAAATCAGAGCAACCGTGCCTAGCGTAATGAGCAAAATCCCTAAGAATAATCCAACGAATTTGAATACAACTTCTAGCGATGTTTTTTCGGCATAAGTTAATACTAGGACAATACCCAGGGCTAATTCTAATGAGCCGGTGAAGGCTTGTAGATAATCCGTTTTCACAATCGCGTGATTTCCGATTCGAATGACGTCGATCACTCCAAGCGTCAAGCGAAGTGCGGCATCGAGCATAATTAGAATTCCGACAATGAGTAGCGCCGTTTTTTGGAAATTAGCATTCGCGCAATAGATACAGCAAAGAATCCCGCCAGCGATAAGAATTAATGATTCGATTGAATTCCATATGGTCCAACCTATGCTTCCACGTTTCAGCATATTTATAAATCCTCCTTAAGACACTTTTACTATATTGCTTTAACTAGATAAGCACAAACAAAAAACCACTTTTTGAACAAAAGTGGATTATTTGTATTTTTCTATTCTTTCGGGCCTTCGATTTGCTGGATCTCAACCGTGTTTTCAATTTGCTTTTCTTTGTCTTTGTTTTCTATTGTCGCATCAACATCAACTGGTTTTTCTTTGTAACTCGCTTGTTTTTTCGCTTCTTTTGGACTAACGATTTTATATTCCTTTTTGTTCTTCTTCAGCGTAATAAGCGTAATGATTCCTTGCGCGATGCCGGCGATAGAAAGAATTGAGCCAGTTAGTATGAGAACGATATTCGCGTTATTTTCTTTGTAATACAGAACCAAGATTGTAATGCCGACCCCAATCAAAATCGCAGAGAATAGAATCTCTAAAACCGGCATGAACATCTTTGCGAATTTTTTCGCGATAGTAATGGAAGAGAAAACGATTAATAGAAGTCCGATGACGATAAGAAGGACGGCGACAAAATGAGCGATGAGGAAAGTAATGACATGTTCCTTTGTGGAGGCGTAAAAATGGACTTCGAGCAAAACCATCACAATCCCAATGGATAACTCGAACCCACCGATAAGCATCCCTGATTCATCGGAGTCATTTGGGCCTTTATAATGAGTCAAACTCATCACGATACGGAGAATCCCATCCAATAAGATAAAGGCGCCGATCGCGTAAGCGACAAATGATTCGGTGTTTGTATCGCTTCCTTCTTTGTTGACGCAGGCTAGAGTAATTGCTAAAACCCCAGCGACCAATAAAATAACGGCTTCAATTAAATTCCAAATTGCCCAAAATCGATTCATTTTTTCGTCTTTTTTTATCTCATCCATGCTCATTTCTCCTTCGGGTTTTCTTACTTTTAGGTATAGTATATCTATTTTGAGGCGAGAAAGAATATGAATGAAAATTTAATTCAAAAATATGTGGAACTTATTGTTCACGTTGGTGCGGCGGTTAAAAAGGGGCAATACGTGCTTATTCGCACAACCCCTGATCAAGAAAAAATTGCCGCTTTAGTAGCGAAAGAATGCTATAAAGTTGGCGCGAAACGCGTTTGCATGGAGTGGAGGAGCCAATATCTCGATGCGATTGATTATACATACGGGGAGACAAGAAACTTAGGGCGATTAACTGCTTATGATTATGGTTTTCAAAAGTTCCAAACCGAGGACCTCCCCGTTTTGATTTGGCTTGATGCGGAAGATCCAGATGGATTAAAAGGAGCAGACGCGAAGAAAATGGCGGAAGTCAAGGCCCTTCGCTATAACGCTGCTAAGAAACTCATCGAAGAAAGAGAAGACAAATTCCAGTGGTGCATTGTCGGAACTCCTAGCGTCAAGTGGGCAAAGAAAGTATTCCCTTCTTTAAGCGAAGAAGAAGCTTTCGAAAAACTTTGGGAAGCAATTTTATACACTTCTAGAGCAAGTGACGGAAACGGCGTTAAGAACTGGGAAAATCACGAAATCGATTTGAAAAAACGCTGCAAAGCTCTTAACGATATGCGATTAGTAAAGCTTCATTATTTAAGCAATAATGGCACAGATTTGACGATTGGCTTAATTCCAGGCGTTATCTTCTTAGGGGGAGGAGAGAAGACGAGAGATGGAACTTTGTTCCAACCGAATATCCCTTCGGAAGAATGCTTTACTTCTCCTATGAGAGGCAAAGCGGAAGGGATAGTACATGCGTCTAAGCCACTCGTTTATAATGGACAAGTCATTGAAGACTTCTATTTTGTTTTCCACGAAGGGAAAGTCGTAGAGGCACACGCTAGAGCGGGCGAAGACGTTTTGAAGAGTATTTTGACGTTGGACGAAGGCGCTTCTTATTTAGGAGAGGCTGCTCTTGTGCCATTCGATTCCCCGATTAACCAAACCGGACTTCTTTTCTTCAATACGCTTTATGACGAAAATGCTTGCTGCCATTTAGCGATTGGGCGAGGATTCCCTTCTTTATATCCAAATTATCAAAATTACAGCGCGGATGATATTTTGTCTTTTGGCATCAACCGTTCTTTATCCCATGTTGATTTCATGATTGGCACTCGTGACTTGAAGATTGTTGGCACAAAAGAAAACGGTGAAGAAGTTACGATTTTTGAAAACGGAACTTGGGCGTTTTAATTTTCGATAACGCCGCCGCCTTCTTCGCTTGTATTTTGGATGCTTTCGTCTTTATGATCACCAGGATCTAAAGGCGTCTCTTGCTTAATTAATGATGACACATCCAAAAACGTGACATCCGATTCTGCGATTTCTTTTTCTTCTTTTAAAAGCGATTTTAAATTATCCCAAGTGATGTTTTTATAGATTAAATTGCGAATTTCAAAATAAGAAGCGTAGATTTCTGGCAAATTGTTTTCCTCTTTTTGAGGCAGTTCAACCAAATAATAAGCGTCTTTCGCTAATAACTCTTTTACTTTTTCTTTTGAGCCTAATGATTCTTTATAAAAAGAATCGATTTTTGAAATGAGTTGCTCTTTCTTTGTTTCAATTAACTCTCTTTGGGATTCTTTTCTCTCTCCTTTAGCAGAAGAATAAGCGGTCGCGGTTGCTTTTAGAACGCTACGAAGGGCACAAGGGGATAACTTTGCTTTTCTAACGGAAAAAAGCGTGCTTGATAATTCAGCAAGCACTTCTTGGTCGACCGAAAGCAAATCGCTAAAGTTAAGCAAATATTCATTATCTTTGATGGCTGAATTTGCGTAAATTTCTATGAGGGTTAACTTATTTTCGTCACTGAACTTTGAAAAATCGCTCAAGTCAAGGCCGTTTAAGCCATTTGTGAAGGTCACGGATGCATAAGTGCCTAAGCCGTTTCCTTTCTTCCTTTTTAAGGTTTTATTGAAAATGGAGCGATATTCTTTTTCTCTTGCTTCTGCTCTTTTTGCATTCAATGTGAAATAGGTAATTTTGATTTTGTTTGGAGAAGAATAGTTTGTTTTTTCTAGATAACCCATTTCATAAGCCGGATGAAGCAAAGAAGCGGCAGTAGAAGCCCCGTCCTCGCTATTTTCGAGAGAAGGGAAAGAAGAAGCATTTTTGATTAATGAGGCACTGTAATTGCTTGGATGCAAAGAAGATGGGATGACTTTCCCCTTTCTATCAACCTGGAACAAAAAAGCAGGGGAATAAGGATTGCATTCGCTCGTTGCTTGTTTTGCTTCGCTACTAGCAGGAGAGATTTCTAGCGAGACTAAAGCGCTGTGGTTTTCCTTTTCGTAAGAGCGGAGCGCAAAGGCTAGTGAAAGGGCGGTGACGATAATCGCAAAATTGGTAGCGATAGAAAAAGCAATAATGTGGTTTTTTCTAAACCAGCACGAAAAAGGATGTTCCGCCTTTGTGGCTTTCAATATCTCATTTTTGACATTTGGAATGAGATCTTCGCTTTCAGCATGTATCTTATTTTTTAGAAAGAGTGCGTCTTCTATCGGCTCGATATTTAGCGGTACCTCTTTTTGGATATCATCGATTTTATTCGGGACAAAAAAGTTGGCTTCTTTTTGGAGAAGAGAAAGAATTTGCTTTTCGCTAAAAGAATCAATTTTCTTGTTTTGCTTTTTCAAGGCGTCGTTTTTCATATTTTCGGTCTTCTTCCTCCAAGGCCTTTTTGATTTTCTTTATCGCATTGCTGTATTTCCAAGTTACCGTCCCTAATGGCAAATGGAGCAAATCGGCGATTTCACGATGCTTATATTCGCCAATCGCATACATCATGACGATGTTGAATTCTTCCTCGGAAAGAATTTTGTTTGCTAATGTGATTGTCGGAGTATCAACTTCGCCCAAATAGTAAACTCCATCAGGGTGAACTTCCTCCCCAAAATCATAAGAGATTTCCCTATTTTTCTTTTTTAGCATGGAAATTGCGGTGTTTTTTGCAATGGTGAGTAACCAATTCCGGGCGTTTGTGTTAGGCGAATATTCTTGAATGTGGTTATAGCAGCTAACATACGTATCTTGCATGACGTCTTCTGCAAGCTGGTAATCGTGAAGCAAGGGAAGAACAAAAGTAAAAACACCTCGCGACGTTAATGAATAAATATCCGCGAGCGCGTTGCCATTGCCATTCCGCAATGACACCATAGATTGTTCTAATTTTTGTTCATCCATAACCTGTAAAGAAGAGCGCCACTCATCTAGGGGCTCGGTGACGCTCTCCTAAGCACATGATGTGCTCACTTTATAAAAATTCAATTCTTATTTTTTATTGGGGTAAGATTTAAATTTTTTCTAATCCTACAATCATTGAAAATTGGATACGGATATGATTCATTTCGATGATTTTATAAATCGGATCAATTTTGTCGATTTCGCCAAACGATTCTTTCACGTGGCCGTTTGCGAAAAAATATAATCGCACTTCCTCCCCGGCATAGTTTTGCAATATTTCGTCAATCTCTTCCGCTTTTTCTTTTGAGATTGACGGTTTTTCAATTCTTGTTTTCTTTTCTAGCATCTTATTTAAGGCTTTTTCTTGTTCGTTGAGCGATTTATAAGATAGCCATTTCATCATTCCTCTTTCTTTCATTCTTTGTGTCCTCCGATCTGAGTATGTCTTGCCTTTATCGTTGAGTGCTTTTTTAAGGATGAGCAGCGGAGTACGCTATTTTTGCCAAATGTTTCTTGAATCGCATCGAGCGAACGATATAATGCCCGATTTTTGTCACGTTCGATAAAATCGCTGAAGAGATTACTTTGCTCATAATTCATATCGATTAACTTGCCTAGCGAAAGCGATATATCACGAATCGGCAATTCGTTTACATATTCGTCATATAGAGCCAAAAAATAAGAACAGAGTTCATCGTTATCGTCACTGCTTATAAGTAAACTGGCCTCTTTGGAAAACCCACCATATCCAGCGCTATATCCAACATAAAGAGACACTTTGCTCGCTAATTGGGCGGTTTTCCTTAAGCGATACGTTAAGTCGTCGCACATTTCTTTTATAAGCAATCGCGCTTCGCTTTTGGAATAGTCGCGTATCAAGGTTTGTCCTAAAGATAAGTGTCTTTCCTTAGGAATATATTTTTCTTGGATGTCGCTATCGTCTATGCCATTTGCTAGGTTGTGTAATTGGTCGCCCATCACGCCAAATTCGCTCTCTAATAGTTCGATAGGTGCCATCGCGAGCTCTTTAATATTGTGTATCCCGATTCGATAAAGATGCGATGCCGTCCCTACGTTAATCCCCCAAATTTTTGTTATTGGATCGATTGCCCATAATTTTTTGGAAACGTCTTGCCGATTCCAATGAGCAATATAAGGAGGATTCTTTTTCCCTTCTATGTCCAAAGCGGTTTTGGCTAAAAACATATTGGGACCTATTCCAGCGGTGGCGATTAGCCCGAGTTCTTGATAAATCCTTTTCTGGATTTCACTTACGATTTCTTCTGGGCCAATTTGATAATAGGATAGATAAGGACCGAGATTCAAAAAGCTTTCGTCTACGGAATAAACGTGCAGATCTTCCTTTGCGACGTAATCTAGGAATATCGACACAACGCGTGCTGACATGGTTAGATAAAACGACATTCTTGGCGTCGCATATATGATTTTTTCAACTCTAGGCAAATCTCTTTTCCTGCATACGTTGGGGATGCTGTATTTCTTTTTTAAGTAAGGAGAGGTGCTCATCACGATTGTCCCTTCTCCTCTAGAGGCGTCAGCGCATACAAGCGGAGTTTTTAAGGGGTCTAGGTGTCTTGCGCTACATTCGCAAGAGGCGTAGAAGCTTTTTAAATCAATAATCGCAATGGTCTTTTCCATAAAATTAAGTAAGCGAATTTTACGAATCGATAAAAAAAGATAAAGACTTGTTTTCTAAAATAGAGGAAATGACGATAAAAAATAATTCTTTTCTTTACAATGACAAGAAATAGATTGTTGATACTTTAGTGAAACGCATGCTTGATTCACGCAAACAAAGCGAAGTTTTCTATAAATTTCACTATTATTTATCCAGTGTATAAGTTAGGTAAAAACGTGACAAGAAAACTAAGAAAACGAGCGTCTACCCTAAAAAAGTAGGTCTTTTTACAATTGTTCATCGTTTTTAATTATAGAGGTGACGCCCCTTTTCTAGTTGTAGTTTGCTTCTTCGTTGCTATAATAATCGAGCCGTTTGGGGCATTAGCTCAGCTGGGAGAGCGCCTCGTTCGCAACGAGGAGGTCGGCGGTTCGATCCCGCTATGCTCCACCAAATTGGATGGTGGTCGAATGATACTATAAGAATAATCCTTATCTATCACAATTCGACTTAGAATAGATGCTTCGATTCGTGCATCGCATAGAGAAGGCAAGCAACTATTGGCTTGCTTTTTTAAGTATTAAATAACGATACTTTTTGGTTCTAAACATTTGGACTATTAAATTAGGGAGAAAAATTCTCTTTGATTTTTGTGACAAAGTGGTGGTCTCACTTCCTGTCACTATGACGTAATTTGTTTCCATCTTATTGCTTTCTTGAAATAGCCATCT
>ERZ808245.111-NODE-111-length-48092-cov-11.915419_pt1 | contig 48092 bp, 43 predicted proteins | sample MGYA00521243_ERZ808245 | MGnify/ENA primary metagenome ERZ808245 (study PRJEB31516, sample SAMN03275576) | gut metagenome | biome: mammalia-associated habitat; material: feces | host: Papio cynocephalus | place: Kenya | collected 2012-07-07 ... | reverse complement strand
ACAAAAATGCTACTTTATCTCAGTTTTTATAGTGTATAATTGTGTGAAATCTTTAATTAAGTGCAAAGACAGCATATAAAAATGAAGAAGCTAAAGTATCTGCATCTCTTGCTACAGACTTCGGTTATATGAATTTTGCAAATGAAGGTGAAGCTCTTCTTGATTTAGCTCTTAATGCTAGCTATGACTTTGTAACATTAGATGCATATGTTGGTACAGCTGATTCTTTCGAGAACACAGAGCTTGGTACAAAAATTACTGCTACATACAAGTTTGAGAATGGTTCTGTTGGTGGATCTTTTGCTGGACAGAATATGGCTGACATGAAGACTCTATATTCAAGAGAGTTCACAGCAACTGTCAAGGGCGATTACACATATCAGCCAGTTAAGGCAGAAGCAGAAGTATCTTATGCAATTATCGCTAAGAAACTCACAGTTAAGCCAGCTGTTTCTTACCTCAACGATTTATTCACAGCAAAAGCTGGTCTTGAGTTAGTTACAGTATTTGGTGAAAAAGATACTAAGGTTACAAAGATTGCTCCTACAGTATCTGTCTCTTCAGATAAGATTATCAACAACGCTACACTTGAACTTGGTTGGACAGGTGCAGACTTTGCAGAAGGCGTAGACAAGAAGGGAAAGATTGCTACATCAGCAACAATTTCTTTCTAATTTGATATTCTGGTACAGATTTAAGGTCATGGTTTGTTCCATGGCCTTTTTTAATAAAATAGCCACGACAAAACTGCCATGGCTAATAAAACAATTCTAATAATTAATTAGAATGTAACCTTACAAGAAGCTGTAATCTTACCAAGCTTTGTTGTGTCAGCCTTGAGAAGGTTTGTTGTAACAACATCATCTGCATCTGCATAAGGAGCATAAGCAAGAGATACTGTAGCGCCATCAATGAGAGCTGTTGATTCAACAGAAGCAGAAACATAGAGCTGTGTAGAATCTTCTGTTTCAATAGTTGTATTAACATTGAGAGCAGCCTTAGCTGTTAAGAAATCATTAGAGTACTTAACACTAGCTTCTGTAGCAAGTTTCTTTGCAACGATAGCATAGCTAGCTTTTGCGCCAAATGTAAAAGCATCAACTGTAGCTGAAGCTTCAATAGCTGGTGTAAATTCACGATTAGCATAGAATGCATTAGCCTGATCAAAAATGTTATTTGCTTCAAATGAACCAGTAAGTGTTACGATATCGATTGTCTTTGTTGCAGCAAGCTTAGCATCTAAGTTGTTGTTCTCGAACTTATCCTTTGTGAAATAGTAAGCGTTGAACTTAACGAAATCATAAGAAGCAGCAATTGCACTTTCTAGAAGAACGTTCTCTCCTGCAACTTGGAAATCAACAGCAGCAGAAGCAGCAAGGAGATCTTTTGCATAAGCAACTTTTGCGTTAGCATTGAATGTATTTGTATCATCTTTAAGTAATGCAGCAGCACCAGCAGCAACTGTTAAGCCTTCAGCAACAGTCTTATCATCAAGAGCAGCATGTGCAAGAACAGCATATTTACCTGTACCAGCGTTTCCATTAAATCCAAAACCACCAGTTACACCATATGCCTTAACTGTAAAGCCATGAACATCTTTGAGACCTGTGATAATATCAGATTTTGGGTCTCCATCATCGTTAACATAATAAGAAGCAGCATAGTTAGCAGAAGTACCTGCGTTGAGTATACCTACTGTTACTAGGTCTTTATAAAGAATGTTAGCTTTTGTAAGCTTAAGAGTAGAAGCGACAGGACTGACAAGAGGTGTTCCACTTGCAGTTATTTCCTGCTCCTTAAATTCAACTTTGAATTCACCAGCGATTTCTGCTCTGAGATCTTTTTCTCCAGCACTTTCTCCATTACCAGAACCTAACTCGAAACCAAACTTTAAAGTTGTTCCATTTACATTTGCAAAACCATAATCTTTTGTATCTAGATCATAGCCTAAATTAAGAGAAGCATTGCCTGTAAAAGAAACAGCGAATACTGATGTTAAAGCAAGAGCTGCAATAAGAGCGATTGAGAGAATCTTTTTCATTATTTCCTCCATTGAAAATTCGGGGACACGCCACAGGGCATGCCTTACCCTTTATTCCGTTATACATTTTGGATTGTACCTAACGATACATAACCTGTCAAGATAAATAAAATAAGATATCAAAGGTTACACTTTTTCAATAAAAATTCTTTATTTCTATATTTTTCTTATATAACAAAGTGTTCATTTGTTGAATTTTGAAGTGATTTTGTTATTGTATAAACACCGTATATTGACCGTATATATACATTATTCTGGCTTTTTATCATCATTTTTAAGGTCATTAACAGGAATATTTGGAGGAAGATCAAAAACTTTTTCTTTTTTCTTCTTCTTTATCGGCTCGATAACAATAGGTTTAAATTCAGAAAAAACTATCTTTTTTCTTTCAATCGTTATCTTTTCTCTCTGTTGATTCACGCAATATATAATAAAGATTAGAAGAAAATAGAAAGCATCAGTATCTAAAAACTCTATCTTGCCATATCTAAAACATGAAAGAACCCCAGATGAAAGAGCCAGAAAATATGATAGATAACTCCTGTTTTTTGCGAACAAATTAAAAAAGCATGATAAAACAATCGAAATAAAAAGAAGACGGGAATAGAAGATAAAACTATTGTAGTTACTTATAGAAGAATAAAGGTAGTAGTAATTATTGTTAGTTCTTTCAAAAAAGAAATAAACAATAATTGAAATAAGAGCTAAGAAAAGAGCCTTCACTCCCCTTCTTTTTTCCTTCTTGTCTTGTAATGCAAAGAGAGGTAGAGCAATAAACTCTTCCCCTATAGCCTTAAATAGTGCATCTACTAGTCTTGCTTTATCAACAAACGATGACTTAAAAAAGCTATTAAGAAAAATAAATATTACAATTAGAGCTATAGAGGCTATTTTTATTGTATTTTTATTATTTTCTACTCCATACAAAACAATGCAAAGTAAAGTTAACAGAAGTAACCTATATACAATAGATGCAAAACCAAGAGAAAAGATAATAGATAGCAGAAAAAATACAATTACAAGACTAGATGCAATTATTAATCTATAGCTTTTAGTCATCGCATTCTTCCTTCGAGCGTCTAATTTCTTCTTTAGAAAAGCCTCTCATTCTGAGTTTATCTACTGCCTTCTCTTTCCCGTACTTTGCTTCGAGCACAAAATACTCTTTTCGGAGGATTGGAAGATAAACATCGTTTTCCCAATACTCTCGAACAACTTCATCTGCAATAGATCTAGGACTACCTTTTTCTATCAGGCGCATAATAAGTATATTCTTACCTTCGGCTTTCTTTTTTAGTCTAGAGTGAACATAAACTTCTGCAGTTCTTCTTTCGGAGAGTTCATCATTCGCTTTTAAAGTATCGAGTGCCTCTTCGATGTTCTCAGAAGAGAAGCCTCTCTTACTTAGTTTATCTCTCATTTCTTTTTCTGTATGTTCTCTCATTGCAAGTAGGCTTAAAGCTTTATCATATGCACCATTCATAACTACATGGTAGCATAAAAAAAGAGCCAGAAAAACTCTGACCCTTTGCAATATATAAATAAGCTTAACGCTTTGAGAACTGGAAGCGTCTTCTTGCACCACGCTGACCATACTTCTTTCTTTCGACCATTCTTGGGTCTCTAGTCATTAAGCCTGCTGTGTGAAGAGCACTCTTAAGGTTTTCATCATATTCAACTAAAGCTCTTGCAACACCATGTCTGCAAGCTTCAGCCTGACCATGAATACCACCACCCTGTACATTAATAACAAGATTAAACTTTCCACTTGTTTCTGTAACAGCGAATGGTTCATTAACCTTAGCACAATCAGAAGCATTTACGAAATATTCATCAAGCTTCTTTCCATTTACAACGATATCGCCATTGCCTTCTCTTAGGTAAACTCTAGCAACAGCAGTCTTTCTTCTGCCAACTCCGTGTCCGAGGTCAACAACTTTATTTTCTTTATTTGCCATCTTCAGTTACCTCTCTTAAAGCTCAACCTTCTCAGGCTTCTGTGCCATGTGTGGGTGTTTATCGTCAGCATAAACATGTAAGTTGACGAAAAGTCTCTTTCCAAGCTTTCCAGAAGGAAGCATACCCTTAACAGCATGTTCCATTGGGTAAGTTGGCTTGCGGACAATTACCTGACCATAGTTCTCAGCCTTGAGTCCGCCTGGGAACATAGAGTGACGATAGTACATCTTATCTTCAACTTTATTACCGGTGACTTTAGCTTTGGCTGCGTTAATGATTATACAATAATCCCCCATATCCTGATGAGGAACATACTCTGGCTTATTCTTACCTCTTAAAATTCTTGCAGCTTCAACAGCTACACGACCGAGGCTCTTTCCTTCAGCATCGATTAGATACCATTTCTTTTCAATCGTTGCTGGTTTTACAAAAATAGTCTTCATAAACAACAATCCTATCTTTTTTTAACCTAGAGAACACCGTTCTCTACCTTCGCGGCACCTAGACTAGCTATTGTCTACCAAAGTCAAAGCCTTCTTTGCTTCTCTATAAGACGGTCGCTCAGTCTTATAACAAATAGGGCCTCTTCCTCTTCATGCTGAGTCTCACCGATTTAAAGATAAAAGCTCCATAATGCCCTATTGGGAAAGGAAATGGCGGACTACCGTCCAGCATTAAAGAAATCTTTTTTCTCTAAATTAACTCAAGCAAGGTAAATAGAAGACAGGAAGAAATAATTAAGGAGATTAAATCTCTCTTATCTTCTCTTTACACGGCTGGTGGGTCTTCGTATAAACGAACTCTGTTATTTTATCCTCTTTATTCGTTTATTGTCTATACTCTCAAATTATATTTTTTCTATATTAGCGTGGCCCGCCACATAGCGCATTTTTCGCCCAGAATCATAGAGCACAGTAAGAATAGTCTTATCTGGAGAGACAGCAACATCTGTAATAACGCCTTCTCCTTTATCTTGAGCCTTAACTCTGTCTCCAACCTTTAGTTCAAGCTGTTTCTTATCTTCTTTAGGCTTTGTAACACTCTCTTTCTTACTAATATCTATCCCTTTGGCCCAAGTCGGAGTATTAGAATAATAATACTGAGGCTTCGCTTGAGAAGAAAAAGAAGATGAAAAAGAATGAGGGTTTCCATTTATCCCTTCTGTATCACCTGAAAGGAACTCAAGAGGAATCTCTTTCAAGAATGATGATGGATGCTCGTTATTAAAGTTTCCCCAAAGCATTCTTAGTGTTGCATATGATAGGTAGAGCTTCTTTCTAGCTCTTGTCATTGCAACATAGAGTATTCGTCTCTCTTCTTCTTTACTCTCATCATCTTCTTTATTGCGCCCTGGTATTATTTCGTCCTCTAACCCTACACAAAAGACAGTATCATACTCCAAGCCCTTAGTATTATGCATAGTTATAAGAGTGACGCCCTCTTTATCTCGGTTATCATCATCACCAAGAACAGTGCTATCTAATGTGAGTCGTTCTAAAAACTGAGAGAGTGCCTCCCGCCCTGTAGTAACAGGAAGATTCTCAGCAATGCTATCTTGTTTAAGAGTATTATCCTCTAGAGTAGAAACAAGCTGAGAGAGGTTATCAAGCCTACTCTGTCTAATAGCCCTGTCTCTTTCGCTCTCATAAAGCTCCTTGAGCCCTGTTTCTTCTAGCGCTTTAAACATAACCTCCCCTAGACTTACATCATCGTCTAATCGCTTTTCTGCATTTTTCCATGCATTGAGGAAAGTTCTAGCACCTTCAAACATAGGATTATCTATAGAAAAAGAAGTGAGAGCAAGAAAAAGGTCGTTATTTCTTGAGAGTATATCTTCAAGCTTCTTCTCACCAATTTTTCTAGAAGGTTTATTAATAATTCTTCTAAATGAAACACTATCAGAATGGTTCAAGAGCAAACGAAGAAAACTAAGAGAATCTTTGATTTCTTCTCTATCATAGAATTTTAAAGCACCTATAACTTTATAAGGAATACGGCGCTGAGTAAGTTCAGTTTCAAATGCAAGAGACTGGGCATTTGTTCTATAGAGAATTGCGGTATTATTATAGTCTCCACAACCTTGAATGATGCTACAAACTCGCTTTGCCTCCATTACTCCATTTTGGGAAACAATTACAACGGGTTTACTCCCACTCTTTTTATCAGCTGAGACAATTTCTTTATCATGACGATTTTTATTATGCTTAATTAAAGCTGAAGACGGAGCAAGAATTTGGTCTGTAGAACGGTAGTTCTTCTCTAGCTTTATCTCCCTAACTCCACTAAAGTCCTTAGAAAAAGAGAGAATATTCCTTATCTCTGCACCTCTAAAAGAATATATAGATTGGTCATCGTCCCCAACAGCAACAAGCTGAGAAGAAGGCGAGACAAATAGCTTCAAGAATTTAAACTGCTCGCTGTTTGAATCTTGATACTCATCAACTAAAACGAGCTTAAAACGATTATGACAATAACAGAGAGCTTCTTCATTTGTTTTTAAGAGTTCAACAGCTTTTCCAATAAGGTCAGCAAAGTCAACATTGCCAGTCTCTCTAAGCGCATTTTCATATGCTCTATAAAGTGTTCTAAAGTCATGATAATCAGAGTATTTAGCACATCCATCATCATCTGGTGTAAGGCCAATATCTTTTACTTTCGATATGCTCTTTGCTATTTCTCTCAGTTCTTTTTTATCTCTTTTTGAAATATTACATAGAACTTGAAATGAATCATCGTCATCGTAAATTGTAAAGTCAGGGCTTAATCCAAGACTTGTGCCAAATCGTCGAAGAAGAGAGGCACAAAGAGAATGGAAGGTTCTAACAACCATGCGAGAGGTATCTACATTAGGAAGAAGATTCTCTAATCTATCACGCATCTCTTTTGCAGCTCTATTAGTAAATGTTACAGCACAAACTTGTCCTGGATAGACAAAGCCATTCTCTATTGCCCAAGCAATTTTGTATGTTATAGTCAGCGTCTTTCCACTTCCTGCACAGGCAAGAAGCAAAAGATTGTTTTTGTTATCAAGAACAGCTTCTTTTTGTTCTTCATTAAGAACACTAAGATCAATCAATCTTAATACCCTCCAAATCTACTCCTCTGACCTTTCTTATTCCAACATTTACGACATCACCACTCTTTAGATCGCGTCCCATAATGACAGTCAATCCATCAACATCAGGTGCCTCGGAGTATATTCTTCCAATAGCTAAATCTTCGCCTTCGATTTTCTCCTCAACTAAAGCTCTGTATGTCTTTCCAACAAATCTTTGGAGCCTACGTTCTGTTATTTCGCTTTGTTTTTCTTCTAGTTCCTTTTGCCACTTTTTGGCTTCTTTTTGAGCTTTGTCATGTTCCTTTTGGTTTCTCATATGATAAGCAGGTGTATCTTCTTCTCTTGAGTATAAGAAAGATCCCATCCAATCTGGCTCAGCTTTTTCAATGAAAGATAATAACTCTTCGAACTGCTCTCTTCCTTCTCCAGGGAAGCCAAGCATAAGAGTTGTTCTAATTACTGCATCTGGATTCTTTTCTCTAATCTTATTGAATAAAGAAGCATATATATCTCCGCTACCCACTCTTTTCATTTTTAAGAGAATCTCATGGTCAGCATGCTGAACAGGGATATCAAAATATGGAAGAATCTTTTTCCTTTTACTAACTAAATCAATTAGCTCCATGGGGAATGTATCAGGATGGATATAAAGCATCCTTAGGACAAAGTCACCTTCTAGAGATGAAAGAGTGTCCATTAGCTCAACAAACCGACTCTTTCCATATAAATCCAAGCCATATGCACCAAGGTCTTGAGCAACCACATTTATTTCATATATTCCTTTTTTAATGAGGCGCTTTGCTTCTTCCACAACCTTTTCAAAAGGCCTACTTCTTAGAGGCCCTCTAATAACAGGAATAGCACAGTAAGAGCAGCAGTGATTACAACCTTCGCTTATCTTTAAGTATGCTGAACGAGGAAAAGAGAGGAGCTCTTTTCTATCATCACGCTCTCTATCTGGATCAGGATAAGGAGGAACAGCAATAGCTTTCTTACCCTCTTCTACCTCTTTTAAAACCTTAGGAAATTGAGACAAATCATGATTACCAAAGATTGCATCTGCCTCTTCTAATTCCATCTCTTTGCCATAGCGTTGGCTAAGACATCCTGCAAGGATAATTTTTGCTTTAGGATATTTTTCTTTTAATGTAAAGAATGTATTGATAGATTCTGTTTTAGCACTCTCAATAAAGCCACAGGTATTTACAACAATTATATCTGCTTCCTCTGCATTATCTGTTTTAACATATCCATTTTCCTCGGCATAAGCGAGTAAAATTTCAGAATCAACTTGGTTCTTAGCACAACCAAGGCTTTCAATGTATATCTTTTTCATAAAACAAACGATAAACCAAAATAAAGATTTAAGATAGATAAACTGCATATTTTTAAAGAGCTAAGAATTTGGTCAAACTTTTAAAAATTGTAAAAGTTTCCTTTTTCTTCTATGCTTTTTTTATGGATAGAACAATAAAAGTAATAGGAGAAAAAGAAGAGAAAGCAAGAATTCTCTTAGTACCAATTGAGAAAGCAGTAAGAGAAAAGGCCTATTCTAACTATGATGTATCAACACCACTCTACAATGGAATTTTCTTTGTACATATGAAAAACAAAAGAAAACTTGGTAGCTTTATTTTTCAAGAAAGGATAATAATTCTATCTGAAGAACTACTAGATTATCCCTTTTCTACACTAACGAATGTTTTTATACATGAATGTGGCCATGCTGTTGATTTTTTCTTAAATGGATGCACTACTGGGCATTCTTCATTTTTTAGAGAGATATGTCTTACTCTTGGCATAGACCCAGGCTTTGAGAAAGCCAGAGTAAAGAAAGACCTTCTGAATAAAGAAAAGGCAAAAAGTAAAGTTGAGAAACTCTTAAGAATGACAGAGTCATCATTTGAAAATGAGGCGATGATAGCGCTCAACAAAGCAAGAGAGCTAATAGAAAAAGAGAGACTTAATAGCTCTAACGATGCAAAAGAAGAAAAAATATACTACGTTGATGCCTATAATGCACTCAGAATACCCACATACATTACTTATATTGCCCATATCGTCTCAGACAACACAGCAACCTTCTTTATAAAAGATTGCAAAAGAGATTATAACAGCCTCACCTTCTATGGCACAGTCGAACAATGTGAGAATGTTCTCTACCTCTTTGATTATCTAACGCAAATTTTAGATGACGAAGTAAAAAGACAGCGAAAGAACGGAGTAAGGATAACAAAAGATAGCTTCATGGTTGGCGCTTATCAAGCACTTAAAAAAAGAAGCGAAAGCTCCAATAATACAGCCATAGTTAAAAGCATTAAGGAAGAAACAAAAGAAAAAGCACTGCGCATAGTCTTTAAAAACACCCATTTATCAAGTTCCAAAAGAAGAATTCACATAGACCCCAATAGCTACAAAAGAGGCTCTAACTTTGCTTCAACGCTTGATTTAAATAAAAACAAACAAAAGAAATTAAAGTGACTTACACATAAAAAAGACGCCTCGAAAGGCGCCTTTTTATTTGAGAATCTCTTACTTCTCAATTGTACAATACATAAAGTACTTGTATCCAAGTGGGTTAGAGAAGAATCCCTTAACAGAATCATCAAGCATGTAGATATCTGTGTAATAGTAGAGAGGAACAATACATCCTGTCTCCATTAACATATCTTCTGCAAGGTGCATAAGAGCTGTTCTTGTTGTACTATCTGTGCAAGACTTGATTGTAGAGATAAGTACATCATATGTCTCAGCCCATGTTCCATTCTCAACCTTTGTTGAATATCCATATGGTGTGAGATCAAGTGAGTAGATAGCTACATCCTTGTTTGCTCCCTTACCATACTGAACATCGTTGTTACCACTAGATGTTGTCCACATATCTAAGAAGCAGATAGGGTCATTGTAGTCGGCAAGCCAACCATTTCTAGCAATTGAGTAGTCACCGTTCTTTCTTGTGTTAAGGAAGGTATTCCATTCCTGGTTCTCAAGAACCATGTTAATACCAACTGCAGCAAGAGCTGACTGTAAGTATTCACCAATAGCCTTATGACTTTCGCTTGTGTTGTAAAGATATGTAAGAGTTGGGAAGTTTGTGAACATTCCTGTCTTCTCGTCATAGTCATAGTACTTCTTGAGTGTTTCAACAGCGCTCTGGAAGTTAGACTCAAATGCATCAGCAGATACATCATAGTAGCCATAGTAGCTCTTATCTGTACCACCAGCTGTCTGATAGAACTGAGAACCATCAGCGTTTGTCATACCCATAGCAACGAATGAAGAAGCTGGAACCTGTCCTGCCTGGCCAATCTCCTCACAAATGTAGTTTCTATCAAAGAGGAGAGCAACTGCTCTTCTGATTTCAGCCTCAGCCTCTGCTTTAGCAGAACCTGTTAGAGTAGATGTGGATGGAAGAATATCTTCATTAATGTTCCAACATACATAGTATGTACCAATCTGACCAGCAACTACGAACTCTGTAGGATACTCAACCTTGAGAGATGCAATTTCGTTTGTAGGAACATCATCGATGAGCTGCCAAGCACCTGTTTCAAAGTTAGAAAGCATGTTATTAGCATCATCAGAGAGGTAGAACTTAATTTCATCCATTGTAACTTCATCAGCATCTGGATGATTTGGATTCTTCTTAAGTGTAATAACAGAATCATGAGCCCAAGAATCAAGATAATACATACCGTTTGATACATATGTACTTGGGTCTGTTGCCCAACTTTCATTAGCAACAACATCTTCTCTTACTGGGAAGTATGCTGGGAATGCAAGAAGTTCGTTCCAATAAGCGATGTAAGAAGATGTTGTAACTTCAAGTGTGCTATCATCAAGAGCCTTTACAGCTAAATCATCTGGGTAGCCCTTAACAACTTCAAACATATAACCATAGTCAGCACCAAGAGCTGTGCTAGCTGCTCTCTTCCATGCAAATTCATAGTCAGAGGCCGTTACTTCCTTACCATCAGACCACTTAGATGGGCGAAGCTTATATGTGTATGTTACTGTTCCATCAGCATTCTGAACTCCGTCAACAAGTTCCTCTGCTTCATCAGCAACAATAACTAGGTTGCCATTAGCATCCTGAGCCCACTTTGCTAGTCCACTGAAAAGGTGTGCTGTTAGCGTAGCACCATCAACTGAACTATTTAAAGCTGGATCTATTGTATCTGGTTCAGAAGCAATACATACAGAAATAGATGTAGGTTCGCTAGATGCTGTTGTTGTAGAAGCTGCAGAAGTCTTTTCCTGAGAACCCTGAGCAAAAACAGAAGAAGCGAGAACCATAAGTGCAAGTAAAAGTACTAATGTTTTCTTCATAGTTAATCTCCTTAAAAGATTTTGTAAAAAACTATAATGAAATTAAAAAAATTTTCAATACTTTTTCTGAAGAAAAATTCAATTTTACGTATATTTATTCATTTGTTATTCAAATAACACTTTTAATATACTTTTTGACTATTTTCTTTATTTGTATGTTTTTATAATAACATTTCTATTAAGCAAAAAGAAATACTAACCCCCTCTGTATTTTTTACCTTCTTTTTTGCCTTTGACTCAAGAAGCACAACTCTCTGCTTTTTTATGAAAATAAAAAGCCTCACCCCAAAAGATGAGACTCTCTATTCAATTCACTTTATGACAAGCAACAAAGTGTCCTGGACTTACTTCTTTAAACTCTGGCATGCTCTCTGCACACTTCTTATCTGCATACCTACATCTTGTTCTGAATGGACAACCAGAAGGAGCATTTAAAGGAGAAGGAATATCACCAGAAAGTACAATCCTCTGATTAGCTCTTGCAATCTTTGGATCAGGTACAGGAACTGCCGACAATAGAGACTGAGAATATGGATGGAGAGGATGAGAATATATCTCTTCACTTGAAGCAAGCTCTACCATCTTACCTAGATACATGACAGCGATTCTTGTTGATATATGTCTTACAACAAGTAGATCATGCGCGATAAATAGATATGTAAGACCGAACTTATCTTGAAGTTCATCAAACATATTAATTACCTGTGCCTGAATAGATACATCAAGTGCAGATACTGGCTCATCACAGACAATGAATTCAGGATTAACAGCAAGCGCACGTGCAATTCCAATACGCTGGCGCTGTCCACCAGAGAACTCATGAGCATAACGAGATGCATGTTCACTGTTTAGGCCAACATAGCCCATAAGCTGTAATACACGCTCTCTTCTTTCTTCTTTTGTAGAGTACATCTTATGTATGTCTAGTGGTTCAGCAATAATATCAGCAACAGTCATACGTGGGTTAAGAGAAGAATATGGATCCTGAAAGACCATAGTAGCTTTTTTTCTATACTCATCCATGTTGTTTTTTCCAACAACCTTACCATCATAAATAACCTCACCACTAGTTGGCTTATACAAATGGAGAATTGAACGTCCAGCAGTTGTCTTTCCACAGCCACTCTCACCAACGAGACCTAGTGTCTCACCCTTCTTAATATCAAATGTGATTCCATCAACGGCCTTAAGGGGCTTAGTCTTAAAGAGACCCATGTTAATATCAAAATACTGTTTAAGATCTTTAACCTCTACCAGTGTTTTCTTTGCATCACTCATTTTTGGCCTCCTTCTTTTCGATTGTAGCAGTACCATCTTCAAGAGCTTCTTTTACATTCATCCAACATGTCGCCATATGGTCTTCATTTATTCTCATTCTTTCAGCATGCTCTCTGAGACAAATCTTCATTGCTTTTTCACATCTTGGCGCGAAAGGACATCCAAGAGGCATATTTAATAGGTCAATAGGAGTACCACTAATTGGTTGAAGCTTCTTTCCAGCAGTATCTGCAGTTGGAATACTTCTTAGTAGTCCTTTTGTATACTCATGCTTAGGATTATAGAAGATTTCATCAGCTGTACCTTGTTCACAAATAGAGCCCGCATACATAACAATAACTTCATCACACATTTGAGCCACAACACCAAGATCGTGTGTAATAAGAATAATTGCCATACCAAGCTTTTTCTGTAAATCTTTCATCAAGTCGAGTATCTGTGCCTGAATAGTTACATCCAAGGCCGTTGTTGGCTCATCGGCGATGAGAATATCTGGTTCGCAGGCAAGAGCCATAGCAATCATAACTCTCTGTCTCATACCGCCACTAAATTCATATGGATACTGACTCATTCTCTTCTCTGGCTCATTAACATTAACTAACCTCAACATCTCAATAGCTCGCTCTCTCGCTTGCTCTTTTGTTCTGTTAGTGTGTAATAAAATAGCTTCCATCAGCTGCTTACCAATAGTGTATGTTGGGTTTAGACTTGTCATAGGGTCCTGGAAGATGATTGAAATCTTTCCCCCTCTAATGTGCTTCATAACGCCTTCACCACTGTTGACAAGTTCTTGACCATCAAACTTAATTGAAGAGCCCTCTTTAATAACGCCAGTAGAGGCAAGAATCTGCATAATTGAATAAGCAGTAACACTCTTACCACTTCCACTCTCACCTACAATTCCTAAAACCTTACCATGATCAAGGTTAAAAGAGACGCCATTAACAGCCTTTACTTCACCATTATCTGTAAAGAAGGAGGTTGTTAAATTTCTAACTTCTAAAAGTGCCATTTTCCTATCCTCCTTAGTTATTTAATTTTGGATCAAAGGCATCTCTAAGACCATCGCCAAAGAGGTTTAATGAGAGAACAATCAATGAAATAAAGATTGCAGGAATGACAAGTCTATATGGATAAGATGACATTCCATTAAGGGCATCAGAAGCAAGAGAGCCAAGACTTGGCATAGGTGCGTTAACACCAAGGCCAAGGAACGAAAGATAGCTCTCCGTAAAGATAGCAGATGGGATCTGAAGTGCTGTAGAAATGATGATTACAGAAATACAGTTAGGAAGGAGATGCTTTGTAATAACCCATCTTCCCTTTGCGCCTGCTGTCTTCGCAGCAAGAACATATTCTTGCTCTCTTAAAGAGAGTATTTGTCCTCTAATTTGCCTTGCCATTGAAACCCAATATAATAAGCCAAAAACAATAAAAAGGGAGATAATATTACTTCCTATCTTCTCTAAAACAGTGCCTTCAAGAGCTGCTGATAACGGTTCACGTATGACAGATGCAAGAAGAATAATCATAAGCATATCTGGAAGCGAATAGATAATATCAACAATACGCATTATTACAAGGTCAACCTTTCCACCAAAATAGCCAGATATGCTACCAACTGTAAGTCCAATAACAAGAACAATAAGGGAAGCAAAGAAACCAACAGAAAGAGAGATTCTTGTTCCATAAACAATACGAATAAAATAATCACGCCCCGCGCTATCTGTACCAAAGACGTGAGGGAAAATCTTTTCCCCATTAGCTATTCGCTTCTGTTCTGTTTTTCCATACTGAAAAGGGGCAAGATTTTTATAAGAAGAATCTACTGGCTTACCTGGTGTTACCCCAAGTTGAGCATCATACGAATAAGGCCAGAAGAAAGGAATTATTATACATGAAAGCGTAATGATCACTATGACAAAGAAGGAGACCATAGCAACCTTATTACGCTTAAATCTCTTGAGTCCATCTTTAAAGAAAGTTGAGGCAGGCCTCATTTGGACCATATACTCTTTTTCTTTATCTGTTGCAGGTCTAAAGTCACTTAAATCCTGCTGAATACTAAAAGGTTTATGTCTATTTAACATCTTTTCTCCTCCTTAGCTGAAATCAATTCTTGGGTCGACAACCTTATAGAGGATATCGGAAAGAAGGTTCATAATGACGATAAGAGAGGCTAGCATAATCGTAGTACCCATGATTAGTGGATAGTCACGGTTAATGATAGACTTTACAAATGCTCTACCGATGCCAGGGACAGCAAAAATCTGCTCTACCACCAACGAACCAGTAACAATGTAGGCTAACATTGGCCCGATATAGGTAATAACAGGAATGAGGGCATTCTTTAAAGCATGACCAAATATAATTTTTACAGGAGCAACACCCTTTGCTCTTGCTGTTCTTATGTAGTCCTGTCCCAAGACATCAAGCATACTTGAACGAGTTAATCTTATGATGTGGGCCATAGGACTCAAACCAAGTGTAATAATAGGAAGAACCAAGCCCTTTGCCGTCTCACCATTTGCTGGGAATATATGTAGTGCTACAGCAAAAACAAGCAGCAACAGTGACCCCATAATAAATGATGGCATAGATACAAAGGCTGTAGATATTACCATGATAATGCTGTCAGCAACACTTCCCCGCTTAAGAGCGGCGATAGCACCTAAGACAACACCAACAATCGTTGCCCAAAGCGCAGCAATAACACCGAGTTTGGCAGAGGTTTTAAGACCATCTGTGATAATGTCTATAACCATTCTTCCTCTACTTTTTAAGGATGGCCCAAAATCGAATTTTGTTATTATGTCTGACAAATAAGACCAATATTGCTCCATGAGTGGTTTATCTAGCCCATACTTAGCCTCAAGAGCTGCCTGAACTGCGGGCGTTACAGCCTTCTCACTAGCAAATGGTCCTCCTGGAACAAAGTGCATAACAAAGAAAGTTATTGTCATTACGATCCACACAGTAAGAATAGCAAGCAATATTCTTTTGATGATATAACCTAAAGTTTTTGGATTCATCTTTACCTGCCTTATATGCGAAGTTTCGCTTTATTTTTATGGCGAATCGTACCAAATGAAAAAAAATAATTCAAGAAGTAAGCATAAATATACAAATTTTTGTATATTCTTTTCTATTTTTTGTTACTATACGAACAAAACTACCTCTTCTTTCTTTCCTTTTTGTTCTATAATTGCATCATGGAAATAAAAAGAGCAAAGTACGAAGGAACTATCACAATTCCTGGTTCAAAGAGTCAAACAATAAGAGCTTTCCTTATTGCCTTTGCATCAAGGGGAAAATCTACCATACACAGACCTCTGCTCTCAGCAGATACACTAAGTTGCCTATCTTCTATAAAAGAGCTTGGAGCAAAAGTAGAGATAGAAGAAAAAACTGTAATAATTGATTCGACAGAGCTTATTCTTGATAAAGAAAAAGATATTGTAGTAGATGCTGGTAACAGTGGTACAACACTTGCACTTCTTGCTCCAATAGTAGCAACAATGCCAGTAAGGTGTACATTTACAGGCGATGAGCAACTAAAAAAGAGACCATTTGGGCCACTTCTCTCATCTCTTAAAGATTTAGGGGCAACTGTTGAGTCTAAAGACGGTTTCCCGCCTTTCACTATTCAAGGCCCAATAAGAGGAGGAGAGACAACAATAGAATGCAAAACAAGCCAATATCTATCAGGCTTACTTCTTTCTACTCCACTTGCAAAAGGAAATAGCAATATCAACTGTTCCCTTCTTTTTGAAAAGCCATATGTAAATATGACACTAGAGTGGCTTGATAAGGAAAGGATTAAGTACTCAATAACAGATGATTTAATGCATAGCTTTATTGAGGGAGGACAGCACTACACGCTAAAAGAGGAAACAATTGAGGGAGACTACTCCTCAGCAACATTCTTTATGGTTCTTGCGGCTATTCAAGGCACTAGGATAAGACTCTTGAATCTTAGAGAGAACACAACTCAAGGTGACAAGAGAGTTTTAGAGGTAATCCAAAAGATGGGGGCATCTGTTTGTCGTTTAAACAACAACGAAGTAATAGTCAAAGGTCCGACCACGCTTAATGGAGGCGAATTTGATATTAACGATATTCCAGACGCTCTTCCCTCATTAGCTGTTCTAGCTGCTTTTGCTAAAGGAAAAACCATACTAAAAAATGTCGAACAAGCAAGAATAAAAGAGACAGATAGGATAAGCGTAATGACAACAGAACTCAAAAAGCTTAATGTCGAGATAGAAGAAATGAGAGATGGCCTAATCATAAATGGAAAGGGACACATAAGTGGAGGAAAAGTCTCTGGGCATAAAGACCACAGAATAATCATGGCATTAGCAATTGCTGGCACAAAAGCCGATGAAGATGTCATAATAGATGATACAAAAGAGGCAGATGTTACATTTCCTTCATTCTTCACACTCTTAAAAAGCTTGGAGGCTTAAGATGAAAAAAGCTATTATTTATTACTCTGCAACAGGTAATACTCTATATTGTGCAAAACAATTTAAGGATTTCTCCCTTTTTGATGCAATATCTCTTTTGGAGCATAGAACAGAATTACCTGAAGATATTGAAATCCTCGGGCTCTTGTCGCCTATCTATTATTCAGCAATAGCAAAACCAATGAGAGATGCTATTCGTCAAATATTGAGTAAAAGAGATAATAGCAAACTATGCTATATTTTCTCAATTCTAACAAAGGGAGCAAAACTAAGAACGGCTGAGCGAATTATGGAGAAGGAATTAGAAGATATTGGCCTAAATCTCTCCCTCTCATCGTCTATTTTAATGCCAGATTGTTACCTTCCTCTTTGTAAAAAAAGTCCAACAAAAGAAGAAACAGAAAAACTAAAAATTGATGTAGATAAAACTATTAATTCTTTAGTTGAAAAGGTAGAAAAAGAAGAGATCGAACTTTCTCCTTTCTCTCTTATATATCGCATTGTAAAAAAGATGAGTGAAAGTTCCATTTCAAATGGCGAAGAGAATAAACACTTATCTGTGTCATCTTCATGCACAGGATGCTCGCTCTGTTACTCTATTTGTCCAAACAATAATATTAGAATTGAGAACAATAGAGCTATACATGGCAAAAAGTGTATCTCTTGCTATGCCTGTTACAATTTCTGTCCTGTTCATGCCATAAAATATGATGGAAAGGAGAAGGGATTTTACGTTCCTCTTGTCGCAGTTGAGGAATTAAAAAAGAGATGACATACTTCGACAAAATGCCTAAAAGGTGGAAAACTAATTCTATAAAATGGAATAAAGATGCAATAGAAAATCTTTCATCAAATAGAGATGCTCGGCCTTTTTGGGTTGCAGATATGGATTTCTATTCTGCACCTGCAATAATAAAAAAAGCAGAAGAAGTCGCCCATAGTGGAGTCTATGGCTACCCTTCTTTTACTAATCTAATCCCAACATTCAAAGATTGGCTAAAGAGAAAGCATAATTGGCTAGTAGATGAAAACAACATAGCTTTCTCAATGGGACTATTACATGGTCTTGCTCTAAGTATAGATATCTTTACAAAGGAGGGGGACGGAATAATAATTCCAACCCCATGCTACCGTCCTTTTAGAGAATTATGCTCTCTATCTAATAGAAAGATAATAGAATTGCTTCTTTCCTATGACAAAGAAACATCATCTTTTTCTTTTTGCTTAGATGAACTTGAAGAGAAAGCAAAAAATGCAAAGCTACTTCTCTTTTGCTCTCCCCATAATCCGACTGGCATTGTTTTCAAAGAAAATGAATTAAAAGGACTACTAGAGATTGCAAAAAAGAACTCATTACTAGTTCTAAGCGATGAAATTCACTCTGATTTAGTCCATCCTGATTTACGTCATATCCCAATGGGTAAAGCAAACGAGAGTGTAAAAGCAAAGTGCATTACTTTTATGGCACCATCAAAAACATTTAACATAGCAGGAGAACACTCTGCTTTTGCAATCTTCTCAGATAAAGAAACAAAAGATAAATGGACAAAGAAAGAAAAAGCACTATGGTTAACAGAGCCTGGCTATTTTGTTGGAGAAATGATTTCCACTTGCTATACAAGTTGCGATGAATATAACAAGAAGCTCTGCAAGTATCTCAAGGACAATTATGATTATATATCATCATTTTTCGAAGAAAACAAACTAGGAATAAAAGCTGTCAAATCAAATGCCTCTTTTGTTGTTTTCTTAGATTGTGCAAAAATATATCCAAGAATAAAAGAAAAAATGAATGATGAAAGCGAAAATATCCTTTCACATTTCTTTGGCAAATACGCATTTGTTGCAGTAAATGATGGTACTTGGTTTGGAAAAGAATACTACACTTTTGTTCGCTTCAACTATGGAACAAATCGAGAAGAAATAAAAAGTGCTTTAGAAAGGATAAAGAAAGCTATTGAATCTTTATAGTGAAGAAAATCAACTAAGAATTAAATACATTCTTATAACATTAGTATCTCTCTTCTCTTGGTTTTTCTTAGGAGGAATGGTTAGCTATAAACTCTCTTTGTCTATTAATGGAAAGTTACAAAGATTTATTCTTTTGTTTATTCCACATGTAATTCTCTTTCTTTCACTTTTCATTTCAGTAAAAGTCATTTTAAAAAGGCCTTTATTGTCACTTATAAGCGAAAAGAAAATTAATATAAAAGAAGAACTGCTAGTTGCAGTTATTACACTCTTGGTCATAGGCTTTTTCTCTCTTTTTAGTTATAAAACAATCACTAAAAATAATACTACAAGCTTAAATGAAAAGCTTCTTTTCTTCCTAGTATCACTTCCTCTTCTTTTAATCCAAACACTTTCAGAAGAGCTTCTTTTTAGAGTATTACCTATAAAAATTTATTCTCCAATTAAAAAAACAATATCAAAAAAAGAGCTAATTTCCCTTTCACTAATAGAGGGAATAGTATTTTTACTACCCCATCTTTCAAACAAAGAGGTATTAGAGTCACAAAACAGTATCTATGCCATAATAACCTATTTTTTATGGGGATATGGGTTATGCTTTATATCTCTATACTATTCCTCATTTGTCTCAAGTTGGGTAATGCATTTTGTCAATAATCTCTTTTCTTCTGCAATAGTAGGTTCGGTTAATTCAACACTTGATTCTTCTCCCCTCTTTATTGATACCTCTATTAGTTATTCTCCATTAATTCTAATTAACACAATTGTTTTGTTTTTTGTTATCTTTCTCTTTAAGAAAAAAGGAAAGAGCAAGTGAAAAGAAACATGCTAGAAAACATGATATGGCGAGGAAAAATAAAAAAAGAAGAATTGCCATTTAATGAAGTTGATTACCTTATTCTATCTGTCCTCATTTACCAAAGATTTGAAGATGTTAAGTCATATGGTGAAGGTTTAACGATCAAAGAACTCTACCCTATCGTTTGTCCTTTGCCCCTTTCTGAAGTTAAGGGTTTTGACACTAATAGATACAAACTATGGGCGCTCTGTGCCTCAAGCATTCGTTTTTCTTCTCTGCGCTTAGACCATTTTTCTATATCTACATCAAACGAAATAGATAATGAAGAACAATTTGCTGCAGCAATCTTCTCTTTTGATAATAAAGACGCCATTGTCATCTTTAGAGGAACAGATGAGTCAATAACAGGCTGGAAAGAAGATTTGAACTTGGGCTTTGAAGATGAAATTCCATCAGAAAAAAAGGCCTTAGAGTTTATACTAGAATACGAAAAAGAATACAACTTCCTAACACTTTGTGGACACAGTAAAGGAGGAACGCTTGCTCTCTATGTATCAAGGATGGTAGATGATTTAATCTTCAATAAGATATCAGCAATATGGTCATTTGATGCGCCAGGACTACCAGATAGTCTAGCGACTGGACCAAGATGGGAGGAAATAAAAAAAGTAACAAAGAGCTTTATTCCAACATCATCAATAATAGGAATGCTCTTCAATACAACACTCAATCCATATATCGTTAAGAGCGATAGTCTTGGAATTTTGCAACATGATGCTTTTAATTGGAATATAAATAAAGAAAGCTTTGTTCTATCTCACGACAGATCTGTTTTAAGTAAATACAGAACAAAGACTATGCAAAACTTCTTTAATAATAGTAGTAAAGAAGATAGAGAAATTCTTGTAGAAGTGTTGTATAAGGTATTATTGTCAGTAAAAGAGAATAATGTTTTTAAATTGCCTATAGCAATTGTTGAACACTTTTCTCTTTTCAATAAGGCCTTAGAAAGCCTCAATGAAAAAGAACAGGATGTATTAAAACGACTAAACGCAGCTATGAGAGAAGCTCGTCTTAGTAGTATCGAAACGATAGTGGGGAAAACTAGAGGAAAAAGTGAAAAAAAAGAAGAGTAACTCAACGAAAAAAAAGAAAGTACTGAAGATAGTAGGCCTCATGCTTACTTTACTATTAATCTTTCTCGTGCTCTGTTATGTAACGCCAAGTGCCACAACCCAAGATTTAAAGAAAGACGGTGATATACCTAACCTTGAAATCCCTATCGGTCCGAATGATGAAATAGTAGTTTCCCATACAGGCTACACGCTTTCTTATGACGAAGAATACGAAGTCCCATACTGGGTAGCATATTCTCTTACAAGAGAGGAAGTATCAACGCAAGTTGTAGAACGAAATGACAACTTCAGGGAAGATAAATCTATTCCAACTGGCTCTGCAACTCTAAATGACTACAAAAAGAGTGGCTATGATAGAGGTCATATGGCACCTGCTGCAGATTTTAGGTGGTCTAAGGATGCAATTAATGATACCTTCTATTTATCCAATATGTGTCCCCAACTTCACAGTTTTAATGCAGGAATTTGGAGCGACTTAGAGTCTGCTGTTAGATCAATTGCATATGATGACGAGGAAATATATGTTGTTACTGGCCCCGTATTGACTGATGGGCCATACGATACCATTGGAGAAAATAAAGTTGTAGTACCCAAATACTTTTATAAGGTAATCCTTGATTATACAGAACCAGAGATAAAAGCTATTGGCTTTATTCTTCCACATGAAAAATCCTCAGAGCCACTTGCCTACTACGCTGTTACAGTTGATGAAGTTGAAAAGGTGACAAATATAGACTTCTTTCCACTACTTCCTGATGATATAGAATCAATTGTTGAATCAACTGTTGACCCATCTCTTTGGAGTTTAAAGAATTTCTCCCTTTCTAGCGAAAATGTCAACAAAGAGGCCTTGGAATATACTTCAAATAGTACTCAAAATAATTCAAAAGAAGTTCAAACTCTATTAGAACTATTCAATAAGACATTTGTTTCCTTGAAAAAAGAAGTATTCTCTGCACTTGGAATTACAAAAGAAGCAAGAAAACTTGGTCTACTCTAAGAACGTGAAAGCATAATTGATAGTATCTCATCGGCTTTTTCAGCGCTAATATTTTCACTATCAGCCGATGTGATAAAAAAGCGAGCATCTTCCTTTGTTCGAATAACAGTTGTTCCATCTGGTCGTCTTGATGTCATTTCTGTCCAAAGATTTGGGTTAATATGACCATCAAAGTCACAATCAATAAATAAAGCCATAGGACTACGATTTATTGAGCCAGATGGAAACCAAGGTCGAGATAAGTATACAGATTCATCAACGACACATTGTTCTCTCTTAAAGGTAGAATCGTGGAATATAAAACCAATCTTTTCATCAACAAATGTTGAAGGTGCCGTAATGCAACCTTTTGCTCTTGAAACTATCTCACAACCTTGAAATAGAGCAGATCCAGCACCAAAAATAAAATCAACACTGCCACTTATAGAACAATCTTCAAAGAAAGACGAACCATAATCTATATAAAGAGTATCTTGCCAACCCACAAACGAACATGAGCGAAAAACAGATTTTGTAGCACCAAAAGAAAGCTTAAGAGCAACAGCCTGTAGATCTCTTTTTTCTGTCTCATCATGCTCTTCATTCCATTTTAGGACCTCTGGCCAATTAAATGAATTAACAAAAGTCATACCAAGAGCAAAAAAAGAAGGAGCTGAAATAGTAACAGTAGCACTATCGGAAGTATTATAAACTCTGCCATCTTTTTCCATTCCATGGTGATCAGAAAAGCTAATTACAGCTCCCTTCTCACTTAGAAATGTAACATTTGGACGGTTAACAAAGACTTTTTCATTCCATGTTCCTTCGCCAAAGACTAGCGTTACTGGCCCATCCGGAGCAGAAGAAAGCGCTTCATTTATCGAGTCTTTTGGTGTTAATTCAATAGTTGTCATAGCGTTAATTATAGTTATTTTAGACTTTTGATGCTATGGCCTTTAATTTATACCTTTTTTGACATTTTTTACCTTTTTCGCGTTACATATATAGAGGTAAAAAATGAAAAAAATAAAAATACCAAAACGAGCAATTAAAGACAGCATCTTCTCTGCTTTAGTAAAAAGAAAGAAATGGTTAAGAGAGGTATACATATCTCTTTACCCTAGCGACAAAGACATTAGAGAAGAAGAATTAGAGATTGTTACTCTCGAGAGTATATTTGTTAATGGCCTCTATAATGACATAAGCTTCCGCGTTAGAGATAAGCTAGTAGTCTTTATAGAGTGCCAATCTACTTGGTCTCCCAACTTGCCTTATAGAATGATTGAATACTACGGAGAGACAATCAAGAAGCTTGTTGATGATTGGGATGACAAGAAATATAAGAACAGAAAAGATTATATACCTGACCCTCATTTCTTCTGTCTGTATACAGGGGGAAGAAGAGACATTCCTAATTGGCTATATGGTTCAAGCAATGAAGGAGAGAAGAGAAAAGAATTCTGTATGCCGGTGAAGGTAATAAGCCGAAATAATGCGCTTGGTATACTTAAAGAAATCTGTATATTCTCAGAAATCTATGATAAAAATAGAGATAAGTATGGTCGAACAGAAATAGCGATACAAAAGACAATTGAGGAGTGTTTGAAAAACGAAATACTAGTTGACTTCATTAAAGAGCATAAAGAAGAGGTAGATGAAATTATGAGAAATATGAGTCAAGAAAAAAGAATCAGGAAGTTTATAGATTTCTCTAGAGAAGAGGCTCGTGAGGAGGGATTGTTAGTAGGACGAGCAGAAGGCCTATTAGAAGGCAGAGAAGCTGGCATTGCTATTGAGTCCTGTAGAGTTACTGAAACAATTAGTAGTCTCACCATTCCAGAGGAACTTAAAAAAGAGATCTTAGAGGCACTAAAGAAAAAAGATAACAATAAAAAAGAATCCTAGTTGACTTCATTAAAGAGCATAAAGAAGAGAAAGATGAAATTGTGAGAAATATGAGTCAAGAAAAGAATAAGGCACCCAAGAAAATCTCAAGGGTGCTTTTTACTTATGTCTAGTTTTTTCTTTTTGTAGAACTCTTCAGTTGCAAATCTAGCCTTTGTAACTACCTTATATTCTTTAGGTGGGAACAAGTAAAATATCCTTCTATCATCGCCGATAGAAATCATATCACCCATTTCGTACCAATAGATATCAGAAGAAAGAGAATAGTTATCAAGCGGAGATGTTTTATAATCAATTTCGCCATCATCAGATAGTAAGTGAAAGCCATCTTCTGTTTGGCTTAGGTTGCCTTTTCCAACACTATAAAGGGCAGAAGAATCTACCTGCAAGTATATTTTAACAGGAACTTCCATCTTGTACTCACCCTTCTCTATTTCTTTCTTTGTCTCCTCTCTTTCCCATTTAAACCACTCTGGTATATGTGCAAAATAAGCGTCCCCATCAGAAGAAAGACTTCCATCTGTCTCAAGGCGCCATTCTTTATTGCAATTAGTACATCTTAGAGTTTCACCATCTGCAACCATCTTTCCTTCACTAAGACAGTGTGGACATTTATAAAGAACACTCTCTAAGCCCTCTGCTCTGAATTTTTCACTAATTGCTATGCCATTTTCTTTTTGCCACTTAAAGTGATCAAATGAGAATTTCTCTCTTACTTTGCTATTTATTTCTTCAATAGATAGAGATGAAATATCGTCTATGGTTAAAAGACACTCAACTTTAGCAGAAACAGAGACATCTCTTTTTTGCAGTAAGTTATATAGTGGGTCCCTCTGGAAAGCCCCATAAGTTGTAATCATAACAACAGGAACACGGAGAAGTTTTATACATTTTCCAAGACTATCAGGTAGTGGCGTTGGCGTTGTTCCATCAAAGGAATAAGAAGCTTCAGGATACATTAAAACTGAAGACTTAAGAGTTCTAGTGCAGTATAGTAAATCCTTTACAAGAGCAACATCGGTATGAAACTTATGAGTAGGAATACATCCTATATGTCTCATGAGCCAATCTTTGCCGATAAAACCATCAGCCTCGCAAACTATATTCAGTGGCCGTGGATACATAATAGTTGTTGCAATTTCAAGATCTATAAATGAAGAGTGATTCATAAGAATGAAGATAGGTTCATCCTTCTTAATCAAATCCATATTATCTTCTGTATATTTAAAGTGAGTCTTCTTTAAGTCGGGTTTAGATACTAACTTTAGGAGTGTTCTAAAAAAAAGAGAGGTCTTAACAGGTTTCTTTCTTTTATATGGCTTTCGTGCCATGACGCTTTTATAGTCACTTTCTTTTACTTTAATTTTCATGCTTTCTCCAACCAACATTATATTATCTATCAAAGACAATAGAAAGCTTGAATAAAAAAAGAAGTGTTTATAGTTAGATATACATTTATGTTGATTCTCTTTCAAAGACGATTGGATATGTTGTAAAAGATTGAATTAGAATATCTTTATTAGCTATTTTTTTAAGTATAATTTCCCCCGCCTCTCTTCCAAGTTCAAACATATCAACATCGACACATGTAATTCTTGGCTCAGTAAAAGAAGCAAAAGGATAACGATCAAATGTGATTAATGCAAGTTCCTTTGGAATAGCAATTTTTTGATTCTTAGCCTCTTCTATTACACCGAAAGCTATTAGGTTATTAGCACAAATGATTGAACGAGGTCTATTAGAAAGCAAAAGAATCTTTTTACAAGTGTTCATTCCAGAAAGAATTGTCGATGATGTTGAATAGACATACTCATCAGCTATGTCTAAGCCTTTTTCCTCTAAAGCCTTTCTTACTCCTTGAAATCTATGAAAGGAAATCATGTCATCAACCTTTCCTCCAATAAAAGCCATTGGATAGTAATTTTTTTCTAATAGATGCTTTACAGCCAATTCACCTGAAAGCGAATTATTGCTATCAATCCAACAAAGTGTTGATTTAAAATCTGGTTGTCCAACAACCAAATGCGGTATATTAGCACTACTAATTAATATCTCTAATCGTTTTGTGAGAATAGATGCGTGAAATATAATTGCATCAACGGACTCTTCTTGAATAATTTTTTCTGTTTTCTCAACTACTTCTTTTTTCTCGGTGTTAGCCAAAACTAATGAATAACCATTTTTATTTAAAGCATCCTCAAGCCCCATTATTATTTCAAAAATATGGGGCTTTTCATAGGCAGCACCAACAGGGAGAGAAGCAAGAAACATTACCTTTCTAGTCTTCTTTTCAGCAAACTGACGAGCCCTACTATTAGGAGTATATCCAAGCCTTTTTGCTTCTCTTATTACTCGTTCTGATGTCTCTTTTTTTACAGTTCCCTTGCCATTAAGTGCCTTTGAAACAGTTGCTATAGATAGGTCGAGTTTTTTAGCAACATCCTTTATTGAAATATTCATTATTAAACCTTTATAACAGCATAGCCCATAGGGAGAATTAGAGAGTTTAAAATACTTCTTTGAGAAAGAATCTTACCTTCGGGCAATCTAATGGTACCATTACTTCTATTTAGTATTATCTTTATCTTGTCACCGTCCAAAACTCTTTCAAAAGAATAGACATCATTCTCTAACATCTCTGACTCAATAAAATCCCCTGCTCTTAGTGCTTTCTCGTTTTTCCTCAATTGAACAAGCTCTTTTACTAAATAATATAGTTCACTCTTTTCTTTAATCCATGGAAAACATTGTCTATAATCATCTTCATTCTCCCCTTCTAACGCCATTTCATCACCGTAAAATAGACAAGGAACACCAACAAAAGTAAAGAGAAAAACTAAAGAAAGAATATAACTATTATTGTCACCATGACACAATGATAAAAAACGAGATACATCATGCGAGTCAAGTAAATTTAACTGACCATATGCTATCTGTTCCCTATATCTCATCAACATTTCAGTTACACGACCATTAAATTCTTTTGCATCGATGTTTTGAGAGCAAAAAAACCGTTCACAATATCGTCTAAAGTCATAATTCATTGTACTATCAAACATATCACCATTAAGCCAATGTGAAGCAGTCTCCCAAACCTCTCCAATTAAAACACATTCGCTTTTAACACTCTTTATTCTTTTACGGAAATTACGCCAAAAATCATCGCAAATTTCACATGCAACATCTAATCGCCATCCATCTATGTCATATTTTTCAACCCAATATTCTCCTACTTGCAAAAAATATTCCTGACACTCTGGATTATTTAAGTTTAACTTTGGCATCATTCTTTCGTAGCCAAAACATTCATATGATGGGATATCTATATAGTTATCGGGAATAATTATGGGGTCGCAAAGATGATTAAACCATTCCCAATACTTACTCTTCTTACCATTTTTTATGCAGTCTTGAAATATATTACTTTTCCAGCCTATATGATTAAATACTCCATCAATTATTATTCGTATGCCACTTTTGTGACATTCTTTCACAAGAGAAAGAAAATCTTCATCACTACCAAAGACTGGGTCAACATGATAGTAATCAATCAAATCATATTTGTGATATTCCCCAGCTGAAAAGATTGGATTAAGGTAAATCGTATTAAAACCAAGAGAAATAATATAATCAAGATTCTCTCTTATTCCGTTTATTGTTCCACCTCTTAACCCTTTATGAACTTTTCCGTCTTTTTCAATAAGAAGAGCTTTGTTTGTTATGTTTCTTCTTCCAGTTGCAAAACTATCAGGAAAGATGTTGTAAACAATTGCATCCTTTAACCATGACGGAACTATCGCTCTGTCTCCATCTTGATTATAATCAAATTGAAAGTATTCACTTCTTATATCAGTAAGCTTCTTCTCAAACTGATCGCCATAATAAAATAAAGATTCCCCGTTTTTGTCGAAGAGAGAAAAATAATAACAAATTCGAGTAAAAGGGCTATCAAATTTTACCGAAAAATAATCAAACTCATTGCTATAAGCAACTTTTTCCATCTCTATGGGAAAGAAATCTACGGGAGTCTTTCTACAAGATCTATCACCAAAAAAGAAAATTACCTTTTTTATATCACCTTTTTTTGCCCTAAGACGAAATACTACTGTATTAGACGAAATACTATAGGCATAGTTTGATAAAGGTATATGTAGAATAGCTTCTCTTATCATCCCTTTACCCCTCCACTTGTTAAGCCACTTGCCATATATTTTTGGCTTAAGAAAAATATAATCAGAACAGGGATAGAGACAATTATTGAGGACGCAGCAAAAATTGGCCATGAACCTGACTTTTCAGTCGCTTGCAAGGAATACAGTCCAGAAGCAAGAGTAGTATTATTTTTGCCTGTAAGAAAATTAATTGAAAATATATATTCATTCCAAACATAATTTAAGACCATCGTTGCTGTAACAATAATTGATGGTCTAGCTAATGGCATTACAATCTTTGTTACTATTATCTTTTCGTCAGCCCCATCGATACGAGCTGCTTCCTCTATCTCTAATGGGATGGTATCAAAATACCCTTTTAAATTCCATAGGGCAAAAACAGCCATTGTTCCAGCATAGATTATTATTAATCCAATATGAGTGTTGATTAACCCAAGTGTACTCATTAGCCGATAAAGAGCAAACATAGAAAGAATGGAAGGAAATGAATAAAGAAGTAAAAGAGTCTTTAAAATAGCTTTTCTCCCCTTAAATTTCCATCTAGAAAAGACATATGAAGCAGGTATTGCTGTACCTAGAGAAAGTAATATCGTTGAAAATGAAAGAAACACAGTATTAGCAAACCATAATGGAATATCAGAAGAAACAAAAACTTTTTTGTATGACAAAAGTGAGAAATCTTTGGGAATAAAGGAGAAATTACTACTCAATAGAGATCCTTCACCTGAAAAAGAAACACTTAAAGCATATAAAATAGGTAAAAGCGCAATAAATACAGAAAATATAAAAAAAATGTTTAATAAAACTTGTTTTACAATATCAAGCTTTCTTCTAGTTTTCATTTTCTTTTCTCCTGTTCAGCATAGAAAATGAAGCCAAAATAATGAAAATTATTATGCTTATTGCTGAGGAATATCCATAATTATTTGTTATAAAAGCATTCTCATATGCGTATGTAATAATGGTGTTAAAACGAGAACCGGTTTGAGATCCTGTTTGCAAAGTTAAAAGATAGATAACATCAAAGGTCTTAAATGTGGTGAAAATAGTAATTACTACAGCAGGTCCTATTATAGGCCTAAGAGATGGAAGAGTAATGCTAATTGCCTTTCTTAATGCGCCAGCTCCATCCATTGTGGCACTTTCATAAAGAGCTTTATCGATACTAGCTAAACCAGAATCTATAATCATTATCATAAATGGTAATGCTAGCCAGAGATTAACTACTGTGCAGCAAATAAAGGCAGAGAAATCTGTGCTTAACCAATTCCTAGTCTCTAAACCAAACTTATTACACCACTGATTTAATAATCCGAATTGGGAATTAAAAATTCCTGTTTTCCAAAGTAAAATACTTACATAACCAGGCATCGCCCATGGAAACATCAACAAAGTTTTATAGATTCTTTTTAATTTTAATCCTTTTACATTAAGCAAAGAAGCTATGACAAATGCAATAAAAAGTTGCAGTATCATATTTACAGCAGTCCATACTATCGTATTGTATAATGCTTCAAGGAAACCAGAATCAAAAACTGCAATTGCCCTTATATAGTTCTTTAAGCCAACAAAATCAAAATTAAACCAATGATAAGTATTCATGTTGGTAAAAGAAATATATAGCGTATAAAGAATTGGGAAAACAACTATAAGAAAAATAAGAATAAGAGAGAAAGAAGAGACGCCATAAGCCTTTAAAGTTCTCTTATAATTTTTATCAATCATTTCATTGCCTCAATAAGCTCTTCAGCCTTCTTCTGAGCGATAGATGCTGCTTCTTTTACATCCTCCCCACGCATATTAACATCTGTCAAAAGAGAACCTGCAACAGAGAACATAACATCCATCTCTGGAATATTTGGCATGCTTATAGCATTTTCTGCAGTTTTCCTCATTGCCATGACTAACTCATCATTTTTTATTTCCTCATTATCATATACCTTACTATTACTTGGGGCTGCACCTGTTAAAAGAGCTAACTCTTTTTGCAAGTTTGTATCCATGAGAGCAATAAGTGTTTTAGTTATGGCCTCCTTTTTCTCTTCAGCATGAACTTTCAAGACATGAAATCCTTGAATACCACAGTAGGGAGATAAAGTTAATCCTGTTTCATCCACAATAGGCATTGAAGCAATACCCACGTTAATTCCTTTTGCCTTAACAGAAGGAATGAACCATGGACCTGCAATTGTTGAATGTGCCATCTCTTCTAAGAAAAGAGTGTTAATAGTTGAATACTCAGTTTCTCCAGGCATAAGACCAACAAACTTTTTATGATACTCTAGAGCATTAATAACACCTTCACTGTCCAAGAGCGGCATTCCGTTAGCATCAATATAATCAGTGCCAAAACCATGAAGCCATACAGAGGCATAGTAAGGAGTTGAGTGTTGTTCAACAAAGCCATAATGACCATATTTTGTCTTTTTTTCCATATATGCATATAATTCTTCAGTAGTAGACGGGACATCTTCTTCTTTCATATATTTTTTATTGTAAACAAACAGAAGAGTTTCAAAATATAGAGGAAGCTGGTATCTCACACCCTTATAGATTCCGCCGTCGAGAGTCACAGGAAGGTAATCTGATAGTTTTTCTTCACTAATAAAATCTGTTATTGGTGCAAGTATTGACATCTCAGCATACACACCTATCTTATCATGAGCAAAAAGGTACATCTCAGGAGCAGCAGACTTATCATTACCAACAAGTTTTAATGAATCTGTAAGACTAGTTTTCTTTTCAAAAACGACGTTAACACCATCTATCGCGTCAGTATATTTCTTTATTGTCTCTATTACAGCGTCTTCTTTGTCATGCCAAATTGTAACAGTTACAATCTCATTATTCTGACTTTTTTTTGTGCAGCTGGTAAAAAAGAAACAAGCAAATGCAATAATTAATACTACTAATACTAGTTTTCTCATATTCTTCTCAATTAAGGGAGCCAAAGCTCCCCTTTTAATTAGTTTAATCAATATGACTATATCTCGTAGCTAAATGTTGCCTCTCCATCAGAAGATACAGAAACATAAACATCTTTGCCACTATCAACTCTTAAGTCTGAAGTCTGAACACTACCACCATTAGCATTAATGATTATGCTATTAATCCAACCCTTTGTGTTGATTTTATACCATCCATCTTCACCTTTTTCCATTTTTTCCCCAGGCCAAGAAGCATAGACATTTGTTCCCTCTGGGTGCTGCCAAGCCCAAAGACATGGCTCTGTCCAATTCTCTGGAACCTTGGCATATACTGTTATATCATCAACTTTAGGAATTGTTGGGTCCACATATGAGAGAGAGTATGTACCATCGCTATTAATATCAATCCACATTGATGCTGGATCGAGCTCCTTAATATCCTCAGTCTGAACAGTACCATCATTAGCATTGATGATAATACTATCACACCAAATAGGAATAAGAGCTGAATACCAACCATTACTATTAGCCTTCATCTTCATGCCTGGCCACACAGGAAAGGCTCCCTTTCCGCCTTCATTTTTCCAAGCCCAAATAGAAGGTTCTGTCCAACTTTCATCAACTTTTGCATAAACATTGTATAGTTCTGTGTTTTCTGGTAAATCACCATTTGTAAGCTGAGTAGGAAGAGCTGATGAACTCTTATCTTCATGAACTGTTATCCAGGTATTTTGATTAACTGTTATAGCATCAGTTTGTACACTACCATCATTCGCATTGATTATTACACTATCCATTTCTCCTGGAAGATATATGTAATACCAACCCTCATTATTCCAATCTTTCTGCATCATCATTCCTGGCCAAGAAGAAAAAGCTCCTTTTCCTGTAGCATTTTCCCAAGCCCATACAGATGGAAAAGTCCAACTTTCAGGAACTTTAGCATATATAAGCTTATCAGCAACTTCATCTGAAGTCTCTACCACTACAGAGACGTTAGATTCTTCTTTCTCCTTTGTTTCCTGCACGCCTTGAGCATAGATAGAAACTAAAACTACTGAAAAAATTAAGAACAAAATTAAGACTCTCTTCATTTTCATACACTCCATTACGTTTTTATCAGTATTTAGTCATAAAAATAATAAGTCAAAACAAAAAAAGGAAAACGTTTTTATTGATTTAATTTATTTACTTGTAAAGAAATACTTTTAAATAGTAAATCATATTTAAGAAAAATTTTTACTTATTTTTTCTTCTTTATATCTTCTTTCAAGCTTTTTTAAAAACTGTTGAAGAGAATATAAATTTTTTGATCCCATTAATTTCTTTATAAATTGAAGAATGCTTAATAGCTAGAACGATGAACATTATTCATAAAACAAATTGCTGTAAATCTTCAATCTTTAAGTAATAGAAAAATTACAAATATCTTTAAGTACAATAGATTGAAAAACAAAATCACCCATCTGATATTGTTAATGATTCTTTCCAATATATTGGATTATATTTTTAATTTCTCTTTACCTTTAAAGTTGTAAAAGGATAGCTTGAATAAAAAAATTAAAAAACTAAATATATGAGTATGGCTAAAGAAATAGATCTATGCGAAGGAAAAATATTACCCAAAATAGTATTTTTTTCTTTCCCTATAATAATTGGGAACCTATTTCAGCAAGCATACAACCTTGTCGATACTCTAATTGTTGGTAGAGTTTTAGGTCCAGATAGCCTTGCTAGTGTGGGCAGTGCTTACGCATTGATGACGTTTATCAACTCACTTCTTATTGGTCTGTCTATGGGTTCAGGGGCCCTTTTTAGCTACAACTGGGGAAAAGGAGAGAAAGCTGAACTAAGAAAAGATATCTACAATAGCTTCATACTCTTTTCGATTCTATCAATATTGTTAACGACAATTTGTTATGTTTTTTTAAACCAAATTCTTTTTATTCTTAGAACACCAACAGAGCTCTTAGCCGAAGAAAGAGAATACCTAAAAACAATCTTTTTAGGCATATTCTTTGTCTACCTTTATAATTATGTCTCTTACATTTTAAGAAGCAAAGGTGATAGTAAAACACCTCTTTACTTTCTTATTCTCTCTGCTCTGATAAATATTGCACTAGATTTATTTTTTGTAATAAGACTAAAATGGGGCGTAAAAGGAGCAGGAGAAGCAACAGTAATCGCGCAGGCTTTCTCTGCTCTTGGCATAACAGCATTCTTTTTCGTGAGAAATAAAAATCTTCTTCCCCAAAAAGAAGAAAGAGTGATTGAGACAAGTAGAATAAAAAACATTTTGAGGTATTCTTTCTTAACTAGCACACAACAGTCTGTGATGAACTTTGGCATCTTGATGATACAAAGCCTAGTTAATTCATTTGGTTCTATTACAATGGCAGCATTTGCCGCAAGTGTTAAAATCGATACCTTAAGCTATACACCAAGCCAAGAATTTGGTAATGCTTACTCTATTTTCATAAGTCAAAACTTAGGTGCAAATAAGAAAGATAGAGTAAAAAAAGGAACAAAAGAGGCATTTATTCTTACAAGCCTTGTTGCAATAATGCTTTCAATAATTATTTATACTTTCTCTTCAAATCTTATGGAACTCTTTGTAAATAAAGACGAAATTGAAGTAATAAAAATAGGCGTTGAGTATTTACATATAGAGGGAGCCTTCTACTGTGGCATAGCACTTTTATTTGCACTTTACGGCTATTATAGAGGTATTGGAAGACCCGAATATAGCATTGTTTTGACAGTAATATCTCTCGGACTTAGAGTTCTTCTTGCCTATTCTCTTTCACCATATTGGGGACGAAAAGCAATTTGGTGGTCAATTGTTATTGGCTGGGTAGTAGCAGATATTACTGGCTTAGTTCTACTTAAGTTTGTCAAAGTTAAAGAAGGAGAGAGTTTATAATGCTTTTTTCTTCATTACATACGCATAACACATTCTGTGATGGCAAAAATACAATAGAAGAGATGATAGAAGAGGCTATTAAGCTAGGCTTCTCATCTATTGGCATTTCAAGCCATGCTTATACTGGCTATAGTTTCGATGAATGTGGAATAAAGAAGGACAGTATAGAGAACTACTTTAAAGCAGTAGAGGACGCAAAAGAAAGATATAAAGACAAGATAGATGTCTTTCTAGGTATGGAAGAGGAAAGCAGAATAGAGGGAGAAAAACGCCCAATTCTTGATAGTCGCTTAGATTATGCAATTGGTTCTGTACATCTATTTCGAACGCCTAGAGGCTTCTTTTCTGTAGATAACACCGTAGAAGAATGGAGAGAAGCAAATGAGGCATATGATGGTGATACTCTTTTAATGATTGAAGAGTATCTAAAAGAATTAACCTCTTTTTCACAAGAGATACCTTTTGATATAGTAGGACACTTTGATTTATATACAAAATTCAATGAAAAAGAGAAGCTTTTTGACGAAGGAAATAAAGATTATAAGGCTTTAGCTATTGAGTACTTAGACAAAATAATTGAAACAGGAAAAATCTTCGAAATCAATACAGGAGCCATATCTCGTGGGTACAAAACACGACCTTACCCTGCCCCATTTTTAATTGAAAGATTAAAAGAGAAAAAAGCTCCAATTATCATAACTAGTGATGCTCATTCCACTTCAGCTCTTAATACTGCATATAAAGAAACACGAGAAATGCTTATTTCTATAGGAATAACAAAGCAAGCAACGCTAACTAAAAAAGGTTGGACTTACACACCACTTTAGGTAGCCTCTATTATCTAGTTCTATCAAAAGCGCAGACCATTACCTATAAAATCCCTTAGATTGACAGCCATAATGCCATTTGGTTTCTGGATGAGATAATCTGTAGCCATTGATCTAAGACAAGGCTATCTAGTCAGGGGGTGAACTTCTGTGTCCGATAATTAATAGTGAAAGGATATTTTAATTCTGTCTCAGAAAAAATGACAAACGCATATTTATTAAAAAAGCATAATTTGCGAATAAATCGCATATTGACTTTTTCATTCCATTTTCTTATAACAATATGCGAGCAAATCGCAAATTGGAGGCAAGGTTGAAAGCTAGATATCTTACAGAGCAAAGAAAAAAGCTTCTCTCGTATCTTTCTGAACATACTGACGAACAGATAACTATACGACAGATTGCTGATGCTCTATCAAAAGAAAATATTAGTGTAAGTGCTATCTATCGCAACCTCTCGTCATTAGAAGAAGAAGGGCTCTTAAAACGTAGCGTTAGAGAAGGAACAAGGGAAGTTTTTTATCAATATATTTCTTCTGATAAGTGCAAAGATAACTTACATCTGTCTTGTCGCATTTGTGGAAAAAGCCTCCACTTGGGAGAACAAGAAGCAAATCAATTAATTCAAAGAACATTGGAAAGTACAGGCTTTCAGATTGATAAAAACGAAACAGTTCTATATGGCATCTGCGCCAATTGTAGAAAAATAAAGGATGCTAAAAAGAATGGATAAAAAGAGGAAGATTTTGGCAGTATTTCTTGCTGTGTCATTTATTCTTATCATACTCTATTCTGTCCTATTTATTTCAATGGAACTCAATCATGATTGTGTTGGGGAAGACTGTCAAATTTGTTACCAAATTAGCATTTGCCAGGATACTTTAAAAAAGCTCTCATTAACCTTTTGTATTGCAGCCTTTCTGTCTGCATTCACCCATACTTTATGTAAGAATACTTCTTTTCTTAAAGAGTATTCTCAAAACTATACCTTAGTTTCACTCAAAGTAAAACTTTCAGACTGAAAATCCGCATGCTCTATAAAACAAAGAGCTTAATAAGTCCATTTAGCGGATATATTTATTAATTTTACTAAGAGGTTTCTATGAAAAAAATATTACTTATACTTGTATGTTTATTGGTATTTTCTACACTTATCGCAAGTGGAGTAAAAAGCAATACCAATGATGATAAAATAAAAATTGTTACAACTATCTTTCCCGAATATGATTGGGTGAAAGAAATTCTCGGCGATAAAATCGATAAAGCCGATTTAACGATGCTTTTAGACAATGGTGTTGACCTACATAGCTATCAACCAACCTTTGACGATATAGTCAAAATTTCAGACTGTGATCTCTTCATCTACGTTGGAGGAGAATCTGATGGTTGGGTTAATGATGCTCTTAAAAATGCAACAAATAAAGATATGAAGGTAATCAACCTTTTGGAAGTTCTCGGTGATTATGTAAAGACAGAAGAAATGGTAGAGGGCATGCAGGAAACCGAGCATCATCACGACCATGACCACAGCAAAGAGGTCTCCACATTTGAAGACGATGAAGTACAAGACAGAAGTCTCTCCGATTGGGCTGGAGAGTGGCAATCTGCCTACCCTTTTGCGGTAGATGGAACACTAGATGATGCTTTTGAGGCAATGGCCAAAGAAGGCAAAATGACAGCCGAAGAGTATAAAACCTACTATCAAAACGGATATAAAACAGACATTACTAACATTGACATTGAAGGTAATCATATCGAGTTTACCTACCAAAACGGAAAGAAGGTCGGTTCTAACTACAAATATGTCGGCGCTTATATTCAGTCCTGGTCTACTGGGACTAAGGCTGCAATGTATCGCTTTGAAGCAGAGGACAAAGATTGTGGTGCACCAATCTACATCGAATTCAATGACCACATGATTGAACCGGCAGAAGCAGAACATTTTCATATTAGAATGAGCAATGAAAGTTTTGATGCAATTGTCGACCCAGAGAATTCTTGGCCAACTTTCTTTCCTGCTAATATGAGTGGAGAGGAAATCTGTGAACACCTAGAAGGTCATGACCATGAGGAGAATCATGAGCATGAAGAAGAAGAGAAAGATGAGCACGTCTGGCTCTCTTTAAGAAATACAGAGATTTTAGTTAAGGCAATTTCAAATACCCTACAAGAACTTGACCCATATAACGCAGATACTTATGCGTCTAATTCTTCTGCTTACATAAAGAAATTGTCTGACTTAGATAAAGCTTACCAGACAACTGTTAATAGTGCCACTCACAAGACTGTTTTGTTTGCAGACCGTTTCCCATTCCGTTATCTAGTAGACGATTATGGTCTGAGCTACTATGCTGCCTTTGCAGGATGCTCTGCTGAGAGTGAAGCAAGCTTTGAAACTATTTCTTTCCTTTCTAAAAAAGTAGATGAATTGGGATTACATTGTGTTCTAACAATTGAAGGTAAAAACCACAAAATTGCTGAAACAGTTATTAACAACACAAAAGAAAAGAATCAAAAAATTCTTGTGATGGATTCAATGCAATCCACAACCTCTAAGGACGTAGCAAATGGTACAACATACCTTTCTGTTATGGAGAAAAACCTTTCAGTGCTAAAAGAAGCATTGAACTAGGGAGAAAGATTTATGGCTCAACTCATATGTCAAAACCTCTGTGTTGGCTACGATGGAAAGCCTGTTCTGCAAGACCTCAACTTTGAGGTCTTTGCAGGAGACTATATCTTAATCGTGGGTGAAAATGGCTCGGGGAAAAGTACACTGATGAAAACAATTCTTAACTTGCAGTCTCCTATCAGTGGAAGAATTATTACGGGAGATGGACTAAAAAAAAATGAGATTGGATATCTTCCTCAACAAAATATCATCCAAAAAGATTTTCCTGCATCGGTGATGGAGATTGTTCTTTCTGGGTGCCAAGGGCGTTGTGGTCTTCGTCCATTTTATAGTAAAAGAGAAAAAAACCTTGCTTTAGAGGCGATGGAAAAAATCCATATTACTCAACTTTCAAAGCGATGCTTTTCGGAGTTGTCTGGGGGGCAAAAACAGAGAGTTTTACTCGCACGTGCATTATGTGCCACACAAAAAATGCTACTCTTGGATGAACCAGTTTCTGGACTTGATCCGAAAGCAACAGCAGAAATGTATTCACTAATTGAGGAACTTAACAAAAAAGCTGGTATTACTATCATTATGATTTCTCATGATATTGCTTCAGCAATTAAATATGCTAACCATATCATGCATATTGGTACTGATGTTTTTTTCAAGACGAAGAGTGAATATATCCAAAACACAAAAAATAACGAGGTGAATATATGACCACTATATTAGAAAAACTCTCTCTTTATTGGACATATCCATTTGTTCGATATGCTTTGATAGTTGGTGTGCTAATTGCACTATGTTCATCGCTATTAGGTGTAACACTAGTTCTTAAACGCTTTTCATTTATTGGAGATGGACTATCACATGTAGCTTTTGGTGCAATGGCTATTGCAACTGTACTAAATCTCTCAAATGAAATGCCCTTGGTAATGCTAATTACAGTTCTAAGTGCCATTTTTCTTCTTCATACAGGCCAAAACACAAAGATAAAGGGAGATGCAGCAATTGCGATGATTTCAGTAGGAGCGCTTGCTATTGGATATCTCTTAATGAACATTTTTTCTACTTCGTCTAATCTTTCTGGTGACGTATGTAGCACTTTGTTTGGTTCCACATCTATTTTAACATTATCCAAAAGCGAAGTCTGGTTATGTATTAGCCTATCAATAGCAGTTGTTGCAGTCTTTTTGTTGTTTTATAACAAAATTTTTGCAGTAACATTTGACGAGGATTTTGCAAAAGCTGTAGGAACAAGGACAGATTTTTACAATCTTTTAGTTGCCCTCATCATTGCTGTTGTCATCGTTCTAGCAATGAATCTAGTTGGATCATTGCTAATTTCAGCGTTATTAATCTTCCCCGCATTATCAGCCATGCGCGTTTTTCAGAATTTCCGTTCTGTAACAATTTGCTCGGCAGCACTATCTGTAAGTTGTGCATCGCTAGGTATTTTAATTTCAATTTTGGCGGGAACACCAGTAGGTTCCACTATAGTAGTTGTAAATATTTTAGCATTTTTGATTTGTTGGGCTATTGGCAATATAAAAAGAGGCAAAGCATGATTAAAAAGATTTTTTACCTTTTGCTAATTATATGTTTAATGATATTCGTTTGCACTTGCAGAAAAGACAACAAAGAGAAAACTGAAGACGTAACACCTTCTAGCAAAGCATCATTCTCTGAGAAAGTAGATGTAGACCTAACAGTGCTCAGTAGTACCATGGTTTACTCTGAAGTTTACAATATGTTGTATTTCTATCCAGAAGACTATTACGGGAAAAAAGTGAAAATGACAGGAACTTTCAATACCTATCGTTGGGTAGATGAAGACGGTGTCATATTAGATTTACCAATATCATATGCTTGTGTTATTTCAGATGCAACTCTTTGTTGTGCAGAAGGAATAGAATTCGAACTAGATGAAAGTCTCTCATATCCAGATGATTATCCTGAGCTTGGTACAAAGATTACTGTTATTGGAGAGTTTCAACCATATAAAGATGGCACAATAGAATGGTATCATTTAGTAAATGCAAAGATATTATAAACTGTGCTTAATCCTCTATCTTTAGATTGAAACTCTCTCATGTGTAAAAATCATAAATAAACCTTACAATTCTTCTTTTTATCTTTCTCTGTTTTCTTTATTTTCGTTAGTTAGCTTCTTTTGTTCTTTTCCATAGGTAATTCATCATTTAAACTATCCTATGAGGAAAAAGAATATGAACAAAATAAATCTTAGCGGAAGTTGGAGAGCAACTTGTTTAGATATAGAGAAAAATGATTTTAAAATAAATAAAGGAAGCGAATATCCTATTAATATTCCAGGGGACTTACACTCAGCACTTATAAAAGAAAGCATAATTCCTGACCCATATTATGCAAAAAACGAGTTGGATATTCTCTTTATCTCTCGTGGTGAATGGTCAATAGAGAGAGAGTTTAATTATAAAAATGATGGAAGAAAGGCTTTTTTAAAGCTAGAAAAATTAGATACTATTTGTACTTTATACATTAATAATGTCTCTGTAGAGAGTTTCGATAATGAGCACCAAATTTACTATGTAGATATTACAAAACACCTAAAGAATGGCATCAATAAGATTCTATTTATCTTTCATTCTAGTGAAAAAGAAGCAATAGAAAGAAGCAAGAATCTTCCTTACCCTATTCCCTGCTCACTCTACCCTAATGGTTCTCCAAACAGAAACCTAGTAAGAAAAACCCAATGCAATGCAGGGTGGGATTGGGGTCCATGCATTATGACACTAGGCTTGTATGAGCCACCTGTAATTTTCTTAACACAAGAAGTACTTTTTAAAGATTTTTCTGTAACTCTTAGAAAAGATGAAAAAGAATGGTTTCTCGACTATGAAGTCTATCTATTTGGCTTAAAAAAAGGAAAAGGAGAGATAAATGTAACTCTCCTTGGAGAAGAAAAAACAATTAAATATAAGAGAGAAAAAGGTGATTTTACCTATTCCTTCACTCTTTCTGTCCCTCTTGAAAGTGTAAAGCTTTGGTGGCCAAATGGCATGGGCAAGCAACCTTTATATGAAACAAAAGTAAAGGTAGAGAATATCGAAAAAAAGAGAAAGATTGGCTTTAGAACACTTAAGGTTAAAAACGAAATCACCTATGGTGGCAAAGAACTTACTGTTTCCATTAATGGTGTAGATATCTTCTTAAAGGGTTCTAATTGGATCCCTCTTGATGCTCTTGTCTCTCGTATGACAAAAGAACGCTATAGCAACATAATAAAAGATATGACAGCAGCCAACATGAATGCTATCAGAGTATGGGGTGGAGGTTGGTACGAAAAGGAAGAATTTTACGATGCATGCGACAAATATGGCATTCTTATTTGGCATGACTTGATGTTTGCTTGCTCAACTTATCCAGCTCTATCATGGTTCTTAAATAGTGTCGAAAAAGAACTCAGAGACCAAATTAGAAGGCTAAAAAGTAGAACTTCTATTGCCCTTTGGTGTGGCAATAACGAAGATTTGGGGGCATTAGGGTGGTATGAAGAGACAATTAAAAATAAAGAGAGATATCTTAAAGATTATGAAAAACTCAACAATGGAACTGTAGAGCGAGTCGTCAAAGAAGAAGATAAAACAAGAATATTCTGGCCATCCTCACCTTGTGCAGGACCTGGCGATTATTCAGACAATTGGCATAATGACAAAAATGGTGATATGCACTTCTGGTCTGTATGGCATGAAGGAAAAGATTTTGACTTCTATCATAGTGTAAAGCCACGTTTCTGTTCAGAATTTGGTTATCAATCATTTCCTTCTCCGTATACTGTCTCAACATTTTGTCCAAAGGATGAATACTCACTTCTCTCCCCATCAATGCTTCATCACCAAAAAAATGACAGAGGTAACGAGATTATAATTACTGAATTTGAAAGACTCTTTAAAGAACCTAAAAAATTTGAGGATGGACTCTATCTATCGCAAGTACAACAGGCACTAGCAATAGAGACAGCAGTCACCTATTGGCGTAGTCTAATGCCATATTGTATGGGGACACTTATTTGGCAACTTAATGATGTTTGGCCTGTATCCTCTTGGTCTAGTATCGAATACTCTGGGCGATGGAAACCACTACATTATGCAATAAAGCATTTCTATGCTCCACTATGTCCACTTTTGTATAAAATAGATGATAAAGTTTATATAAAAGCCATTAATGACACCCTATCAAACAAAAAGGTTTCTATAACTGTTACTATTTCAGATACTAGCGGCAATATTATTGCAAGAAGAGAATATAGAGAAGAGCTATTAAGTAAGAGTGTAAAAGAGATTGAAACGTTTACTGTAGAGAGAAAAGATGCTTTTGTTTTTGTCTCTCTAGATAAAGAAGAAAGATTCCTACTTTTTGGCAAACCAAATGAAAGTAAAATTAAGAAATCAGGTTTATCTATTAAATCAATCGAAGAAGATAAAGACAGTTTAGTAGTAACGCTTTCTTCGTCTGCTCCTACATTCTTTGCTCTTATAGACACACCTCATTTAAATACTCACTTTAGTGATAATTACTTTGGACTTCTTCCCGGAGAAGAAAAGAAAATAAGAGTAAAAAGCAAAGAAAAAGGCCTTCCATTAGAAAAAATAAAGGAAGACCTTGTACTATGGGATAGTTCAAAGATTCTTTGTTAATCCCACCTAAGAGGAGAGCAAACTAGGTTTAGATTGAAACATAAATCATAGAGAGCTTTCCTCTTTCTTTTTATCACTTCCCAATCTTTTTTTTCTCCAAGCCACATGCTTTCTGCAAGAATAAATGCTCTAGGAAAGAGCATCATCTCGGCCTCTCTTCCACTATCGATTTTCTCACACCAAAGATTGCACTGGGCACCAAGAATAAGCTTCCTATACTCTCCTGGTAGTTCAAACATCGAAATGTCAAGATTAAAAGCATCCTTTGGAGTTCCGATAGATAAATTACCCTTTTCCCAATCATCATTTGATGGATAGCGATCAAGATAGCATCCTGCTGTTTGAGGGCAAAGTATCACCTCATGGCCCATTCTTGTTGCCTTTCTAGCACCTTCTAAACCACGCCATGACATAACAACAACATTTTTATCTACACCTTTAGCATCTACTACTTCATCCCAACCAATTGCCCTCTTTCCATAGGAAGAAACAAGTTGTGACATTTTTGACGTAAACAAACCTTGCAAATCATCAACATTAGTAATATTGTTCTCTTTCATCAAAGCCAAACACTCTTGGTTTTTCTCCCACTGTTCATGAGGACATTCATCTCCCCCTATATGAATAAACGGGCCATGAAAAATAGAAGATAGTGTTTCTATCGCTTTATCCAAGAAAACCCACAAGGAAGAAGAAGCCGGGTTCATAACATTCGAAAAAACACCATAGTTTGCTTGAACAGGAATAACTTCACCAGTACAACCAAACTCGGGATATGATGCAAGGAGCGCCTCGGCATGTCCAGGAGTCTCTATTTCAGGTATAACTGTTATGCCTAGTGCCAAGCAGTAAGCTTCTATTTCTTTCAAATCATCGGTAGTATAAAAGCCGCTAACAACATGATTAAGGTCATCATTTTCATATCTAAAGCGCTTAGACGAAATGGTTTCTAGCTTATCATATCCTGGAACAGCAAATCGCCATCCTTGGTCGTCTGTTAGATGGAAATGAAAATAGTTATAGCCAACAAGAGAAAATGCATAAATAATTCTCTTTAGTTCTTTTACAGAGAAGAATTCTCTGACTGTATCTATCATAAAGCCCCTGTAACCAAACATAGGACTATAAAATTCAAATTCACAAATTGGAAGAAATGAATCATATTGAGCCTCAAGCTGATCTAGATACCTCATAGCTTGATTGGCTTCTTCTTCAGCTCTTACCTCTATCTCTATTTTATCAAAAGATATTTTTATTTTATTTAAAGAAGATTCTCTATTAATGACAATATCTTTAGGTCTTTTTATTAATTTTTCAATCTTTACATCTCTACTTTTTATAGTAGGAACAAGAACTCTATCAACATAGTTTATCATTGCTTTTCTCCCGATTAGAAAGGCGGGCCAAATTAGACCCGCCCCATAATACTACATAAGTAGATTACTTACCAATATATGCATGCCATGCTTCGTTAACTGTCTTAGCAGCTTCTGCTGGAGTTGTTGAACCAAGACCGATTTCAGCAAGAACAGTGTTGATAACTTCATAAACAGCTGGATCAAGAACACCATCGATAACTGGAGTAGCAACTTCAATTCTGTTGTACCAAGCAGCTCTCTTTGCAACAAGTGGCTCAAGATTGTTTTCTTCACAAACCTTACTTACATCGATAGTTGTTAGTGATGGGAATGCAGCACCAGTTGTAAGTCTCCATGTCTGAGCATATTCGCCTTCCAAGAACTTAATGAGTTCCCAAGCAGCAGCTTCTTCAGCACTTCCACTAGGAATGTCAGCTGACATAGCCCAACCTGTACCAACAACAGAAGAGTTAGAATTATGAACAACTTCACCATCAAGAGCTGGGAAATTAATTAACTCAACATCTGTTTCCTGAGCTTCAGGAGAGAAGAGAGCCTGACCTGTTGTTACGTCTGTCTGGAATGATGCACATGCCCAGTCACCATCGATGTAGAAAGCTGACTTTCCATTAGCAAAATCACCACGACCAGAACCATAAGAGATAGAAAGAGTATTTCTATTGATGATTCCATCTTTGTAGAGATTATCAACTGTTTCGAGAGCTTTCATAAACCATTCATCTTCGAAATCAATTTCGCCACTAGCAAGTCTTTCATTCCAATCAGCGCCACCAAATCTTCCACAGATGAGAGAGAAGAGACAAGACTGCATTACCCAACCATCCATACAATCCATCTTAATAACTTCGATTCCCTTTGCATTAAGAACAGGAACCATTGCCTTTAAGTCATCATATGTCTTTGGCATTTCAAGTCCGTTTTCTCTTAGAACCTTAGTATTAACGAACATCATAGATGTTGCTGTGATTCCGTTTGGAAGTTCACCTAGGTAACCGCCAAGCTGTGGAGCAAGAGCAACAGCACTATAATCATCAGCTAGTCCATCCTTCTCTAAGAAAGGAGTTAAATCCTTTAAGAGGTGCTCTGTATGTAATGTAGAGCTTCTTCCACTTGGCCAAGCATACATAACATCTGGGAGATTTCCCTGTGCAGCATAAGCTTCAACCTTCTGATGGAATGGTTCGTTGAATAAATCTTCTCTGATTACTTCAATTTCTGGGTGAAGTTCTGAGAACTTATTCCAAATCTGTTCAATTTCATTTGCACTATTAGGTTCTGACATATCAATGTAGTTCAAAACTCTGATAGTAGTCTTGCCTGAATTTGCTTCAGTTGATCCCTGAGCAAAAACGAGAGTAGCAACAAGTGCTAAAACAAGAAGAACTGTTAACTTTTTCATCTTTTCCTCCTTTTGATGAAAAATCTGAGTAAGGCTAAAAATGCCTCCATCCGTTTTTTATTTAATGGCTTAAGCCAAAAATCCCTAACCTTTTACAGCTCCAGCTGCAACACCCTTTGTAATTTCCTTTCTAAATACTAGATAGAAAACAAGCATAGGTAATAATCCAATAACGAGAGAAGCAAATAACTTTCCGTAATCTGTAGATAATGAGCCAGCAAAAGACTGAATACCTACTGGTAAAGATTTATTTTTCGTGCTTGATGTAAGCATGTTAATCAACATGAATTCATTCCAAGTTCCACTAACAGTTAAAATCGCAAGTGTTGTTGCAACAGGTTTTGCCATAGGAACAACAATTGAAAGGAAAATCTTCATGTATGAAGCGCCATCAATACGAGCAGATTCAACGAGTGCATCTGGAATACTTCTAATATACTCAGTGCAAAGATATACACCCATTGGAAGCCCAATTCCTATATATGGAATTAAAACACCAAGCTTTGTATCATATAAACCAACTTGGTTTATTACAATAAATAATGGAATCATAATTGACTGGAGCGTCATCAAAATACCAACTATATATGAGCCATAAAGAACTTTAGTGCAGCACATTCTTATCTTTGCAAATGCAAATCCACTCATCATGCCTAATAAAAGAACAGCAACGACAGTAACAAATGTATATATAATGCTGTTGATAATAAATGTACCAAAGTGTCCCCTAATCCAAGCATCTCTATAGTTTTGCCAGAAAAATTCATGAGGAAAACCTAATCTATCTAGTTGGTAACTCTGGCTTGTCTTAAAAGAGCTCATGATAAGCCAAAGAATTGGAGCTATAGCAAGAATTGCAAATAGTATGAGAATGACGTATGTAAAAACCATTCCAACTGTTCTTCCAAGAGATTCATTATCTTTAATATGAGTACTCATTATTCCTGTCCTCCAAATTTCTTTTCAACAAACTTTGTTACACCGATAAGAGCGAAAGAAATAATACACATTACAATTGATACAGCATTAGCTAATGGATAATTTGGGGCTCCTTTAAATGCAGTGTCATACATATAGATAGAGAGTACATATGTCTGCTTTGCTGGACCACCACTTGTCATAACATAGATTAAATCAAAGCTCTTAAGAGAACCTGAAATAGCAAGAATAGCAGATGTTACAATTACTCCGCTCAAAGCAGGAAGAATTATATATCTTAGAGCTTGGAATTCTGTTGCACCATCAATCTTTGCAGCTTCAATAACAGAGGTATCTATCTTTTGCATGTTAGCAAGGAAGATAATTAGATATGTTCCTGTATACATCCAAAGAATAACCAATAAAACAGGAATCATAGGACGTGTACTATTAGACGGATTATATGTTGGGTTAAATAGTCTTATGATATCTGGAAGAGCTCCATTTGGTGCCGTAATAGCTTTCCAAAGCCTACCAATAACAACTGTTGAAATAACACAAGGAAGATAGATTACTGTTTGGAAGAAATCCTTCCCTTTAATCATGCCCCTGAAAATCAGATAAGCCATAAAAAATCCAAGTGGAATCTGACCAAATACGGAAATGAAAGTAATCCACATATTGTTTTTTAGTGCAAGCCAAAAATACTTGTCGCTAAACATCTTTGCATAGTACTCAAAGCCTACTATGTCAAAATGTCTTCTTTTTGGTCCAAATAATGCTCCGCCTTTGTAATTTGTAATACTCAAAAAAAGAGCAAATATCGTAGGAAAGGCCATTACAAACACGTAGATTAAAAAACCTGGAAGAACAAGTGACCAATATGCTACCTTCTCTTCTTTTCTACTAGACAAAGACTTTATTCCTGTATTCTTCATCTCTCCCCTCCATTTTCTCTTCTTTGCTTTTGAGAGAATTCCATTACCTCATCCCAACTCCATTTCTCATTACTATTATTTTCTAAATCTGGAATGGAATATAAATCATGTAAATACATTAGCGCTGCACCCTTTGCAGATACTAATTCATCCCCAGAATTAAAGAGTAAATCACAATTAGTTTTTTTCAAGATTCCAATAAATGACGGAACCTCATCTTCTAATACTTTCTTGACCCATTCTTCATCACTAAATGGATTACCGTGGAGAATAACTTTAGAAAAATCCATTACCGAACAAAGTGGAACTAATGATAAGAATGTATCTTTTATCCACAGTCTCAAGCTTTCTTTATCATCAATTGTCTTTTTAAGTGTTTCTAAGCTTAAACCTGACTGGTTGCTATCTTTACTAGACCAAGAAAGAGAACAGAACTCACCTGCTGAGTTATGAGCACCTTTATAAACTTTACCGTCTATTATTACGCCCATACCTGTTCCAATTCCGGCAACGTAATCATTTTTCTTTGCTTCTTCATGGAAATCTGCAACAACAGATAGAGAATCTGATGAGAAGTTTTGCCCTAAAGTAGAATGAAGATCTAAGTAAGCTGCACAATTAGCATCATTATCTAAATAAACAGGAAAGTTATATCTACTCTTAACAAATCCTCTAAAATTATAGTCACTCAATCTAAAAGGATATGAGTAGTCAATTATACCTTTTTCAGAATTAATCTGACCAGGAAGAGAAAAGGAAAGTGCAAGAACTGGAATATTTATCTTCCTATGTGCTTCAAAAGCTTCATCAATTACGGATGTAATAAAGCTCTCAAAGGAAAGTTGTTTCTTAGTGCCTTTATTCTCCCAAAGAATAGAACCATCAACACTGACAATAACAGAACGATAATGTGAAGGCTGTAAATCAAAGCCAAAGACACAACCAAAGTTCTTATTAATTGTCAGCTCAATTGGCTTTCGTCCGCCAAGAGCACACGAATCCTTATGCTCCCCTTCATTAACTAGCCCCGCAGATAAAAGTGCAGAAATAATATTGCTTACTGTAGATTTGTTCAGCTTTAATTGTCTAGAGATATCAACACGTGAGAGTCCATTTTGACGCCAGATTAACTGCGCAATCATCGAAATATTAGCATTTCGTTGAAACAAATTATTATTTGCTGGCATCGCTATCTCCCTTTGATTAGTTTTTCCACTGAACAAACTTACCGTAACACTGGAATTTAGAGCTGTCAAACTTTTTTTAAATATTTTTTTCTCAGAAAGTCATGTAGAATAAGTGAACTACTCCAACTTTCGCAATGCTTAGAAGTTGGAGCTTCTTGCTTCAACCACTACTGCTTATGTAATACCTAGTGGTACTATCTAA
>ERZ808245.110-NODE-110-length-48109-cov-5.256399_pt1 | contig 48109 bp, 32 predicted proteins | sample MGYA00521243_ERZ808245 | MGnify/ENA primary metagenome ERZ808245 (study PRJEB31516, sample SAMN03275576) | gut metagenome | biome: mammalia-associated habitat; material: feces | host: Papio cynocephalus | place: Kenya | collected 2012-07-07 ... | reverse complement strand
CTCAAAGAACCGCCGAACCCGCTGGTCGAGCTTGTTTCTCGGCTGGTGAATGAAGAAGATCCATCGTGGAACGGCACGGCGACAGAGCTTGCGCAATGTCTTTCCGAGATGGACAGCAGCCGGAGCTTCACACCGAACTGGGTCGTGCGGACGCTGAACGCGCAGCAGGATACACTACTGCGAAAATACGACATTCACTATGTTTCCCACCGCACGAAAGAGGGAAAAGCGCTTTCGCTGCGGTGGGACGGTGTACGGTAATGTACGGCATGTACGGTAAAATGGGGAGAGGGGTATCCCCTCAGATGTGCCGTGTAGACGCCCTTGCGTTCGACTACGAACAAGTGCCGCTCACACGCTTTTACTTCTTGCGGTCTTACGCGAAAAAACCGAGTGCGTCCTTGAGAATATTGTTCGCGGTCCGCAGCTCGGCATTTTCTCGCTCAAGCTCGCGGATGCGGATCGTCTGCTCCTCTGCGTTCAGCGTCTTCGCGGGCGGTGTATTTCGGCGTATGCTGCGCCAAAATCCGCGCTGGGAAAGGCCATTAACTATCTGTTGGAGCAGTGGCCGTATCTGGCGAGGTATCCGGATGGCCGTCTGGAGCTGAGCAACAACCGTGCCAAGCGCAGCATTAAGCCATTTGTGATGGGCAGGAAGAACTGGCTGTTTGCTAACACGCCGGGCGGTGCGCAGGCCAGTGCTGTGATCTACAGCCTAATTGAAACGGCGAAGGAAAACGGTTTAGATCCGTACCGCTACCTGCTGTGGGTTCTGCAGACTGCGCCACAACTGAGCGAAACGGATGAAGCATGGGCTGAAAAGCTGCTGCCCGCAAATGCCCCGGAAGAATGCTATATGCCGCAATAATAGAAGGCCGCCATCTCGGTGAGCAGTAGCTCGTCTTGAGATGGTGGTCTTTTATTCATAACTACGTTTTACGCTTACGGTGAACCCGTCTCTGGCTTTCTCGCTCAGAGACGGGTTCTTTTGACGGATTATCTTAATGAGATTACGATTCTACCGGGTGGTTATTCTCGTGCTTGAAGACACCAAATATGCAGGCGTCGGCGGCGAAATACCGCCGACGCCTGTTTCCCTCTAAGAACGCTCGTCGGACGCTTACAGGTCGTCGCGGTTAACGGGACAGGACATACAGCGCGGGCCGCCGCGGCCGCGGGAAAGCTCCGCGGACGGGATGGTGATGACGTCGATGCCCTTCTTGACGAGCAGCTCGTTGGTGACGTAGTTGCGGTCATAGGTGATGACGCGGCCGGGCGCGATACAGAGGGTATTCGAGCCGTCGTTCCACTGCTCGCGCTGCGCGGCCAGCAGATCGCCGCCGCCGCAGCGGATCAAGTCGACCGCGGGCAGCTTGAGCTCGAGGGCCAGAATATCCTTCAACTCGTCCTTGAGGGCGGCAAACTTCAGTTCGCCGTGCTCGTCGAGCATCATCTCGTAGACGCTCAGCGGGCCCTCGATCTCCGGATGGATGGTGAACTTGTCGTAATCGACCATCGTGAAGACGGTATCGAGGTGCATGAACGCGCGGGTCTCGGGGATATCGAAGGCAAGGACCTTCTTGAAGCCGGAGTTCTGCAGCAGGTTGCGGGCAAAGGTCTCCGCGCCGGAGACGGTGGTGCGCTGGGACAGGCCGACCGCCACAATGTCCTTGGAGAGCACGAGCACGTCGCCGCCCTCGATGGAGTAGCTGTCGGAAAGGTCGTACCACTGCTTGTTCTCCTCCGTGGCAAAGTCACGGTTGTAGAGATACATATACTTGAGCAGCAGGCTCTCGCGCTTGCGGGCGGGCGTGTGCATCCGGTGGATGTTGATGCCGTTGCCGACGCAGGCACCGGGGTCGCGGGTGAAGTAGAGGTTGGGCATCGGGTCGGAGACGAAGGGATAGTCGTCCTCAACGAGGTCCATGAGAGAGGTAGCCTCCTTGGTGGCGACCTCGCTGCGCTTGATGCCGGCGATCAGCTCGGCGACCATCTGCTTGGGCGGCATATTCAGAAGATAGCTCGTCATGGACGCGCGCAGGCCCTTGGCATGGATCTTGCTGATGTTCAAGAAGTCATTCACCAGCTGGATCTGGCGGGCGGGATCGGCGATGGCCTTGGCGACCTCGTCGACATAGTAGACGACCTCGACGCCGTTCTCACGCAGGACGCGGGCAAAGTTGTCGTGCTCCTCCTGCGCGATCTTGAGGTAGGGCACGTCGTCGAACAGCAGGCGCTCGAGCGTAGCGGGCGTCAGCGCCTCCAGTTCCTTGCCGGGGCGATGCAGCAGGACCTTATTGAGCTTACCGATCTCTGAAAAATTATGGATACCGGGGTACATACTTGCTCCTTTCCCGGGACGGCAGCGCGCAGCACGCGCCACTCCCAACGGTCTGAACAGCAGCCGAAAATCCGTTGGCTTGCTTATTCAGATTCAACAATTTTTATCTGGATGCTCGCGCGCTTATCATAGTTTTTCACTAAAATCAGTATACTCGTTCGCGCGAAAAATGGTAGTATCAGTGTTTTGCGTTTTTCATGTGCCAGTCAGCCTTCGAGCGACTCCAGCAGCGCCGCGCGGAAGACCTCCATGCCGGCGAGCAGGCGCTCGTCCGACTCATAGGAGTAGTTGATGCGGACATAGTTCCGCCCGCCGTTCTTGAACGGGTAGAACACATAGCCCGGAATGAGGATTAGGCCCATGTTGTAGGCCCGGTTGATGAACTGCTTGCTGTCCACCCCATCGGGCAGGCGGCACCAGATGTACACGCCGCCGCGCGGGCGCTCATAGGAGACGCCGAGGGCAGCCATCTCATCGAGCTTTTCGCACACGAGACGCTGCTTGCGGCTGTAGCTGGCGCGGAACTCGTTGAGCGCCTTATAGTAGGTGCCGTCATCGAGATAGCGGCCCAGCAGCTTCTGCGTCATCCAGTCCGACGCCATTAGGCGCACGGAGACCAGATAGCTCAGGCTGCGGATGACGTCGGCGTTCGCCGCGACGACCGCGATGCTCAGGCCCGTGACGAAGGTCAGCGAGAAGGAATAGATGTAAATGACGTTTTCCAGCGTGTCGAACGCCTTGATGGGCGGCAGCTTCTCGCCCTCGTAAACGAGCTCGCTCGCGGCGTCCTCCTCCACGATGGGAACACGGTAGGTGTTGGAGATCTCGATGATCTTCTTCCGCCGCTCCAGCGAGAGGATGTGGCCGGTGGGATCGTGGAAGCTTGAATTGACGAAAATGAAGCGCGGATGCTTGTGAAGGATGAGCTTTTCAAGCAGATCCACGCGCATCCCATCTTGATCCACCGGCACGGTGAGGATCTTCGCGCCGGCCAACTCCATCGCGCGGGACATATCCGGATGGACCGGCTCCTCCATGACCACGGTGTCGCCGGGCTGGACGAGGAGCGTCACGATGAAGTCCACCGCCTGATTCGTCTCGGACAATATCTGTATTTCGCCGGTGGACGCCTTGACGCCCTTGGTGCTGAGGAAGGAGACGAGCTTCTGCCGCAGGAACTTATCGCCCTTATAGGGGCTGTAGAAATACTGGCAGCAGCCCGCGCTCGTCATCAGCGGCGCGATGTCGTGCGCGACGCGCTCGGGACGGAACACCTCGTTGGTGGAGATGCCGCTGCCGAGGGAGTATTTGCTCTCGTCGGTAAAGCGCTGGAAGAGATCGTCAAAGGTCTTTTCCATGTCGAGATAGCGATCCTTGATCTCATTGATCCAGTTCACGCGGCGGCTCGGCTTGTCGGAGGCTCCCGCCTCCCCTTCCCCGCCGTCCTCCGCTGCGGGCGGGACGGCGACGACGTAGCCGATGCCCTGCCGGGACTCGATCCATGCGTCGCTCTTAAGCTCGCCATAGGCCTTTACGACCGTGTTGCGGTGGACCTCAAGCATTTGAGCCAGGCCGCGCTCCGAGGGCAGCACGCTGCCGGACGGCAGCGCGCCGCACATGATCTGTGCGCGAAGCTGATCCACAATCTGCAGATAGACCGGTATTTTGCTTTGCTTATCCAGCTTGACGTCCATGCCTTCTCCTTCCGTGCGCGGCGCTTGGTGAAATAAGAGCCGGAGAACCTGTACGGTGCTCCGGCTCTCGTTTGCTATGTAACGATGGTCCTGACCGCCTTATCTCAGAACAGCAGGTGAGCGATGGGGCAGACGACCAGAATGCTGATGACGGTACGCTCCAGGAAGATCACGAACAGCTCGCCGAGGTTGACCGGCAGCTTGGAGCTGATGATCAAGCCGCCGACCTCGTCGAGGAACAGGACCTGCGTGATGGAGATGACCGCGACGATGAAGCGGGTCATCGCGTCCTCACAGCCCGCAATCAAGATGGCGGGGGTGAACATATCGGTGAAGCCGACGACCATGGTCGAGGCAGCCGCACCGGCCTCGGGCACGCCGAGGAGCTGCAGCAGGGGCTTGAAGGGCAGGCCCAGCCACTCGAAGATCGGGGTGTAGTTGGCGAGGACGAGCGCGACGGTACCGACGGCCATAACGGTGGGCAGGATGCCGAACCACATGCTCAGGCAGTTCTTGGTGCCGCTGGCAAGAAATTCGCCAATACCCTTGTGGGCAGCAACGCGGTTGAGCGCGAGGTCCATACCGTACTCGCCGGAGCTCTTGTAGCCCTCGGGCAGCGTGTCGGGAGCAGCCTTGCCGGGAACGAGGTAGGTGTCGGGCTTATTCTTGAGGGGCCACAGGCGCGGGCAGATGAGCGCGCAGATGATACCCACGAAGCAGATGAGCAGGTAGTAAACGCCGAACATCTCGACCAGGCCGACCTCATCGAGAACGACGAGGGAGAACGTGATGGAGACCGCGGAGAACAGCGTTGCGATGATGCTCGCTTCCTTGGCGGAGTAGTAGCCGCCCTCGTACTGGTTGCAGGTGAGCATGACGCCGAGGGTGCCGTCACCGATCCAGGAGGTGATGCAGTCGACCGCCGCGCGGCCAGGGACCTTGAAGAGGGGACGCATGACCTTGGTGAGGAGCGCGCCGACATACTCGAGCAGGCCGAAGTCGGTCAGCAGGGGCAGCAGATAGCTCGCCATCAGGAACACGAACACGAGGCCGATGATAAGGTCATAGGCCAGGCCGCCCTGATCGCCGCCGACGATCGCCTGAAGAAGCGCACCGGTGGGCTCCTTCGCATTGGGGGAAAAGCTGTAGATCCAGGTCAGCCAGACGCAGACGCAGCCGATGATGCGGACGATCACCCATGGAAGGGAGACCGCGAAGCAGCCCTTGAGCAGATCATTGTCCATAATGAACTTGGGCTTCGCCAGCGAGATCACCGCCATAACGGCAGAGATCGTCAAGATGCCGATGCAGAGCATGGCGACGTTGTTGTAACCGATCGCATTCTTAAGCGCATCGGAGATCACCTTGACCACAACGGTCCAGCTTCCGCCGATCTTCATGGGGATCATGAAGATGATAACGCCGATGATGGAGGGGATGAGGAACATGGCCTTCAGAGCACCCCTACTTTTCGTGGTATTGTTTTCCACTTTCTTCTCTCTCCTTAAAAGATAGATTGACGCGAGAACCAAAAACCGATCTTCCTTCCCGTCTTTTTTTGGTCAATTCGCTGTCATTTACTACTTTATACTAAATTAACAGGTTCGCAAGTACCAGTTGGAGCTGCAAATTGTATACCAGTCATAAATCCAGCAGCACTTCCGCCTCTTTTTATGTGCATTTGGCTCAAATCCGGCTGCCACTTTTTGGCACTTCCGCCTGTTTCTCTCGCTTATCACAGCAAAATGACCACATTGGCGCTCTCCAATTTGGTCCTTTGGCAGAATTGACCGGAGATCGTCGTCTTTTCTCGCTCAGCGCGGGGTCAGCGTGACGGTAAGCCGGTTCTCGCTCACCGTTTCGTCCCGTACCGTTAGGCGATAGCAAAGCTCCAGCGTACCGTATGCTCCGTCGAAGGACGCGCAAACGCTGTCGGTATGCAGCTCCATTGTCAAGCATCCGAGGGGGAGCTCATAGAATATGGTATGGCACTCCCCCGCCGCGAAGGTCATCTCGCTGCGCACCGCGCCGCGGCGCGTGAGCGTGACGCAGCCATCGGCAAAGCGGAGCAGCGTTTTGACCTCGCCGGCCTCCGACGGCTCGTCGTAGGCAAGCAGCCAGCCGTCCGCCGTGTGCTTGAAGACGCCCTCGCACACCAGCTCGCTCACGTCCTCCTCCGCGCCGGGGCATCGCTGCACGCCGCACACACGGACGGAAACGTCCTCTTTCACAAGTGGTCCCCCTTCCCTTTTTTCACATTCTGCCTGTTTTTGCTATAGCATTTTGGCGCAGAGTGTGCTATCATCATGGAAACTGAAATCTGCATCACAGGAGGCGCAGCATGAAAATCGAATTGACGGAAAAGCAATTCCGCCGTCTTCTTGATCTGGTCTATATCGGCAACTGGGTGCTCAACTCCACGCGCGGCGACGACCGCATCCGCGAGTACGACGAGGTAGAGAGCACCGTTTTCTCCAACTGCATCAACCACGGCATGGTGCCGCTGGTCGAGTCCTATCAGGGCGAGCTGATCCCCTCGCGCGCCTTCGCCGAGGGCGGCATCCACGAGGCTATTCTCGCCTACGAGGATACGATGTTCTTCGAGATCCTCGCGCAGGAGCTTGCCCTGCGCGACATGGACTCCGACGCGCCCACGCCAGAAAACTATGATGAGCTGCGCGAGCGCATGGATGTGTACTTAGGCGAATTTGAGCAGCACGGGACCGACAACATCACCGTGGAAATGTAAGACCGGAAAAAAGAAAAGCCGTGACCGCGCGGCTTTTCTTTTTTGCACTTTCGCTATGATCGGATCGCCATGCGCTCCCATTTTCCGCTGCGGTAGCGGGCGTAGAAAATGACGCTGCGCGTCGCCCAGTCGAGGATCGCGTGGGCGAACCACACGCCGACCACGCCGTAGCCGAGATAGCGGCCGATGACGTAGGCCCCCAGCACACGCACGAGCCACATGGTGAGCATACTCACGACCATGGTATAGGTCGCGTCGCCCGCGGCGCGCAGGAAATACGGGATCATGAACGACGGGAGCCAGAGGAGGATCGCGCTGCCGCCGTGGATCAGCATGACCTTGCGGGCCAGCACCGCCGCCTCGGGCGCAACGTCGTACACGCGCAGGATGAGCGGGATGCAGAGGATCAGCGTGATGTTGATAAACGCCATGACCGCATAGGTCGCAAGGGTCAGCTTTTTCATATAGTACCGCGCGCGGTCGTAGGCGCCCGCGCCGACGCATTGGCTCACCACGGTCGTCAGGCCCATGCAGATGGCCTGCCCGGCAAACACATGGAAGTTGCCCATCGTGTTGCCGATGGCGTTGGCCGTGATGCTCGCCGTGCCGAAGGTGGAGATGAGGCTGAAGAGAATGAGCCGTCCGAAGTGGAACATCCCGTTCTCCACGCCGCTGGGGATGGCGATGCGGAAGATGTTGCGCATGACGCGCTTTTCAAAGCGGAACGCGCGGATGTCGGAAAGGTGCAGCTCGAGCCTTTCGTTGAAAAGGAGCCACACGATCACGGCCGCCGCCACTGTGCGCGAGACGAGCGTGGGAATGGCGACGCCCGCCACATCAAAGCCGAGGCCGAAGATCAAGATGGCGTTGCCCGCCACGTTGATGCCGTTCATCAGCAGCGACACCTTGAGCGACACACCGGAGCGCGACATCGTGCGGAAGAGCGCCGCGCCGCCGTTGTAGAGCGCAATGCCCGGAATGGAGGCCATGACGTAGCTGTAGTAGATGTTCGTCGCCGCCATGACGTCCGCGTCGATGTGCCCGAAAAGGCGGGTGACGATCAGGTCTCGGAACAGGTATAAAAGCGCCGTCACCGCCAGTGACACCACGCCGAGCAGCACCATGAGCTGCTGCGCGCTGCGGCAGGCCTCCTCCCGCTCGCGTCGACCGAGGTACTGGCCGGCCACGACCGCGCCGCCCGTTGCCATGGCGGAGAAAATGTAGATCATCAGCGCGCTGACGCTGTCCACGAGCGACACCGCCGAGATCGACGCATCGCCCACGGTCGCGACCATCAGCGAGTCCGCAAGACCCACCGTGATGCCGAGCAGCTGCTCAGCCAGCATCGGCAAAATCAAGCTCACAAGCTGACGGTTGGTAAATTCAATATTTTGTCTCCCCGCGAGCGGGGACATCTGCTCATCCATTTTGAAACCATCGGCAATCCTTGCCGAAGCCTCCTTTTCTTTGTCCAACATCGCTGCGCGGCAGATAACCATAATGAGTATAGCGGTTTTCCGCCACCGCGTCAAGGACGGCCGGGCTGTTTTTGTATTGCGTGGGATAAAATGACGCCGAAATCCATACAATGGGCAAAGCAAATAAACGGAGGTGTCCTTATGCAAAAAAGGCTGCTGCGCTGGGAGCTGATCGGCTTCGCGTTCACCGGCGTGGTCGGTACGCTGCTGCATTTCGTGTACGAATGGACCGGAGGCGATCCGCTCATCGCGGCGTTCTGCGCCGTCAACGAGTCCACCTGGGAGCACATGAAGCTGTTGTTCGTGCCGTTCTTTCTCTTCACCATGGTGGAATTCATCGTTTTTGCCGAGTCGCTGCGGAACTTCTTTGCCGCCAAGGCCGCGTCCATCCTGCTCGGTCTGCTCGCGATCCCTGTGCTCTTCTACTCGCTCGGCGGGATGTTCGGCAAAACGCCGGACTGGGTGAACATCGCCATTTTCTTTCTCGCGGACGCGCTGCTTTACCTTATGAGCTTCCGTCTGCTCACGCGCGGCGCGCTACGCGGCGGCGCGTGGCAGCTCGCCGGCTTTCTTCTGCTGTGGGCGCTGGCCTTCGCGTTCGTGTTCTTCACCTACCGTCCCATCCGTCTCCCGCTCTGGCAGGACCCGACGAATGGGCTCTACGGGCTCGCCGCGGCAAGGGCCGCGGGATAATATCCATCGCTTGGTGCAACAAAGAGGACAGCCGCCGCGGCGGCTGTCCTCTTTCATTATAGTCTCACTCTTCCTTTCAGCTTTGCTTCGCCAGCAGCGCCGCGCCGATGACGCCCGCGCGGTAGCCGAGCGTGCAGAGCTCGATGCGCGTGTGACGCACGGCATAGCGCGAGCCGTAGCTCAGCGCCCGCACCCGCTCCCGCAGCGGGACAAGCAGCGCGTCGCCCTGATTGGCCACACCGCCGGAGAGCGCGATGACCTCCGGGAAAAAGATGTTGACGATGTTGGCGACACCGCAGGCGAGGTCGTCCAGATAGCGGTCCACCACCGCCTGCGCGGCGGCGTCGCCGCGCTGCGCCGCGATGAACGCCGTGCGTCCGTCCACCGCACCGTTCTCCTCGGCTGCGGCGTGCATCCGGCTCTCGGGATACGCGGCCATCGCGCGCTTTGTCTCGCGGATGAGCGCGGTCGCGCTGGCATAAGCCTCAAAGCAGCCGCGCCGTCCGCAGGTGCATTCCTCGCCGCCCGCGCGGATGACCATGTGGCCCAGCTCGCTCGCCGCGCCGGTGTAGCCCGTGAGCATTTTGCCGTCCAGCACCACGCCGCCGCCGACGCCCGTGCCGAGCGTGACGATCACGGCGCTCTGCGCACCTTTGGCGCAGCCGACCAACGCCTCCGCCAGCGCGGCCACATTCGCGTCGTTGCCGATGCGCAGGTCAAAGCCCATGCGCGACTTGACCGCTGCGCGCAGGTCAAAGTTCTTCCAGCCGAGGTTGTTCGCGTAGAGCACGCGGCCGCTCTCGTCGTCCACCGTTCCCGGGCAGCCGAGCCCGACGCCGCCGAGCGAGATCCGGTCCACGCCGGACGAAAGCTCTGTGATGACCGCGACGATACCGTCGCAGACCGCCTCCGCGCCCAGCTCAACGCGCGTGGGACGGCTCACCTCCCGCGCGATCTCGCCCGTCTCGCTCACAAGCGCGCCCTTGATGTTCGTTCCGCCAAGATCAATGCCGATATAGTACATGGAACAGTCCTCCCCACCGGCAAAATTTTCAGTCGTATTATACCCGCTGCGGCGCGGAATTGCAAGGGGTCAGCCGCGCTCACCGATGGCTTCTTCGAGCTTTTCCAGTGCCCGCTTTTCGATGCGGGAGACATAGCTTCTTGAGATGCCGAGCTTTTTGGCGATCTCGCGCTGGGTGCGCGGCATCCGGCCTCCGAGGCCGTAGCGCAGCGTGACGATCTCGCGCTCGCGGTCAGTCAGACATTCGCGCACCAGACGGCGGATCAGCACGCTGTCCTCCCGGTCCTGCAGGTCGGAGAGCATCGTGTCGTCCACACCGACCACGTCCATCAGCATAAGATCGTTGCCGTCCTGATCCGTCTCGATGGAATCCGAGAGCGAGACCTCGCCCTGCAGCTTCTTGCGCGAGCGAAAATACATCAGGATCTCATTTGCTATCCTCACCCGAGAGCGGCAATTCACGCATTTCGTTGCCGTCCAATGTCGCCGGAAGGCAGGAAAAATCAATCCCATCCTCAGATGCGCCAAACAGAATAAGGTGTATCTGTTTTCCGTCCCAAACCGCCTTACGGACAACCGTTCGAATCGCTGTACGCTTTTCCTCGACTGTCATGTCGTCTACACTCTTGGAAAACGAAGATAGTAGCAGCTGGAAAACTTCAAACTTCTGGTCGCTCAACTCGCAGCGCATCAAGAGATTTTCGTATTCCTCGATTTGTCTTTGAAGCGCATCTTCCTCCCGTCCAAGTGCTTCAATGCGGTCGGTGATTCGTTTCCTTGTGCCACTGTCGCCCAGTTCGGCCAGGGAATCTACCAATGCGTCCGCGCGTTTACCAAGCTCCGCGTGTTCTTTTTTCAGCGCTTCCAGTTTTTTCTCGTACTCCTGCGTATTGCCAACGCAAGCCCTCTTGCCCTGCTCCAGGTTTTTCAAGAAGATGCTGTTATCCTCGCCGAGCGCCTTGACCTGTTCAATCACCATCTCATCCAACAGATTGCCGTTGACATTTTTACTGCTGCACCGACTGCCTTGACTGCGTTCCTTGAGCTTGCAAACATAGCTGTACAGCGGAGTACCATCCGCCATCCTGCGCTTGGTCAGCTTGGGGTACATACGACTGCCGCAATCGCAGAACAACAGCCCCGTCATCAGTGCCGTGTTGCTGCGAGGTCGACGGTATCCCTTGGAGCGGTTCTCCGCTAGAAGATTTTGCACACGAAGCCACTCTGCACTCGAAATAAGACCAGGGTGATCACCGACAGAAATAATCCATTCATGGATCGGGCGATACACTGTCGCTCGTCCCTTCTCCTGATCCGTCCGGTTGTAGGCGAGGATACCGTGTATGCCGTCAAAGGCCGTGGAATCGGAAAACAACTCTGCACCCTGCTGTGTAAAATAATCGCAGGCAGTCTGATCCGCAATCAGATAGACCGGATTTTGCAAAATGCCCTTAATGGAAAAGCGGGTAAACTGATTGCCGCGCCTCGTCGTCACACGGCGGCGAAGCAGCTCGGCTTCCGTAAGTGTCAGCGACCTCGTTTCCAAAAACAAACTGTAGATCGTCCGAACAAGCTCTGCCTCCTCCGGAATCAGCTTAAGCTTACAGGACTTCTTTGTTTTGCCGTCTACCGTTACATTTTTTACGCTCTCCGAACAGTATCCGGTCGGCGTTGTTCCGCCTAGCCATCGCCCCGTCTTAGCCAGCTCATGCATATTGTCACGAATGCGCTCCGCGATGGTCTCACGCTCTAATTGAGAGAAAACAGACGCAATATACATCATCGCGCGTCCCATGGGAGATCTGGTGTCAAACTGCTCACGGAGCGAAACAAAGGCGATATCCAGACGAGAAAGCTCCTCAATAAGCTTTGAGAAATCACCGACATTGCGACTGATACGATCAAGCCGATAGACAATGATCGCTCGAAGTTCATGCTTCTTGGCCGCTTCCATCATTCTCTTGAAAGCGGGACGGTTCAGATTGCCGCCGGAAAAGCCCTCGTCCTCGTACACGACGACCTTTTCATTGGCATCTTCACCGTATTGTGTACGCACATACTCTTTGCAAAGCTCGATCTGGTTCTCGATGCTCTCCCCTTTTCCTGTAAACTTCGATTTACGGGAATAAATCGCAACGGCATCTCCATTCTTTGTCATTCCGTTTCCTCCGCTTGCATCGCCTATGTGATATGTTATCCGGTATTATAACAGCTTTATAGATCCCGGAACGCCTGCTAAGGAGCTCCTCAATAGGCACCGAGGAAGCGCTATGCGCCCCTATTTTTGCCCGGTATTTTTCCAGACCGTCCAGTACATACGTCCACTTGGCGGGCAGCAAATTTAGCGCCACATCTACCCTGCCATCCTGATACACGGTCATTTGCTGGAGCAGATGTCCGTAAAAGGCATCGTCCGCCGTGCGTCCAGTGACGATGCCGGTGATGGCGGCGCGGATGTCCGGCTTCAAGGTCTGTGTGTCGGTGTTCAATGCCTGTCTCTGTTTGATGGCGGTGATTTTCTCCTGCACCCGGTTCATTTCACTTTCACAGCGGGCTTTGGCCCGTTGATAATCGGCCTTGGAGATGGACGCGTCAAAGAAACGGTCATGGATGGTGTCATTTCGTGCTTGCAGCTTTTCAAACTCCAGCTCCAGACGCCGCAGCTCCTGCTCACCGCTGTCCTCGTCGGACGCAAGAACACTTTCTACGATGCGGGTGAGGTTCGCTATAATGGCTTTCTTATCCAGCGTCACGGTATTTACAGAACGCCGCAGAATGTCCATGGCAACATCGTCTCGTATTTGCCGCCCAACGCTGCATCCCATCGGATTTCCGGCGCCATCGGAGCGCCGCAGGCCCTCGTTGGTGGCGGTGAAGCAGCACCACCGTTTGTAGCCGCTGCCATCCTTGCGCTTTTTCATGCGGCTGACGAAGCTCTTGCCGCACTCGCCGCAGCGAATTTTGCCGGACAGCGGGTAGCGGTTGCCGTGTCCCCCGCTGCCCTTGGCTGTGTTGCGGCGGGATAGCTCCCGCTGTACCGCCTGCCATGTTTCACGGTCGATGATGGCCTCATGGTGGTCTTTCAGCTCGATCAGTGGCTCCTGGCCATGATTGTACTTTTTCTCATGGGTCAGGAAGTCCGGCGTGTAGGTCTTTTTCTGAATCAGATCGCCGCAGTATTTCTCATTCTTCAGTATTTTTGTTACCGTGGCTGATGACCATAAACAGTTTCCCTTGCTGCTGAGAATACCGGCCTCCCGCAGCTCGCGCGCGATGGTGCTGCATCCCTTGCGCTCCTGCAGATACTTATGGAAGATGAGCCGGACAATCTCTGCCCCCTCCGGGTTGACGGTCATTTTACCGCCGACCACATCGTAGCCCAGCAATGAGCCGCCAAAGACTACCCCTCTTTCCATGCTGCGCGTCTGCCCCCATTTGGAGCGTATAGAGGTCTTTCGACTCTCGTCTTGCGCCATAGAACTCATGATCGTCAGCCGCAGCTCCCCATCGCTGGTGCGGGTATCTAAGCTGTCCGTCAGGAACAGCACCCCCACACCGCGCCGCTGCAGGTCGCGGGTGATTTGCAGGGCGTCCACCGTGTTGCGGGTAAAACGGCTGACTTCCTTGGTTACGATCAGGTCTATCTGCCCCATTTCTGCCGCATGGAGCATTTTATTGAACTCCACGCGCTTGTGGGTAGATGTACCTGAAATACCTTCGTCGGCATAGATGCCTTGCAACTCCCAATCCGGCTGACGCTCAATATAGTCATGGAAATAGCGCTGCTGGGCTTCAAATGAGTTCGCCTAATCCTCCTTATCCGTGGATACGCGGCAGTCCGCCGCTACCTGTAACATAGAACCGCCTCCTTTGCAGGTATCATACGGCGAATATCACGCCTCTGCAAATGTACGAGCACTGAAATGTACGATTACTTTACAGAATTTGATTTATCTGCTGTTCTTGCTTGTTTCTCCAGCTTTTGTACGCAGTCTCTGCACTGCGTTTCGTTGAGGACACCTTGCCGCTGCAAGGCGAGCAGGACGGCTCGCTGGTATGCGAGAGGAAAGTCCTGCCCGATCTCACCTGCCGCTTGGTATTCTAACAGCTCCGGCTTGCTTGCCATCCTGCCCCCTCCTTTCCTTTGAGATTATGCGGAGAGGTCGACTTATCATGAACGATATTCTAAAGCGGTTTTGTTGGATAGACGATAAAATGACCGCCGGTATTGTCCGGCGGTCATTTTATCGTCTTAGCGTTATCTCGGTCTTCTGCGATCGTGCTCGGCATAGTAGCTCCGTTTGTTTTTCAGCATATTTTCGTCCGCTTCACGGACAAGGTCTCCCAATCCGGCTGACGCCCTTTGCGCGGCAATGCCGTAGGAAATGCTGTAGTCCTGTGCGGCAAGCGCCGACGATACCGCCTGCATACGCGCTTCACATACGGCTGCATCTGCCTTTGAAAAGACAACAAACTCGTCTCCTCCGATGCGATAAAGGCCGTCGTCGGGAAACTGAGCTCTTAGGCATTCAGCCACGGACTGCAGCAGCTTATCGCCTGCCTCATGCCCGCGTTTGTTGTTGATCTCATGCAAGCCATTCGCATCAATATAGATGCAGACAGTCGGTACAGACGTATGCCTCTCGCCCCCGTGCAGAAGCTTCTCATAAGCGCTTCGGTTCATCAGACCCGTACACTGATCCGTTATGCTCGTGCGGTAAACGCTGCGGCGGGCCGATGCCAGATACCAGAACATGTAGACAATATAGACCAGAAGCACCACACCGGCGATGATCGCCATCAGATAAAGCGCCCACATGCTGGCGCGCAGTCCTTCCAGTGCATCCTCTTTGCTGACGCCTATGGTAAGGCTCCAGTTGTTGATCCCCACCGGCTCATAGTGCATATAGAGAATGCTCCCCGAGGTCTTGGAAACCGAGCGCATATCCCCGCTTCTGCCGCAGCGCATATTCTCGACAGCCTGCTCATAGGTGTAGCCCTCAAGCGTTTCGCGCCCACTCATATCGGACAGATTGCCCAGCGTATCGTGCCATGTATCCAGCAGAATGTCGCCGGTAGAGCCGTCAACAAGAAGCACAAAGCCCTTTCCGTTATAATAGTCCGAGGCATAGGCTCGCGGAATATCCCGCAGGCTGACCACGCCATAGAGTATGGCAATCGTCTTGCCGTCCCGGATCACCGGCGCGGCGCTGCGCACGACAAACTGATCCGGCGAAACCAGACTTCTGACACGGTCGGAAAGATAAGCGCCTTTTGCTGCCTCCGCCGCAAAGTCGACTTTATCGGAAACATCGTACCATACGCCATCCGTATGCAAAAGCCGCCCGTCCGGCAGCAGCAGGATCATGTTGGAGATGAACGACTCTGTAAAGTCGAAAGAATTCATTATCTGCAAAATCAGGTCTGCGTTCTCGGATTCCTGTTCTGCGATCAGCTTAGCGACAGCCGAAAGGAGAACTTGATCGTTTTTCAGCGCACTGTAATAATCCTCAGCCAACCGCCGTGTCGAGGCGGTCAGCTCGTCAAAAGAATGCTGTATCATTTTATCGCTGGCCTGTCTGACGCACAGAAAGATCGTTCCGGCCAGAATCAAGATCGTCAGCATCGTCACCAGCAAAAAGACGCGGCGTTGCTTTCGGTTTTCCATGTATCCTCCTTTTATTGGCTCTCCATCCGCTCGTGCAGATAGCGCTCCATCTCCCGCTTCGGCAGAACACGCGAGAAATAAAAGCCCTGAATGAAGTCGCAGCCTGCCACAAGCGCAATATCCAACTGTTCCTTTGTTTCCACACCCTCAGACAGCACCTGGATACCCATGCTGTGCGAGAGCTGCACCAAACCGGCAAGCAATGCCCTTCCGCGCTCCTCCCCTGCATCGAGGAGGATGCTGCGGTCGATCTTTACATAGTCGAACTGGTAGGTACACAGATCCGAAAGCGAGGAGTAACCGGCGCCCATATCGTCCAACGCGATATGGAAGCCCAGCGCGATCAGACCATTGAGCGTTTCCGCCGCCGCGCTCCGGTCATGCACGAGGCAATCCTCCGTGATCTCGATAATAAGACAGTCATGTGAAAAGTCATACTGCTCCGCGATCTCACGCATGCGCGGCAAGGTCCGCTCGTCCGAGAGCGATTGGCGCGTAAAATTACAGGACAGGCAGAGCTTCTCCCGCCCCTCGTGTCTCCATAATTGGAGCTGTGCACAGGCACAGCGGAGCATATAGAGATCATGTTCTGTGATCGTACCGGCACGGATCATCAAGTCGATGTACTTGGACGGCGGCAGCAGTCCATCCTCGGGGCTTTGCCAGCGGGATACGGTCTCTGCGCCAATGATCGCGCCGCTGCGATCCACCACAAATTGGAAGTACGGCTCAAACTCACCCTTGGCGACGGCCTCCGCCGTGCGGCGGCGCAGCCGGTCCAGCTGCTCGCTTTCACCGACCATACGCTTATTGCCGAACGCGCAGAGCATACCATGACCGAACGCATAGGCGCAGCCCTGCCGCGCGCTATAGAGCGCGTCCTCGCCGCTGTAGTCCGGGTTTTCCTCCAGTGAGCAGATGCCCGCGCGGAAAGCTCCGCTGTATTCCGCGCGAAATCCCTCAAGATATGCGTTCAGCTCCCGCACCAACGCTTCCGCGCGCTGCTGCGCCGCCTCGCAGCTGCTGCGTTGGCACACCAAGGCGAACATTCCGCGCCCCACGCAGGCAAGATAGTCTTCGCGCTCGCAGCCGCGCCGGAGAAACTCCGCTGCGCGGCAGAACAGCTCCTCGCGCTCCGCCTCGCCGCAGCGATGCTCCAGCGAGGTCATATCGCAGCCGACGCAGACGACATAGGTAAGACTCCGCAGCGGGGCGGGGAGCAGCGTTTCCATGCAATGCAGATAAAAGCGGTCATTTCCGATGCCGTAGCGCGGATCGATGAGGGCGCTGGCCTTTTGCTCGGCACGCTTTTTTCGCGCAAAGACTACCAGCGCGACCGCCGCGGCAAGCATCGCCGCGATCAATGCGGCAAGCGTAATGAGCCACCTGGTACGGTAGGCCTCCGCGCCGCTGCTATTTGTATAGTCTGCCAGAATGCCGATGCTCTCCGCGTCGGAGAGGTCCTCCAGCGCTTGTGCAAGCGCGTCGGCCCGTTCCGGTGTGAGTGCGTTGGTAAAGCCGACATATATCGCGCGCTCTGCGCCGTCATGCTCTATCGTGCAAAGCAGCACTTGACGGCGCATTGCGCCGCTGTCGACCGCGCCGGAGGGATAGGCGGAAATAATGTCCGCCTGCCGGTTTGCAGTCTGCTGCGCCTGCGTTGTGCTTTTGCTGTACGGAAGATAGACGAGCTCGTACCCTGTCTGCTCGCTCAGACGCTCGTACAGCTCCGGCAGCAATCCGACATAGCATCCCCTGCTGCGGTCATAGGACTCGATGGGGTAGAGATCAGCGTTTCCCGAAATCAGAAGTGTCTCCCTCGCGCTTGCAGCCTGCATACAGAACAGCAGCGCTCCGATTGTCAGCACGGCGCAGAGCGTGATTTCCAAGAGCTTTTTTCGGCGCACAGGCGGCCCCCCTTTATTTCAAATCGATCTTGCGGCGCTCGATGCGCCCCCAGCTGAGTTTTTTCTTCCTATAGCCGATAAAGGCCGTGCAGCGCACCCACGCGAGAATAAAGCGCAGGAACACCAGTTCAAAGAGGCACAGACAGATGGCCTTGAAGCCGTCGCTGAACGAGAGCGTGAGGTCCGCCGTGTAGATGCGCGAGAAAAAGGCAGTAAGCGTCAGGACCGAGCCGAACACGGCGTAGATCAGGAAAAAGAGCAGCATAAACGGGACATTGATCAAATCGAACCACCACGCGAGCACCATTGTAAAAACGCCGAATATCTCAATAAACGGCGAAAGCAGCTCGTAAATGAGGAAATAGAGATAGGAAACAAAGCTCACCGCACCGAACCTGTGATTGGAAAACATGACGCGGTGCTTATACATACTCTGGAACAGGCCCAGATGCCAGCGCTTGCGCTGCTTGCACAGGTCGCGCAGCCGCTCGGGCGCCTGCGTCCAGCAGATCGCATCGGCTGCGTAGCGAATGGCATAGTCGATGTTGTTGACCGTGCAGTATTCGTGCAGCTTGACCACAAGCTCCATATCCTCGCCCATCGTTCCGCTGTCATACCCCCCTGCCGCGATGACGGTATCCTTTTTGAACAGCCCAAAGGCGCCGGAAATGATGAGCGAGCCGTTGAAGCGGTCAAAGAGGATGCGGGAGGCAAGAAACGAACGGTCATACTCCAGCACCTGCATGAAGGCGAGAATATTGCGCGGCAGCCGGTAATGCTTCACCCGCCCGTTTTCCAGCTCAACGTCGTTGGAGATGCGGACGATACCGCCCACCGCCACCACATTGCCGTTTTCCAATATTGGCTGGGCGATGCGGCGCAGAGAGTCATACTGCAGAACGGAATCCGCGTCCATGCAGATAAAGTACGGGAAATTTGCAGCGTTGATGCCCATGTTCAGCGCGTCCGCCTTGCCGCCGTTCTTCTTGCGGATGAGCGTCACCGGCACCTTCTGTGCGCGTGTCTCATAGACATATTCCTCGCGCTGACAGTCGATCTGCCGGCGGATGGGCCGGTGAACAAGGTGCATATCAAATGTCTCGGCCAGCACCTCCGAGGTGCGGTCCTTCGATCCGTCGTCCACCACAATGATCTCATAGGCGCGGTATTCCAGCGTCAGCAGCGAGCGCACGGTATCCGCCACGGTGACCTCCTCATTGTAGGCGGGAACGATGATACTGATGGGCAGGTAGTAATCCGAGGGCAGGATGCTTTTGAGCATTTCCTGCCGGCGGTGCTTGTACAGCTCAAGTGAGCCGATGACGACCGACAGAAACAGAAAGGTCGAGTAGCCGATCAGATAAGCGATAAAGAAATAGCCCACCCACTCAAGAAACAGCTTTATACCGTCGTACATACTGCGTCCTCCTTTCGCTCCTCCAGCTCCCGCACATCAAAGCGATAGCGCAGGATCTCGGAGGCGTAGCGGTCGTGCCCCTCGATCACGTCGATCAGATCGCGGTAGCCGAAACCGAGCTGCTCCAGACTTTTTGACGCGTTGAAGCGGATATACCAGTTGGGATGATAGAGGTTCCCCTTCAGCACCGCCGCAGTTTCCTCCCCGGGATAGCTTGCCAGTACAAAGGACGCAATGGCCGCATACTCCCAGCGCGCGTTTTCCGGGGGCGTCGCATAGCGCAGCAGATCGGAATAGGCGGGCGGATAGGGATAGCGGCCAAGATAGCGCAGACAGGCAAAGCGCACCTCGTCGTCCCGCGCGGGATCGTTGAGGAGCGCGTGCATTTTCTCGCAGTATGCGCCGGAGGAAAAGCGGAAATAGTTGAGCAGCATCACCTGCATCCACGGCTGAAATGCATCAAACGCCTCCCAAAGCGCGTCGGCAAGCTCCCGTGTGTCGCCCGTGTAGTTCAGCAAGCCGTCGGAGAGGAGCTTGCTGTGATAATAGAGGCTGCTCGCGTCGATGATCCGCAGCGCACGCACAAGGATGGCGGGATCGCCCGCCGTGTAGAGCGCCTGCATGGCATTCTCGCGGCAGTAGATGCTCGATTCATGCAGCAGGTCGAGCAGCATCGTTTTCAGCGCCTCGCTTTCCTGCCCGTCGAGGAGCCGGTATTTCCGGATGATATACGGAAAATACGCCGCCTCGATCTCATCGCGGCGGCAGTAATCCTCCGCCAGCTCGATCATCACACCGTTAAGCGCCGTCAGATAGGAGCGGGTCAGCTCCGGCCGCCTCACACACAGGCGTTCCAGCGCGGCGTCGAAGGCCGCCATGCCGTTCACGCGGCGCAGTTTGCGCTCCATGAAGCGCAGATGCCTCTCGCTGACCGCCCCGGTCTCCGCGAGACGGTCAAGCTCCCGCGAGACCGTCAGCTCAAGGCGGATGCCGTCGCGGAAGGACCGATGCTCCCTGCGCCGCGAAAGGAGCGCCGTTGCAATGTTAAAGAGGATCATGCCGACGCACATACCGAGGTAGATGTAGATCAGAATTTCAATAGGCACCGGCGCTCTCCCCTTTCTCTTTCTTACCGCCAGAGTCTCCGCATCGCATCATACGAAGCCTTCAGCCGTTCGTGATAAGCTACCCTGTTCCCCCAGCCCTCGAGCGCGGCGGGACAGAGCGCCGTGCGCTCCTCGTCCTCACCGTCTGTCAGGCCCAGGTACATCGTATCGATCGTAATGTATTCCACACCGTAGTTGTCGTCGTAATAATCATCGTGAATGCTCATGCGGGAGGGATCGGCAAAGTTCAGCAGCTGCCAGGGCAGCTTCAGCTCCACATAGTCGCCTGCAAAGATAAAGTCGGCCAATGAGTTGAAATCGGGCGACGACGGGTTCGCGTTTCCGTAGAGCAGCCTGCCCGTTTCATAAACCTCCGAGCTGGCCTGCCAGTTTCCGGTGAGCAGCGGCGTGGCCGTCTGAAGCATCAATTCGATGGACTTGAACAGCGGCGTGTCCGCGTCCGGCGGGTCAAGGTATGCGTCCTCATCGTGCGTTTCATGGTAGAACATGGCCCGCAGCACCTCATAGCGCTCCTGCACCACGAGGCGACTGTTCTCCTTGCCGTCGATGGCAAGGATGAAGTCAGCCGCGCGGTCAAAGCGCAGGCCGTAGTTTTCACAGTAGGTGCTGCCGGTCTTCGGCGTGGTGTCGATGGGGATAAATATCCGTTTTCCCCCGTTTGCAAAGCCCTTCTGATAGGCCAGAAGGTAGATATAGCGCTCATCGTACTTCATGGAAAGCGCTCGCTCGCCCGTATCGAGGAGCTTATCCTCCTCCGTCCACTCCGAGAGGTCGCCGTCCACATAGCAGACGCTCTCCTCCTCGCCGGGGTCGAAGGAAAGCAGGCCGAAATACTGCTCGTTGGTCTGATAGTCGCTCCAGTACGGCGTGCGCTGGAGATTCACCGCGTGCATGGTGTTCCATGTCCGCTTGAACCATTCGTCCTGCCAGGTAAACACACAGCCGCCCGCGCAGCCGGACGTCATAATATCCTCCCAGCATTCCGCAAGGGCCTGCCCCTGCTCCCGCTCGGACATATGGCCCTGATTGCGGCCGGTGTTCTGGTCCCTCTGCGCCATGCCGCGTCCCGTAGACACGCCGAACTCGGAGATGACGACAGGCATTGTATGATGCCGCCGCAGCACGCGCAGATAGGCAAGATAGGTATTGACCGCGCCGGCCCCATCGTAAAAGTCCTCCTGCCGGAGCAGCTCGCTGATGGGCGTACCCGCGCCGGTTTCCACGCGGGAAACGACCGCCTTCCCATCCCAGACAGGCTTGTTGTCCATTTCCGCGCGGTTGAGGATATAATTGAGATAGTCCGGATAGTAGGGATAGACATGGTAGGAAACGAATTGTCCGGCAAGAAAGGCGTCCTCCGCACGGATATGCTCCACATCCACCTGTGCGCACTTCATAAAAAAGGTCGTGATATCCTCCGGATAGAGGAACGGATCGGTGGTCGGCCAGTTGGAGAAGGCGACGAGCCGCTGGCTCTTATAGCGGCGGCTCTCGTATTCAATGATCCGGTCGCCCGCCTGCGCCAGCATGGACTCAAAGGCGGAGGCGTCCTCCGTCGCGGAGAGATACGCGCCCTGATAAGGCGCCATATCGGGATACTTGTGGTCGGTGTAGGCGACGGTCACATCCTCCCACTCCACACCGAGGATATAGCCGATGACCCAGCGGGAAACGTCCTTGGTGTAGAAGCCGGAGCCCGTTCCGCGCCCCAACGATATTCTGCGGTTTCCGTGCAGGACGTCGACCAGCGTGCGCCCATCCTCAATGAACGCATCGAGGAAGTCCTTATCGTAGGCGTCGCGGTGGGAATTCTGCACATAGTCGTTGACCCACACGCCGTGGATCAGCCAGAGCGGTTCCTCGCCGTTCTCCTCGCGCAGCGTGTTGTATTCATAGAAGGCATTATAAAAATCGTCGTGCAGCGTAATGTAAACGCGCACGGTATTGGCGCCCATCTCCTGCATCTGCCCGAACCAGCGCAGGTAGGTCTCCCTGTCGATGGCGTAGTCCGTCGCCCACTCGCCTGGAAGGCCGACGCCGAGGTTTACGCCCTTGACGGTAAACGGCTCGGGACCGCTGCCGCGATCCATGTAGATGCTTTGCGTATCCGTGGTCATAAAGGTCGTCACCGGCTCGTCCGGCTTCAGGTCGATGTACCATCCCAGCCGATAGCGCGCCGTGTCATAAGCAAGGTAGAGCAGGATCAGAGCGGAAAGCGCGATGATAAACTTTTTCACGGCTCCGTCCTCGCTTTCTCAGTGGTTGAATTTCTTATTTCTGGATTCGTGGCTGTATTGGCGCAGAATGTCGATATGCTCGTCCATCCACGCGCCGCGCTCGGTGCAGAAGCGCTTCATCTGCGTGACGGCCTCGGCGTGCGTGTGCGGGTTTCGCTCTGCGGGTGAGATCATATCCTTATCTAGCGCGTAGCCCCAGACGGAGAAATTGCGGTCGACGGCGGGGCCGAGCCATTCCACCACGGCATCCATATAGCCGTTGAGATACGCGTCGCTCAAGATGCCCTGCCGCAGCGCGCGGTAGCGCTCGATCACGGCGTTCATAAAGTCCTCGTCCTTGCTGAGCATATAGTACCAGACATTGTATTGCAGCTCGAAATGCTGCGGCTCTGCGACCGGATGACTGTAGTTGTCACAGGCGGAGTTGAAGTCCCAGATGCACATTTTGTATTTGCCGCGCACATCCCTGTAGATATAGGTGGAAAGCCAGCCTGCATCATAGTTGCAGGTAAACTCGTTGAGGATAAAGTAGTCCACGAAAGAATTCATGTCCGCCTGCTCCCACCATGCATAGGGCTCGGTATCATAGTCATAGGAGTAGAGTGACTTTTCAAAGTCGGAGAAATCCTGTGCGATCCATGCCGCACGCTCCGGCGTAAGCCATTTTGTTCCCGGATAGACGATGTCCATATCCTGCAGATTTCGCAGGGCGTACTGGGAAAAGGTCTCGATGTTCTTGACCTCGTTGCCGCTGCCGCGGTCAAGACGCAGAGCATAGCTCGTCTGCACCGTGTCCTTCGACGGCTCCGTGAGCTTCAAGCGGGCGTCCGCGCCGGAGCTGATCGTCTCCGTCATAACATAAAGCCCCTGATACACTCCGTTGAGCAGCACCTCGCAAAAGCGCACGTTCGGCGCGTAGTCCATGATCTCGCCCGCAAGGTTGTACCACATATAATTGCGGATGAGCGTCTTATCGAGGTACGGCCCATGCAGCGCCCACTCGTCGAAGGCATCCATCCCCAGCATGGCGACATCGCGCGAGGCCGTGCCGTCGTCCGTCAGCGTTTTGACAAGATAGCTGTGCTTATCAAAATAGCGCGAGGAGTTGCCTCGCACTCGAATATCAATGACGCTCTGAAGCGTCGGTGTGTCGGCGGGATGATTGTTGCCCTCAGCATGATCCACTACCGAGACGGACGCGCGCAGCAGCGTACCGCCGTCTGCGGTCGTGGTGAAGGCATCGTCCTTACGGCCGCTGCCGCCGCTCCGAATGGGAACACCGGGGATCTCCGTGCCGCCGGTGTCGATGAGAACGAGCGGCAGATGAGAGCAGAGCATATCTTCTCCGTGGTCGGCACAGGGCGTATAGGCGGGACGCTCAAGATGCTGATGATAGCGCGGGTGCTCATCGGTCAGCACGGCTGACAGGTTTGTTGCGGAAAGGAGGAGCAGCAGCGCACAGGCCGCAAAAGCCATTCGCTTGTATTTCATATTCGTCTCCGCTCCCCTCTTTCCGGTTTCTCAGTTCGATACCTCGTCGTTCTGCATGACAAGATTGACATAGTCGATGCTTCCCAGCGAATAGATGCTGCCGGGAATGTCCGGCGTTGTCTGCTCCGCGCGGCGCAGGAGCTTTTGCGTGATCTCGTAGATCAGCTCGACCGTATCCTCCGTCGTGTTTTCCACACGCAGCGTCGCTTTGGCGTGAAAGAGCTTGTAGACCTGCGCCTTGATCGGCTCCTGCTTGCTGCGGTGGGCGCGGATGATGAGCAGCATACGGTTATCGCTCTTGATGCAGCCAAGCAGCAGGATCACCGCGAAGGTCACAGCGCTGCCGATGCAGGCCACGGCATAATCGCCCACGCCGCAGCAGATGCCGACAATGATGGACCAGAAGATGTATACCGTATCGCGCGAGTCCTTGATGGCTGTACGGAAGCGGACGATGGACAGCGCGCCCACCATACCGAGAGACAGCGCGATGTTGTTGCCGATGACGGTCATGACCGTCCCCGTCAGCACTGCGAGAATGACGAGCGAGGCGTTGAACTTGCGGCTGTAGATCGTCCCGCGGTGGGAGGTGGCGTAGGACAGGAAGATGAAAAAGCCCAGCACGGCGGCAAGGACGATATTGAGCAGAATATCCTCCCACGACATATCGCGGGGTGTGGTAAAAAGGTTCAAGATCTGTTGTCTCATGGTGTTTTCCTCCTATAGCCTCGTCTGACATCCGTTTTGGCGGGCAAGCACATATTTGCTGACGGAAAGCTCACTGCGGTCCACGCTGTTAATCAGCTCGCGAAGATAATCGAGCAGAAAGCCGTTGTACTTGACCTCGAGCACCACGCAGTACAGGTCGAGCACGGGGTTCATGTTCAGCCGCGGCGAAAAAAGGTCGAAGCAGCTCTCGGTGGAAACAATGCGGCTGTCAAAGGTAATGCGTATTTTGTTCTCCTTGGCGATAAATGCCTTGCGGTCGTATTCCACGATCGTTTTGGGGCGATAACACCGGCTGTGCATCAGCGCGTAGCACTCTGCGGCAAAAGACTCCGGATACCGCAGCAGCGGCGCGTAGTCACCGCGCGTGAGCACCTGGGCATCCTCCCGTGTCACGCGCAGAGAGCGCTTGAGCTGACTTGCGCCCTGCTTCTGCTTCATCTCCAGCATGGCGAAGTCTGCCGCCGGATCATAGCAGCGCAGGCGCAGCTTGCGCCGCAGCTCCACGCCCGCCGCCTTTTCGCGGAAGTCCCTGTCGTCAAGCGTATCGAAGTAAAGCGAGCGGACAGGGTAGCCGCTTATGCCGTTGTGCGGATCCTCGTGCATGACCTGCGCGAGCCGATGGCAGGCTTGCAGCGCCTCCGGCAGCGAGAGCAGATATTTCTTTTCCTCGCGGAACACGCGGTTCACCGATATTCCCTCCTTTCGCAGAAAAAGAAGCTGACCGCAGTCCTGCTAAGGCAATACCGCAGCTTTCATTGCGCGGTGCTGCCTTAAGAGTGCGGTCGGTCGATCATAGGGGGCTCTCCCGCTCAGACATATGGCCTTGCAGCATAGTCTTTCGGCGATTTTCCATATTAAAATGATTATACAGGACTGCGCCGCATAAGTAAAGTCCTTTCTGGCATTTCCGGCATTTGGCGTATGCCTTTTGTTAGGTGCCGCCGTTTGCGATTCGTCTGTCAATCGGAACATCTCGCTCGATGCGACTGCCGGCTTGGATCGCAGCGGTGTTTAACATGAATGCGCAAATACCGGTGGGTTCTGCTCATTTCAATCCACGCGCCCCTTGCGGGGCGCGACGATATGATCTTATTGAGTTCTCTTCGCTGGTCGAAATTTCAATCCACGCGCCCCTTGCGGGGCGCGACCAGTGACCTGCCGTTTTACGCCGGCGTGCTGATGATTTCAATCCACGCGCCCCTTGCGGGGCGCGACATCGCGGACGCGCTGAAGCCCTACACGGACGCGGCATTTCAATCCACGCGCCCCTTGCGGGGCGCGACGGGCCGGAGGTGGAGTGATGGCGACCTATCAGGACATTTCAATCCACGCGCCCCTTGCGGGGCGCGACGACCGTCCTCTAATGGCTTGGCATCCGGTCATTATTTCAATCCACGCGCCCCTTGCGGGGCGCGACTTTCAAGCGATTGCGTATAGGTTTTGATTGCGTAATTTCAATCCACGCGCCCCTTGCGGGGCGCGACTTTACATTTTGTCAAGCAATCCGCATTTTGATTATTTCAATCCACGTGCCCCTTGCGGGGCGCGACTTACGCCGAAATTGACGCGAAGGATAAGCAGGCATTTCAATCCACGCGCCCCTTGCGGGGCGCGACAACATCTACCTCGACACGTATTACTTCTTCGTACCATTTCAACCCACGCGCCCCTTGCGGGGCGCGACTGTTCTCGCCGATACCTGCAAATACACGGGACGGAATTTCAACCCACGCGCCCCTTGCGGGGCGCGACGATGCTCATTATGCTCTTGGTAAGTATCAGACTGATATTTCAACCCACGCGCCCCTTGCGGGGCGCGACGCGAGGCGCTGAGCGTCTGACCCGCCATACCTCATTTCAACCCACGCGCCCCTTGCGGGGCGCGACCGCTGATTGATACGGCGCGGCGCTTTGATGCGGTATTTCAACCCACGCGCCCCTTGCGGGGCGCGACGGTGTTATGTGCATTTTGCACAAGCTCGAGGGCTATTTCAACCCACGCGCCCCTTGCGGGGCGCGACCGCTCGCATCGTACTCGTCAATGATGCATTGCGTTATTTCAACCCACGCGCCCCTTGCGGGGCGCGACCGCCATCATAATACCACCTCTGGAAATGTCGCATCATTTCAATCCACGCGCCCCTTGCGGGGCGCGACAGCGCTCAGCTCGCCGCAGAACAGCGTGATTGGCAGATTTCAATCCACGCGCCCCTTGCGGGGCGCGACCCCGAGCGTGAGCCCAGCCAGTCCCAGCAGGAGGAAATTTCAATCCACGCGCCCCTTGCGGGGCGCGACTACTTGCCGCCCTTGGTCCAGATGTCGCCGTCGGCATTTCAATCCACGCGCCCCTTGCGGGGCGCGACCAGCCACTCTAAGGAATCTACCCTTAGCATCGAATTTCAATCCACGCGCCCCTTGCGGGGCGCGACGGCAGTAGTTCGTCTAAGACTGGTAATGCTTCTTTATTTCAATCCACGCGCCCCTTGCGGGGCGCGACGTCGAGGAAATCAGGCTTGTCCATACCAGCCATATTTCAATCCACGCGCCCCTTGCGGGGCGCGACGTGCTTTTCGTCAGATTACTCGCACTGCTTCCGAATTTCAATCCACGCGCCCCTTGCGGGGCGCGACGGCAGTAGTTCGTCTAAGACTGGTAATGCTTCTTTATTTCAATCCACGCGCCCCTTGCGGGGCGCGACGCCTCCTCAACATCGGCTCTCCTGTCGGCTCGGCATTTCAATCCACGCGCCCCTTGCGGGGCGCGACCATAACTCCATTTTCATCAAACTTAGGCTGATAGAATTTCAATCCACGCGCCCCTTGCGGGGCGCGACTTTTCTATTTTGCAACCAAGCGTGAGCGCGGTTAGCATTTCAATCCACGCGCCCCTTGCGGGGCGCGACTTGCTTTCTTCGCTTCATCTGCCATCTTCGTACATTTCAATCCACGCGCCCCTTGCGGGGCGCGACTATGAAAAGGATGCTCGCGGTGGATCTCGCTATATTATTTCAATCCACGCGCCCCTTGCGGGGCGCGACGGTAGGTGATTTTGTGCCCTGCTATCATCCTCTATTTCAATCCACGCGCCCCTTGCGGGGCGCGACATATGATCACGAGTTCATCAACATTTCGACTGAATTTCAATCCACGCGCCCCTTGCGGGGCGCGACTGCTCTTCCCTTCCGAGCTTATGCCTTGATCATATTTCAATCCACGCGCCCCTTGCGGGGCGCGACAAGGATCGCTTTGATTATTATTGGCCCGTGTTCGCATTTCAATCCACGCGCCCCTTGCGGGGCGCGACAGAAAATTTTCCGTCGTACCGCTGCCAAGTCCAAATTTCAATCCACGCGCCCCTTGCGGGGCGCGACAGCAAACGTGCACAAAAAATATGTACATGTTTGTGAGAACAGACAAAAGAAACGTTTTTCCCTGTCGAACGCTGTCTGTCAGAGCGCCAGACAAGAAATTATGAAACAGATTTCTTTATAAACCCCAGTGCGAACCGCCTTGGAAAAGTCTGCGGGCTTCATCTTCGCACTATACGATCAGAGTATCTTCCGGCAGATAGGTTTGCTTGCAGCCGAAGTGCTCGATTTTGCTCTCGTACTTCTTTCCAAGGTAGTAAAACCGCAGGCTGTCCCGTTCGGGATCCAAGATTTTGCAGAGCTTGTTCTGTAGGCTGCGGCACTGCGCCGTGTCCAGCAGGCACTCAAACACGGAGTTCTGCACCCGCTGGCCGTAGTTGACGCACTGCTTGGCGATCTGCCGCAGGCGTTTCCGGCCGGCGGCGTCCTCTGTATTGACGTCATAGGTAATGAGCACCAGCATAAGAAGCCCTCACTTCCACAAAAACGGTGGGTATTCGTCCAGATCGCCCCGAAGATAGCGGGATAGAAGCAGACTCTGCACATAAGGAACGAGCCCCCATGGCATTTTCTCTTCCAGGAACGGATGCGTGATGGTCTCCTTTTTCCGCTCCTGCCACTTTTGCAGGAAGGTTCTGCGCCCTGTATCCGTCAGCAGGACCGCACCGCTCTCACGAAAATCAAAGTCAGACGGCTTGAGCACACGGTTATTGACGAGAGTCAGCACGAAACGGTCGGCAAAGCAGGGACGCAGCTCCTCCATCAGATCAAGCGCCAGCGACTCGCGGCCGGCGCGGTCCCGGTGCAGATAGCCGACATAGGCGTCCAGCCCAACGCTCTCGAGCGCCGAGGCGCAGTCGTGGGCCAGCAGGCTGTAGGCAAAGGACAGCGCTGCGTTGAACGCATCGAGCGGCGGGCGGCGGCTGCGTTCACGGAAGAAAAATGTCTCCTTCCCCTGCAGGATCATTTCGTCCAGCACGCTGAAATACGCTGCCGCGCCGATACCCTCAAGGCCGCGCAGGCTCTCGAGCGACGTTTCCTGCAGGATCGGCGGCAAAAGTCCTTGCAGCTGCCCGGATACGGCGGAGAAACGCGCCTCGTTGATGCGAAGCGCATGGTCGCGCCGCGTGCGCTCCACGCTCCAGCGGGCGTTAAAGACCTTGCCGAAGATCATGCTTCGGGCAATGCGGCAGCTCTGAGCCGAGTCGTCCGCCGTGCGGTACTGCATCCGCCGCAGCAGGACATTCCCCTGCATCTGCCCCGCGACCCGCGCAAGGAATTTCCCACGCGGCGAACAGAATGCAAGCCCGATCTCCTGCCGGGCGCAGGCCCCCATTAGGGCCGGCGAAGCGCCCGAATAGGAAAATGAGACGATGCTTTGCAGCGTATGCAGCGGGTAACGAGCGACCGCCTCACCGCCGCGATTGGCCACAACATTCTCCCCATCCAGTGAGAGGTAAATGTCCTCGGATGTGACAAAAAGCGTGTTCAGCATCTGTCTCATGGCTCGCCCTCCATCGCGCCGCGCAGATACGTGGCAGCGGACGTTCCCCGCATTAGCTTCGGTAGACATAACTCCTTAAGGGAGCAGGCGTTGCAGCCCTTTGTAGGCTTTACCTTCGGCGTTCTGCCCCGCCTATACAAATCGTGCATCTCGGCAAGAAGCGCGTATACCTCCTGCCGCAGCTCTGGGGTAAGCTCTACCTCCGTGCGGCGGCGCGGTTCGCCGTAATACAGCGCGCCGCGCGGGATCTCACAGCAGAGCATCTCCTCCAGACACATCGCCTGCCCGCAGAGCTGAAGCGCATCCTCCGTACCCTCCTTCGGCTTGCCGCGCTTGTATTCTACCGGGAAGGGCTGCCACAGACCCTCGCGTCCTTTGAGCGGAATGCCGGTCTCACCTCGATGGAATTCCAGCACGTCGCACGTACCGGACACGCCGAGCGTGCGGGAGAAAACGCGCATATCCCGTGTGATGAGGAGGTCTCCCCGGCTCTCGGTGAACGCACCGTCGTGCGCGTTTTCGTGCAGGATCGCGCCGTCCGTCGTGCGGTAGTTTTCCGCCCATTGGTTTTCGATGTGAATGAGTGCCCACTGACGGCGGCAGAATTTGAAATGCTGCAAGCCGGAGAGCTGGAGAAAGTCCTCTTCGGAATAGATCACCCCATGTGCGTACAGGTCACACCGTCCGGCAGGTGCGCCTCGTCGACGGTGACGGTGTAATCGTCGTAGCTACGCGGCGTGATGATGCCATCTTTACGCTTAGCCTTCACCAGCTCAAAGAGCTTGTGTGCGGGCGCACAACCGAGCTCCGTATCGTGCTTGAATACGATCAGCTCGCGCACGGCCATCTTGCCGCGCGCGGCGGAATGGTCGTTTTCAAACATATTGAGGATCGCCGTCCACAAAAGCTCCAGATCCTCCTCCGAAAAGCCGGTCGTCTTGCGCGCCAGATTGGCGGAAACGTAGCCCTCCACGCGGTAAAGGCCGTAGGGGACGATATATTTCCGGCCCATCTCTGTGCCCTTTTTCTCCGCATCCGCCTCGGTAGTGATGGCTATACGGGTGATCGTGACCTCCTGCGGAAGCACAGGGTCAATGCTGCGGGCAAAGCCGAGCTGCACCGGCCCGCGCACCTGACCGCAGTTGAGCGCACCCTTGACAAAGGTCGTCATCACCGCGCCGAAGGTACGGATGTCATAGAAGTTGGAGCACATGAAGTCCCGGAGCTTTAGGTCCAGCTGGTCGTCCTTTTTCTTGGCTTCCTTGAGCTTGTCCGGGTCCACGCCCACATAGGCACAGGCTTCCTTGTCGCTGGTATTCAGGGGAACGTTGTCCTTGATGTAAATACGGTAGCCCGACTCGTCCTCCTTCGCTGTCTCGACATAGTTGCGGATCTTGCGCTTGAGGCATACATCCGTCACAAGGCCGTAGCCTGTCTCTGGATCGACGCGCGGCATATTGCCTGCGTCGGGGTCGCCGTTGGGATTGCCGTTTTCCACATCGAACAACACCACAAATTCATAACGGTTTTTGATCGGTTCAGACATTTTCCTTCTCCTCCTTTTTTGTATAGCGCTTTTGCGTCTGATGGTAGTAGCCAAGATCGAACGAGCCTTGCTGGGCTAGCGTCATGCGCGTGGGATAGCTCTCGCCGAGAATGTCCTTGAGCGCGCCGACCTGTTTATCATAGTAAACACGCTGCCCCGGCTCAAGCTTACGCAGATGCTTTTGGCAGAGATTGTTCAGCACCGGGAAGATGCTGGCGGGCATCGCTGCCGCGGAGTTGAAATACTTATCCTTGATCGTCGTATTGATGCCCGGATTTGCGGCCTGCTGCACGGCTTCATAAACCGCGAACAGGCGGCCGAGCGTATAGGCTGGATTGGTGCTTTCTGTGTTCAGACTCACGGTCAAAACCTCCTTTGGACAGTCTTCATGTGGATTTTTCAAGTAATATGCCTTGATAATGGCGGCGCGCCCCCATGTGATGTCCTGCTCCGCTCGGATGCGGAGCATCACGGCTTCCAAAAGGGACGCCGGATATGGCCCGCCGGAAAACACGGCGCGGGCCGTAGCGCCTGCCATCACCGGGGATGGCGATTTATCGCGGGAATTAAGGTTCACCGTCTCCCGCAGCATTGTCCACAGCGGAAGATAGCCGAATTTTTCATAAGCAGGCCGCACGATCTCCATGCGCTCATAGTGATCGTTCACGTTTTTCATCAGCGCACCGAAGCTGTCGCGCAGGAAAAAGCGGACGGAAAGCCGGGCCGCGTTGGGGGCTATGCCCAGGATATAGAAGGGCCGCTCCGGGTCGATGCCCAGATCATCGCACGGCAGGCCGTCCGCCAAGCGCTTGAGGGCCGCACGGAGGTCATTATCCGACAGGCCGGTCTCCGTACCGAAGCAGGCCGACCCGAAAAAGCTCTGGTAGGCCGGGTCTGCGCCCTCCGCCCAGCAGACCACGGTGGTGTCGCCGATGAACTGCGCATTGTTTCGGTCCGCCAGCAGGTGGTTCAAGGCGGCGGTGTAGGCAAAGGCGGCGTATTTGCCGACGGGAGCGTTGAAGTTCTGCTCCCGGCCATAGGAGCAGAACGCCGGTGCATTGAAGGACACCAGCGCCGCGCCGCTGGACTGAGCGTCCCGCACGCCTTTGATAGCCGGGTGGGTGGCTGTAATCTCATCCTCACGTCCGGTCACCAGACACTGCATCCGCACCGCATCCGGGTCGCTGCTCTCCCGATGGTTCTGCCACGCCTCTCGGATGGCGGCGTCCTTTTGAGGATAGCGGCCGTCCACCCGGAACAACAGGTTCGCCCCGGCAGTTACTTCCTCCAGCTGCCCGATCAGAGCGGGATGCACCGCCGTCTGACTGGGCTGCCATGTGTCGAAAAAGGCCAGAATAGCCCGTGCTATGTGGGAATCGATGCCGTTCAGCACCTCATGGTGCAGCTTTGCCGCCGCAGCAAAGCAGTCCCGGCTGCGCTCCGGCTTGCCCTTTTGGTCCACACCCAAAAGGTAGGAGGAGTTGTCCCATAGAAAGTTGGCGTCAATTCCGACCGTGCGCTTCACCGCCGCCGGAAGGGAAAATGTTTGGGGCTGCAAAACGGTTTTCTTGCCCTTGGTCACTTCCTCCATGGTGGGAATGACCTGTACCAGATGTCCATCTCCGTCCAAACAAAGGGCATAGCTGATTTTAGCGGGCGCCCAGCCGGGAGCGGCGATCCCTCCCCGACTCAGCAGGTCCTCGTAGTATCGGGCCAGCGCTTGCAGGATCATCCCCTCACCTCCCCGCTGCCCAAAGGCGGCACGGTCATCATGCCGTCTACCAAGCTAGCTCGGAAAAATCTTGGCGTGATGTTCGCGGGGTCGCTGTAATCCATGTCCCACAGCATCCAGCCGAGATCACGAGCGCCCTTCAGCTCCTCGGGACAGGGCGGCAGCTCGATGCAATGTCGGAAGTGTGCAGGGAACTCCCGCGTGCCGAGATACGGCATGCTGTAGCACTGTCCGCGTTCTAGCCGACGCTTGATGATGTCCTGAAATTTTCCGGGGTTGTCGCCGGGGGCCGCTTTTTCCGTCATGTCGAAATGGGCGTCGATCACATAATGCACATCCCGCAGCACCATGGCCGCCCGCTGCTGGATGCTCTCCGGCGCAGCAAGGTACAGCTCCCCTGTCCCCCGTTCCATCACCGTTTTCACCCTGCGTGCGCTGATGGTGTCCTTCACCTCGTTGCGGCGGATATTGGTGAAGCGAATGGGGGCGCACACACGGATGCGGTCGATGACCCATTTCATCCCCGGATGCCAGTAGATGCTTTCCAACAGCCCACGGGCCGCCGAGGGGGTCATGCAATCGTAGCTGACACGTTCCGTCTTCAGCTCGAGCCGGGTAAAGCACGCGTACTCGCCCCAGACCTCTACTTGTATCGCCATTGAATCACTCCTTTCTCTGTTTTATCCGTTCTTTTGCTATTTTCAGATAAACTCGGCTTTCCCGCTCTCCGGCTTCAGGGAGAGGCCCATGGTCTCATCGTAAAGCGCCATGTCGCTTAAAATGGCGCTGTCCGGATCCAAAGCCGGGACCTCCTTGGCTGTCAGCAGAGCACCAGCGGCGTACAGGGCTTGAAAGTGCCGGTCATACACGGAAACGGCATAACGCCCCAGCTTGCGGTAAAGCTCTCTCGTGCCGCCTTGGGTCTGAAGCTGTTTCAGCAGGGCCGCTCCATCCCCAAACGGCACATAAACGGTATGGGTATTCTGGTCGATGAGATGGAACTTTTCCGCCACAGTGCGGAAGGGCAGGCCGCAGCCGGCGATGCCCCGTTCAAAGGCATCCACCACGCCCTGTTTGTCAATGGCAGCTCCGGTCAGGTCCCGGAGACTGTGAAAATACCGGTCCATGGTCTCCGGTGCGCCGGGGTCCCGGTCTCCGGCAAGGGCTTCTCGGGCCGCCCCCACCGCTGTGCGGAACAGGAGCGGCGGCAGCTCCGTCCGCTCAAAGGCGGTGACGAGGCTCTCCTCCGGCGGGCGTTTGCCCTCCCGGTTGCAGCGACCCGCTGCCTGTAAGACGGAGTCCAGTCCCGCAAGCTCCCGGTAAACCGCCGGAAAGTCCACGTCCACGCCCGCTTCGATCAGTGAGGTGGACACCACCCGGCACGGCAGGCCATCTATCAGCCGCTGCCGTATTTCGCCCAGCAGCGCCTGCCGCTGGGCCGGGATCATCAGCGTGGAGAGGTGAAAGCCGCCCTCCTTGGGCAGCCGGGTAAAAACCGCTTGGGCTGCCTTGCGGCTGTTGACGATGCACAGCACCTGCTCCATCCCGCTAAGCTCCTCCGCCAGGGCTTCGTCCGTCAGTGTTCCCGCCTGGCGGAAGCGCACACGGCGGAACTTGTCATACAGCGCCGCCGTCCGGGGACACAGCTCCGTCGCCGGGCAGCCGGGAGCATAGGTACGCAGCAGATCGTCCAAGGACGGCTGCGTAGCAGTACAAAGCACGACCGTGGAATGAAACTGCTCCGCCAGCGAAGCTATAGCCGCCACGCAAGGCTTCAGATGAGCCAAGGGCAGCATCTGCGCCTCGTCAAAAATGATAACGCTGTTTGCAAGATTGTGGAGCTTTCGGCACTTGGAAGAGCGGCTGGCATAGATGGATTCAAACAGCTGCACCGCCGTGGTCACGACCACCGGCATATCCCAGTTCTCCGTGGCCAGAGCCCGGCGTGTTTCCTCGGGTGATGCGCCGTCAGAGAGGTCGAAGGTCACGTTTGCGTGGTGTTCCAGTACGTTGCCCTCGCCCAAAATGTCCCGAAACACTTGGGCGTTCTGCTCAATGATAGAGGTGTATGGGATGACATAGACCACTCTCTCCATTCCGTGGGCTACGGCGTGGCGCAGGGCAAAGGCCATGGACGCCACGGTTTTTCCGCCGCCGGTGGGAACCGTCAGGGTGTATATGCCCTTGGGCTTACCTCCGGCATCCAAACAGGTATTCAGAATTTCACAGCGCAGACGGTTCAGCTCCGTCTTCGGGTTTTGCCATGGCGCGATATGGGCTTCCAGCCTTGTCAGCAGGGTTCGCATATCATCATAGCCGCCCCGGCCCCGGTCGCCGTTCATAAACGCTTCGGTATCCAGAAAGTCCGCATCCACCAGACAGGAATAGAGCATCCGTGTCCAGAAGGACGCCTGCAAATTGCTTTTGATCGGCGGAACGGACTGTGACGGCGGCGGAAGCCTTACGCCGCTGTCGCCGCACTGTTCCAAATAGTGTTGCTCTGCTCTGTGCTTCATCCTTCCGCAGAAGGTGTTGTCCGAGGGACGGTCCGTTTTCCGGTTGCCTACGTCCGGCAGTCCGGTGTGATGTCCTGCAATGCATACGGCTGCAAGGGAATTGCGCTTGTCACAAAGCATCGCTCCCGCTGTGGCGTGGTCCACCCTCGATCCGCCCCGCAGCAGCCGGTTTTGAAAGCCTTCCGTGCACTTGCCCAGGTCGTGGGCCATGCCCGCCAATTCACCGTATTCCCCGGCATCAAAGGCCGATGCAAACATCCGGCATAGCGATGCCGTCCCCTCCAAATGCTCCGCCACAGTCTGGCGGAGCAGACCGTCATCGGAAACATGAGCGTAATATTCCAACTCCGTGTTCCTCCTAAAAAGCAAAGTCAGCCCTGCGTATACAGAGCTGACTGCTTGGGGCCTAGATTCAGCCCTAAATCTTGTCTATATCATACATAAATTGTCAAATAAAGTCAACAGAAACAGGCCGGATATACAAATTTGTTCAACGCTCAACGGCCACGCTCCGCTCCGCTTACAGCTTCTCTGCTTTGAACACGGTATAGCCCTCGTAGCAGTAGGGTACTGCGGCCGCTGCCCTCTCGGAACGGGTGGGCGATATGGCAAAACGGAAGCTTCCCTTTTGCCTCCACAGCCGGCACATAGGTAAGCCGTAAGCAGTATTTCGTATTCTGTTTCGTTACCTGTACTCTGTTTATTTTTCAACTTCTCTTGATAACTATACAAGGCGGCACGTAGTGAAATGATGTTCGTACAAGCAATAGATAATGCTTCTTTTCAATCATACATCGCCGAAGGATACCGCGCTGCCCACCGGCGCGGGAGAGAGGATCGAGCCGACCACAAATGCCTTCAGGTTGACGATTTTACCGTCGCTGTTATCCACGGGCAGCGTTACCTTCAGCGCCATATTCAGAGGCATTTCGTCCAATGTCAGCCATACAAGTCCCTGATACCTTCCCTCGGCATCGTACTGCGCCAGCATGACGGCTGCGCCGTCCGTCCCCTGTGTGTGCCGGATGGAAACGGACACCAGCAGCTTCTCACGCGCCAGCTCCTGCAGCCTTTCTCCCGCCGTTGTTTGGACGGTAATCCCCTCCAGCCGGTAATCCTGTGTGCCGCCGTAGGCCGGCAGCTTTGTAAAGGCGGCGGAAACCTCGTGATTGCCGGTGACGGTGAAGGTGTTCCCTTCGATCTCCGCTCCGTCCACATAGATCGCGTCCAGCTCATAGCCTGCGTAAGGCACAGCGGTGACGGTGACGGTATCCCCTTCCTCCACCGTGTTCCGGTCCACATAGATGCGCCCGCCGTCGCTAACCTTCACGCGGATGCGGCAGTAATAATCATCCAGAGTGGAGTTATAGTAGATCTGCGCGTTTTTCAAAGAATCGTTGCCCGCGCTGATGGGAAGTGCGTTCCATTCGCTCTCGCTGCCGGCATAATAGACCTTCTCGATATTCTTGCAGCCAGAGAAGGCGTTGGCAGCAATACCGACAAGGGTCTTTGGCAGCGCTACGCGCTTGATGCACTCAGCATTGATAAAGGCGTTCGACGAGATGACCTGCACACTCTCCGGGATCTCCAGCGTCTCCGCCTTCGCGCCGTTGACGTACAGATTTTTTGCACAATACAACGGATTGGCAAAATCATTGCCGAAGTTGATGCGGCACCATGCGGCGACGTCGGTGATGTATACAGCTGCAAGACTTCTGCAGCGGGAGAACGCATATCTACCGATGCTCGTCACACTATCGGGCAGTGTGACGTTCGCAAGGCTGCTACAACCACTAAACACCTCGTTACCGATGCTCACCACACTGTCTGGAAGCGTAATGCTTATCAGCATGCTACACTCATTGAATGCAGAAGTGCCAATGCTTGTCACGTTGTTTGGAAGCGTGATGCTCGCAAGGTTGCTGCAATGGAAGAACGCAGAACTGCCGATGCTCGTCACACTATAAGGAATTGTGATACTTGTCAGGCTGCTGCAATTGTAAAACATGGAGTAGCCAATGCTTGTCACGCCGTCCGGGAGCGTAATGCCGGTCAGGCTGCTGCACTCATAGAACGCCTGCTCGCCGATGCTCGTCACGCTGTCTGGGATCGTAATGTCGGTCAGGCTGCTGCACTTCCAGAACGCTTGTACGCCGATGCTTGTCACTCCACTGCCAATCACAATACTCGTGAGACTGTTGCAGCCGGAGAACGTACTGTTTTCGATGCTCGTCACGCCGTCCGGAAGCGTAATGCTTATCAGGCTGTTGCAACCGAGAAATGCGGCACTGCCAATGCTTTTCACGCTATCCGGAAGAGTGATGCTCATCAGGCTGCTGCAGTTATAGAACGCCTGCTCGCCGATGCTTGTCACGCTGCTGCCGACCGTGACGCTCGTTAGGCTTTTGCATCCGCTGAATGCGGAGTTGCCGATTCTGGTCACGCTGTCCGGAATGGTCACACGAATCAGTTCTTTGAAGCCATAAAAGGTGTATGGCAAGGAGGTTACATCCTGCGGCACCTCAACGGAAACAATTTTATTTCCGTTCAGATAGATGTTTTCGGCACAGTACATGGGCGTTGCATCGTAACGCTCAAAGTCAATGCGGCACCATGCGTCCATGTCTGTGATGTATACATCCACCAAGTTTTCACAGAAGGAGAACGCACGTTCGCCGATGCTCGTCACCCTTTTTCCTATTGTGACGCTCGCAAGGCTGTTGCATCCGTTGAACGCACTCTCACCTATGCTCGTCACGTTCTCTGGAATCGTGACGCTCGTAAGGCTGCTGCAGAGAGCAAATGCGGCGTAGCCGATACTTGTCACACCTTTTCCGACCATGACGCTCTCAAGACTACTGCAGCTATTAAACGCGGCGACACCAATGCTTGTCACACTGTTGGGGATTGTAGCTCTCGCAAGGTTGCTACATTCGTAGAACGCATCGACACCGATGCTATTCACTCCCTCCGGAATCGTGACGCTCGTAAGGCTGCTGCAGTCGCGAAACGCAAAGTCCCCGATGCTTGTCACGCCCTCGCCGATGTTTACCATCCTCACGCTCTCTCTGTTTTCATACCACGGAGCACAACCATAATAGCTGTAGTCCTTCATCCTTCCGCTGCCGTTGATGGTCAGCACGCCGTCGCTGTCCAGCGTCCATGTGAGATTGCTCCCGTCTCCCTCCGCGCCGCAGTTGCCGTAGGCCACGGTATCTGCAGCGGACACCGTGACCGTCAGCAGCAACAGCAGCAAGCAGCTAAACAGAAGCCTTGTAAGCGTATGGCAGCGTGTCGTGTTCATTGTTTTTTCCTCCTTGAAGAGTGGTTTGATCTTAAATCGAGAGCAGCAAGCAAATTAGGCAGCCGGGAGCGTCACCGGAGCCTCCTTGCAGAGGCAGTCTATCGTGAACTCCAATTCACCGCTTGCGTTGATCCGGTAATCCTTTGCTCCGTAGATACTGTATCTTGCGTTTGTCTGTTCCAGCAAGCTGGCACTCAGACTTCTCTGCGCCGTTCCATCCGAATCGACTCGGCCGTGGGTTCCGTCTGGATCGCTGTCGCCATCCACACGCATAAAGAACGCCTCATAGCCGGCCAGTCCGGTAATATCAACTTGATAACTCCCATCCTTCTTTGTAAAGACCGCCGATGCCTGAGATGTGGTCTGCCCTACTTTGGAACGGACGGTCAGCGTGTTTTCCGAGGAAACAGCCTTGCCATCGGACTGAAGCATTGTTCTTGTGGCTCTGTCCTCCGCATACACCAGTACCTTCGTATAGACGCCATCAAGCGGGACCAGCAATTCACTTTGATCCGATGTGCCGCTTTCCGCCTGCTCACCGTTGTCCCCGGTCAGTACAATACGGAAGCGAATATCCGTCGATGCATGGTCCTGTCCGCGAATAAAGTCCCAGCGCAAAATGCCCGGATTCTCCTCATCAAAGCGGACATTGGAGATGGTCGTTGTCTGCGGCATGGAATCGGGTATGCACAGGCCTCTTCCAAGCTCCGCTTCATGATAAGATAGTGTCTTTTCATCTGCGCTCAGGCTGAAATCGCCGTAGCCCCTGATGGTGTAGGTGCCGCCATCGATCAACCCCAACAGCTCGTTATACGAGGGAACCGAGCCGCTGTAGCTGGTTGCACCGTTCACGGGTATATAAAAGCCGTTTCCGCTTTCGCCGTTCCTTATGCGCAGGAACAGGTAGTCGATTCCTGCGGGAATATTATGGATCTCCAATGCATAGCCCCCACTGGTCGTTTGTGTAAAGGCCGCGGTCGTCCCGCTTTGCTCTGGATCATTCGTCACCTGGATCTCCAAGTCTTGGTTTGTCATATCCGCCACGGTCACCTCATTGCGATTGCTATCCCAATAGAGAGCTGTAACACGAATGCCGGCAGTATTCTCTATGCGCCCCAGCCATGCAAAGGTATCGCCCGTGCCGGTCTCATGATTGCTGCTTCCGTTAAAGTAAACGCGGTAGCTTATGTTGCGGCGCGCCGTGCTGTCCCATTTGAGGAGATAGTAACCGTCCCGCTTTGCAAAACGGAGGTTGCTGATCTCACAGGTCATTGGACGCGCGGTACCGTTCACCGTCACGTTGGGGGCGGCAACTGTTATCTTTCCGCTGCCGGTGATTTTGTAGCTCCCTCTTTCCTGAATTTCCACAGAATGCGAGCCGATGTTGATCTGAAGGTCATCGATGCCATAGCTTCGAATCTCGACCAGTTGTGTAGGCTTCCCTGCCGCATCAGCTGCGATCTCAAGTCCGGAAATGTCCACATTGCCGCAAAGGCGGATAATGTTAGCACGATCTGCCGCTCCTGTGAGCGTCATGCGGTTGTTTTTGCTTGTTTGAATCTCATAGAGCGTTATGGTCCGGAGCGGAATACAGCTCACTATGCTGTATTCGTTCCTGCCATAGCTGTTATCTGCATCCGGTGTGACCGTCATCCCGTTCAGTTCAAAGCTGCTTTTTGCGGCAAAAACACTAATCAAAGCCTGCTCGCTTTCTACCTTACCGTTAGGACACCCCAGATCAATGTTTACAAAATCCAGACCGCTGCTTCCATCCGCCGGTCTCTGATAGCCGTCAAGTGTATTGACGATCACCTTCGCACCGTTCAAGAGCTGACAGTCCTCATCAAATCTTACATCCGTTCTCTCCCGAAACTCTATAATAATGTCTCCGTTGAAGGTACAGTTCTCAAAGGTGATGCATGCTCGGTCCTCGATTTCAAGAGAAGCGTCTGTGCCGTTCTTCACGCTTACCTGTTCCGTGAAGGTACGCCCTGAGACGACGCTGCCCAGCTCGCCATTGATTGCTGTGTAGTACCTGCCATCCTCACCCGCCTGCATCGTGAGTACAAAATCAGTAACCGTGGTTTCACCGTCCGGCACATCCGAAGGAGCCGTCCAAGGATAGGCCGTTCCCAACGGAGTATAGGTCAGCGTGGCATTGCCGTCACTGTCAATGGCACCGGTAACTTTCAGAATATAGATATTCACACCCTCGGCAAATCGGCTCGCTCCGCGGGTGCCCACCAGCTTTCCGCCGCTGACCTTGATGCTGCCGCCGCCACTGCCTTTGCCATTCTGTCCGGTATAGTAGAAGAGATATGTTCCGTTTGGATCAAGCTCCTGCTCTGTTTCAATAACAAAATCCCATTGATCAGATCGTTTCTCATTTTTTGTTGCCGAAAGTGCTTTAATCTTGATCGGCTCGCCTCCGTAGGCAATAGTCAAGCTCTTATCCAGCGTGGCAATCGTCTCTGTCACATCGTTCTTGACCTCCAGCCACTCCATGCCGGTGTACACATTCGCAGGCCTGCCTTTAAAGAGGTTTTCAATCGGATAGGTGCTGTAATCCCTGCTGCTGATGCCTGTTTCAAAGCCTCCGTCCGCAGCAATGAACTTGAGACGATATTTACCCTCTGTGACAGGGATATTGCTTGCGAGCTGAACAACGCCCTTATTGTCCAGCTGATAAGACACCGTATAAGTCCCGCTGGCCTGCTGTCTGGCCGCACCGCAGACGGAGCAGATATTATTGCTGTCCCAAATATGCTCGGCCTTGTCCTTCTGCAAGGTATCATGACCGCAGGCAGCCGCGTGCCAATGGCAGGTATCGTCCTTGCTCCATTCCGCCGCAAAAGTATGTCCGGTAGCAGGTATCGCTTCCTTCTTGGTTGCCGGTGTACAGCCCTCGACCGTGCAGGTATAGACCCTCGTGCCAGTTTCTTCGCAGGAAGCCGCTTTCGTCACCTTGCCGCTGTCCCATTTATGAGCGTGGCTCGCAATGTCCTCCACCCCGTCCGTGGTTGTTTTTTCCTTTGCGGCTTCGCTTGCCGCAGAAATACTGGATATTTCGCTGCCGCCGATGATGCTTGCTCCGTTTTCCGACCAGATAATCGCTTCGCCGACAGAGGCTCCGGTATTCACAGAAATAGTAATGTTCGCCTCCGCATCGCCGGGAACACTAATGATGGACACCATGGTGTTTTCACCCTTCACGGTCAAGTCTGCCTTGGCCTCAACCATGGAAACGCCGGAGAGCTTGTCTGTGGATTCAAGGATGGCGGGGCTCACGACCTCAACTGTCTCAACCAAGGTACTGGTCAGTTCCAAACGCGGTCTCTGTTTCCCTGCTTCTGTAAGAGCCTTATCCATAATGACCCTGCCGCTGATCGAGCAGCTAATCAGCTTAACGGAATTCGACCCGCCGCCCTTGACAGTCAAACTGCCGGCGATGGTCACATTTTTCAGTGTCACCTCGCCGTCGCCCACACAGGCAGCAATGGTAACATTGCGATAGCAACCGCCCGTGATCTCACCCGGTTCGGCTACGATCAAGTCGGGATCCGAAGCGCTGCCACGCGGATAGCTCCCACGCTCGCAGAGCGGTGTGTTGTCCGAAGCGATTAGAAAATACTGCAGCTCCTTCCAATCCCCTGCGGGAGCAGCCGCCGTTCCACCGCTGCCCTCGGTGGAGAATGAATAGATCGACGTGCCGATCATTCGGCCTCCCTCCTCGTAGCCGGCAACGATCATCCTGCTGCCTGCCGGTACATCCTTATTTAGGCAGAATGAGCCGTCCGCTCCGACCTGCGTAATGATGTACCCGTCGTAGATCGGCTGCTTCGTGAAAACCCGCGCACTCTTCAGCGCATCGTTTCCCTCGCCGTTGATGGTCAGCACACCATCACTGTCCAGCGTCCAGGTCAGGTTGCTCCCGTCTCCCTCTGCTCCGCAGTTGCCGTAGGCCACGGTATCTGCAGCGGACACCGTGACCGTCAGCAGCAACAGCAGCAGACAGCTAAGCAGAAGCCTTGTAAGCGTATGGCAGCGTGTCGTTTTCATTGCGTTTTCCTCCTTGAAGAGTGGTTTTAATACGGAAAAAGTACTGCAATTTTATTTCATAAACAGAAAGCTCATCCTATGTTGGTCCCACAAGCACTCAACCGTCAAACGCTTTCTGAAAATTTCAAAGGTTATCGGTCCCATTCTGGGATTTTGAAAAAGATTGAAGATGGATGCTTCCGCACCGCGGACCGCTTAAGCGGTCCGCGGTGCGGAGCGATTTGGGGTGTGCTGTTTTTGCTCAGGTCCTTGTCGGATCCAAAGCCGCGCATTGCGCCAAAGGAGCGTTTGTCTTGCTGTTGAGCAGGAACACACGCAGCGCCGCGTTGCCCTGCATTTCGACAGCCGCCGTGGCCTCCGAACCGTTTCTGGTCAGCGCCGGCATGGTGATCGCGATCATTCTGCCGTCCGCATCGTAGAACGCCGCTACGAGCTTGACGTCCTGCGTTTTCAGGCCGGTGACCTTGATATCACCGTTGGCTGTCACACTCACCTCAGTGGGGGCTTCCGCAAGCGTTGCACTGTAGCTCACACGCTCTGCCGGCATGGTGAAGCTGTAGCTGCCATCGCTGTTTTTGCTCGCCGGATAGATTTTTCCGCTGTCCACGCCGGTGACATGAATCGCCTCGAGCATATAGCCGCTCGCCGCACTCGCTGTCAGCGTAACACTTTGACCTGCCACCGCATTGCTCAGAGCGCAGTGGATCGTTGCGTTCTCGACCGCAGTCGGGAAGATCGTGTAGGACTTGCTGGTGTCCGGCGCCATGCTGAAGTTGATGTCTGTCCGGACCGGCGGGATCACAATGGTCGATCCATCAGCACCGCCGAAATTCGGATCAACTAGCGAGTCGTAGGTCTGATAGCCTTCCATGACGGCGAGAATGCGGTACATTCCCTCCGGCACCATCCAGCCGTAGCGGCCGTTTTCGTCCGTCACCTGCGGGTTGACCTGACCGTAGTTCTCCGCGTCAAAGTTCACCCACCGATTGTCTTTCCAAACCTGGCAATAGACTGTCACGCCCTCGAGCGGGTCGCCGTCCGTGTCCGTCACAATGCCGCTCGGATCGATGAGCAGATTGACCTCTGCCACAGGGATCTCAAGCGTTTTCTCTCCGACTGTCACGATCGCCGTAAGCTGCTTCACACCAGCGCCGCCCCATTTGCCGTAGCCAAAGGTTGCGGTCCATACGCCGCTTCCCGCCTGAACCGCATTGGCCTCAGCGCCGCAGAAGAGGAACTTCACCGCGTCAATGGTCTCGCTTCCGGAGAAACTGACACAGATCGGCAATTCAAAGCCCATCATCTGCGTATCGACCCACTGCCAGAAGGAGTAGATATTCAGCTTCTTGTTATAGGTCGCGGCAGTACCGCTATAGAGGACCTCACGCACCGTGATGGGTTCGTTCCCGTAACTGAGTACGGCCACAGAGACCGGCTCGGAGCGGGAAACAACAGTACCATCCTTGAGGACCGCTTCCGCATACAGCACGGTATCGGCAGTCAGCGTCAGTTCAGCGCTGAAGCGGCGACCAACCGTCTCCGCGACCGCCAGCGTCTCTCCATTGCCATTGCGAAGGACGATAAGGCTGTTCTCTGCCGCCTCACCGTATACGGTGAACGGCTCGTTCAATATCACCTGTACCGGAGCTGTAAGCTTGATCTCCTCCACAGAGACCACCGCCTTGCCAAATTCGCCGGTGCTTCCGTTCACCGCCGCGGTCACGGGGATGCTCAGCATACCAGACACGTCGCCTGTCACGCGCAGCGTGGCATGGAGCGTGCCACTTGTGCCGGTCTCCGCCGTCAAGGTCCTTTCGGTTTCGTAACCACTGCTTTCCGCAAATTCCATACCAGATGGCAGCGTGATCGTGAACTGCGGTGCAATCTCAGTCTCAGATGTCCAGCGGATCGCCAGATTGACCAGCTCTCTGGCATAAGCCTCCGTGCGGTCGACCGTCACACTGCCGGTCAAATCCCCGATCTGAGCCGTGGGACGGCTGCACACGAGCGTCTGCTTGGAAATCTCAGAAAGGAGTCCGTCTTCGCCCTCAGAAACTGTAAACTTCACAGGCTCAGAGGTGAAGCGGATATCGCCGCCGTAGTATGTCTGCCTCAAATTAGTCACCGTCAGGCGATAGGTTCCGGGCTTCGTGATGATATCCTCTATCATCACGGTTCCGCCCTCCTCGCAGGGATAGATGTCGCCCCACAGATAATCGCCTGCGGCATTTTCCAGCTCGATGTAAGCGTACTTCGCGCCGAGTCCTTCCGCGCCGGTGATCGTCGCCGTGACGCTCTGTCCGCGAGTGAGTCTGACTTCCCGGTTGCCCACACCGTTGACATAGTTAAGGTAAACATTTCCTCCATCCACATCGACCTCCGAAACAGAAAGCGGATAGTCCCGTCTTCCGCTCACGGACAGCGTATAGGTACCGTTCGGAACATTCGAGAAGAAGATATAGCCGTTTCCATCGACGGGCGAGCTGAAGGAGTTCCAGAAGTTGTCGCTATCGACGAGATAAGCCGTCAAACCGCTGGGAAGCGTTCCGGTATCGCTTGTCAGCGTACCGGATACGGAATAGGCCCCATCCAGCTGGACCTCAACTACCGCATCCCCACCGTTTGTGATCTCCGTCTGTGCGGAAAAACTTCCACTCGACGTTGTGCCTGAAATATAATACGTTCCGTCAGGCAGATCATCGATTGTGGCCTCAGAGCCGTAAACATACATTTCCCTGCTCTGCCACGGCGTGCCGCCGCTCACTGTCAGGTGCTGAATATAGTAGCCGCTGCTGTTCAGCTTGACCGTAATGCTGCCGTTGGCCGACTGATAGGTGAGGGCAAGCGCAACCGCTTCGTCCGGCATGAAGAAGGTCGCCTGATATTCGCCGCTGCTTTCCGTAAGTGTGACCGGATAGCTGACGCCGCTCGTCTGACCGATGCAGGTCACGCCGGTACACCGCATACCGGAAGTCATTCTGAAGTCCACGGAGATCTCTTGATTCCGTGCCGCACCATACTGCTGGGCACTGCCATCCCACGACCAGCTTCCGTCTTCAGCGCGAATTATACGTGTAATCGCATAATTGCTGACTATATTATTAAACCACAGATTACCGATCGTTGAGCTGTCAATCGCATAGCGCTGTTCCCACTTTGCGTAGAGCACCACATTGCCGGTAACGGTAAAGGCGCTCTCCACCTTGTCGGTGCAGGCAATGTCCCGGTACCAGCCGAGGAACTGATCCTTGTCTCTGACCGGGTTCCCCCTATCATTTGGGTTAAAGGACGCGCCCAGCCGCACCGAGTACTCCGTCTGGTTTCCGTACTCAAAGCTGCCACCGTCGAAGAAGAGTGTAACAGTCGCCAGCTTCGCCTCGTAGACCGCCTGAATCGTCGTATCCGCCGTGACATTCGCGACCTCCGTCACCATTCTGCCGGTAGCCAGATCTCTCCAGCCCTTGAAGGTGTAACCTTCCTCCTCCGGTGCTGCGGGCATTTCCACGCTGCCGCCCGCGGCAACCGTCTGACTGCTGAGCAGCTTGCCATAAAGGCCGAGGAACTTCACCGTGTATTCCGCCGCGCCGAAGCGTGCGAGCTGCGAGCCGAGGAAAGTCCCGTCCGTTGTGGTGAAGTAGAACACATAGTCCCCGCTGCCAAGGCTGAGCGCGCTGCTGTTGATCGTGTAGCCATTCTTCCCGATGTTGATTTCCTTCACAAGGCTCAGGCTCATTTCCTTGCTGCCGTCCACGCTTTCTGCCTTGTAAATGCGCATCAGAACATCTGCGGACGGCGTACCGTTTTCGTAACGGACTTCCATCGTCGTCACGCCATTCACGGTCTTCGGCTCAAACGCCGCAACGCTGATCGCACCTTCATAGGTCAAATTTAGGAGCGTCCAGTTACCTGTACTCAGCGTTTCCATTTTTGTGCTGCCATCCGGGCGGTATTCCGCGAGCAGCCAATAGTCTCCATAAGGCATATCCTTCACATTCAGCGTTACGGTGCCATCGCTGTTGAGCGTATAGGACAGCTCCACATAGCCTTTATCCGCAGTCTTATAGCCGAACTTCAAGGTGCTGCGCTCCGCATCCGTCAGATTCATCGGGTACACCGTAAGTGTATCGCCCCTAAACCGGCCCACACTGTTCGGATCCACGCCGACCATCGGTATAGAGGTAAAGTAGAATTCTTCGCTCCGCGCGATGTATCGGCCTTCGTTCCGCTCCCGGAATACCTCAAGATTATACCTTTGGTTCGTCTGCACATCACCCACTGGAACCGTAAAGGCGCTGAGATCGCTGATCTCGCCCCACTGCTCACCCGCGCTGCCGCCGTTCAGGCAGTACCAGCCGCTGCCGGACGCACCGGGGATCGTCACCTTTAGGACCGGACTGCTGCCGGAATAAGCGATTGCATTCCAAATCGGGTCGCTTGTTCCATCTCCGTAGTAGTCTACCGTCCACACCTCATCAATGGACACATTATACCACTCGGAACCGGTCAATATCACATAGTTGACATAGATGTAGTATGCAGTCCCACCAATATCGGCAACCATCTGCAGGTTGAAAAACTCTCCGTCGGTTGCGGCAAACGGCCATGCGGGGAATACGATCTTCGCCGTGCCATCCTCTGCCACAGTCATGGTTCGGTTGACCCTCTGACCGTTCTGGTCATAATATGCCGTGTAGCTGCCGGCGGCGATGTTCTCCGTTGCCGCCGTCCAAGTCAGCGTATTGATGTCAAAGCTGCCGGAATCGATCCACGGTTCGGCGGTTACAGAGAACCCAGCTTTCCCGTCTGCCATGAAAGCTGTCGCGCCGGAAACGAGCCGCACAGTGTAGTCTCCTGCCGTCAGGCGCTTCTCGCCCAGATCAAACGTGAACAACAGCTTGGAATATCCGCTGCCATTCTGCTTGTCCGCAGAGCTGCCCATCGTCGAATTGCCGCCATAATAGCAGACCGTGTAATCCCGGCTCTCTGCAACAACTGTCTCGACTGTTGTCCCGGAAGCCGCCGTGTCCGTCGTCCCGGATGTCACCGTGTCGAGCCGCACCAACTGCATCGTCAGGTCAGACGGCAGCAACGTCAGCGTCTCATAAACAGAGGCACCGACTGTAAACTGTTTTGTCGCAGTAGTCAATCCACCTCTCTCCGGCGACCACCCATAATACGTCAAAAAGTCTGATACTGTAATTTTTTGATATCCCAAATCGGTTTTCCGTTCGGTACCCACCATGGTAATGTACACGCGATAGGTGCCCTCGCCGAATCCCTCATTGACGAAACCAATATCGTTCCAGCTGCTCTGATTTTCCTGATAGGAAAGGACTGTATTCCCTTCCTCATCCATCAGCGTTGCCGTCACATAGCCGGTGTTTCCATCAAATCCGTCCTGAACACTCTGGCTTATGTGGAAGCTCCATGTGCCCTGTCGTATTGAAAACTCGCTACAATCCAAAATCTTGCTCTCCGGAAGCTCCTCCACCTCCGCGTGGAGGGCGATGGGCGCTGCCGGCATAT
>ERZ808245.108-NODE-108-length-48396-cov-3.873296_pt1 | contig 48396 bp, 21 predicted proteins | sample MGYA00521243_ERZ808245 | MGnify/ENA primary metagenome ERZ808245 (study PRJEB31516, sample SAMN03275576) | gut metagenome | biome: mammalia-associated habitat; material: feces | host: Papio cynocephalus | place: Kenya | collected 2012-07-07 ... | reverse complement strand
AAAGAAGAACGAAAAACGAAAAAATAAGAAAGAAAAGTACAAAACAAAAAAATCCGTCCACTTGCGTGTTCGAATTTATTTTGTTTTGGAGCAGGTAACGGGAATCGGACCCGTATCACTTGCTTGGGAAGCAAAAGTTTTACCACTAAACTATACCTGCATATTGATATTTTTCTGCATGAGAATTTGGAACAAAAATTTTTGTTTTTACAAAAGTCGAGAAGTCTTGAGTTTTATGAAATCCACCTCATTTCTTCTTTTGACGCAATTAAGATAGCACATATTTTCAAAAAAATCAACAAAAGAACGAAAACTATTGTAGTTTTTTTTGACAAATTTGTGTTTTTTTTCTAAACTACTAGGTAGGAGAATAAAATGTTTCTAAATTTAAACATTGCTGGGGGCATAAAGTCACTTTTATCCGCTGGACATATTGCGGTTATATTGTGTTGCATGGTTGTGATTATTTTCTTTTCCATGCTTGTGTCACGTCACGAATTTTCAAAACAAAGACTTTTTGTCGCCATTTGCACGGGGCTTTTGATTGCCCTTGAGGTGGTGCGAATTGTTTTTAGGTGCAAGTATCTTAAAAGCGTTGATGAAAAAGCAACGTTTCTAACTGCCACAAATCTTGACGGCTTTGTTTTGTCGATGTGGGTGAGCATAATTCTTCTTCTATTTGCAGTTATTAAGAAAAAGGACATAAAGACAAAGACTTTTGGGTTGGACTTTGTGTTTTCAATTTCGGCACTGCTTGCCATTGCAACAATAATTTATCCAGTTGGCGTTGTGGAAAGTTTGCCAATCTATGACATAAACAATTTGGCGTTTTACATCTCTCGCAGCATAATTGTTATGGTGGCGTTGATGATGGCGTTTACGGGTTGGATAAATGTTCAAAATGCACTTGACTTGTGGCGAGGCGTTGTGAGTCTTATTGTTTTCGGGCTGTTGTGTTTTGCAATTTCCAAAATGGGCTTTGCGGGGACAAATTTATTCTATGTTGAAAGTTGCCCATTCTTTGTATCCCTCGGCATAAATCTTCCCGTACCATTCCACTATCTTATGATAGGGCTGTTCTTCTTCGTAGGTCAAATGATACTCTACTTGCCATTTAGAATTTATTGCCTTATCCGATATGGAAGCGAGTAAAGGGAAAATAAGAAAGAAGAAAGAAAAAATAAGAAACTGGCGATTATCGAAAGTTGTTGAAATTTGATATTCAAATTATATTATTGTTGTGATATAATAAAAGTCCTGTTGAGAAGGTTATCTTGCAATGGGAAGTTCACAACAAAATATACAATAAAATAATAGAGGAAAGAAATGAAACTTGGAGTTATTGGGTTGCCAAATGTTGGCAAAAGCACGTTGTTTAATGCGATTACAAAGGCGGGGGCGGAAAGTGCAAACTATCCATTCTGCACCATTGAGCCAAATGTGGGAATTGTTGATGTCCCAGACGAAAGACTTGACGTTTTGACAAAGTTATACAATGCCAAAAAGACAACGCCCGCACAAATTGAATTTGTGGACATTGCGGGGCTTGTTAGGGGCGCTAGCAAGGGCGAAGGCTTGGGCAACAAATTTTTAAGTCACATTAGGGAAGTTGACGCAATCGTTCATGTTGTAAGATGTTTTGAAAATGAGAAAATTATTCACGTTGAAGGCTCCGTTGACCCAACAAGGGACATTCAGACAATCAATCTTGAACTTATCTTGGCAGACCTTGAAAGCGTTGTGAAATATCTTGAAAAAGAACAAAAACTTGCCAAGGCGGGTGCTGGAAGTAGGGAACACGTCATACTTTTGAACACAATTAAGAATACTTTGGAAGCGGAAAAACCAGCAAGAAGTTTGACCTTTACGCCAGAGCAAAAGGAATATGTTGACGGACTGTTCCTTCTTACAACAAAACCAGTTATTTATGTTGCAAACATTTCAGAAGACGACATCTTAACCCCACCAATGGACAACCCTCTTACTCGTCAAGTTATTGAATTCGCAAAAAGCGAAAACGCAGACGTCCTGTGCCTCAGTTGCAAAATTGAAGAAGAACTTACAATGCTCGACAGCGAAGAGCGTGAAATGTTTAAGCAAGAACTTGGCATAAACAAAAGCGGGCTTGAAAAACTTATTGTCACCAGTTACAAAACGTTGGGACTTATGAGTTATCTGACCGCTGGCGAAAAAGAAGTGCGTGCATGGACAATTAAGCAAGGCACAAAAGCACCACAAGCGGCGGGGAAAATTCATAGTGACTTTGAAAAGGGCTTTATCCGAGCAGAAATTGTGAAATATGACGACCTAGTAGCCCTCGGCTCATTCAACCTTGCCAAAGAAAAAGGCAAAGTTGCCTCAGTTGGCAAAGACTATGTTATGCAAGACGGCGACGTTGTGCTGTTCAGATTTAATGTGTAAAAAAGGCTTCCCGAGGGAAGTCTTTTTAAATGCTCCAAACTGGAATGATGAAGTTGTTTGAGTCTAGCGCAGAAAAGTTGTCTTTCATGCAAATGACTGCACCTTCGCCAACTTTTAGGGTTGGACTTTTTATCATTTCAAAGTTTTTTATCATGGATAATGTTGGGTTGGAACTCTTTTTTATTTCGATTGGGTGAAGTTTACCATTTTCTTCAATTATCAAGTCAATCTCTTTTTGGTCCTTATCTCTGTAATAATACATAAACATTTCTTTGCCGCAGTTAAGATAATTCTTTCTAATTTCGCCCACGACATAATTTTCAAGAATTGCTCCATTTATTGAACTATTTTGCAATATTTCTGCACTGGAATGTCTTGTCAAATAACTTACAAGTCCAGTGTCAAAAAAGTAAATTTTTGGAGATTTAACGACCCGTTTTAGCAAATTGTTGGAGTATGGGTGCAAAAAGAAAATGACCTCAGATTTTTCAAGCATTCCAAGCCACCTTTTTGCAGTGTCGTCCGAAACGTCAACATCTGTTGCTATGGAATGAATGTTAAGTTCCTGCCCAATTCTGCACGCAACCGCACGAATAAAGTCAACAAATTTTACATCGTCCTTAATAGGCAATTCTTCTTTCACATCTCTTGACAAATATGTTTGCAAGTAACTTGAATAATAAATATCTCTGTTAGAGTATTTTCCGCTTGCAAGCCCAGGAAGTCCGCCCGCCCAAATTCTTTTAAACATTTCATCAACTGTTGCGGGTGTTCTGCTTGTCGCTCTATCTCTTAAACTCTCAAGTGATATGTCAAACAATTCAAGTTTGCCCTTTTCATACATTTCATGTTGTGAAAGCGATGTCAAGTTGAGGATTGCTATTCTTCCCGCCAAACTTTCTTTTGCCAGTTGCATAAGCTTGTAACTCTGTGAACCAGTCAGCCAAAAACTACCCGGCGCTGCTCCGTTGTCTATTGCAATTTTAATGTATGAAAAAAGTTCTGGAGCATATTGCACTTCGTCAATCAAGATTGGTGTTTTGTGCAACTTCAAAAACATTTCTGGGTCGGTCTTTGCAAGATTTCTCTCTTGCAAGTCGTCAAGTGTCACTCTGTATCTTTCACTATCAATGTGTTCGAGCATAGTGCTTTTGCCCACTTGTCTTGGTCCTGTTATTAAAATGCAAGAATACTCTTTTGTTAGTTCTTCAACAATTTTTTCCATATCTCTTTTGATATAACTCATAATAAACCTCCGACCAAAATGCGATACAATCTTATTTTAGTCGGAAAAACGTTATTTGTCAACAGATTAATAGGGAGTAAAAGTAAATTTTTCCCCACAATACCCAAAAAAGTATTTACTCAAAAGGAAAAATAGACTATAATTGTTGTTATGAGAATAATATCAGGAAAATTTAGGGGAACAGTTATCCCTTCGCCAAAGCAAGAGGTTGTAAAGCCAACGCTGGATAGGGTGAAAGAAAATATATTTAACATATTGCAATTTAGAATTGTTGGGGCAAGGTGTTTGGACTTGTTTTGTGGCAGCGGGGCGCTTGGAATTGAGTGCATAAGTCGTGGAGCAAAGGAAGTTTCGTTTGTGGATAACAACAAGGCAAATATTGAAGCGTTAAAGAAGTTTTTGGGCAAATTGAATGTTCAAAATTACAATGCTTTGACTTGTGACTTCTATGACGCATTGAAAAAGTTTTCGGAAAGTGGCGTGAAGTTTGATATTATCTTTCTTGACCCGCCCTTTGACAGCGACCTTGCAGACATCGCAATAAGCAAAATTTTAAAGTTTGACCTTTTAAGTGACGGTGGGGTTATTGTTCACGAGCGAAGTGTCGAGAGCGTTAGCAAATTTGCACAAAAGGTGACGGACACCAGAAAATATGGCACGGTGGCGGTGGACTTTTTGGAAAAGTAATGCACAAAAGAGAATAAATTGTGGATAAAAGGATAGAAAAAATGTTAGAAAAGAAATACGATTTTAAGACAAGAGAAAAATATTGGCAAGACTATTGGCAAGAAAAGGGAACATACAAGTTTGACCCACAAAGCAACAAACCTGTGTTTTCAGTTGACACCCCTCCTCCAACAGTCAGTGGCAAAATTCACATTGGACATATTTTCAGTTATTGCCAAGCAGAATTTGTTACAAGATACAAAAGGCTTCAAGGCTTCAACGTCTTTTATCCAATGGGCTTTGACGATAACGGACTTCCAACAGAAATTTTGGTGGAAAAAGAAAAAGGGCTTAAAGCATACAGTGTTTCTCGTGAAGACTTTCGTAAAATGTGTATGGAAACTGTGGACAAATATGAAGAAGACTTTAAGAAACTCTTTATTTCCGTTGGCAACAGCGCCGATTGGAGTTTGTTTTATCACACAGTAAGCCCAGAATGTCAAAGGACAAGTCAAGAGTCATTCCTCGACCTTTACAAGAAGAATAAAGTGTATTATGCAGAAGCCCCAGCCCTTTGGTGTACAAAATGTCAAACTGCCATTGCACAAAGTGAACTTGAAAGCGAAGAAAAGGAAACGACTTTCAATTACATAAAATTTTACATTGAAAACAGTGACGAATATGTTGAAATTGCAACCACTCGTCCAGAATTCTTGTGTGCTTGCGATTGCGTGTTTGTAAACCCAAAAGACGAAAAGAGAAAAAATCTTGTCGGAAAGCGTGTCCGTGTGCCACTATACAATTATTATGTTCCAGTTATGGCAGACGACAAGGTTGAACTTGACAAGGGAACGGGTGTTGTTATGTGTTGCACATTTGGCGACCAAACAGACACACAATGGTTTAAGAAATATAAACTTGAACTTAAAGTTGCCATTGACGACTATGGCCGCATGACACCACTTGCTGGAAAGTATGAAGGCATGAAAACAAAAGAAGCAAGGGCGCAGATTATTGAAGATTTGCGTGCAGAAGACTTGCTAATAAAACAAGAACCACTAACTCACCAAGTTTTTGTCCACGAACGTTGCAAAAACGAAATGGAAATTAAACTTAAGAAGCAATGGTTCATAAAAACACTTGAAAACAAACAAAAATGGCTGGAACTTGGCGACCAAATCAAGTGGAACCCAGGTTTTATGAAGTCACGCTACACCGACTGGGTGGAAAACCTTATGATGGACTGGTGTATCTCTCGTCAAAAATATTTTGGTGTGCCATTCCCAGTGTGGTATTGCAAAGACTGTGGCGAAATTGTGGTGGCGGACGAAAGTCAACTTCCAGTTAACCCACTTGTAACAAACCCACTTCACCCATGCCCAAAATGTGGCGGACACAACTTCGAGCCAGAAAAAGACATTATGGATACATGGGCAACAAGCAGTGTCACTCCACTTATCAACACAAAGTGGAAGCAAGATGACGACTTCTGCAAAAAGATGATGCCAATGACCTTCAGAACAAATGCACATGACATTATCAGAACTTGGGACTTCTACACAATCGTCAAGAGTTACTATCACATGAACACAATTCCTTGGGAAAATGTTATGATAACTGGCTTTGTTATGGCGGGCAATGGCGAAAAGATTTCAAAGAGCAAAAACAACGCAAAAGCCGACCCAGCAGCAGTCATTGCAACTCATTCGGCAGATGTCTTCCGCTATTGGGCAACAACGGGCAGTTTGGGCAGAGATTCACTCTTCAATGAGGACAAACTTAAAACTGGTGCAAAACTTGTCAACAAAGTTTACAACGCTTCAAAATTTGTTTGGCTTTTCCTTGAAGGTTACAAGCCAGAAAAGGGACAAAGCCTCAAACCAATCGACCGCTGGATAATCTCTAAATTTTCACAAATGCAAGCAAGATTCTTTGACTATTTTGAAAAGTATGAAATTGGACTTGCAATGAATGAACTTGAAAACTTCTTCTGGAACTTCTGCGATAACTACATTGAACTTGTCAAAGTCCGACTTTACAACGCAGACGAACAGTCCAAAAACAGTGCAAAATTTGCAATGTATGAAGTTATGCTCGAACTGCTTAAAATGTTCAGCATATATATCCCTCACGTGACGGAGGAAATATATCAAAACACATTTAAAGACACAGTGAAAGTTGAATCAATAAACAATACACTCTTTTCTAAACTTTCCATTGCTGCAGACAAAGACCTTATCCGTAAGGGCGAGGAAGTGTGCAGCGTTGTGTCGCAAGTCCGTGGATACAAAACAGACAACAAAATTTCTCTTAAAACAGAACTCACAACCCTTGAAGTGGTGTCACCATATGACGAATTCTTGCAGGAATGCGCAGACGACATAAAAGACGCAACAAACGCTCAAAATCTTGTCATTTCTCATGGAGAAACATTGTCGGTTGGCGTCCATGGCATTGTCGAACCTCAAGAATAATTTGTTAGCCAAAATGACTTTTAAAACTCGAAATTTCAAACTCTACTAGCAGTAGAATTGCAAAATTAGGTTTTATTTGCCGTTTTGGCTAATTTTGTTTTTAGATTTAGTAAATATATGTTATACTCGAAATATCACAAGGGGGAAATTATGAAATTCAAAAAAATTATTTTATCACTTGCACTTGCATTGTGCCTAGCACTTCCAATGTTTCTTGTTGGCTGCGGTGGAGATGACCCAATTCCCGAAGTGCCATCGTGGGGAAAGTCTTATTCCTACACCGGCTCATATTATGACAACCTCGATAGTTTTAACATAAAAACAGACGATAACGGGAACCCTATCCAAAACGGAACAGCAATAAGAACACTTATCAAAAACCAATTCCTTGCTGGAAATTTGGAGTTGACTGCAGTGGAAGTTGAGGAAACATCAAAAACCATAGACCTAAGTTCAGTAACGACTGGCGACCAACTCATTTTCCAACTGCACAACACGGCGAAAATGTATTTCACAGCATTTGGCAACACAACAGTCAGACTTAGCGAAAAGGAAGACGCAAAAATTACATTTAACAACACAACCTATGACGTGCGAGAAGTGGAAGGCTCCATGCAATATCAAATTATTAAGGACGAAATTATCGTTGGCTTTGTTGGAACAACAATCCATAATGGCACAACATACAAAAACGGACTAACCTTTTCAATAAATTCACTAAATGACATCTTTAATTCTGTCAACATTAAAATCTACACAAAATCGCCAATAACCGACCCATCTGCCCACACCGACATCGAAACCGGCAAAACCTATCTCGGAGTCGCCTTCACCCCAGTCCTCACTTGGCTTGGAGAGTAAAATGAACGAAAGTATCACATATTTCAAGGCGGATAATACACTTTTTTGTTTGGATAACAAATTTGTTGTGACTTACATTTTCAACAAAGAGTGGGATATGTCTGATGTTGGCATTTTGGAATTGGAGCGTTGCAATGATTTTGAATTTATTACACCAAAGGAAGCCATGAAAATAACGGGTGGACTTACGCCAATAAATTTGATTGAAGAGATGTATTCAATCATTGGTGAACCCGAGGACAACGAGCCAAAAGCGGAAAGATAATTTTAAAAGGACAAATTTTATGGATTTTTTGTGGGATAATAAAATTGTTCAAAAGGCGTTGTTTTTTGCGACAAACGCTCATGCGGGGCAAACAATGAAGCACCCAGCGGATATGCCATATTCTGCACATGTAACGGGCGTTTTGCTGAATGTGATAAACTTTTGCCATGCGGACGATATAGACTGGGACTTTGCGTGTTGCTGTGCCTTGTTACATGACACATTGGAAGACACCGCCACAACCTACGAGGACTTGGCAAGTACCTTTGGGGAAAAGGTGGCAGACGGCGTTTTGGCCTTGACCAAAAATGAGCAACTCCCGCACGAAAAACAAATGCAAGACAGCATTGAGCGAATAAAAAAACAACCTCGAGAAGTGGCAATAGTCAAAATGGCAGACAGACTTTTCAACATCCGTGGCAGAGTGCCAACTTGGACAAAGGAAAAGCAATCAGCCTACCTCGAAGAAGCCAAACTTATCTACAACAACCTAAACTACGCCAACCCAACCCTCGCAAAAGCATTAAATAAGGCGATTGAGGAATATTAAAATAAAAAACACTAGAGCGATAAAACTCTGGTGTTTTTTAGTCAATGTCTAAGTTTTCTTCGCTAAAGAGAGGACTATTAAAAAACTCATCAACAGAAACCCCTAATGTACGAATAATAGTAATTAAAGTCGTGAGATTAACACCGTTATACCTTGCATACATAAGAGATATAAAAGTTCCTTTTGGCAAACCAGAGTTAATCTCTAATCTGTACTGAGTCATATTCTTTTCTGCAAGAATTTCTCTTATCCTTGTTGCTACCGCTTTTGACACTTTCATACTTGTATTATTCCCCTATGTTTTTCAATAATTACATTTTAACATAATTATTTTTTTAACCAATTATGTAAAAACATAACATTTTTTCAAATTTTGTGATATTATATTATTATGTAAAAACATAATAATGGAGAAAAAATGGAAAATATCTTCGGAGAAATATATAACATTCTCAAAGAAAAAAATATTGAGTTGTCAAAATCAACTTGTTGCTTTACAGGTCATCGTCCACAAAGTTTGCCTTGGGGTTTTGACGAAGAAGACGAGAGATGTGTAAAAATGAAAGAGCAGTTGAGAGGAGAAATTGTTAAAGCAATAGAAAATGGCTACACAACCTTTATCTCGGGCATGGCACTGGGCTTTGACATTATCGCAGCGGAAATGGTTTTGGAATTAAAAGGAAAATACCCCAACATAAAATTGATTGGTGCATTGCCTTGCAAAACGCAAGATAAATTTTGGAAAGAAAAGGACAAGCAGAGATATAGGAAAGTCCTTGGCAAATTGGACGATATCCGCTGTATTTATGACAACTACAACGGCAAGAAATGTATGATTGAGCGCAATCATTACATGGTCAACAACTCCTCACTTGTCATCGCTCTTTTTAATGGAACAAAAGGCGGAACGAAAACAACAATCAATTACGCCAAAAAGCAAGGCTTGAAGATTGTTACGCTAGTTCCACTTGAATGAAAAACAATATTATTTATATAAACAAAAAAAGCCCGTAAATAGGCTTTTTGGTGGATCACCGGGGGTTCGAACCCCGGACACCCTGATTAAGAGTCAGGTGCTCTGCCAGCTGAGCTAGTGATCCATATCGTATTTTATCCCAGATTTTTGTTGTCAGGGTGTCCGGGGAAACCCCTCCGCTTGAAGCACAGCTTCTTCGCCGCTTTGGCTACAAGTTTGCCACTGGCAATCTTTCTTAACGCGTCGCGCTCTGCTTAAGAGTCAGATGCTTAGGGCAGTGTTAATAACTCACTAACAATGCAATTTTAGTATAAATTTTCGTTGTTGTCAATAGATATTGCCGAATTTCTTAAAAATTTCTTTTATTTAAGCACTTTAAATTGGAAATATTGAAATAATAGGGAATAACTTTGTGTATTATAACGAATTTTAAATTAAGTATTGAAATTTCTGATTTTTATGATAAAATATACTCAACAAAAGGGAATATTTAAATGTTCCAAAAAAGGAGATTTTAAAATGAGTGTTGATAAAAACAAGGTTATTGAGTATTATCTTAAAAGCCAAAACAAAGTCGAAAATGGAGTTTACACAGAGAACATTTTGAGCGGAGATTTGTCAAAACTTTCAATGTCAATGATTAAGTCCGCTGCACAAAAAGGCGAAGAACAAAACGCAGAACAAGTGAACATCTGTCTTAGCCATATGCTTGAGTATGCAAAACTTAGAAAGAAAAACTATCCAGATGCAGAAGGCGTTGTTGCCATTAGACTTGAAGGAAAAACATTCACAAATATTAATAATGAGTTCATTCAAGAATATGTGAAAAGATTTGAAAACACAGTCAGTTCGCTTACAAGAAAGCATGGCCTAAGCAAAGACGTTGTCATTTTGGCAAATGAAGAAGGATTGTTGACTGTTGAAGTGAATGAAGAAAACGAGCAAATTGCCGAAAACAGCATGGACACAACAACAAAATATATCTTGGAACAAAACTACAACAACATTCCTCGTGATGAAAATTATATTGCTTTCTGCAATGGTGCTTCGGAAGAGATGGGAATGGAAAGATAATTTTTTAAGGAGAAAAGACCATGAAAATTGCAACAAAGGAACTTATGGAAACGTTGCTTTTGAACACGGCGAACAAAGACCGCTTTTCAGTTATTTCCAAAAACAGAAGTTTTGCTCTCACTGACGACATTATTCGCCAATCCATTGAAGAAAGTCCAGACGGCAAATGCCAAAGCATTGATGTTTATCAGATAATAGACACTATTTGGCGTGACACAAAAGAGGGCAGAATTTATGGGCTTTTTACTGAGGGCAGAAGATATGAGGCTCAACCAGACCTTGACGGAAATATTCCAGACTATGTTTCAAGATCGACTCCAGCACTTCACGCCAAGCCAAAAAGAGTTTTCGTTTTTAACATTGACAACGGCAAAGAGTTTGATATGCTTGACCTCACAACTCACACCAGACTTTATGACGCCGACCCAGACGCCACTCAAAGGATGTTAGATTCAGTTTTGGCAATGTGTATAGAAAAGGCTTGCAAAAATGATAAAATGGAATATAATCCAGACTTTAAAGTCCTATGCGACAAGTTTTGCGTTGAGCAAGAAGAAAGCGGATTTAAGGTTCCACAAAGAATTGAATCGCAAAGTGCCGCAGACTACATTTTGAGATTCCGAAATGAATCCATTGAGTATAAAGAGATTCCTGTTGACGAGAATAGTGACAGAATGAATCCAGCATACTTCAATACTCATCCAAAATTTTATATTGGCGTGTCGGCAACAAATGATGCAACGCCAGACAAGGGCGACATCAAGAACGCTCTCGACGTTGGCAATAACTACTTTGAAATGTATAAGAGAATTGGGCATAGGGAGTATGAAACTGACTTAGAGGATATTTATTGCGAACTATATGAAGGGGCATGCTACAACATTGTTGACGGACTTTTGGGGCAAAAGGCAGTTAAAATTCAAAAGAAAGTTCCATCAGTTATATTTTCTTACACAAACTCTGGCGATTTTTTCTATATGAGCAGAGTTAAAGAAGAGCCAATAGAAAACGATGAAAAAGAAATCGAAAGGACACTGGACGGCATGGCAAATGATATTGTCGGTCCTCTATTGAAGAAAGAGGACAGTGTTCATTATGGCGAACTTATTCACGAACTGTATAACTCCAACGAACATCGTGTCCCAGGTTGCCAATGGTCGGAAGATATTTTGGCAGCACGCAGACGCCAAATGGTGCTTGAAAGTGAACTAGAAAGAGAACAATAAAAAAATTATCCCAAGGAAATTCCTTGGGAATTTTTATATCATATTTTGAGTTATCCACATTTCCACAATGAAATTGTGGATAACTTTTTGTTTATAAATTAGGAATAAATTTGTCAAAAGGCTCGTCTGCAGAGGAGCCAAACTTCATCACAAGCCACACAACAAGTGCCGTAAAGCCAAGGAAGGCAAGAACAATAAGAAGTATCTTCCAAAAACTTTTTGGAGCATTGCCTGTCACAGAGCCGTTTTCGCCGTTGACATAATAATAGTAGTCTTTTGCTTTGTATTTGTAAGTGCCTTTCCAAACTGGAAGATATACATAACTATATTTTTGGTCACTGAAAGTTGTTGAACATTGAAAATTCCAAACTCTATCATACTGCATTTCTTTTTGCGAGCGAATTCTGCTTGCAATTTCATTTTCCACACAACTTATCATATTTTTGTGTGCTTCTTGCAACTTGTTTACAACTTCGCTTGCCATCCAGCCATAAAGATATTCTGGGGAATAGAGGCAAATGTCTGTAAAGTTATATCCGCCAAGTGATTGGAGTTTGTAGGACGACACTTCGCTGCAGGCACTTTCAAAATAGTTTCTATAACTATTGTGGTCTGTGCCGCTGAAGTGTTTTCTTGTGGTGTGTGTGTTTCCTTTGCTGTCCTTGTGGTCTGTTTCGCCTATGCCCGAATATCTGCTGTCTGCTTCAAAGTCAAATGCGTAGGCGGGAATATACATGCCATTCAAAGTTTCCGCACGAGCAATTTTTTTGAGGTTGTTTGGGGCAAGTTTTCTTCTTTTCACCCACCCATAAAACTTGTCAAGTGCAACAGATTTCTTTATCTTAAAGGGAATAATGCCGTCTGGTCTGTAGGCAACTTTCATTGTGCGTTCCAGCGTCATTGCTCCGCAACTTGGGCAACGAGAAAGTGGCATATCCGTTGGAGAAATATGCCCACGACCGCAAGTTGAACACAAAAATTGAGTGAATTTTGTTGGCTCTTTTTCTATTGTAGAAGAACTATCAAATTCCTTTTTCTCAAGTTTCTGTGTCGTCTTTTCAAATTCCACTTTGCCCGAGCAGTGCGTGCAAACAAGTGCTTGCTCGCCAATGTCAAATATCAGTTCTGCTCCGCAACTTTTGCATTTGTTGGATAGTGCCATTATTTTATTTCGCTCCCACATTCACCGCAGAACTTTGCAGTTTTGCTAACTTCTGCGCCGCATTTTGGGCAGGTTCTTTTTGCTTGTGCAAGAGGCTTGCCACATTCGCAGCAGAATTTTGCCCTAGGCCCGTTTTCTGCACCACATTCTGGGCAGAAGCGACCTTTCTTTTCTTCCTTTGCAGGTGTTTTTTCAGAAGAAGCGGTGGAGATTGAGTCTTTCATAATTTGTCCCAATGCAAGCCCCGCTCCAAGTTGACTTCCAAGCCCAGCCATGCCTGGGTTTTTGGCAGCATCGCCAATGGCTTCGGCAGATTTATATTTCAGATACATATCCATTTTGTCGCCCATAACGCCCATTGATGTGTTGGCGTCAAGTGCTTTTTCCACTTGTTCTGGGAAGGAAATGTTTTCAATAACAAGGTTGGTGAGGTCAAGACCTAATTTTTCAAATTGATTGTCAATTTGACCTTTTGCAAGTTCGTTAAATTCAAGAAGATTGCAAGCAAGGTCAAGGGCGCTAATTTTGCTTTGAGCAATGGTGTCAGAAATGCCCGACACAAGAATACTCTTAAGATAACTTACAACGCTTTCTGTGGTGTAAAGTGAGTTTGTTCCAAAGAGTTCTTTTAAGAAAACGACTGGCTCTTTAACTTTGAAAGCAAATGTGCCATAACTCTTAATTCTAATAGAGCCAAAGTCCTTATCTCTCATTGTAATTGGGTTTGTTGTGCCCCATTTTTGATTTGTAAATTGTTTTGTGTTTACAAAGAACACATCGGCAGTGAAAGGTGATTTAAACCCTCTTGGCCAAGCAAGAAGTGCCGACAAGATTGGAAGATTATCCACAATAAGTGTATGTATCCCTGGTCCAAAGACATCAGCAATTTTGCCTTTGACCATAAAGATAGCAACTTGGCTTTCTCTAACTGTAAGTTTAGAGCCAATCATAATCTCTCGCCCGTTCATAGGGAAGCGATAGACCATGGTGTCTTGTGTGTTGTCAAGCCAGTCAATATTTTTTAAAAGTTGTGATTTAAGAATTCTAAAAAGTCCCATTTTTTTCTCCTATTATCTCAAAATTACCGTTCCGCTGACGGCTGTAATGTTTTCGCCTTCGGCAATAATTATGCTTTGCCCATGACGATATTCTTTCACAAGGCTTCCGATTCGGATATTAAACACCTCATCGTCACCACTTGAAAGCACAGTATATTTGCCGGGCTTGAGTCTGTTTTTTATGCCCGCAGTTTGCGTTTCATTTTGCTTTAGGATAATGTCCTTTTGCGAAAGTGAAACATTCATGTCACCATTTTCGTCAACCACAGTTTGGTCAACAGTGTATCTAACGCCATGTTTTTGATTGACGTTATCCACTTCTCTGTTTTGCATGGCACGAAGCATTTTTGAATATTTGCTATTTATTGCAATAAGAAGAATCAACATCAGTAGGCAAATGCCGCCAAGCAATATTGTTGTAATAAGATAAATGTCCATATTCTCTCCTTTTTTATCTTTTGTACTTATATAAAACACATCTTTATATATAATACACCCTTATTTTATTCTAAAATTCAATATAAAGCAAGCATTTGATAAAATATCTTAAAAAAACTTTTAAAACGAACCCCCGTAAATTGTTTTGCGAGCGGGAAATTGTGTTATATAATAGACCTAGAATTCAATTTGGAGGATATTCTTATGATGAAAATAGGAACGTCTGGCTTTAGGGGAATTATTGCAGACGACTTTACATTTGACGCTGTGGCAAAAATAGCCAAGGCAACTTGTGACATTATAAAAAGGCATAGATTTAAAAAAGAAGTTTTTGTGGGTTATGACAACAGATTTTTGTCCGACAGTTTTGCAACTCTTTTTGCAAAAGTCCTTGCGGCAAACGACATAAAGGTTGTTATGACTGGCGGAAGTGTCCCTTGTCCACTTGTCAGTTTTGCGGGCAGATTTTTGGGCAACGATATAAGCGTCTTTATCTCTGCCAGCCACAACCCATATTATTACAACGGTATAAAGATTTTCTCAAAAGACGGCAGGGATTTGGAACATTATCTTGAAGAAGAATACAACTCTCTTGCCGACCATGAAAAGAAAATTAAGAATATGGAACTTTCTCAAGCGAAGGAAAACGGGCTTTTTGAAATAAGACCATCACTTTATGGCGAATACATAGATAACATGATGAAAAATGTTAAGTTTTCGCAGGGCATGAAAGAATTAAAGACGACATTCAACTGCATGCACGGCTCAAGCACAAAGATTGTGGAAATGCTTGTTGACAAAAAGAAGTTAAACTGTGACCTTGTGAAAACTAATAGGGACGTGGAGTTTGAAGGCTCTGCCCCTATTCCAAACGAAGACCACTTGGAAGATTTTGCAAAGAAAGTTGTGACTGAAGGCTATGCTTTTGGGTTTGCGACAGACGGTGACGGGGATAGAATTGGTGTGATTGACGAAAAAGGAAATTATTACAACGGAAACCTCATTGCTCCAATGCTTTATTATTATGCTGTCAAAATGAAAGGCGTATCGGGTGGGTTTGTTGCAAATTATGCATTTTCTTCTCTTGGAAAACTTGTTTGCGACACTTTGCACACAGATTATTTTGAAACAAAAGTTGGCTTTAAGAACATTGGCGAAGCACTTATCAACAATAATGCCTATATGGGTGCGGAAGAAAATGGAATTGAACTTGGTTCAAATGTTTACACAAAAGACGGCATAATGACTTATCTTCTGCTCCTTGAAATGGTGGCAAATCTTAAAAAACCACTTAGTGAAATTATAAAAGACTTTAAAAAGCACGTGGGATATAACATGACTTGCTTTGCAGAGGCAGTTGCAGTCAACAACAAAAAGCGAGTAGAAACAGCACTTGCAAAGTTCATTCCAAATCTTGGAGTTAAAGTTGTGTCAGTTGGCAATCTTGACGGACACAAATATTTCTTTGAAGACGGCAGTTGGCTGCTGCTCAGATTTTCTGGCACAGAGCCATATATGCGAATTATGGGCGAGTTTAAAAACAAAAAAGATATGCAAACTGTGACCGCCCGAGCAAAGGAATTTGTAACTTCGCTCTAGTGGGGCAAAACGTTTCACAAATCGCACAAAATGTGCTAGAATACACTTGTTAAAAGCAAAGAAATTTGCAATGGAGGAAATTATGTCGGTTATTAAAAAACAACACATCTATTTGCCAAAGAAACATTTGGACTATTCCAAATGGGCAGTTATCGCTTGCGACCAATTTACAAGCGAGCCAAAATATTGGGAGGAGGTTGCAAAATATGTTGAAGGAGCACCTACAACTCTTGACCTAACATTCCCAGAAATTTATCTTAGCAAAGATAATCATGAAAGAATTGATAAAATAAACAAAAACATGAAGTCATATTATGAAAAAGGTCTTGTGGAAGACGCAGGCCCTTGCATGATTTTGGTTGACAGGTCAACTTCGCTTCATCCACACAGGCTTGGGCTTGTTATGAATGTGGACCTTGAAACTTATGACTTTCGTCCAGATGTACCAGCACTTATAAAAGCAACTGAAGGCACAATTATCGAGCGTATCCCACCAAGAGTGGAAATAAGAAAAGACGCCATTTTGGAATTTCCACACATTATGCTTTTGTTTGACGACAGAAAGCAAAAAATTGTGGAAAATCTTTATGCAAACAGACAAAACTTGGAAAAAGTTTATGACTTTGACCTAAACATGGGTGGCGGACACATCGCTGGCTGGAAAGTTAAAAATGTTGATGAAGTTATTTCTCAATTTGACAAACTTCTTGACAAAGACTATCTTAAAGAAACATTTAACACCGAAACCCCACTTCTTTTTGCAGTTGGTGACGGCAATCACAGTTTGGCAACAGCAAAAGAACATTGGAACAGAATTAAAGTCAATTTGACCGAAGCAGAAAGGGAAACTCACCCAGCACGTTTTGTCCTTGTGGAAGCAGTTAATATTCACGACGAGGGTATTGAATTTAGCCCAATTTACAGAGTTGTGAAAGGCGCAGACGCAAGTTTTGTCAAAGGGCTTAAAAAACTTTACAAAGGCTCAAAAGAAGACGCAAAACAAGAACAAATTTTCATCGGCAGCAAGGAAGAAACTTATGACCTTCCAAACAATTCACCTCTTGCCATAAAACTTGTGCAAGACTATATTGACAAGTGCCTTTCTGACCAACTTGAAATGTCCGTTGATTATGTGCATGGACTTGATAGTCTTAAGGAAATTTGTGCAAAAGACGGCAGCATTGGACTTACACTCCCAACCCTTGACAAATCTCAACTCTTTGAATTTGTCATTAAGCACGGCGTTCTTCCACGCAAATCTTTCTCCATTGGCGAAGCAAGAGAAAAGAGATATTATCTTGAATCGCATAAAATAAAACTTATCTAAATTTACACAAACTCTTTATACAAACAAGGAATATATTATGGATATTGCAAAAGCATTAAGTTTGGAATTTAACATTAAACAAGAATACGCAAACAACATTATCTCGCTACTTGACGAGGGCTGCACAGTGCCATTCATTGCCCGTTACAGAAAGGAAATGCACGGCAGTTGTGACGACCAAGTCATAAGAGATTTCGCAGACAGACTTGACTATCTTCGCAACTTTGAAAAGCGAAAAGAAGAAATTGTCAAACTTATCACAGAACAAGAAAAAATGACCCCAGAAATTATGGCGGCACTTGACAAAGCACTTACAATGACGGAACTTGAAGACATCTACAGACCTTTCCGTCCAAAAAGACAAACTCGTGCAACAATCGCAGAAGCAAAAGGACTTAAGCCTTTGGCAGAAATTTTGTTTGCACAAAAAGATACACGTGACATTTTGGAAATCGCTAAAGAATATATAAACGAAGAAAAAGGCGTCAAAACTGCCGAAGAAGCAGTTGCTGGTGCTTCGGATATTATTGCAGAAATGATTTCTGACAATGCAGACATAAGAAAGATTTTAAGGGAATTTTTAGCAGAATCTGCTCAAATTGTCACCACCCTAAAACCAGGTGAAAAATATCTTATCTATCAGACTTATGAAAACTACAAAGAACCAGTGAACAAAATTCCAAGCCACAGAATTTTGGCAATCAATCGTGGCGAAAAGGACGACTGCCTAAAAGTTGACGTTGAAACAAATAATGAAAAGTGCATTGAACTCATAAGTGACGAAGTGCTTGTCAAAAACGGCACTTTTGGGGACTTTATGAAAAATGCCATTGAGGACAGCTTTGACAGACTTATTCTGCCATCACTTGTAAGAGAACTTAGAAACAATCTTACAGACGTGGCAAACGAACAAGCAATCAAAATGTTTGAAGTAAATCTTAAACCACTCCTTATGCAACCACCTTTGAAAGATAAAGTTATCTTAGGTCTTGACCCAGCATACAGAACGGGCTGCAAAGTGGCAGTTATTGACGCAAACGGCAACGTCATTGACAAAACTGTTATCTATCCAACCCCACCACACAATCAAATTGAAAAATCAGAAGAAGTTTTGACAAATCTGATTATGAAGCATAAAGTTGACGCAATCTCAATCGGAAACGGCACAGCCAGCAAAGAAAGTGAAATTTTTGTTAGCAATCTTATCAAAAAACTTCCACGCAAAGTGGAATATATGGTTGTAAATGAGGCAGGAGCGTCAGTTTACAGTGCTTCAAAACTTGGGGCAGAGGAATTTCCAGAATATGACGTCACGACAAGAAGTGCAGTGAGCATTGCAAGACGTCTTCAAGACCCACTTGCAGAACTTATCAAAATTGACGTAAAATCTATCGGCGTTGGGCAATATCAACACGATATGCCGCAAAAACGACTTTCCACAGTGCTTGATGGCGTTGTTGAAGATTGTGTAAACTCTGTTGGTGTTGACCTAAACACAGCAAGTTACAAACTTTTGGAACATATTTCAGGACTTAATGCAGGCATTGCAAAAAATATTGTGGAATACAGAAAATCTAACGGCAAATTTGTTGAACGTAAAGACCTTTTGAATGTGCCAAAACTTGGTGCAAAAGCATACGAGCAATGTGCAGGCTTCTTGCGTATCCCAAATGAAAAGAATATTTTGGACAACACAGGCGTTCACCCAGAAACATATGACGCCACAAAGAAACTTCTCAAACTCTTTGGCATGAGCGAAAAAGACATTGGAACAGACGCTATTCAAAATCTTCCTCGACTTGTTGGAGCAAAAGGCGAAGACAACGTTGCAAAGGAATGTGGCGTTGGCGTGCCAACCCTTGACGACATAATAAAGGAACTTCTAAAACCGGGCAGAGATATTCGTGACGACCTTCCAAAACCAGAACTCAGAAGTGATGTCATGAGCATTGAAGATTTGAAAGTTGGCATGATTATGAAGGGAACAGTGCGAAACGTTATTGACTTTGGGGCATTTGTTGACATCGGTGTTCACCAAGACGGACTTGTCCACATTTCCGAAGTGTGCGATAGATATATAAAACACCCAAGTGAGGAATTGACAGTCGGTCAAGTGGTCAAGGTTAAAGTTATCTCCATTGACCTTCAAAAGCAAAGAATTGGTCTTTCAATCAGAAAAGCAAATGAAGACCAAGATGAAATAAGAGTTTCAAACGAGTAAAACATTGATTTCAAATGAGATAAAGTTTTAATGAATATGAGTTGTTTATTTCACTTAAATTCGTTAATAAATTTCACAAAAAATTATTGTTTGAAAATGGGCAAAACAATACTTATAATTGTAAAAAAATCTCACAATTTTGTGAGATTTTTTCTAAATTTATATTTTCTACTTTCCGCATTATGAGAAGAGTTTGTGAATTATCTTGCATAGTCATAACTTGCATAAATTGAATAACCATTGTCGTCAGTCAAGTCATTGCTATCAAGATATTCGTTGTAGCTATCTCTAATTCTAACTTTATATGCTTCGTCATATCTGTCAAAGTCATCAATGTCATAAAGACAAGAATTTACTTTGTATTCATAACCTAAGATAGAAAGCAGACCTCTTACAGATTTTACATAAATTGCATACACATCACGCACAAGACGAATCGTCTTTTTGCAATCAAGATAAAGGTCTTGGTCGCAATATTTCATAAATTCAAGTTCTCCACCATTGCGAAGATAACTGTTTATCTCCTTTTGTAACTGCTTAATCTTCCTATTAACAAATTCAACCTTTATATTATCATTTCTCATTTTATTCCCCTCTCTTTTATTGTCCATATTATATCACGCAAAAAAGGGGATTTCAATGTGCAAAATTAACAAAAATATAATATTTATTCAAGTTCAAACGCACCAGAATATAGTTCATAATATCTGCCATGTTGTGCAATCAAATCTTCGCGTGTGCCTTTTTCAATTATTCTGCCATTTTCAAGAACCATAATAACGTTTGAATTTTGAACGGTTGACAATCTGTGGGCAATAACGAAAACTGTTCTGCCGTGCATAAGACTATCCATGCCTTGCTGCACAAGTGCTTCAGTGTGGGTGTCAATGCTTGATGTTGCTTCATCGAGAATCATAACTGGAGCGTTTGCAACAGTTGCTCGTGCAATGGATAGAAGTTGCTTTTGTCCTTGAGAGAGGTTTGCTCCGTCACCTGTTAGCATTGTGTCATAGCCTTGTGGAAGACGTTGAATAAAATCGTCTGCGTTGGCAAGTTTTGCCGCTTCAAAAATTTGCTCGTCTGTGGCGTCAAGGTTGCCATAGCGGATATTTTCTTTAATCGTTCCAGTGAAAAGGTTTGTGTCTTGCAAAACCATTCCAATAGAGTGTCTTAGGTCGTCTTTCTTAATTCTGTTTATGTCAATTCCGTCATATTTAATTTTGCCGTCTGCGATATCATAAAACCTGTTAATTAAATTTGTAATTGTCGTTTTGCCCGCCCCCGTTGCTCCAACGAAAGCAATTTTATGCCCAGGTTTTGCGTAAAGAGAAATGTCGTGCAAAATAGTTTTGTCTGGCTCATATCCAAAATTTACGTCATAAAATCTCACATCGCCTCGAAGTTCCACAAGTTGGTCATTTTCCGCTCTTTCTGGGTCTTTCCATGCCCAAATTTGCGTTTTTTCGTCCGTTTCAACAAGTTTTCCGTCAACTTTCTTTGCGTGAACCAATGTTACGTCACCACTATCCACTTCTGGCATTTCGTCCATAAGCGTGAAAATTCTCTCCGCTCCAGCAAGTGCCAAAATAATGGAATTCATTTGTTGTGAAACTTGGCTTATTGGCATGCTAAATGACCTTGAAAGTTGGAGAAATGATGCGATTGTTCCAACTTCGACTATTGAAAACCCAACGAGAGTGAGGTTGTTTGCCCCATAAACTGCAAGAAGCCCACCGATGATTGCAATAACAACATATTGTAAGTGGCTCAAATTGCCCATAATTGGCATAAAAATGTTCGCATATTTGTTTGCTTTTGTGGAATTAAAGCACAATTCTTCGTTTACTTTGTCAAAATTTTCGATTGTTTCTGGCTCGTGATTGAAAACTTTAATAACTTTCTGCCCATTTAGCATTTCTTCCACAAAGCCCGTTGTTTTGCCATATGTTTGTTGCTGTGCCACGAAATATTTTCCGCTTTTTGCACCAAGATTTTTCACAATTATCATCATTCCAAAAAGGAACGCCAGCACAACAAGTGTAAGATAAATGCTTAGATACAGCATCGCGAAGAACACCATTATGACCGTTGCCACAGACGAAATTATCTGAGGAACGCTTTGGCAAAGCATGCTTTCAAGCGAGTCAGTGTCGTTTGTGAAGTGGCTCATTATGTCGCCGTGTGTGTGCGAGTCAAAATATTTAACGGGTAATTTTTGCATTTTTCTAAACATATCGTCACGAATTTTCTTCAAAATACTTTGGGAAATTATGACCATAAAGTAGTTGTAAACATAACTCGCCAGCACCCCAAATCCTAAAATGCACGCCATGAGGATAATTTGCATTAAAAGAGGATTGAAGTCGCCGCCGCCAGCAATAAGAAGGGGTGTAATGTAATTGTCAATCAAACTTTTGATAAATAGGGAAGCCACAACGCCCGTAGCCGAACTTATAAGAATACAAAGTACAACAACAAAAAGCATAATTTTTTGACCCTTGCCCATATAGGAGAAAATTCGTTTTATGGTCTGTTTTGCGTTTTTTGCCCTTGGCATTTTCTTTTTGTCGTCCATGTTATTTTCCTCCTTTTTTGGTCTGTGAGTCATAAATATCTTTATATAATTCGCTTGTTTTCAAAAGTTCCTTGTGCGAGCCAACGGCAACAATTTTCCCGCCGTCAAGAATAACAATTCTGTCTGCGTCTTGCACGCTAGAAACCCTTTGAGCAATAATAATTTTTGTAACTTTTGGCATTGTTTCTCGCAACGCCTTTTTAATTTTTGCATCAGTTTTTGTGTCAACTGCGCTGGTCGAGTCGTCAAGAATAAGAATTTTTGGCTTTTTTAGAAGCGCCCGAGCGATGCAAAGTCTTTGCTTTTGTCCGCCGCTGACGTTGCTTCCGCCTTGCTCAATGTGAGTGTCATACTTGTCTGGCATTTTTTCCACAAATTCGCTTGCACATGCAATGTCACACGCTTGTTTTATTTCTTCGTCCGTTGCGTCTTTGTTGCCCCAAAGCAAGTTTTCTTTCACCGTTCCCGAGAACAAAACATTTTTCTGCAAAACCATGGAAACACTGTCACGGAGAACTGTTAGGTCATACTCTTTCACATTCTTGCCGCCGACCAAAACATCCCCACTTGTTGCGTCAAAAAGGCGGGGAATGAGTGATACAAGCGTTGTTTTGGAACTGCCCGTTGCACCCAAAATGCCGATTGTTTCGCCCGATTTTATGTGCAAATCTACGTCTTTTAAGCACAATTTTGAAATGTCGTCTTTGTAACTAAATGACACATTTTCAAAGTCAATGTCGCCGTTTTTCACTTTCATAACTGGGTTTTCTGGGTTTTTAATTGCAGGAACTTCGTCCAAAATTTCCACAATTCTCTCTGCAGAAGGACGGGAAATTGTAAAGCCCATTAAGACGAATGATAGTATCATAAGCGAAGATAAAATTTGCATTGTGTAAGAAAACATTGTTGTAAGTTGCCCGCACTCAAGTGCAGTCCCGCCAGAGTTTACAATAATCTTTGCCCCAAGGAAAGATATAACAAGTAAGCAAGCGTAAATGGTCGCTGACATAATAGGTGAGTTCAGTGCCATAAGTTTTCTTGCGTGCGAGTAGTCTTTGTAAATTTGCTCGCTTGTCACATCAAACTTTTCAATTTCATGCTCCTCACGAACATAGGCTTTCACAACTCTCGCCCCTCTGACGTTTTCTTCAACAATTCTGTTTAGGTCTTCATATTCTTGAATAACTTTCTTAAATGATGGGTGAACTTTCCTTAAAACAAGATAAAGCAGCCCACACAAAACAGGTCCCGCCACAGCAAAGACAATGGCAAGCTGTGCGTTTATGGAAATGGTCATAATCATTGTAAAAATGAGCATAAGTGGCGCACGAATTGCAAGACGAATAAGCATTTGAAACGCATTTTGAACATATGAAACGTCAGTTGTAAGTCTTGTAACAAGTCCAGCAGAGGAGTATTTGTCAATGTTAGAAAATGAAAAAGTTTGAATTTTTCTGAACATATCTTTCCTCAAATTTTTTGAAAAGCCTGCACTTGCTGTAGCACAAAAACTGCCCGACAGAAAGCCAAACACAAGTGACATAATTGCCATAAGGCTGAGGATAAGTCCAAATTTTAACGTCACAGGCATATTGCCGCCCGACACGCCTTCGTCAATCAAACTTGCCATAACATATGGAATAAGCACTTCCAAAACAACTTCAAGCATGACAAAAACTGAAGTGAGAATAGCCGACTTTTTGTATTCTCGAATGGACTTTGCAAGTTTTTTAATCATATCATTTTCTCCTTTAAACCAATTTTTCTTTTACAAAAATATGTAAATTTTTGTTTTTTGTGCTACATAATATCTTACTTTTTTTAACATTTGTCAAGCAATTTCTCTGACTATTTATAAAATTAATATAGAAAACTTAATAAACATAAATATTGCACAACAGCAAAAAATATATGCAAAAAGGCTCCGTTTTGTGAATATATACTAAAAACCCAATCAGTCGTTATATTTGTATAACATGAAGTCAAACAGCCTAATTGCACGGCCACAAGCGAAGTATATCGCCCGACTTACTGTTCGCAAAATTGTGTTAATAGTTTGATAATGTTGCATGATGAGTAGTATTTAAGAAATAACATACCCCGAACAAGCGGTCGAGCATACAAAATATAAGTCTGCAAAATTGACAAAACAAAAGACAAGATTTTCTGACTTGATTGATTGGTTGATATGCAATGGCTGATATTTTTATGTATTCTCAAAACACAATCTGAATGAAGGGTTGGGAAAGTTCAAGATTTTGAGAATCTCGAGTGACTGATAAGACGGAGAAGAATATTTTGCAAGAGAATTATCCACAAAATGACAAAAATTGTGGATAACTTTTGTGTATAAAGCAGTCCAAAAACGATTAAATAATTTGCCCAATTATGCACAAAAAATAGGATAAAAATTTAATAAAAAATGTCAAGCAAATTTACCCAAAAATATATTAAAAAAATTGTAAAAATGTGTCACTTTTGTTTGTATTTTATATGCTTTATATGGTAAAATTATATCGTAGAAGTGGCTTGACAAACGGAAAGAGGCAATTAAACTTTGCATGGCAACCTCATCTTAGATTTGGGTAATTCATTGTGCTGCAAAGTGTCACTTTGGAAATGAGTGAGAAGACGAGAAAAAAGATTATCAAATTGTGACGTGTTGTATTTGAAAATTTTTCTTTTTGCGAACAGTCTGCTTTTACAAAAATCTTGCTGAGTAAAATAATTTCGCAAAGTAGTGAAATAATACTAGGGAGTAAATTATGGACAAGAATTTGTTTGGTGCGGGAAACGGCAATAACGGAAACGGTCAAAGGAATGGAAATGGAGTGAATAACACCCCAAACTCTTTTGTGTCTAACGGACAAAATCGACCTACGGGACAGAACGCAAATAACGGGAATTTGCAGCAAAATAGGCCTTATCAAAACGGGACTAATTTTTCGCAACGACCAGTAGGACAGATGGGGCAAACCCCTCAAACGCCAAATGGACAAAGACCTATGGGGCGAAACGGCAACCCACAAATGCAAAATCGTCCATATGGGCAAAATGTGAACCCTAACTTGCAAAGACAAGTTCCAAATGGCAATTCGCAGTTCTCTGGGCAAACACCACAAAGACCTTTTGCTCCAAACGCTCAAAACCTAAATGCAAGACCAATGCCAGGGCAAATGCCACAAGGATACATTCCTCAAGGACAGAACTTGCAAAATCAAAATTTGAACAGAACTCCAAATGCTCCACAGCAATTCCAAAATGTTCAAAGACAGAATATTCAAGGACAAGGTTATGTTCAACAAGGACAAAATGCTTATAACCCAAATATTCAAGCAAGACCACAAGTTGGTCGGTCAGCGGGACAACAAATGCAAAGGCAAAATACCCAAAACATTCAAACTCCAAATAATGTTCAGAACGCCCAAGTTGCTCAAAATATTCAAAATGCAAATGTAACGGAAGAAAAAGAAAGAAAAGACAAAGCGGGTGTTTTGCTAAATGGCAAAAAACCAAACAAGAAAAAGAAACTTACGGTTATCATAAGTGCTGTTGTGGCTTGCGTTCTTATGTTAAGCCTTGGACTGGGACTTTTGCTTGGCGGAAAGAAAAAGACTTTTGATGTTGAGTTTGTGACGGGGCCTTTTGAAGCGGTGGCAACAAAGACCTATACTGAGGGCGATGTTGTTGTGGCGGAAGATTTGGCTGATGTGACCTCAACAAAGTTTGACGGCTCAACGCTTGTTTTGGCAAAGTTTGACGGCTGGTATCTTGACGAGGCGAGAACTCAACCTTATTCACCATTTGTTGTTAAAGAAAATACAAAACTTTATGCGGGATATGTTTTGGGTGATGTCACAACAAGATTTTATGCTCAAAATGACTACGACAGTGACGGCTCCAACCTATTCCTTTTTGAAACGACTACAAAATATTGGTCAGAAAAAATTGACCTTGGGCAAGTGGCAGAAAGACTTGCAGACTTGGACTGCGAATACTATGACGACTTGTCTGTTGTGTCAAAAATCAATGCAACAACGGGACAAATTGAAAGTGGAAATTCAAGCATTTCAAAAGCGGACTACATACAATTTGTCAAAAATTATTATGAACTCGTATCATTTGGTGGGGAAAACAATAGGCTATCACTTGATAGCCAAATTGACACCCCAGCGGGCGATAGTGCAATAGTTGCAAATTATGCGGCAAAAAATGTTGAAATAAGATTGCACACAAACAAAAATAGCAAAAATAAATACTTCACCTCTCACCCAGTTGGTGGTGAAAGTGTGGAATATCAAGACGAAATTGTTGTTATGTCAAGGAAGTTTGGCACAGAATATGTGCTTCCAACCTATCCAGCGCTTGCGGGACAACCAACAGTTTCAGATAAAGAACCTCTTAAAAATCACAACCTAGTGGGCTGGACTTCTGTTGACCCAATGGTTGTTGACGGCGAACCTACAAACCCACTTTTTGGGAAGAGTTATATCTCCATTGAAACGGCGGGCGGTGGCAAAGTTTCACTTTCCAAAGAATTTTTGAAAAACAAACAAAGCATTGACCTTTATGCCGTGTGGGAAGAATGTGCAACCGACCTCAAAATTTTCGCAAACGGAATTTCAGGAACAGAACTTGTTGCAACGGGGACTGTGTCAAACGGATATTCTCAAAAAGTTAGCGAATGGGTTGACGCTTCACTATTTGACAGAGAAAAAGACGGATATGTTTTGGTCGGGCTTAAAACTCAAGACGGAACAGTGCTTGAACAAGGGCTTGACACCTTGCTTATCGGTGGAAGTGATAGTTTGGGCTATGACGCAGAGCAAAATGCAATAGTTATTTATGCCTATTACAAAAAACTTGCGAAACAAACAACAATCAGCCTTGTTGACGTGGGGCTAAGTTCCGACATGGCTCAAGTAAATTCAGAAAACTTGAAGTCAGCGTTTAACTTTAATTTTGACGCACTTACAAGCGAGGGCTTTAGTTATGACGAAAGCAAAATTGATGTGCGTTTTGATTCAAATTCAAGACAAATTGTCATAACAAACCTTGTTGAAGGAACAAAACTTACACTCCCAACAGAAAGCGAACTTTCAAGAAGCAATTATAATCTTGTTGGCTTTAGATTTGCTGGCGAAGTAAAAGGTGCTGGGGCAGAGATTGAAATTTCTTCTGGAAATATCTCTGTTGGCACAAATACAGTTTCGCTTGTTGCTGTTTGGCAAGGGAAAATGACCGATGTTGAAATTGGACTTGCATATAATGATGACTTGGATGAATGGGAAAATACAACTATTCAAGTTCAATATGGCACTACGCTTTCCATGCTTCAAAGCGCCTCAAAAAATGGGGCAAACACAACAATCAGTTTCAATTTCTATTCAGGCGGGCAAAGTGTGCTTGCAAACAGAATTGAAAAAACACGTGAGGGTTATGACTTTGTGGGTTGGACAAAAGCAAGCGGCGAACTCTACTCGGAAAACGAACTACAAAATTTGACTATCAATTCTAATTTTGAGGGACTAAACGCAAAGTGGGAAATCTACACCTACAACATAACATTTATCCTTTCTGGCGGAAACATTGACGGCAACGAAAATGCAATTTCAATAGTTGCAAATTATGGCGAAGAAGTTTTGCTTCTTCGTGGGCAAGAAAGAATTGGTTATTTGTTTGACGGCTGGACAAGTGATGGTGTTTTGTATAATTATGACCAAGAAAACTTGATTGCAAGAGCGGATATGACTTTGGTCGCAAAATGGGTCAAACTTAAAACAGCAACCCTTTACGCAGACGCAACAAAAACTCTTGAGAAATCTACAAAAATTTATTCGGACAGAGATGGAAATATAACAATAAATGGAAGCGAACTTTCATTAGTTTTGTCAAGCCTTGAAGGTAGCAAATTCGACTCTTTCAACACCAGTCCAGACGGCTTGGGAAGAAAAGTCGTCGCTCAAGACGCAAAGCAGAATTTCGTAGAACTTTTTGGAACGCAAGACAGCGTTGACCTATTTGCTGTGTGGTTTGTCTTAAGTTTCAGCGGAAGCAAAACGGGTGAAAATTATAACATCACTGGCACTGTTCCAACAAGCAGAGAAGTAACATATGGGGCAACTATCACATTGCCAACAAAAGACGAAATAAACTTGTATTCTGACAAAGCAGTTTATCAATTTGACGGCTGGAGAGTAAGCGGAAATGGGATAGAGGGCAAACTTGCAACATTTGTCGCAAATGACAGCGTGGGTTATAGTTTTGCAAAAGATAACATTGGCAAAAGAATTTCCGCAGTGGCAGATTGGAGGCTTAGAGATGTTAGACTTGAAGTCCTAAATTCAGACGGCTCAAAAGTTTTCCAAAATACAGTTTATTATAATGCAACAAGCAGACTTGTTGAAGTGTCATCACTTCCAACTCAAACTTTGCATGAACTAGACTATTTAAGAAGCAAAGATAACTATGCTTATTTTGAAACAAATGGAAAGTTCGTTATTGAAGTTCCTCAACTTGTCGAGAACTATTTGAACATTTTTGATAGAGTTGTTGTGGATAGTTCAAAAGCAGAATATGAATTTGTTTACACTTTAACTCCTGTTTTCAAATACACAGTTTCACTTTATGAAAATGTCGGCTCAAACAGCAAGACTGCATATGAATATGTCGGCGCAGACCACGTTTTGGCAGACGAAAACGGCAAGATTGCAATAAATCAAGTGGGGGATAATGTTCTAGTTCTCAAGACGGCTGACGAATATGACTTTGCTTGCTCGCACAAAATCTTTAGCCGTTGGTCAACAAATTCAAGCGGGACGGATAATGTTAGCGGAGCAATAGTTATAGACAGCGACACAACATATTATGCAATTTGGGTCGGGGCAGAAATAACTGTCAAATATCTTGACTCAATGGGTTCAAATGCTCACGAAGATATGACTGTAAGTTATGGAAGTGAATTCGCTTTTGGCTCAAGTGCCTATTCGCAAACAGAAATTTCCGTCACTGAAAATGGTGAAAAAACATATTGGGTTTTAAAATCTTTCGTCTATTCCTATGGCGATAAATCTTATGTCATTGCTTTTGACAAAAATGTCGTTTTGTTAAGCAGTCTTAGCGGTGGAATATTTGAGGACGAAGACTTGGGTGACGGCGAAGTGACAATCAATGCTTTGTGGTCAGTCAAAACATACAATCTTCAAATTGAACTTGATGGCGGCAGTTGGGAAAATTCAAAAGCGGCAAAACCTCTTTCAAGTTATGGCTTTGTGAATGGTGTTCAAAATACACTTGTCAGAACTGTGACTTATGCTGACGTAAAGAGCGGAATTGAAATTATGCCTTCAGCGGGATACACAAAAGCGGGCTATAGATTTGGCGATTACAAAACTGTGTCGGGGCAAGTGACATATGACAGTTCAAACGACAAATACACATATATTTACACTGGCTCGGCAGACGACTTCAACACAAGTCAAGACATTTTGAGCATTGTTTGGCAAGAAGTTTTTGCCGTCAGATTTGACCTAAATGGCGGGGAACTCTCGGAGGGAGAAAACGACTTTGTTTCACTTTCCTATGATGTTGTCAAAACATCAATTTATAAGCAAGACTACGCAACTGGGTTTGAAATCCCTTCAAGAAATTTTGCAAGAACGGGTGCAACTTTTGTTGGTTGGTGGTTTGAAAATGATGTAACAAAACTTGCTTCAGAAAGTCAAGACTTTGCTTCTTGGTGGGCGACAAATGGCACAAGCGAGAGAACATCTGACGCAGAGTTCCTTGTTGCGGGAAACAGATTTAACCTCACTCGTGAAGTTGTGGATAATTATTTGACCACAACAAACACAGTCACTTTGTATGCAATTTGGAAATCAACAATAACATTCAATCCAAATCTTCCAACGGGCGTAAATCTTACAAGTTTGTCCACTCCTTCGGGGCAAATTGACCTTCCAGAAGAATACAAGTCAATTTCGGGTAGTTGGCGTCCAGTGCTTGACTTCTATTGCGGCGAACTTATTGACCCAACGCAATATCGCTTTAATTTGCAAGAAAGCAACTACGCTTTTCTCACTTGGCTTAATGTTGCGGGCAGAGAATATGCAGCGGTTGAAATTTCTGAAAATTTGATATTCAATGCAAGTTGGTATTCAACAAACTTTGTCATTGAACTTAGAAATCATTTGGGCGAAAAGTTTGGAAACGATGTAAACGGCATGCAAGTTACTGCAGGTCAAACGCTTTCTTATGACGACCTTATAAGACAATTTGACAACTCAACAAGCCGTTATCAAGACATAAAGAAAAATGGCGTGCCATATCTTTTTGGCTACGTTTTCCGAGGTTGGGTTGCGGGCGTTGTGGGTGACACAAATTATGACGGCAGTTATGATATAATTGAATCTGGCAAGAGTTACACCGTTCCAAAAATTGCAACAAATCTGTGTGCAGTTTTCTCACCAGCAAAAGTTAAAATTTTGCTCCATAAAAACAACGAAGCAGCAGGTGGTGCGTCAAGCCCAGTAACTTTCTCGTCAGAGTCAGATTACGCTTCAACTGTTAGCATAAACAGAACTCCAGCATACACCCTTGCGGGATATTATATAAACGGCTGGATGACAACAACTTCGGGCGGTGAAGTGTTGAATGAAGTGAAAGTTCTTCAAGAAAATGGCGTTGTGGAGCAAAACGGCACATATACTCTAAATCTCTACGCTCATTGGGACCTTAATGTGGCAACTGTCATCATTGACCTAGGAACAAATGGCGTATTCTACAACAACGGCGTTAATGGCGACTTGGCAGCGCTCTACACCCTCAGCACAGACGAACACAAAACAAGTATTCAACGATTTGAAATGGTCGGAAATTTGCTCAAGATTTATGTCTATGTTGGGCAAACATTCACACTTCCAAGTGCGGAATATATTTCTCGTCCAGATTACATTTTGAAAAACTACACAAAAGGCTCGGAAACAAAGGCTCCAACTTCAACAGAAAGTTGCCCAACTTCTGAACCTATAAGATATGTTGCAAACTACAACGAAATTATTGAAATTAGAGTTTACAACTCACTTGATGATAATTATCAGTCGGTGGCAAAAATTCAGTATGGTTCTGACGTTGTATTTGAAAGAGAAATAAAACTTGATGGTTATGCTTACAAAATTGGCGGCGGATATGTAAACTTCTCAAGAGAACACTATACAATAAACGGATATAGAAGCAGCTTAAATAGTGGGGCATACACTTATGATTGCGACAACTTGACCGTTGCTCTTTTGGAAGAATACTTTAATGTCGATAGGTCAGCAAAAGTGGCGTATCTATATTGCGATTGGCTGGGCGATGAGGTGGCTTTTGACTTCTACATGAGTCAAAACAAATATAACATTGGTGATAAAGAAAGTACTGTTACAGTCAACTTCGGACAAAGAATTGACCTTTCGAAATATTTCTATCACTTCAGCAATGATGAAGAATTTTTGGGCTGCAAATTCAGTTATTTCGTGCTTAAAAATTCAGAAGAAGAAGAAATGATTTTCAATTCAGAAAACAGCATTTTCGATATGGCAAGTTTTGGCTATAGCGATGTGTATGAATTCTATGGTGTTTGGGTTCCAACTGACTTTGAAGTTAAAATCAAGTTTAATGATACTTCGTTTACTGGCAATATCCACGGCACAGACTACGCAAATGCAAGTGAAGTAACATTCAGAGTGGACTATGCGTCAGATGTCAATTTGAGTGGAATAGATTTGAATGCTCTTGTTCACACAGACGACATTGGAAAAACATATCCAGTTATGAGGGCGGTGTATTATCAAACAAATGTCGTTATTCCAGAAAACGAAGCGGGGACTTATCTTCTTAAACAACGTTCATTCCGTATGCCATCATCGGACATTGAACTTTCAATCGTTTGGGAAAGCAAAGAAATTAGACTTGTAATTGACCCATCGGGCAGCAAAGTTGGCGGCAGTGAAACTGTAAAATATTCTGCAGACCTTGAGAACTTTGACAGTTCCAAAATGAGCATTGACTCAGAGGGAAGACTTGTTGTTTCAAATCTTAAACTGGGTGACAACATTTTGCTTGCAAACTATCCAGAACTTTCTGTCCCTGGCAAGAACTTCACCTATCGTTTGCTCCTTGACTACTCGGGCAAAGAAAACACAACTCCAACTGACTCAGTCTATGTGAGCAAAGACGGATACAGACTATCCAGAGATGTTGACACTTCAAGCATGGACTTTGACAAACTCTACACCTCTGACACAAATGGTGGACACTTTGAAATTTGGCTTACCCTTGCGTGGACAAATAACTATTACACTGTAAATTATCAAAGCGGCACAGACGCCCTCCCACAAAAGGCAAATGGATACTCGGCAGACGCAACGGGAAATATCTCGGGCTACATGGGTTCAAGCACTTTCTATTGTTACGAACTATCAACTCTTGCGGGGCAGCTTAGCCTTGACGGCTGGACACATGTCGGCTGGACAACAGAGAAAAATGTGGCAAATCAAATAAGAGGCGAAAATGGAAATGTATTCTTGTTCACAACTCAAGAAATTAAGGATAATGACGGCAATGTCATAACAGACCCAGACACGGGCGAAATTGCAGTTGAGGTTGTCAGCCCAAGCGGCACTTTCAACTTTACTTATGACCTAAATGGAACAGTAGATTTGTATCCAGTTTGGGAGCAAAACGATGTAACAGTCAAATTCACTGACGAGTTTGGCAAGTTTGTTGCAACAAAAACTGTGAAATATGACAGCGAAATTGCACTTTCAAGCTTGTTTGACGAACAAGACTTTGCAAGTTATTACAACGAAAGCACTGGGCTTGTATATAACTTTGACGGCTTCTCTCACAATTCAAGAGTTATCCCAAAAGACTACAAAATTAAATTCTCTCGCACAAATAACCTCTTTGTGCAAGCAGATTTTGACGCAGACGAAATTGTATTCAGCAGCAACTGGGTGGAAAATGTTTATTCTGTCAGACTAGAACTTTTGGGCGGCGAATATAAGGGTGGCAGAGCGGCAGACTTTGAATATAACTATGCAAATTATGGTGGCACTGGAACATATTTCTTTAACATAACTTTTGACATTGCGTACTCGCTTTTGCGTGCGGGCTTTGACCTAACAAATGTCAACATAGACACAACAAAAATATTTAAGGGAGATATGACCTTTGCTGGCTGGTCAACTACTGACGGCGGGGATATAAATGTCACTCCTATCGAGAATAGCGGCAATATGTTGTCCTATGTTTTGTCAAACAGCGAAGACATAAAAACCACCCAAACATTTGTGCTTTATGCAGTTTACAATGATGTGAAAGTCGTTATTGACGGCAACGGCGGAAAAGTTAAAGACGACTTTGAAACAAGTTCATATAACAATCTTGTCTGGACAGCAAGCAGCGACAGAACTCAACTTATCTCTTGGACAACTGCTTATAAGAAAATAAATATCAGTTCAGAAGTCTTTGCAAACTTTGAAAGAGAAAACTTTGAAGTGGCAAATGGTGATGTAACTGCAAGTTTGGATAGATATTTTAAAGTTCAGTGGCTGGGAAGCACTGTTATGTTTGTGTTTGACGCAAAGGGTGGCAGCGTAAACTTGGACAGCAACTTTAATACATTCCTTTCAAATGTCGGCGGCACTCAAACGGAATATGACGGAAAGATTGCAGTTAGAGTTAAGTTCGGTCAAAAAATAAAAGCAAGCGACCTAAAACTTGTAACAGCAACAGGAACAGGAACGTTCGGCGGCTGGGAAGACGAGAACTCAACAGTCAACTACTGCTTGAAAGATTTTGAAATTGACAAGAGAGATGTTTTCACAGTTTATGCAATTTGGTCACAAGCAAAAGCATATTTCGACCTAAACGGCGGAATTTATGGCTCAAGTGCAACAGAAATTGCAGCAAAAAATCTTGAAGCAAATGGAGAGAGTTATTCTGTAACTTTGCCAACTGCAAAAAATCAAACAACCCAAAGCGACCTTGGTCCATTTAAGAAGGGTTATAACTTCCTTGGCTGGTCAAGCAACTTTGTAGATTATGACGACTATGTAGCAAAGGGCGGAAGCGATAGTGATTTGTATCGCCCAACTTTTGCCTCTCCAAATATAACTGTTTCAAATTTGGCAAACGAAAATATAACATTCTTTGCAATTTGGAAGCCATATGCTTACACAATAAGATTTAACAGCAGTGTTATGGGTTCGTCACAAACTTATGGCGGGGCAATAGTCGTCAATGCAACTTATGGCGAAAATGTTGTATTCCCACAAACTACGTCTTGGAAAAGGGCAGAATACAATCATGTTGGCTATGTTATAAAGCTTAAGAACAACCTTACAAAACAATATGACTTGGGATACAACTTCGTGCTATCCGAAGGGGCTGACCTAAGTGACGTTGTAAATGCAATTATTGACGGCGTTACAATAGAAGTTTATGCCGTGTGGCAAAGCAATGTGGCAACCATTAGAATAAATCTTGGGGACATAAACGCAAGATACATCGGTTCTGAAAATTATAAACTTGTAAAAGAATCTAACACGGCTTATCTTCAAGACGACACGTCATACATCATTGGCTCAACATATTCCATGCCAAGTTTTGACGACCTCTATCTTGACGGGAAATATGTTTCATATTATTCGTATAAGGGTGAAAGAAAAGACACTCCAATAAGCATGAGAATTGAAAGTGAACTCGTTGAGTTTGAGGTTGTTTGGGCGAGTGCTTGTGCCTACATAAAAGATTATTACAGCACAGGCTTCCACAAATATTATGCAAGTTTGGATATGGCGTTGCAAGACGCTTTGAATGATAAATCACCAAACACTGCAAGCCATTCAACTTCCGCTGACGGCGTTGTGGTCGTTGTGCAACCAAATGAAACAACTCTCACAATCGGTCAAACAGTAAACATTCTTGAAAACCAAAAACTTACTCTTAAACTTGCTTCAAGCAATGTGACAATTTATCGTGCGAGCGGACTTGTTGGCAATATGTTCAACGTGTCTGGCAGTCTTGTCTTGATGGGCGGCGACTTAAATAGCCTTACTTTTGCCGAACAAAATTCAAGAAATGCAAAAGATGTTTTGATTTTAACAAGCGGCGGAAATATTGATATAAAAGACAATGTTGTGTTCTCGGGAATAACAAATTCTTCCACGCAATATGGAAGTGTGATAAATGCAGCACACGCAACAGTCAACATCGACAACGTGGCATTTAATGACTGCAAAAACACATATACTTCTTCTCAAGCAATGGGTGGTGCAATTTATGCAGATAGTTCAATAATCACCATAGATTATGCAACATTCACTGGCTGCTCTGTTTTGGGAACGGAAGGTCTTGGCGGTGCCATTGCAGCCCTTGGCGGAAATCTTTCACTCCATGGCGGAATTTTCACAGGAAACCTTGCAACCACATATGGCGGTGCAATTTATGCCGAAAGCGTAAAACTTGACATCTCAAGCACATCTCGTGACTTGGAATGGACAAACAACGCTGCAAAAATTGGCGGTGCTATTGCTCTTAGAAATTGTGTTGAAGAAACAAATACAATCGCTGGCAGAGAAAACTCTCTTGCAAGATTTAATCAAAATAAGGCGACTTATGGACATGGCGGGGCAATTTATCTTGAAAAATCTGAACTCAGAGTTAGCAATGCTTCCTATGTTGCAAACACTGCAAGCAACTTTGGCGGCGGCGTGTATGTTGGGGTTCAAAGCCTGATAGTTGCAACAAATGCTTGGTTCACAGGCGGCAACTCGGCAAAATCTGGCGGAGCAATGGCAATTTATGGCGGCATTTCAAGCGTTGCTCACAGTTTGACAAATTGTACCTTTGACGGAAACGCTGCAGACGAATTTGGTGGCGGACTTGTTGCAAGCGGAAGTGATGTGCTTGTAAATATTTTGCAATCGTCTTTTACGCAAAACACAGCCCAAACGGGTGGCGGCATTTGTGTTCTTGACCTTGCTAGAATTGCCATAAACAGCAACATAAGTTTCACTCCAAAAAATGAAACAGAATGGACAAATATCAATGGCAACAATGCCCTCTTAGGAGCTGGTGTCTATATTTCTGGCTCGCCAAGCAGCGCAAGCACAATAAGATATGCTTTCATAACAAATAACAAGGCAATCTCCGCTGACACAGAAACATATGGCGGCGGCATAAACTTGAACACTGGACTTTTGCGACTTGAAAATGTTACATTGTATGGCAACGAAGCAAGTTATGGTGGTGCGTTCTACATTGCTGGCAAGTGCGAAATGCAAAATGTTTCAACAGCAGCCAAAAGGTGGGAATATGTAAACGGCGTTTTAAGAACAAAAATGGGCTATCATATTGACAAAACGTCAGACGACAAATTTGTTGACTATTATGAAGTTGATGAAGACGGCGATTCAACTGGTGTGCCTATCTATTTGCAAGCAATGAAATCTGGAGATAATTATGTAGATAGAACGGGCAAAACAATAACTTCTACAACGGAATATTATGACAAATATTATTACTCAGTCACTTCAACAGACGATAGTGAACCTACAAAATATTACATGCTTAAAGACAACTCGCAGTTTGACCTTGATGAGTCACTTCCAGCAGACATTCCATGCCTAGTCAATGCTTCTGGGAACGAAGCTCAAGTGGCGGGTGTTATGTATGTTACAACTTCGGGCGAAGTTACATGGCAAGGCGGAAATATCTATGGCAACACTGCCCAAGAATTTGCAACAATTTATAACTTGGGGTCAGTGACTGTTCAAGGCATAACAACAGACAATAACGAAAAGAAAGATATTGCTTCAACATATTCCAGTGCAACAATCTACAACGGAGCAACATTCGTTATTCTCGGCGAAAACGACTTTGGAACATTGGAACAATTCTTTGTAAAATATGTTAAATCTGAGGGAATGACTGAAACATTTACCCCTCTTACAGTCAGAGCTAGACTTGTTTCAAGTTCTGATTATGAGTACTTTACAAATGGTGGCAAAAATCTTTCTATCTCCTTCGAGCGTGACATAGAAAACTTGACCGCTCAACTAGGTCTAACTGTTGTAGATTATCAACAATATTCAACTGCAAAATGGGAAAACCTTGAAGAAGTTTTTGTCCCAGGCGACACAACAAATTATCTCTTTGCAAAGCATGACACAGAAACAAAACTCGTGCTTTACTTCCAAGATTACACGCTTCACTTGTGTGACCTATCTCAAGATAATTTTGAGGAATCGGAAATTAAATTTAAATATAATGCCGATGTAGAAACAAGTGGCGTAATTGAGCAAATTGAATCAAGAGTGCCAAGAAAATTCGACTATGAGTTTGTCGGCTGGGCATATTATAACAAAATAACAAGCGACCGTATTGAGCCAGACAACTTTGTTGACATTTATCAAGAGATGCAAAATGCAGGTGGCGAATATTCTGGAATGTTCAACTTCGCCTTGCATTATGACAGAACTCTTGAAGAAGCACAAAACGACTGGTTTGAAACTCAAGAAAAATATCTTGCGGGTGACATCTTCCTTTATGCAGTTTGGAAGCCAGCAAAATATGCAATAAGTTATAAATACGACAACATCTTCGGTGGAAGAAATATCTTGTCCTATGAAGTGGGCGGCGTGCCAGCGTCAGATTACAGAATTAGTTTCAACTTGACGGGCGGCGACTTCGGACAAGTGCAACTTCCAACTCTTGACGAAATTAACAAACTAGAAGCAGTTAAGATTGTAACGCTTTCTGAAGTTAATTATGAAGGAGCGTCAGTCGCTTCTGTTGTGTTTGAAGGCAACAGATATGTAAGAGGCAACTCGGAAACAAACAGACTAGAATACAACGAACAACAAAGACTTTATTCCTTTGTCGCAAACGGCACAACATATTATGTCGAGCCAACAAGAAAAACTGCTTTTGTTAGATTTGATGAAGAAACATTAGGTAAAATTTCTCCAGTTGCAACGGGCGAGGGAGAAGCATTTGCCGAAAATGATTATTTCTATCCAAAGAAAATTGTCGTTGGCGAACAACAATTTGATGTTGCAGAACAAAATGGGCAATATTCATTTGTTATGGACGGCGAAACTTGGACATTACGTGCAGTCAACAGACCAGACGGCTTCAGATTTGAAAGTTTTGTCTTTAACGGCAAGAAATATTCTGCTGGAGCAATATTCGATATGACAACAGCGGGCGTTGACACAGTTAGCGGAAGAAATATTGTTTTTGAAATGCGTTTCAGCCCAATTAGCAAGACTGTAACTTTGAGAAACAACTACACCGATAGCACAAACACTGGCACAGTTAAAGTGGAATTTGACAAATATGTTGGCGAAAAATTTACACTTCCAACTTCCACAAACTCTGTGACTTATGGTGACGAAGAAGTGTTCTTTGCAAGAAAAGATTATCTATTAGCGGGCTTTGCTTTTGACCCACTTGCAACAGAACCAGACTTCATGCCGGGGGAAGTTGTAGAAGTTACAATGAAAGAAGACTTTACACTTTATGCAATTTGGAACAAAGCAACTTGCTATGTAGAAAACGGGGCAATATTTGGAACGGAGAGAAAAAATGTTTACTATCTCTCTCTTGAAAAAGCATTTGAAGACATTGAAACGGGTGTTGTTAGAAATGTTGACGGACAATATAAAGTTGTTCTTATAGACAACTGCGAAGTGTCAAACACAATTAGTGTTTCAAAGAATATTCTTGTTGTGTCAAACAGCAGTTATGCAATCTCGGCAAGCGAGAGTTTGACGAGCAATATGTTCAACATCCTTTCTGGCGGAAGTCTTACACTTGGCAATGAAACCTCTGACAAAACTCTGCTTTCCATAAAAGGCAAACAAACATCTTCCGACTCGCTTATAAAGGTTTCCACTGGCGGAACATTTGTGGCAAAAGACGGACTTGTTTTGTCCGACAACACAGCAACTTCGGGTGCAGCAATTTATGCCCAAGGCACGGTTACTCTTGGAGCTTTTGTGCTTAACAATCTTACAGCAACCGAGAGCGGCGGTGCAGTTTATGCAGCGGCAGGCAGCAATGTAAATATAATCGGCACAACATTTGGCTCACGAGGCAATCTTAGTGCAAACATGGGCGGTGCAATGTATGTTGCAAGTGGCGCAACAGTTAGTGTCAGCGGTGCAACTTTCACAAACTCTATTGCAACAAATGGCGGTGCAATGTATGTTGCCAGCGGGGCTGTAGTTTCATTTGACAACGTAACATTCACAACAAACTCTGCAAGCGGCAACGGCGGTGCAATTTACTTTGAAGACAGCATTACTATTGCAAGCCAAATGACTTTCACTTCAAACTCAGCAACTTTGTATGGCGGGGCAGTGTATAGCGCAAACTCTGTTACAGTTTCAAATAGTGACGTTGTGTTTACCTCAAACTCTGCAACAGTTGGCGGGGCAGTTTTCGCAAAAGGAAATTTAAATATTTCAAGCGGAACATTTACATCTAACTCTGCAAGAAATCAAGGAGCAACAGTCAAAGCACAAGGCGGGGCAGCAAGTTGTGACGGTCGAGTTGACATCTCTGGCGGAACATTTGAAAAAAACTTCTCCGAAAACTATGGCGGTGCAATCTCTATTTCAAAGGGAACAAACGGCGGTTCAGAAAATACTGACGGCGGGAAAATAACTGGCGGCGTGTTTACTGGCAACTATACAATTTCAAGCACGGGTGAAACAACTTATGGCGGTGCAATTTATGTTGGCGGAAGTGCAAACGTTTCCATTGGCGGCGAAGCAAAATTTGAAAAGAACGGATATTACATCCAAAACGGCAGCACTAACATCAGCACAACTTATGGCGGGGCCTTTGCCGTGGGCGAAAATGGTGTCTTAAATCTTGGTGTTTCTGTGTCAAATAACAAGGCAAGAAACGGCGGTGCAGTTGCAGTTTTGGGCAACGCAAAATTCAACTTCTTTGGCTCAACTCAAACTGACCCAATCACTCTTTCAAACAACCAAGTCACAAACAACGGCGGTGCAATTTATGTTGGCGATAATGGCTCTATTGATGTAATAAACAAGAAGAACTTTGTTATCACAAACAACACAGCGGGCTTTGGCGGCGGCTTGTATCTTGCTTCCACAAAAGAAGTCGTTTTGCTCTTTGGCACAGTTACAGACAACAAAGCGGGTGACGCAAGCGGCACTTATGACAAAGTTACTCCACTTGGCTCTGAAATTTATGTTGCGGCAAATGGCGTTGTTACACTTAAAGGTGGCACAATAGGGACAGTAAATACAGATAGGTATCCATACTCAATTTACGTCGAAAATGGTGGCGTAGTTAATGCTTCAAGTGCAAATGTTTATGGCGGAATATTCGTTGGCGGAAATGATAAAACTGGACTTAATATTTTGTCAGACATAACAAGCGGCTACTTTGGTGCTAAAATTTATCTATATAGTAATGCTAGAATATCTGTCGAAAAGGCTATTTCAGGCGTGCAAAATATTGCCCTTGTCACATCAAGCGACAAGACGGGGACAGTTATGGCAGAAGAAGCCTTGCTTGCAGACTGGATTGTGGCAGAATTTGGCGACAGGTCACAAAGACAAACTGGCATGAATATGTTTACGCTTGAGGGGCTTTCGGGCTATTGCTTGTATGGCAGAGATAACTACTTGCTTGTGGGCAAAATTGCAGAAAGCATAACCATTGACACAAACGGCAAAACTGTTGTTTATGAAGGCGAAGAGATAAATGGTCGATTTGATATTTCACTTGTGGGGAAAGAGGACTTTTCGTTCCTTGATAACATTTTGGGCAAAGAATTCGGCTGGAATTTGCTTGAGAACTTCACAACTTTAACAACAGATTCTGACTATTCTGGCAGAACTTGGAACAGAACAGTGACCAACTTCCCAGTGGAAACTCTTGTAATTCAAGCACAGTGGAAAGAGGTGAACTTCCAAGTTAATATTGTTTATCAAAAGGCAGACAAACAGACTGGACGACTTTCGACTTCTTTTGCAAAAGTTGCAGAAGTCAGTGTAAATCAAGACGCAACACTTAACGCAAAAGAACTCATCTCAAACCCAATGGTCTATCACCACTTTGACAGGTGGGAACTTGGCTATTTGGTCGAAGCAAACACTGCGGGTGCAGAAACTCTTGGCAGTTTGAATGTTATAAGAACTGGCGTGTTTGTTAAGGCAGACCCAAATGGAATGTCAACATTTAACATTGCAAATTCTCCACTTAAATTTGATAGGACTCTTGACGAATATGGCGAATATGTAGGGGATACAACTTACACATGGTTTGACGCCTACACTGCCATTTGCCGTGGACACCTAACAGACAAAGGCACCTATGCAGACAGAAATACAATAGTCTTTGTTGCTTGTTGGGAACCAAATATTGTGGAAATTAAAGTTTATGCTGGCGAAGGCGAAGCAAATGAAACACAATCAAGCAACTTCTCTCAGGCAGAAAGATTTGAAGAAACCGAAAACGGCAATATAGTTGCTGGCTGGAAATATACATTAAAACAAGGCGACTTAAGATTTAGTTTCAAAGAAATGGCAAAAGACTTCACAAAATATAACTGCGCAATAAGTTATGTTTATGTGGGCAGAAAGTCAAGCGATACAAAGAGAGCCGTTTCAAGGGCATATAACATTGAAGAAGCGACAACTCTTGTCTTTGAATGTTACTGGGAAGAAGTTGTGGCTTATGTGGATAGGCAAGACGCTTCGTCAGAAGACGGAGTAAACAGAATTTACTTTACAACATTTGAGTCCGATGACAGCAAGGCATTGTTCACACTTGACGGCACAGCAAGAACTGTTGCGGGCGATGTGCTTTCATTCGTAAGCGAAAGAATTGACGTATCAAAAACTTACAAATTTAATAGCAACATTTCTATAACCTCAATTTATCAAACTCAATTCACTCGTAGCAGCGGCTTTGCGGGTCACATGTTTGAATTCGCGGGGGATATTGAAGTAGGAAATATTATCTTTGACGGCAGCAAATCACAAGTTTTGTCAAGCGAAAGCACAATCTATGTCGCAAGCGGAACACTTACACTAGGACAAGGTGTGTTTATTCAAAACAACAAAGGGGCAAATGGCGCTGGCGTGTATGCTGTGGGCAAACTTGTGTTGTCTGGTGCTACAATTTCTTCAAACGAAGCAACAGAAAATGGCGGTGGTGTTTATGCAGTGGGTGGCATTGAAATAACTGACGGCACAACAATAACTGACAACCATGCAACAAATGGCGGCGGAGTTTATGTTGAAAACAATTCATTCCTTGCAACTGGCGGCACAATTTCAAACAACTATGCTGGTGTTTACTTTGGCGGAAGTGGCTCTTTTGAAATGACAAACACAGAAATCAGAGAAAACAATGCGACAAATGGTGCTGGGCTATACTTTGCAGAAAATTGCGGCAGAGCAGTAATTGGCGAAGGGACAGAAATTTTGAGCAACGTGGCAACAGGTTATGGCGGCGGCGTGTATTATGACGGCGACAGCCAAGCAGGACTTTCAAACGGCAACATTGTAATTGCTGGGGCAGTTATCAAAAACAATTCTGCAGCCTATGGTGGTGGCATTGCAATAGGTGATATGTCAAAGACTTCCGACAAGCATATTGTTGTTATTCTTTCTGGCACAATTTCAGAAAATACAACGGGTGGCGGCGTAGCAGTTTTGCGTGGCACACTCAACATAAATGGCGGGACAATATCAAACAACGACCAAGAGATATTTGTAGGTTCAAGTTCGCAAACGGTCTTTGGCAGAGTGATTATGAAAGACAGTTCCGCCACAATCGGCAAGACACAAAGTTATGTCGTTTTGTCGGGATATGGCAAACTCACTTTTGAAAGCGAAAGCAATTTTGAAAGCATATTGAAACTTGTTGGAAGCAACTCAAGATTTGTAATTTCAAACGATATTTCTGGACAAAAGATAATCAAAGTTCTGATAGATGAAGCGAACTATCCTTCATCAGAAACTGGCAGAGTGGAAATTGGCTCTTATGAAGAAAACTTGAGCGAATCAGTCCTCAGATTTGACGTGACTGACGACAAGATTGACGATTACAGAGTTAAAGCCGTTGACGGAAAGATTTATATTTCCCAAAGTTTCTTTACATTAACCATTGACCCAGCGGGCGGCAAGATTTCGGGCGAAGGAGCGTTTGACATTGACAACACTTATTGGATAAAAGATGTCAGATACAAAACATCACTTCTTACAATGTTTGCAAACAATGCTCTTGTCTGCGCAAAGGATAATTATGACTTTGTATGCTGGACATTTGTTGACGAAAACGGCGACATTGTGGAAGTTACAAAAGATAGCGTTATGCCAAGGCGTGACTTGACAATCAGAGCAAAATATTCTGACGAATACAGAACTCTTACAATTCTTCTTGGCACAGAAAACACAACATTCTCCCCACAAGGCGAAGAAAATGTTTGGATAATTTCAAAAACAAATGTAATGGTGGAAAATGCTTCGACCAAAGTTTATCTGCACACAGAAAATCACTTGCAACAAATTTTAAGTGCAGCCAAAGACGCTTTGAGCAGAAGATATTATTCACTTTCTGGCTTTGTCTGCTTGCAAACAAATTCTACAATCACTTTGCAAAATGGCGTTTGGGTTGACGAAAACGGAAACTCTTTTGAAATGCCAAGCGACAACATTGTTTTGCGACCAATTTGGACTAATAAAACTTATACAGTCAACTTCATTTCAGACGAACTCCCATCGTCCTCAACAGTTCAAGCGGGAAGTGTTGTAAGAGAGTTCAGTTTTGATAATTATGAATGGCTTTCTCAAGAATTCTCTGCTAAGGGCTGGAGTGTTACAAAATGGAGAGCCGAAAACGGAACAGAGTTTGACTCAAACGAAAGAGTTTGCAATCTTCCAGAAAAACTTATAGCAGACTTCGACCCAGACAACATTGGTGAAACAGTTGAAGTTACACTTTACGCAGTGTGGACGGCAAACGAGTATCAAGTTGAACTTGCAATCAACCTTGCAGGAAGACAAGATAGCGAAATTATATCTGCTGTTTATGACAGTGAATTTAAACTTGTAAGTTCCTTTGCTGTGGAAGGCAAGCACATTGAAAACTGGGTCGCTGAAAGCGGTGAAAGATATGCAAACGGGGCAACAGTCAAAAACCTTGCAGAAAGTGGCAGAATAACCCTTTATGCAGAGTGGACAGACGACACTTGGACTGCAATATTCCACAACGCAAATGGTGGCGTTGCAAGACAAGTTGAATATTCATTTGGCACAAAAGCCATTGCTCCAACACTTGCAGAACTTGGACTTGCAAAGATAGCCAACTTCATCGGCTGGGCTTATGAACAAACAGAAAATCCAAGCAAAGTTGTGCTTGACGGCGGCGAAGTGGATAATGTCCTAAATGTCAATGAGTTGCACCTATATCCAGTATGGCAAAATTATGTTTTGACAATAACAAACGCAGCGACAGCGGAACAAATGACTGTGACGGCAAATGACTTAGGTGTCGTGGCAGTGTCAATGCAAGAAATTGAAAACTACTTCAATTTTGTAGGCTTCCAAGTAGTTGCTTTGGCTCAGAATTCAGACGGTTCAAACAGCACAATTCTTGAAGCAACAAATGACATAACACTTTCAAACGACACAGAAATGTTTGTTGTTTGGAGAGCAAAAGAGATAACAGTCAACATTGTAGATAGTTCAACAATTTGGACGGGCAGAGTGACGGCAAACGATCTAGCAGACGCAACACTCGCACTTCCAACTTCAAGCGAACTCACATCTCTTTGTGGCAAAATTGCATATGGATATTCCTTCACAAAACAAAATCAAACAAGAGATTTTGAAATGGGCGGAATGTTTGAAATTTCAAGCGACACGCTTAGAACAGTTATGACTTTTGACGGAAATTCCGAACAAGTTATAAACATTTATCCAGTTTTTGTGGATAGTTATAATCTAACATACAATCTAAATGCTGGCTCACACAATGTTCTTTTGGCACAAGAAAATGGCTTTGTGTCGGGCGTAAAGAATATGCCAACGGCACTGTCAAGCGAAGCGGCACAAATTCTCTTTGCAGATTTTGAAATTGCTGACGCAAATTACACAAGCACCAGCGCAAGATATGCAAAATTTATGGGCTGGTCAACTGATAAAAACGCAACAGTTGCCGAATGGTCGCAAGACGGACTAACTTCGGCAAACTTTGCTGGCAATGTTACACTTTATGCAGTGTGGCAAGATTGGACAAATCCATTCTATCTAACAACAGAAAATGGATATGTAACAGGGCTTTCAACCTTGGGCGAAGCAAGAGTTGGAGATAAGATTATTATCCCAGCACACGCACTTGTAGTTTCAAATGGCACAGTTTCCATATCAGAAGATATTATCGGAATTGGAAAACTTAAAGATTATCCAACAACCAAAACTATTGACCTTGGGCTTTCACAAGTAAGTAGCATAGAAGACTTGGCATTTGCAAACTTGTCTGGGCTTAAATCAGTTCTCAACATAAACGGCAATGTCGGCTATGGGGCTTTTGGGGCGGATAGCATAGAAGAAGTTACATTCAATCCTCAAAGCAATTATTTTGTGGACTATATGGGCAGCGTTCTTGTTGCAACTTCAAATGGCACAATGCTTCACACATACATCGCAAAAAATAGTTATGTTAAGATTGAAGATTACGCTGGAATTATGCCGCTTGCTTTTGCAGGTTCTCATGCTGAAGTTGTGGAAGTTTCAAAGACTGTCAGACAACTTGACGGCTGCTTTGCCATGATGCAAGACCTCAAAACTTTGATTGTTTCTAACTTTGGCGACAGCACAAAAGAAGTTTCAAGTCTAGGCGACACATTTACATTTGACGGGCAAAACTATGAACCAGCAAATGCTTATGCTGTAAAAGTTCTTGACAACACAAACACAGTTCCAGCGCATGCTTTTGAAAATTGCACAATGCTCTCTCAAGTTATATTTGAAAACGAAATAGAGAAAATTGGCGAAGCAAGTTTCAAGGGTTGCAGCGAGTTTACAATCCTTGGAAAACATGGCGAAATTGCTTTTGAAAAACTAACGGAAATTGGCAAAAATGCCTTTGAAAATTGCAAATCTTTGCCACAAAAAATAAGCCTTGAACTGGCAAACAAAGTTGGCGGTGAAGCATTTAAGGGCAGCAACATTGAATATGTTATTCTGCCAAAAACAAATGTTACGCTGGGCAGCGAAAACAATGCCTTTGTGGGAAGCAATTTGAAAACTGCAAAAGTCTATAACGAGATTTCTTTCCTTGCAGCAACAAACGGCACAAAGATAACTCCACGAAGCGGCAGCACTCTTTCAAGCGGCACAATTATCACAAATCTTTCATTCTACAACTTCCTCAAAAATAGCACAAACAGCGAAACATATTTAAGTTACAACATTGTTGTTGAAGACATGATTGAAGTGCGTGACAATGAAGGAAATGTTGTTGGCGAATTCACTTCACTTAATGAAGCCTTGTCACAATGCCTTGGCGGTGAAACAATTATCATAAAAGACGACCTTGTTTTAGAGCAAAAAGTTGTTATTGATAAATCTGTAACAATCGTTTCTGGAAACGACTTAGGCGTTACACTTTCTCGTGCAGAAAGCCTAACCGATTGGGTGTTTGACATTGTTTCAAGCGGCGTAACCTTTGGCGGGGTGTCGCAATATGCAGCGGGCAACATAACAATAGTTGGCACGGGCAACGCTCAAAATGCAAGTTTGTTCTGTGTAAGTGGCAATGGCACACTTCGTCTTGACGGGGTTGAAATAAGAGATAACACTGCAGCAAATGGCGGAGCAATAACAATTTATGACGGCAAACTTGAAATTGAAAATTCAACAATCTCAAATTGTGTGACATGTGGTGAAAATGGTAGAGGTGGTGCAATTTATGCAACAAACACCTCAGTTGTGACAATCAGAAATTCAAACATAAATGGCTCATCAAGTGTCAATGGCGGTGCAATTTATGTTGACGGACAAGCAAAATTTAATGTCACAAATTCCACAATTTCAAATTCTACTGCAAGCGAAAATGGTGGTGCGATTTATGTTAATATTTCACAAATAGGCTCCACAGCAGATGTAACAATTTATAACTCAAAACTAACTGGCGGCAATGTAGCAAATGGCGGTGCAATTTATGTAGCAAGTGGGCTTGTGGAAGTTGACGGCGGAACAGTTATAGGTGGCAACACAGCAACTGAAAACGGCGGTGCAATTTACATCGGCTCAAAAACCCTTAATGGTCGCATACTTGTTGGCCAAGTGGACATTTACAATGCAATCATAGGTCAAAGTGACGACATGGGCTCAGCAAACTCTGCAACTCTTGGCGGCGGTGTATATGTAGGCGAAAACGGCATTTTAAGAACACTTAAGTCTGATGGCGTAGCAAAGATTTCTGGGAACAAGGCAACAAATAATGGTGCGGGTGTGTATTTTGCAACAAACAACAAACACACAAATGCTTCTTGGCTCGGCTATGGGGAAATTTCAAATTCCACTGCAACAAACTTTGGTGGCGGCGTGTATGTGGAAAGCGGCAGACTTGACATTTCTTCAAATTTTGAAATTTCAAACAACAATTCTTCAGAAGGTGCGGGAATTTACGCAGCAGTCGGCACAACAGTTTACTTGATGCAGGGAGCAAGTGTTCTTGGCAACACAGCAACTGGAAACGGTGGCGGCATGGCTCTTTATGGAACACTTTATCTCTATGACGCAACAATAGAAGGCAACAATGCCACAAACGGCGGCGGTGTCTATGTCGTTGGCGGCAAACTTATTGCCACAAATTCTGCTTCACTCATTTTGAATAACACAGCAACTCTAAACGGTGGCGGTGTGTATGTTGAAGATGTGGCAAATGGAACAAGTGGCGAAGTGGAACTTTCTTCAGGTGCAACAATAGACAGTAACGAAGCCCAAAACGGTGCTGGACTTTATGTGGCAAATGGCAAAGTTACATTGCGTGACGGGAAAATCTTGAACAACATTGCGGGGAACATGGGCGGTGGAATTTATGCCACTGGCGACAAACTCTCGCTTGAGATTTATAACGATGTTGAACGCACAACGCTTGAAAATGCTGGCTCGCTCATCTCTGGCAACAGTGCAACTTTGGGCGGCGGAAT